>Ga0105091_10000112_pt1 | contig 28119 bp, 25 predicted proteins | sample PPLLak1March2015_FD_87022 | JGI IMG/M metagenome (GOLD analysis project Ga0105091, IMG submission 87022) | Freshwater sediment microbial communities from Prairie Pothole Lake near Jamestown, North Dakota, USA - PPLs Lake P7 Core (1) Depth... | ecosystem: Environmental > Aquatic > Freshwater >... | reverse complement strand
TGGAATACAACTTCGTTAAGCGATTCCACCACTGAACGATATTTCTTTTCGCTCTCGCTTAACGCCTGTTCGGTTTGTTTGCGCTCGGTGATGTCATGGAATCCGGCCACCGAGCCGACCACCCGATCACCGTTCAGGAGCGGAACGGCAACGATAGAGATGCAGAGCGTAGAACCATCCTTGCGCGTGAAGACATCCTGGTCAGAACAGAAGGTTTCCCCCCGCTCGATAGCCTTGTGTGTGGGGCACTCGGATTTGCTGACATAGGCGCCATCTGCCGTCTGAAAATGAACGACGTCGTGAATGGATTTCCCAATTAGCTCTTCCTTACTCCAGCCCAGCAATTTCTCTGCTTCGCGGTTGATGAAGGTGCAGCAACCTTGCGCATCCAGCGCATAGATACCGACCCCAAGCGCATCCGTAAGGCTGTGCAGGAAACGGTTGCTGGCGGCAGCCTGCTCTTCCATCAACTTGCGTGCGGTAATGTCGGTGCGAATGGAGATGTACTGATAGGGCTTGCCCCGGCTATCCATAAATGGAACGATGGTCGAATTGACCCAGTAATGGCTGCCGTCCTTGGCGCGGTTGCAGATTTCACCATGCCACACTTGGCCAGAAGCAATGGTATGCCACATTGCCTGGAAGAACTCTGGCGGGTGGATACCGGAATTGACGATGCGGTGGTTATGGCCCGTCAACTCCTCCTGCCGGTACTGACTGATCTGGCAAAAGCGGTCGTTGGCGTAAGTGATGTTTCCCTGTACATCCGATGCACTGACAATGGCGTGCTGATCGAGGGCGAATTTCTGATTCTCAAGCGCGTTCAATGCATCACTCAGCTTGCTGGCGTTGCCACGCACACGCAGGAAAGATTGTCCGGCAAAGATCAACAGCAGCAGCGCAGCCACGAACAAAAACATGCGGAAAATATTCGCCTGGCGCAGGGAGCGCTCGAATGTCTGGTTATAGGCCTGAGTCAGTTCCTGGCCCATGTGTCGGGTGCCGCCGGAAATGAGCAGTGGGAATATATTGTCAATTTCAAGCTCGGACACCAGAACCATGCGCGCATGCCGCATGATGGGATCCAACTGCTCTCCGAATGTTGTTGGCTGTGCCTGCAGTTGCTGCTTTAGTTGGTCCAGATTGAGTTGAATGGCTTCATAGTTCTTTTCCCCTCCCATATGCAACAACATGATATTGCGCATTAGGGATAGGAGTAGTGAGCGTAGGGACGGGTCGGAATTCCTGGCCAATACTTCATCAATGAGACGCGGCAAGTAGCGCAGAGAATTCTTCAACAGCGCATTGTGCGATTTGAATTGCTCGACGAGCTCTTCCTTGAGTGTCAACTCCAGTTTAAGTTTTGCCATCTCCTGATTGATCCCGGTGTTGCCGGGGGTAACAATGGCGTTATCGCCACTCTCCAGATCGCGCACCAGCGCCCTGATTTCACCCTGCACTTCAACCAGTTCATCGTAATTGCTCTGCATGTGGTAACGCAGCTTGAGGATTTCTTCTTCCATTTCAGCATCGAGCTTTTCGACCGTGCCGAGGCGTGTAATGTTGTCGTGATGTTTGGCGGGATTGACTGAACCGGTATTGATAAAGAGAAAAATGAGCAGCACTGCCATGGCGACTATAGCCGCAAACTGACTTATGCTGAGCTTGCCGAACCTCATAGTGGCCGCCCGTGATATTCGCCATTCAGTGTTTCGAGAAACCGGGCAATCAGTCTTGTATCATCGACCGGGATCTCGACGCCCAGCTGATAGCGTCCCATGATCAGGATGGCATGCTCCAACGTGGCTGCCGAACCATCGTGCAAATAGGGCGCCGTCAGCGCCACGTTACGCAGGGAAGGCACCTTGAATTCATGTTTGTGCTCCGTATCTCCGGTGACATTGAAACGCCCCAGATCAGCACTGACAATGCCGCCCCGGTCCTTGAAGTAATCTGCCATGACGCCGATTTTTTCATACATGTTTCCGCCCACATTCATTCCCTGATGGCAGGATGCGCAGCCGTAATCCTTGAACAAGCGGTAACCGGCCTTCTCGTCTGCGGTGATGGCATTTGTATCGCCGCGCAGATATTTGTCGAAGCGCCCGTTGGGGGTAATCAGGGAGCGTTCGAAGGTGGCAATCGCGTCCCTGATGCTGTTCGGGCTGATACCCTCTTTGCGGTAAATCCTCTCGAAAGCCAGTTTATATTCCTGATCCTGTTTTAATTTTTCGATGCTTTCCGGCCATGACGTACCCATTTCTATCGGATTGGTAAGCGGCCCGTCAATCTGATCCTCCAGTGTCGCGGCACGTCCGTCCCAGAACTGGCGAAAATTCAGTCCGCTATTAAAAACCGTGGGGGCATTGATCACGCCTTGCTGCCCATTGATGCCGAATGAACGGGGCTTGCCATCCGTTCCGCCGAGCGTGAGAACGTGGCAGTTGGCGCAGGCTATGGTGTTGGTTTTTGACAGTCTCGGCTCGTGGAACAGGCGCTCACCCAGGGCCACCTTGGCAGGGTCAAGGGAAATCGAAAGAGGAATAGGTGTAATAGATTCGCTGCTGATTTCATTTTTCGGCTTGCTCGCCAGCAACGGAGACTTTTCTGGTGCAAAAAAATTACTGATCGAGAACGTCCAGATCATGAAGACCAACAGAGCAGCGATGAAAGTGGCGCCAACCAGAGGCAGCACTTTGTGGTTAAAAATCTTCATGATGTCCAGAAGGATGGTGAAACGTGGTGTTATTCCCCATCCTGAAAACGAGTTCTGATTTCCAGAATATTTTCCCAGCGAGTGAAGAAAGCTTCGACACAACCGGGATCGAAATGGCTCCCCGCGCCATCCCGGATAAGGGCGACCGCACGTTCCAGACCCCAGGCTGGTTTATAGGGGCGCTCCGAGGTTAAGGCGTCAAATACATCGGCGACTGCCACGATGCGAGCAAAGAAAGGAATGTCTTCTCCTCTGAGCCCATGAGGGTACCCCGTCCCATCGAATTTCTCATGATGGGCGAGCGCGATAGCTGCTCCGGTCTGTAAGGAGGGGGAAGCGCTGCCCGCCAGGATGTCATGCCCGATCTGGGCATGATGTTTCATGATTTCGAACTCCTCCGGCGTAAGCCTGCCGGGCTTGAGTAGAATTCCATCGGCAATCCCCACCTTGCCGATATCATGCATGGGCGCGGCTTCCAGTATCAAATCCTGATCCAATTGAGAGAGGCCCATGTTTTGCGCAATATGCTTAGAGTAGTGCGCCATACGCAGGATGTGAGCACCAGTTTCCGGATCACGATATTCCGCTGCCCTGGAAAGTCGGAACACGATTTCACGCTCGCGCGCGAGGATTTCTTCGGTAGCCTTTCTCACTTCGCAGGCGAGCCATTCAGCATGGTTCGCCAATTTTTTCTGGCTGCTGCGCAGGGCTAACATGTTCCTGGCACGGCTGAGAAATTCGGTTTTGTCTATGGGCTTGGTCAGAAAGTCATTGGCACCCAGCTCCAGGGCCCGGTAGCGGACTTCAATATGATCATTTGCGGTAACCATAAGCAGGGGGATGTCTGTCTTGCCGGAAAGTGCGCGAAAGTGCTGGGTAAACTCCAGCCCATCCGGGGCTGGCATCATGTAATCCACAATGATGAGATCCGGGTCGTTGAGCCGGCACCATTCCAGCGCTTTGGCAGATTCCGAAAAACATAGGGGCTCGCAGTCCCCCAGTTTTTGCACCAGGTGGGACATTAATGTCAGATTGATTTGCGTGTCGTCGATAATGACGATCTTGTGCATTTTTTCGGCTCTATCCCCGGACAGTTTTAAGCATATCAGCACGCTGGATAGTAAGCAATGCAAGGCCGCCAGATGGCCGACAGGGTCTTCCATGCCACCGAAATAACACATTTCGTGTCATCAAGTTTTATTCTTGTCAGCGCGAAGCTTTCGACGCCCGGCCTCTTGATCTTTGCCTAAAAGGGGTATGAGATAGCGTTTTATCGGGGAGGATGAGCATGTTCGAATCGGCTGAGCTGGGTCACAAGATAGACAAGGCGACCTACGACAAGGAGGTGCCACTACTGCGCGAAGCGCTGCTGGATGCACAGCTTGATCTGGCCCAAAGCGGCAAGTTTCCTGTTATTGTCCTGCTCGGCGGGGTGGATGGCGCAGGGCGCGGCGAAACCGTCAACCTGCTCAACGAGTGGATGGATCCGCGTCACGTGCAGTCCCATGGCATGGGCGAGCCGTCCGATGAGGAACTCGACCGGCCGATGATGTGGCGCTTCTGGCGCGCGCTGCCGCCCAAGGGAAAAATCGGCGTGTTTCTCGGCTCCTGGTACACCTGGCCGATCCTCAATCGCGTGACCGGCGTGACCAAAACCGCCGATCTCGACCAGAGCTTGGAGCGCGCCAAACGGCTGGAGAAAATGCTCACCGACGAAGGCGCGCTGATCATCAAATTCTGGCTGCACTTGTCTAAGGACAAGCAGGAAAAACGCCTCAAGGTGCTGGAAAAAGATCCCAAGACCCGCTGGCGCGTGACCGATCGCGACTGGGAGCATTTCAAGCTCTATGACAAGTTCCGCACCGTGCATGAAAGTGTGATCCGTCATACCAGCACCGCCGAAGCGCCGTGGTTTATTGTCGAAGGCGAAGACCCACGCTACCGCAGCCTGACCATTGGAAAAATGATTCAGGAAGCGATCCGCAAGCGTCTCGATTCGGCCGAAAAGCCGCCGGCAGGCATCAATGCACCGCCCCTGCTGCCATCGATCGACCAGCTACATATTCTTAAAACGCTGGATCTTGGGCAGAAACTCGAAAAGAAAAATTACGAGGAAGAACTGGAAAAATATCAGGGCAAACTCGCCTTGCTGACGCGCGACCCCCGTTTCAAGGAAATAACCGTGATCGCGGTATTCGAGGGCAACGACGCGGCAGGCAAGGGTGGCAGCATCCGGCGCATCACCAGCGCGCTGGATGCACGGATTTACCAGGTTGTTCCGATTGCTGCGCCGACCGAGGAAGAGCGTGCCCAGCCTTACCAGTGGCGCTTCTGGCGCCATGTGCCGCGGCGAGGAAGAGTCACGATTTTCGACCGTTCCTGGTATGGCCGGGTACTGGTGGAACGCGTCGAGGGCTATTGCTCGGAAGCCGACTGGATGCGTGCCTACAGCGAAATCAACGACTTCGAAGCCCAGCTGGCGCGGCACAACATCGTGGTGAGCAAGTTCTGGCTGACCATCAGCAAGGAGGAACAACTCAAGCGCTTCAAGGAGCGCGAAAAAACCGGCTTCAAGCGCTACAAGATCACCGACGAAGACTGGCGCAACCGCGAGAAATGGGATGCCTACGAGCAGGCGATCTGCGACATGGTGGACCGCACCAGCACCGAAAGTGCGCCATGGACGCTGGTCGAGGCCAACGACAAGTATTTCGCCCGCATCAAGGTACTGAAAACCCTGTGCAACCAGATTGAATCCAGGCTGAAGAGCCTGCCGAAAAACAAAACATTCTGAACATGCCGGTCAAGAACATTTTTAATGACCCGGATTCGGATTTGGTGTGCGAGCATTTCGCCCTGATCTATTCTCCGCAGCGCAAGCGCAATCGTTTTCCGGAAAATTGCGTGCAGGTGATGGCGAGCGCGGAGGAAGCATGCCGCGGCGCGGACGCAGCTAAAAATCTCTATCCCTGCCGCGTGCTCGGCCCATCGCGCTCGTCGGAGGGCTTCAAACTGTATTATCTGGTGGACTGGCTGGAGTGCCGGACTTGAAGAATAATTTTCACAAGGAGTTGCCATGAAATTCGCACTGTTTTTATGTTGCTGCTTTGCCGCCAGCCTGGCCCAGGCGGCGGAACTGTACCGCTGGGTCGATGCCGACGGCAAGGTCCACTACACCGATCAACAGCCTCCGGCCAGCGCCAAAAAGGTCGAGGAAAAAAATCTGCACAGCAACACCATCAACACTTCTGAATTGCCCTATGCAACCCAGCAGGCAGTCAAGAAAGCGCCGGTCACACTTTACGCCAACGATTGCGGCGAACCCTGCAAGCAGGCACGCGACCATCTTGCAAAGCGCGGCATTCCCTACACCACGAAAAATCCGCAATCCTCTCTCCCCGATGCCGAAGCCCTCAAGAAACTGATTGGCGAGGCCGTTGTGCCGGTGCTGGTGGTGGGCAGCGCAACGAGCAAGGGTTATGAAAAAGGCGCTTGGGACGCCGCGCTGGATGCGGCAGGTTATCCCAAGAGCGCGCTGGTGAAGAAAGCTCCTGGCGATGCAGCTGATGGCGCTGCGGCGAGCGAACCCGAGCCAGTCAAGCCAGCGCCCCAGCATCCCTGGGCGGGAGGCCGATAACACCGCCCAGATTTTTCGAGTGGCACGCGGGTAAAATAATTGATCTGCATCAAGGAAATGTCATGGCTTATTAATATCCTGATGTGCTAGATTCCGGCCCATGTTCAATCATCTTGGGCGGATCTGGCGCGGCAGCGTCTTGAGGGAATCCGCGCCAAGGCAGATTCATGCAAAGGGCAAACATCGATGAAACCCCTCTCCCTCTGGACTTACGTTGTCAGCCTTGCGCTGTGGCTGTCGCTATGTTTTGGCGCAATGGCCATTGTGATTGATCTGGATATCCGCGAGGTAAAGAAAGATCTAGCGCAATACGGCGATGCCTATTCGGATCACCTCGACAAGGAGATGATCAGCAGTGAAGCCATCCTGCAGGGATTTTCGGCCCTCTTCAGCGCCATTGGCAGCACAGCTCCGGACAAGGCTACGCGCTATGTCCAGCAGGTCATTGGAGCCAACCCTCACATCTTTGCACTTGAAATTATTCAGGCGGTCACAAAAGATCAATTGGAGGCATTTGTTGCCCAAAAACGACGTGAAGGCTCCCCTGCTTTTACCGTCAAATCATTCTCCTATGACTCCGACCGAAAATGGCAGGCGTTAAAAGAGAAGCCTTCCTACTACCCGGTCGTGTTCAGGGAGCCGATGCCGCCAGGCTCCGAGGAAATCCTTGGACTGGATATGGCAAGCGTGCCGTTTCTGCAGCGGGCCATGACCAAATCGCTGCAACGCCGCGAACCGGTGGCCAGTTATCCGTTCCGACTGGTGCAGGGCAATCTGGCCTATGTTATTTTTTACCCCATCTCCCTGACCTTGCCGCATCCTGACTCACCCCAGACGCCCACCACGCAGGACAAATATCTGGTGAACATGGTGATCGACGCCACCAAACTGGCAGAACCGGTCCAGTTCGCGGTTTTTGATGGCGGAACGGTGCTGGTCTATCACAAGGATTTCAGGCCGGACGACCCCAAGGGCCAGTTGCTGAAAATGTCGGGCAAAGCCCGCAACCCGGCCGAGATCGCTCTTTTCCCTGCCTTTGTTTACCAGAAACCCCTGGCAACGATGGGGGAGCCCTTCTCCCTGATGGTGAAGCGGCAAGTTGGCTGGTCCGATTTGAATCTGGGGCTGCTGGCATTGTTGGCCTTTTTAACCCTCATTTCTTCCGTGACCCTGGTGATGTACCTGCGCACACAGCAACAAGGCCGCAGCCAGCAGATGGAGAATCAAAAACGCCTGTGGCAACTCGCCAACCACGATAGCTTGACCGGGCTTCCCAACCGCATGCTGCTGATGGACAGACTGGAGCAAATGCTGGCAAGGATGCTGCGCCAGGAGAAGCGCATGGCCGTCCTGTTCCTGGATTTGGATGACTTCAAGCAGGTCAATGATATCTACGGGCATGAAATTGGCGACAAATTGCTCAAGCTTGTGGCCGAGCGCCTCCGTGCTGCAGTCCGGGCAGACGACACAGTGGCCAGATTATGCGGCGACGAATTTATTGTCCTGATGGAAAACGTGGAAAATCGCGCATCGCTGGAAGCCGTGAGCGACAAGATCAGACAAACATTTTCGGATGGTTTTCTCATTGAAGACCAGTTGATTCGCGTGAAGACCAGTATCGGGATCGCCCTGTTCCCCGAAGATGGCGACAGCCCGGAGACCTTGATGAAACAGGCGGACGTGAGAATGTACGAAGACAAAAAAACCCGCACGGCGAAACATCACATAGTCTGAAGCATAGCCAAGGCACAACATTGTCATGTTACTGACATATTTTTGCTTTATAATACCGCCCTCTTCGCAACATGAAATGGAATGAGTGCATCGAATGCAACCGCAAGAAATAATGCAGCAACAAATAGACTCGGCACTGGCTGGACTGACGCGGATTCGCGAGCGCCTGGACGGCGCTGGCACGGCGGACGAAGCGGATATGATCGGACATGACCTGGAATGGGCAGCATCCCACCTGGAAGATATCCGTCATATCTGGGCCTCTCTGAAATCCAGCGCCGTATCACGCACACCAGGGCGCCCGCCGCGTGCAGCCCCTGCAGCAACAGAGCAGATGCTGGCGCGTCAGCACTGCTGACTGTCGTAACGGCCTACCCCTCTTCGGGAAGGCTTCGTCCGGCTGGAAATACTCAACTCTGCCCATCTTTGTTTACAATGCAGGAAATTGTCACGATATGCGCGGCAATATCCTGCCAGACAAAACAAAATCCTGAGTGATCCATGAAACTTGCCACCTGGAATGTCAATTCCCTCAAAGTTCGCCTGCCGCATGTGCTGGACTGGCTGAGCCTTCATCAGCCGGATGCCTTGTGCCTGCAGGAACTGAAAGTGGAAGACAAGAATTTTCCCCTGGCCGAAATCGAGGCAGCAGGCTATCAGGCCAGTTTTGCCGGGCAAAAAACCTATAACGGCGTGGCCATCCTGAGCAAACTGCCGCTGCAGGATGTGTGTGTCGGCATCCCCGGCTATGAGGACGAACAGAAACGGGTACTGGCGGCAACGCTCAACGGCGTGCGCTTGGTGTGTATTTACGTGCCCAACGGCCAAAGCGTGGATTCCGGCAAATACCAGTACAAGCTGCAATGGCTGGAGGCGCTTACCACCTGGCTCAAGGACGAATTGACGCGCCGCCCCAAACTGGCCCTGCTGGGAGACTACAACATCGCGCCGGAAGACCGTGACGTGCATGACCCCAAGGCCTGGGAAGGCCAGGTGCTGTGCAGCGTGCCGGAGCGCGAAGCCTTTCGCAAGCTCCTGCAGATCGGCCTGCAGGACAGTTTCCGCCTATTCCCGCAGGCCGAGGGCGCCTTCACCTGGTGGGACTACCGCATGAACGCCTTCCGACGTAAGCTGGGCCTGCGCATCGATCACATCCTGTTGAGCGATACGCTCGCGCCGGACTGCGCTTCATGCGTGGTCGATATCGAGCCGCGCAAGCTGGAGCGCCCTTCCGACCATGCACCGGTGATTGCGGAGATCAGCGATGCAATGTAACCACACCAGATTTCAGTTTCTGCTGGCCGCACTGGCGGCCCTCTGCTGGCTGCCCACGGCATATGCCGACACGGCGCCGGCACAAGGGCAGCCCATCGTTTTTGAATCTGCCGCATTGCCTGCCCTGGGTGCCGGCGCCATGCCGAGCGAGGCGCAAAAGCAGTTCCGCACCCGCCTGCTGATCGGTGGCGCGGCGACATCCCTGCTCTGGTATGGCTCGGTACACTGGTGGAACGACACCATGAGCAGCGATTTTCGCACCGTCAACGAAGGCTGGTTCGGACAAAACACCTACACCGGCGGCGCCGACAAACTGGGCCACATGTACTCGACCTACGTCGGCACGCGCCTGCTCACCGACGCCTTCGAATGGGCCGGTCATGACCGAAATTCCGCCGCATGGCTGGCCGCCGCCACCACCTGGGGAAGCATGCTGGCGGTCGAGATCGGGGACGGGTTTTCCACCCATTACCGCTTCAGCAAGGAAGACCTGATCATGAACACGCTGGGCAGCGGCCTGGCGCTGCTGATGGAGAAAAATCCCGAACTGGACGCGCTGCTCGATTACCGCCTCATGTACTGGCCATCCAGCGACGCACGGCGGGCCAACCAGATCGACCTGATTGACGACCACAGCGGCCAGACCTATCTGCTGGCACTCAAGGCCAGCGGCATCCCCGCTCTGCGCAAGATCGAGCCGCTGCGCTATTTCGAACTGGCATTGGGCTATGGCACGCGCGGCTATGAGCCGAATCTGGGCGAGGAGCGCAGCCGTCATGTCTATTACGGCATCTCGCTCAACGTTGCGGAAATTCTTGACGCGACGGTGTTCGGTGAGCGCAAGGGCGGTCGCACGCAAAAGGTCGGCAACAGCGTGCTGGAAGTGTTCCAGATTCCAGGCACAGCCGCGCTCGCCGACCACCGCTTGTAATCAGGCACTCTTCCTCCATATAGTCTGGCATCCCCTTTTTTGGCTGCTAGGTTATAATTTGCCTTCTATGCATATCCATATTCTCGGCATCTGCGGTACTTTCATGGGCGGCATCGCCGCCATCGCCCAGCAGGCAGGCCACAGGGTTACCGGCTGCGACGCCAACGTCTACCCACCCATGAGCACCCAGCTTGAGGCCCAAGGCATCGGACTGATCGAGGGTTTCGGCGCAGAACAGATCAAGCTCGAGCCGGACATGTTCGTCATCGGCAACGTGGTCAGTCGCGGCAACCCGCTCATGGAAGAAATTCTCAACCGCGGCCTGCCCTACATCTCCGGCCCACAATGGCTGGCGGAGAACGTGCTGCGCGACAAATGGGTGCTGGCGGTGGCGGGCACCCACGGCAAGACCACGACTTCATCGATGCTGGCGTGGATTCTGGAATATGGCAATCTCGAGCCGGGCTTCCTGATCGGCGGCGTGCCGCAGAATTTCGGCATTTCGGCGCGCCTGACCGACTCGCCTTTTTTCGTCATCGAGGCGGACGAATACGACACCGCCTTCTTCGACAAGCGCTCCAAGTTCGTCCATTATCGCCCGCGCACGGCGGTGCTGAACAACCTGGAGTTCGACCACGCGGACATTTTTCCCGACCTCGCTGCGATCGAAATCCAGTTCCACCACCTAGTGCGCAGCGTGCCAGGCAACGGCCTGATCGTTGCCAATGGCCGTGAAGCAAGCCTGGAGCGGGTTCTCCAGCGCGGTTGCTGGACGCCGGTGGAAAAATTCGGCGTAGCCAACGGCTGGATGATCGGTGGCGCGGACACCATTGCGTTCAAGGAAGCATTCCAGGGCACGCTGCGCTGGAATTTGATGGGCGAGCACAACCGCATGAACGCCCTGGCCGCGATAGCCGCGGCGCGCCACGCCGGGGTGCCGGCAGAAATAGGCATCGAGGCATTAAGCCAGTTCCACAACGTCAAGCGGCGCATGGAAGTGCGCGGCGTGGTGAACGGCGTCACGGTGTATGATGATTTCGCCCACCATCCCACCGCCATCGCCACCACCCTGGCCGGGCTGCGGCAAAAAGCAGGCAGCGCGCGCATCCTCGCCGTGCTGGAACCCCGTTCCAACACCATGAAGCTGGGGGTAATGAAAGATGCCCTGCCCGCCAGCCTGGAAGCCGCGGATCAGGTGTTTTGCTATGGTGCTAACCTGGGCTGGGATGCAGCTGCGGTGCTGGCTCCTCTGGGCGACAAGGGTATCGCATTCGACGACCTGGAAGCGCTGGTGGCCGCCGTTGCCCATACCGCCCGCCCCGGTGACCACGTGCTGGTAATGAGCAATGGCGGTTTCGGCGGCGTGCATGACAAGCTGCTGACCGCTTTGACAAGTTTTCCCATAAAACCATAACCGCAAAGCTGGCCTCCAGCTTTGCGTCTTCCGCGCTATTCGCGGTGAAAGACTTTAATCAAATGAATGTACTGTATGAAGAAGACGGCGCCATCAAGGTGGCGAACGTCATGTCCGACAGCGGCTCTTCCCTGCAGGTGGAAACACCTCACGGCAAGCGCGCCAAGATCAAGTCCGGCAATGTGCTGCTGCGCTTCGAAAACCCACCCGTGGCGGGTTTCATGGATGCCGCCGATGCCGTTGCGGCCGAACTGGACACCCCCTTCCTGTGGGAATGCTGTGGCGCCGACGAATTCATGTTCAACGATCTGGCGCAGGATTACTACGGCCGCGCCCCCAGCCCGGTCGAGGCGGCGGCAGTCGCCCTGAGACTGCATTCCGCCCCGATGTATTTCTACAAGAAGGGCAAGGGACGTTACAAGGCCGCACCAGAAGAGAACCTCAAGGCCGCGCTGGCATCCGAGGAAAAGAAACGCCAGCAGGCTGCCACGGTGGCCGGTTACGTCAGCCAGCTCAGTGCATCCACCCTGCCCGAGGCATTTACCCCTCAGGTCGTGGAAATGCTGCTCTACCGGGCGGACAAGAACTGCCTCGAATACAAGGCGCTGGAAAAAGCCTGCGCCGACACCGGCACCACCGCGGTCAAGCTGCTGGAGCTATGCGGCGCCATTCCTTCCAGCCACGATTACCACTACCGGCGCTTCGTGCTAGAGAATTTCCCGCGCGGCATCGGTTTCGAGCCGGTGGGTGAATTTGCCCGCGAACACGAACTGCCCCTGGCCGAGGCCGAGGCCTTCAGCATCGACGATGCTGCCACCACGGAAATCGACGACGCCTTCTCGGTGGTCCTGCAGCCCAACGGCAAGTGGCGCGTCGGCATCCATATCGCCGCGCCGGTGCTGGGTTTCGAGCCCGGCTCCGAACTCGACAACGTGGCCCTGCAGCGCATGTCCACGGTGTACATGCCGGGGCACAAGATCACCATGCTGCCAGATGAGGTGGTGGAGCAATTCACCCTCAACGAAGGCACCTCAAACCCGGCGCTGTCCATGTACCTCGACGTATCCGCGGATTTTGAAATCCTCTCCGTGGAAAGCCGCCTGGAACACGTGCATATCGCCACCAACCTGCGCCACGACACGCTGGAACCGGTATTCAATGCGGAAACCCTGGCTAGCGGCAATGGCCCGGATTACCCCTTCAAGGCCGAGCTGGAAATGCTGTGGCAATTCGCCAACCGGCTCGAGGAACTGCGCGGCAAGGTCGGCAGCCAGAACCAGTTCAAGGACTACAACTTCGAGATCGACGGGGAGCATGTCACCGTGACCGAGCGGCCGCGCGGCTCGCCCATCGACAAGGTGGTATCCGAGCTGATGATCCAGGTCAATTCGCACTGGGCCAAGCAGCTCAGCGAAGCCGGCGTGGCGGCCATTTACCGCAGCCAGAACAACGGCAAGGTGCGCATGAGCACCAGCCCGGGGCCGCACCAGGGCCTGGGCGTGGCGCAGTATGCGTGGTCCAGTTCGCCGCTGCGGCGCTATGTGGACCTGCTCAACCAGCGCCAGATCATCGCCATGCTGCAGGGCGATCAACCACCCTACTCACCGAACAGCGAAGCCTTGTTTTCCGCCATCCGCGATTTCGAGCTGGCTTATGAAGCCTACAACGACGTGCAGCGCAGCATGGAACGCTACTGGTGTTTGCGCTACCTGCAACAGGAAGGTATCGAAACCGCCCCCGCCACGCTGATCAAGGAAAACCTGGTGCGCTTCGAGCGCCTGCCGCTGGTGACGCGCGTCTTCGGCATGCCCGAACTGCCCCCGGGAACGGCGCTGGAGATCGAGATCAGTGCGGTGGATCTGCTGGAACTGGAAGTCAGGTGCAAGTTTCACGCCGAGCGCGTGGCCGAACCCGCTTGACATGCGGGTTCAAGCGCTTTAACTTCTGGCGCTAGATGAAATTTCCATCCGACATATTGCCCGCGCCCGGCGATCCCTCGCGGCTAGGGCTCATGCTGCTGTTTTCAGTACTGGCTCATGCCGTGCTGCTGACGCTACACTTTACCGTTCCGGCCTTCAAAACGCCGCCCAGCGCCGCTTATCTCGAAGTGGTGCTGGTCAACAGCAAATCCGCCAGCAAACCGCTCAAGGCGGACGCGTTGGCGCAGGCCAACCTCGATGGCGGCGGCAACACCGAGGCCGACCGGCGCGCCAAGAGCCCGCTGCCCAGCCTCAACAGCCCTGACGCCAACCCCTCCGTGGCGCAACAGGAACAACGCGTGATCCAATTGGAGCAACAGGCGCGCCGCCTCCTGCTCCAGGCAAAATCGAAACATCAGGTGGAACAGGCGGCCGACACCTCGCGCCCACAACGCGACAGCGATGCGGCAGTCCAGCCCAACGCCACTGAACTGATGCAAAGAAGCCTCGACGCCGCACGTCTGGAAGCGCAGATCTCGCGCGACTGGGACAATTACCAGAGGCTCCCGCGGCGCAAATTCATCGGCGCACGCACCCAGGAATACCGCTTCGCCCGCTACGTGGAAGACTGGCGCATGAAAGTGGAGAAAGTGGGCAACCTGAATTATCCCGAAGCCGCCCGGCAGCAGAAACTCTACGGCCAGTTACAGCTAACCGTCTCGATCCGCGCCAATGGCAGCGTTGAAAGCATCGAGATCAACCGCTCCTCCGGCCACAAGGTGCTAGACGCCGCAGCCAAACGCATCGTGGAACTGGCCGGGCCTTACGCCCCCCTGCCGGAAGAGATCCGCAAGGACACGGATATACTCAGCATCACCCGCACCTGGATTTTCACCAGCGCCGACCAGCTCGCCAGCGAGTAGGTATACTCGCAGCTCATTACAAGCGCATCAGGGCCACCGCCCTTCTTAAGCCCGCCTTAAGAAATCATTGTTATAAAGCATGCTCACAAACAAGAATCTTCAAGGAGCATATTTATGCGAGCTTATCTGGGATGCCTTACGCCTCGCGCGCTGGGCAATCAGCTGAAATGGGCGTCTCTTTCCGCGGCCTTGTTTCTGACCGCGTGCGGCGGCGGTGGAGGTGGGGGCGAGAGCAGCGAAACAAATGAGAGCGTAACCACACCTGCTACGCCTATCACGACTACTACACCAATTAGCCAGCCAGCAAATACAAGCGGCCGATTGCTGGCCTCTAATTGCTTTCAATGTCATGGCACAGGCGGAACAGGCGGATTTGAGAGCATTCGTGGCAGCGAGGCTTCGGAGGTCCTGGAATATCTCACCCGCCCGGCCAGCAGCGACATCATGGCTGCACATGCCCAAGGCTACACGCGGGCTCAACTCGAAGCCATCATCGCTTACTTCCAACAATAAATCAGGGAGACACCACATGGAATCCAACAAACACAACATGAGTCGCCGCCACTTATTGCTCCTGGCGGGTGCCGCTATCGCTGCCGGCCTGATGCCGAAGATGGGCTGGAGTGGCGACGACAATGACAGCGACGATTCAGGAGATTCATCCACGAACAACCCGGTGTTCAATCTGGCTAACACCGGGCTGGTCGGCAAAATCGTGGTCGTGGGAGGCGGCATGGCCGGTGCCACGGCAGCCAAATACCTGCGTCTCTGGGGCGGATCCGGCTTGTCCGTCACCCTCGTGGAGCCTGTGGCCGCCTATACTTCCAGCATCATGAGCAATCTGGTGCTCAACGGCAGCCGCAATCTCAACAACCTGAATTTCAGTTACAGCACGCTGACTACCAATTACGGCGTTACTGTCAAACACGCGGCGCTGACATCCATTGATACTGTCAGCAAGCTGGCGCTGCTGTCGGATGGCAGCACCCTGCCTTATGACCGTCTGGTGCTGGCGCCTGGGGTTGAATTTGAGGATGCTTACGGACTAAATCAGTCCGACTATGAAACAAAGATGCCACACGCCTGGCGCGCCGGCGCGCAAACCCAGTTGCTGCGCGACCAGCTTGTGGCCATGCCCAGCAACGGCACGTTTGTCCTGACCATCCCCAAGGCGCCCTACCGTTGCCCTCCCGGCCCTTATGAGCGAGCCTGCCTGGTTGCCGATTACCTGAAAACATTCAAGGGCGCGGGTAGCCGGGTGATCGTTCTCGACGAGAATGCCAGCATACTGGCTGGCGTGGAAAGCTTCACCCGCGCGTTAAACGTCATTCATGCGGGTGTGCTCGCCTATCATCCGGGCGTCAGCGGCATTGCGATTGATGCCTCCAGCAAGACCGTCAGTTATGTCGACAAGAATGGCGCAAGCCAGGTTCTCACCGCCAACGTGATCAACCCGATTGCCCCCCACCGGGCGGCCGGCAGCGCGGCCGGAGGCTGGCTTGCCGCAGCCGGCTTGGCCAATGGCTCGGGCGGACGCTGGGCGCTGGTCAATGTGCTGAGCTACGAATCCACCGCCAGGCCGGGTGTGCATGTCATTGGGGATGCCTCACAGTGCGGCATGCCCAAGGCGGGACACGTGGCCAACCAGGAAGCCAAGATTTGCGCCGATGCCATCATCAGGCTGCTCGCAGGAAGCCAGCCTGAACCGCAGCCGGTTGCCAATTCCGCCTGCTACTCGCCGATTACGGCAAGTTCCGCTTCCTGGCTGACGGCGGTTTATCAGTACGACCCGGCTAGCAGCAGCATGAAAATCGCCGCCAATGGCGGCAGCATCGTGAATGCGAGCGCCACCGAGGCAGCCGAGATCAGCAGCAAGAATTTTGAGCAGATGAATGTCTGGTTCAGCACGTTGATGAAGGACAGTTTTTCCTAAGGCACCGACAAACGCTCGTCCCTGAGCAAGGGCTTCAAGGCCGTGAGCAGGCTGGAAAACATTTTCGAGTGCTTCTTTTCCTGTTCCGCCAGCAACTGCTTCATGTGCCAGCGCTCGGTCGGCACAGCAAAGCAGGAGGGACAGTTTTCCGCGATCACCGGCAGCCCGGCAGACTTGGCGAAAGCGGCCGTCTGGCGCTCGCGCAGGTAAATGAAAGGCCGGATGATGCGGATATCTCCTGCATCGTTGAGGTAATGCGCCTTCATGGTGCGCAGCTTGCCGCCGAAAAAGGTGGACATGAGAAAAGTTTCAGCCGCGTCGTCCAGATGCTGCGCCAGCGCCAGCACGTTGTAGCCGTTCTCGCGCGCCGTGCGGTAGAGGATGCCGCGCCGCATGCGCGAGCAGAAACTGCAAAAGGAGTCTCCCTGCATCGAAGTCTTGGCCTGCTCGACGATGGGCTGGCTTTCGTAGAAATAGCGCACGCCCAGTTCCGCCAGATAGGCTTTCAAGGGCGAAGGATCGAAATCCGGCGACTGCGGGTCCACGGTGCAGGCTGCCAGCTCAAATTTGATCGGCGCTTTCTTCTGCAAATGCAGCAACACCTGCAGCAGCGAAAGAGAGTCCTTGCCGCCGGACAAACCCAGCAGCACACGATCGCCTTCGCGGATCATGGAAAAATCGCCAATGGCACGGCCGGTGGCGGAAAGCAGGGTACGGGGTGGTTTGATGATTTCAGTCATGTTCATTCCGGAAAAAACAATCAAACCGCATCTTTTGCGGTAAATTTACAGCTACATGATTAAAGACTGGCACTCCGCCCGCCATCCACCGGCAGAACCACGCCCGTGATGTACGGTGCCTCATTGACCAGAAACGTCACCGCCTTGGCAATGTCCTCCGGGCAGCCTTCGCGCTTCAGCAGGGTATGGGCGATGATGCGGCGTCTTTCCAGATCGTCGAAAGTGGGGTCATCCTCCGGCCACATGATCGGACCCGGCGCCACGGCATTGACGCGCACATTGGGGCCGAGTTCGTGGGCCAGGGACTTGGTCAGCGCCACCAGCCCGGCCTTGGCGATGCTGTACACCACATAGCTTTTCATCGGCCGCTCGGCGTGGATGTCTGCAATGTTGATGATGCAGCCGTGGCTGTGGGTCAACGCGCTGGCGGCGGCCTGGGAAAGGAACAATGGCGCCTTGAGGTTGGTACCCATCAGGTCGAACCAGTCCTTCTCGGTGATTTCACCCACGGCAGTGGGGTAGAAGCTGGAAGCGTTGTTGATCAACACATCCAGACGGCCGAAGCAGGCAAGTGTTTCGGCCACCATACGGGCATAGCAGGCGGGATCGAGCAGGTCGCCCTGCACGATGGCGGCGCTGTCCAGCCGCTGCTTGTTCAGTTCATTGCGCAACTGTTCGGCGGCACCCGCCGAAGAGCGGTAATGAATCATGATGCGCGCGCCCGTGGCGTGCAGGCGCCGCGCCGTGGTGGCGCCGACGCGCACCGCGCCGCCGGTGATCAAGATAACTTTGCCTTCCATGTGCTTATCCGGATAATCCTGAGAATCCAACGAATTTAACACAGCTTGCCATGCCTCCACTACCGGAACCGAGTACCCCCGCCCTCGAACACAGCCAGGCCGTGTGCGCCTTGATCGCGCGGGAAATCGCTGCTCACGAAGGCTGGCTCTCCTTTGCGCGCTTCATGGAACTGGCGCTCTATGCACCCGGGCTGGGCTACTACAGCGCAGGTCTGGACAAGTTCGGCGCGGGCGGCGATTTCGTCACCGCACCGGAGATGTCCGCCCTTTTCGGCCAGGCCATCGCCAACCAGGCAGCGCAGGTGTTGCGCCTGACCGGCGGTAACATACTCGAAGTCGGCGCCGGCTCCGGCAAGCTGGCGCTCGACCTGATACTGGAACTCGAACGTCTAGGCCAATTGCCGCAGCGTTACTGCATCCTCGAACTGTCCGCTGATCTGCGACTGCGCCAGCAGCAGCGCATCGAGCGCGACGCGCCCCATCTCCTGCCCCGTTTCGCCTGGCTCGACACCCTGCCGCGGCGCTTCACAGGCCTGGTGCTCGGCAATGAAGTGCTCGACGCCATGCCCGTGCACCTGGTGACATGGCACAATGGGCAGATATTCGAGCGCGGCGTGTCCCTTCAGGAAGGGCGCTTCGTCTGGTGCGAGCGCCCACTCACCGGAGGCGAATTGTTACATCAGGCACAAGCGCTGGCGCCCGCAGGCTTCGTCAGCGGCGCGGCTGCCTACACCAGCGAAATCAGCCTCGCCGCCCAGGGTTTCATGCGCAGCCTCGGGCAGATGCTGGAGCAGGGGCTGATCCTCATGCTGGACTATGGTTTCGGCGCAAGCGAGTACTACCACCCGCAGCGCAGCTCCGGGACGCTGATGTGCCACTACCGCCACCAGGCCCATGCCGACCCGTTCTTTCTCCCCGGACTGCAGGACCTTACCGCCCATGTCGACTTCAGCGCCATGGCACGGGCCGCGACCGAGGCGGGTATGACGCTGGCGGGCTATGCCAGCCAGGCCAACTTTCTCATCAACTGCGGCCTGACCGAGTTGCTCGCCCGCACTTCGCCCGGCGATCCCGCAGCTTACCTGCCGCTGGTTGCCCAAGTGCAGAAGCTGATGAGCCCCGCGGAAATGGGCGAACTCTTCAAGGCTATCGCCTTGGGCAAGAACCTGCCGGAAACCCCGCTCGGCTTCAGCTGCGGCGACCGCAGCCATACTTTATAAAACCGCCAGACTAGCTGCAGGCGAACAAACTGCGGCTGCGGTAAAATGGCCTTTTCCCCGCGTCTTCAACACGGAACACTGCGCATGTTGCGACTGACTGAAATCAAGCTCCCCCTCGACCATCCAGAAAGTGCCCTCAAGGCGGCCATTCTCGAACGCCTGGCCATTCCAGAGGAAGACCTCATCACCTACACCATCGCGCGGCGCGGCTTCGACGCCCGAAAGCGAGGGGCGATCGCCCTGGTGTATTCACTCGACGTCGAGGCGAAGAACGAGAAGGCGATTCTCAAGTGCCTGAAGGACGACAAACATCTCGTACCCACACCGGACACCAGCTACCATTTCGTGGCACAAGCCCCCGCCGAACTGAAATCACGCCCGGTGGTGATCGGCATGGGGCCGGCGGGACTGTTTGCCGCGCTGATCTTGGCCCAGATGGGCTTCCGCCCGATCGTCTTGGAACGCGGCAAGGCGGTGCGTGAGCGCACCAAGGACACGTTCGGCCTGTGGCGCCAGGGGAAACTCGATCCGGAATCCAACGTGCAGTTTGGCGAGGGCGGAGCCGGAACTTTTTCCGACGGCAAGCTCCACAGCCAGATCAAGGACCCCCAGCACCACGGCAGGAAGGTGCTCACGGAATTCGTCAAGGCCGGTGCGCCGGCGGAAATCCTCTACGTCAGCAAGCCGCATATCGGCACCTTCCGGCTGGTAAGCATGGTGGAGAAAATGCGCGCCACCATCCAGGAACTCGGTGGAGAAATCCGCTTCCAGAGCCGGGTCGAAGACATCGACATAGAGAACGGACAGGTGCGCGGCGTGATCTTGGCGGGTGGCGAGCGCATACCCAGCGACTATGTGGTGCTTGCCGTGGGCCACAGCGCGCGAGACACCTTCCGCATGCTCTACCAGCGCGGCGTATATATCGAAGCCAAGCCCTTTTCCATTGGCTTCCGCATCGAACACCCGCAATCGCTCATCGACCGCTGCCGCTTCGGCAGCGATGCCGGCAACCCCGTGCTGGGCGCCGCCGACTACAAGCTGGTGCACCACTGCACCAACGGCCGCTCGGTCTACAGCTTCTGCATGTGCCCCGGCGGCCAGGTGGTAGCGGCGGCGTCGGAGGAGGGCGGCGTGGTGACCAACGGCATGAGCCAGTATTCGCGCAGCGAACGCAACGCCAACAGCGGCATTGTGGTCGGCATCACGCCCGAGGATTTTCCCGGCGACCCGCTGGCCGGCATGGAATTCCAGCGCAAGTGGGAAGCGCGCGCCTTCGAGCTGGGCGGCAAAAATTATTGCGCGCCGGGGCAACTGGTGGGCGACTTCCTCGCTGGCCGTCCCTCCACCGCCTTCGGCTCGGTGCAGCCGTCCTATACGCCGGGGGTGCATTTGTGCGACTTGAGCAGCGCCCTGCCGGATTACGTCATCGCGGCGATGCGCGAGGCCATCCCCGCCTTCGACAAACAGATCAGAGGCTTCGCCATGCACGATGCGGTACTGACCGGCGTCGAAACGCGCACTTCTTCTCCCATTCGCATCAAGCGCAAGGACGATTATCAAAGCTTGAATACCCGCGGACTCTACCCGGCTGGCGAAGGCGCGGGCTACGCAGGCGGCATTCTTTCTGCGGCGGTGGACGGCATCAAGGTGGCCGAGGCCTTGGCCTTGAACATGATTGGTCAGGGGTAAACCGGGAAAGCCAATTAACCACGGAGTTCACGGAGAGCACGGAGTTAAGGCGTTCACGGCCTTATATGGTTGGCGGTTTCATCTAACGGGCGAATGCCAAATGTTGGCAATCTATTGTTTTCACTCCGTGTTCTCCGTGAACTCCGTGGTTTAAACGGGTTTTTTACAAAAGGCTCACAGGAAAAAAAGGGCGGCTTGCGCCGCCCCGAAGTCCACTCTTGAGAGAGAGGAGGAGAAATTTACGAACCTTGCTGCTTCCTGCGGGCCGGGAAGCCCGCAGGATCTTCTTTACTCCACGCGCTCGCCGTGGAGGCTGACGTCGAGTCCTTCGCGCTCCTCCTCTTCGGAGACGCGCAGGCCAATCACCATGTCGATCACCTTGAGGATGACGTAGGAAGCGACGGCGGTATAGACCACTGTGGCACCCACACCGATCAGCTGAATCATCACCTGACCGCCGTTTCCTTCCAGCATGCCGGACACGCCGCCGATCTCTTTCACCGCGAATACGCCTGTGAGGATAGCGCCGACGATACCGCCGATACCGTGCACACCGAAGGCATCCAGAGAGTCGTCATAGCCCAGCATGCGCTTGAGGGAAGTTGCACCCCAGAAACACACACCGCCTGCCGCAAGGCCGATGGCCAGCGCACCCAAGGGACCGACGAAGCCGGAAGCCGGCGTGATTGCCACCAGACCAGCGACAGCACCCGAAGCGATACCCAGTACGGAAGGCTTGCCCTTGCCCATCCATTCGGCCAGCATCCAGGTCAGCGCTGCGGCAGCCGTTGCAACCTGCGTTACAGCCATGGCCATACCGGCACGACCGTCAGCAGCCAGCGCGGAGCCGGCGTTGAAGCCGAACCAGCCCACCCACAGCATGGCAGCACCCATGATGGTCAGCACCAGGTTGTGCGGCGCCATCGCTTCCTTGCCGTAGCCAACGCGCTTGCCCAGCATGATCGCCACCACCAGGCCAGCGATACCGGCGTTGATGTGCACCACGGTGCCGCCTGCATAGTCCAGGATGCCTTTGGTGAACAGCCAGCCGCCTGCTTCCCACACCCAGTGGGTGACTGGCGCATACACCACCAGCGACCAGATACCCATGAACCACAGCATCGCGGAGAATTTCATGCGATCGGCAAAGGCACCGGTGATCAGGGCAGGGGTGATGATGGCGAAGGTCATCTGGAAGATCACGAACACGGTTTCCGGAATATTTGCACCTGCTACGCCGGTCAGTGCGTTCACACCCACGCCGTTGAGGAACATCTTGTCCAGCCCGCCGATGAACGGCCCGCCAGGCGCGAAGGCCAGGCTGTAACCGGCCACCATCCAGATAATGGACACCAGCGCGGTGATGGCAAAGCTCTGCATCATGGTGGAGAGAACATTTTTCTTGCGTACCATGCCGCCGTAGAACAGTGCCAGGCCAGGAATGGTCATGAACAGCACCAAAGCCGTGGCAGTCAGCATCCAGGCGGTATTGCCGCTATCGAGCCTGGGTTCTGGGGCAGCAGCCACCGGTGCGGCCTCGGGTACCGCCACCGGAGCGGCTGCTTCCGGCGCCGCTGCAGGAACAGCGTCAGGTGCTGGCGCGGTGGTGACGGCTTGGTCGGCAGGCGGCGCAGCATCTTCCGCCATCGCCGGTCCGCCCATCCCCAGGATGCCCAGCAGGGCGATCATACTTAACAGTTTTTTCATCACGCGCTCCTTTACAAAGCTTCCGGACCGGTTTCACCGGTACGGATACGGACTACCTGTTCCAAATCGGAAACGAAGATCTTGCCGTCACCGATCTTGCCGGTGGTGGCAGATTTCTCGATTGCCTCGATCACCTGATCCAGCATTTCGGCCTTGATCGCGGCTTCCAGTTTGACCTTGGGGAGAAAGTCCACCACATACTCCGCACCGCGATACAACTCGGTGTGACCCTTTTGTCGCCCAAAACCCTTGACTTCGGTCACGGTGATGCCCTGTACGCCCACATTGGACAGAGCTTCCCGCACCTCATCCAGCTTGAACGGCTTGATGATTGCAGTTACCAGTTTCATGTTTGACTCCTTTCTGGGCGAAGATCCATCCGGCCGATCCCCGCCTGGTCAATAAAGTTAGAATGCCTTGGTGACAGACAGAACGAAGCGGCTGTCAGCAATCTTGGTACCCTTCACGGTATAAAGCGTGTCGTCCGCATTGGTATCGATGTACGCACCGGTCACGCTCAGGCCACCGCCAAAATCCTTGGTCAGGTTGATTTTGTAGTCGGTATAGTCAAAAGTGGATGAGTTCTTGATTTTCTGGTGGCCGGCATGGACCCCCAAAGTCAGGCCGCTCATCAACTCGAAGTTGGCGCTCGCATCGATGTAGCTGGAGCCCTCGCTGTTGGCATAACCGAACAGGTTGCTGAGGCTGTGGGAATATTTCAGGGTAAACATCTTGTAAGTGCCAGCGACATAGAGCTCATCCGTGTTCGGGCTGACGAAACCTGCAGGATAGCTTCCCGGATATTCATAACGCAGGTAACCCACGTCATAGCCAAAATCATCGCTGATCTTGCCCTTGTAACCAGCGTAAATATCCAGTTCCACGCTGCTGCTAGCGCCCGCGCCGACATCTTCCAGCCAGCTGATGTTGGAACCCCAGACACCGGCGTACAACCCACTGGCGTGGGCGTAGTCGAATCCGCCCTGCAGCGCCAGTTTTTCACGTGTTTGAGAAATTCCGCGGTAAACATATTCGGAAGCCAGGGTCACGTTTGCGCTGATGGGGGAAGCAGCAGCGGCTTCTTCAGCCAGAACGGGGGTGGCAACCACAAAAGCAGGAACACCAACTACACCGGCAAGTAACAGGGCTTGAGTTAATTTACGCATCTTGATCTCCTTGATATTTAATCCAAATAAAATATTGTTCGTAACCAGAAACTACGCCCAGACATAAGCATGGACCGTGCCAGTTTTTTATTTGATAAAATTCATATAGTTGCAAACATGCCCCCCGTTCTCCTCCTTGCCTTGGCACAAAGCTGAAGCGCTGCACCATCATGGCGCACCAATGCTGTGCACCATGATGGAAGGGCATCCATACCGCTAAGAAGATGCTCATTTCTGGTAGACTTTGAATCATCAGGAGAACATTCATGCTCAACCATAAACTATTAGACGAAATCAACGCCAAGATCAGCCAGGTGTTGGCCGCTTCACCCGCAGGCGATGTGGAAAAAAATGTACGCGCCAGCCTGCAAGGCCTGTTTGCCAAACTCGATCTGGTCACGCGGGAAGAATTTGAAGTGCAGCAGGCCGTGCTGGTACGCACGCGTGAAAAGCTCGACAAGCTTGAGGCACAAGTCGCGGCGCTGGAACAAAAACAGCAGACCGAACCCACCAAAGCGCCGTAATTCTCCATGCCCATCGCGGTTCTTTACAGCCGCGCATTGAACGGCATGGATGCCCCACTGGTCACAGTGGAAGTGCATCTGGCCAATGGCCTGCCAAGTTTTACCCTGGTCGGACTGGCCGAAGCGGAGGTAAAGGAAGCACGCGATCGCGTGCGCGCCGCACTGCAAAATGCGCGCTTCGAATTCCCCGCCCGGCGCATTACCGTCAACCTCGCCCCGGCCGATTTACCCAAGGAAAGCGGGCGTTTCGACCTGCCCATCGCACTGGGTATTCTCGCCGCTTCCGGCCAGCTGCCCGTGCAAGGCCTCAAGGACTACGAATTCGCCGGCGAACTGGCGCTGACCGGCGAACTGCGCCCGATTCGCGGCGCCTTGGCGATGACCTTCAAGGCCAGCAAGGACGGCCGCGCCTTCATCCTGCCGCGCGACAATGCCGATGAAGCCGCCCTGGTTCAGGATGCACAGGTCTTTCCCGCCGCAACGCTGCTCGAAGTATGCGCCCACCTTGCTGGACAGGAACGCCTGACACGCCATGTGCCAGAGGTCAAAACCATCGCAGCGGTTTATCCCGATTTCAGCGAGGTCAAGGGGCAGGCGCACGCCAAGCGTGCATTGGAAGTCGCGGCGGCGGGGTCTCACAGTATTCTACTGACTGGCCCGCCCGGCACCGGCAAGTCCATGCTCGCCAGCCGCCTGCCCGGCATCCTGCCGGAGATGAGCGAAGCGGAAGCGCTGGAAGCGGCTGCGATTCATTCCCTGAGCGGCGGCTTTCGCCTGGAAAACTGGCGCCGCCGCATTTTGCGCGCACCGCACCACTCCGCTTCCAGCGTTGCGCTGGTGGGTGGCGGCAGCAATCCCCGGCCGGGTGAAATCAGCCTGGCGCATCATTCCGTCCTGTTCCTCGACGAGTTGCCAGAGTTCGACCGCAAGGCGCTGGAAACCCTGCGCGAGCCACTCGAATCGGGGCGTATCACCATTTCGCGCGCGGCGCGACAGGCCGACTTCCCGGCCCAGTTCCAGCTGATTGCCGCGATGAATCCCTGCCCCTGCGGCTATCTCGGCCATCCCAACGGCAAATGCCACTGCACGCCGGACCAAGTGGGACGTTATCGCGGCAAAATTTCCGGCCCATTACTGGATCGCATCGACATACAGATTGAAGTGCCTGCTTTGCCAGAGCATGAACTGACACAAAAGGCAGAGGGAGAACCCAGCGCGGCTATCAGGATGCGGGTGGAAGCAGCCTATGAGCGGCAGTTGGCGCGCCAGGGCAAGGCAAACGCCAGACTTACCACCCGGGAAATCGACGAGTTATGCCAACCGGATGCAGCTGGGATGGCGCTGCTGAAACAAGCCATCAGCCGTCTCAACCTCTCCGCCCGCGCCTATCACCGCATTCTCAAAATGGCCCGCACCATTGCCGACCTGGCCGGCGTGGAACAACTCACCAGCGCCCACATCGCGGAGGCGGTGCAATACCGCCGTTTTGACCGCTAGGCTTACTGTTTGACACCCTGCCCCACAGCAAAATCCGGTGAACCTTGCATATAGCTCGACAAGGCGAAAGCAGCCGTGGGCTGCATGCGGATGCACACCATCGCCACGTTCACCGCACGACAGGCACGCGCCAGCATATTGAGCCAGCGATAGTAGCGCGGCTCGATCAACGGCAACTCGGCGAGATCGTAATAGAGCGTACTGGCTTTGGCCTCCTGCAGGCGTTGCAGAATTTCCACCAGCAGTTCGTCGCTACCGCTGATATCGAGCGAGTGCGACGGCTCGAGCAGGAAGTTTTCTCGCCCGATCTGCGTTAGATGCAGACCGGATATCGCCATACCGGACATCAGGCAGCTTTATGGCTGATCTGGATGCCCATGCGGCGAAACGCTTCCTTGAGGCCATCGGACAAGGTGGCGCGGGTGGTGACGTTGCCCAGGTCAATATTGAGACTGGTGAGGGCGCGGGCGATGTCGGGGCGGATACCGGTGAGAATGGCATCCGCGCCCATGAGCTGGATCGCCCGTACCATCTGGATGAGATGGTGCGACACCTGGGAGTCGATATTCTTGACACCGGTCAGGTCCATCACCACGGCAACGGCACGCTCGCTGGCAATGCGGTTGAGCAGGGCTTCCATCACGATCATGGTGCGACTGGAGTCGAGCGTACCAATGATCGGCAGGGTCAGCACCCCATCCCAGATTTCCGTGATGGGAGTGGACGTTTCCCGCAACTCGGCTTCCTGCGCCCAGATGGTGCGCTCCTTCTCGCTCAGGTAGGCCTGGAACACGGCCAGTACCAGTTCGTTGAACAGGCTGGAAAGATAAAGCAGGATGGCGCGCGCATCGTCCACCTTGGTATTCTGGTCCTCACCCAGCGTATCGATGAGGGTGTGCTGCACGAACTGGATGTAGCGCACCAAATCCTCGATTCTTCCGCCGCGCACCAGAATTTGCTTCGCCAGGTTGTTGAAGAACATTTCCAGGGCGTGGAACTGTGGCGAGGCATCATCGTCCGGATCCTTGGACTCCAGCAACGCCACCAGCAACTGGAGAAACTGGACGCTCAGATCGGCAATTTCGTCGGACTCGAGCAGGTTGCTGCCGCCGAACACCGTCTGCCCTTCACGCTCGATGCGTTCGGAAATATTGCCGATCTGCAGCTTGAGCAACTCGGTCAAGATCTTGCTGGTGTTTTTTGTTTGTTTTGCCACCGTTTTCTCCTCGATTAACTTCTGGGCTCTTAGGACTCGTAACGAGCCCCTAGCCGATACTCACCACGCAAACAGACTGGTCATCCGAAATCCTGCCCATGATATTCCCCAGCACATAGGCAATCAACTGGGGATGCAGATTGAACAGGCCGGGGAAATTGGCCACATCCCAGTTGCGGCGGATACCGTCGCTGGCGGTGATCGCGATGCAGCGCTGGCCGAACTGCAGGGTATTCACCTCGGGCGATTTGTGTTCCTTGCCCAGCACGCCAGGGGCAAAGGAATAACTGCGCATTCCGCCCTGCTCCATGACATGGGCGTGCATATCGCCGACACCGAGGATGTGCAGCGCCCGGCTTCCCAAACCCAGCTCGCCGACAATCGCCACCGCGCCGCGCGAATTGTGCAGTTGGCGGTCAACCGCAGCCAGCGTCTCGGCGGGGGCATTGTAATGCTGCAGCAGGCCGGCAAGGTCCGCGGTGGCTTTTTCGGCATGCTCGCCGTGCCCCAGGCCATCAAGATGCATCCAGCGCAAGGTTTCATTATCCTGCCGCACGTAGATGCGGTCGCCGTTGTAACGATCATCCGAAAGGGAGCGCGAATAGAGGCCGACTTTCAGCGCGAGATGCTTTTCCTTGCCCTGGCAATCCTGCTTGCCGCGCGGACAAAAGCGCGCCAGCAAGGCAGTGCCGTTCCATCTTTTTTCCCGGCCATGGCTTTCCTGTTGGGTATAAACGTGAACCTGATCGCTCAGGCGGCGAATGCTGCCCAGCCCCTTTCCCAGGGTATTTACGGAGGAAAAGCCATCTTCCTCGGCGAGCGCAAGGTTGGCGATTCCCGGCCCATAATCCAGGGACAGGATATCCAGCACCGGACCCGGCTGTTGCCATATCTGCAACATGCCCTTGCCGCCGGCATGCTTGACCTGGTTGGACACCATTTCCGACACCACCAGCGCCATGTTTTCGCGCTTCAGTTCCGAGAAACCAAGGCGCTGGGCAATGGCGGCGACCTTGGAACGCAGCAGGATGGCGGCGCTCTCGCTTTGCACCGGGCTGCTGTGCAACAGCTTGCAATC
>Ga0105091_10000111_pt1 | contig 28313 bp, 27 predicted proteins | sample PPLLak1March2015_FD_87022 | JGI IMG/M metagenome (GOLD analysis project Ga0105091, IMG submission 87022) | Freshwater sediment microbial communities from Prairie Pothole Lake near Jamestown, North Dakota, USA - PPLs Lake P7 Core (1) Depth... | ecosystem: Environmental > Aquatic > Freshwater >... | reverse complement strand
TTGTTGCAATCGCTAGGGAAAGTGAAGAATAACACTTTCTCTAGTTTTCCCCTTTTAAATTTCTAACTTCGATTTCTTTTTTAGCCTTATTTTTCCTATCAATTACTTATTTTCCTATCACTTATTTTGTTATTCTAATTTTCTATCTAGAATTTTTTACAATGACTTTTATTTTACAGTTTTAATATATTTTCCAAATCTTCTTATACTAACATACTAATTTAAATTAGACTCTAAAGAGATGAGGGGTATTTAACATCTAAATTTATTTTTAATCCCCTCTGAGTATATTAAGAGCACATCCTAAAACTTGATTTAATTTCTGAATTCTGGCTGATATTATAACTTCAACGTATGACACTTCTAGCACACTGCTCAATTTCAATTACCATTTTTATAAAGTTGATTAACGTGGTAATTGTTAGAGACTTTGGTCATACAAATTATATGGGCGTTAGAAGTTGTAATGTTTGGAATTCAATCGAATATGAAATTAGCGATTGGGGTCCAGAATCCAGAAACTCGATCATTCACTTACAAAATGAGATCTAGAGAAGAAGTTTTGAGTTTCAGGATCAGCTCTAAATAAAATTCATTATTTATGGAGGGATATAATGAGAAAATCGTACACAATATTACTTAGTCTGGCAGTCTTACTTTCAATGGTTATGAGTGTACAGGCGATGGAATCGAAAACAATAGATAGATCCAACGGTGCTTCTGCATCTGCAGACTGGTGTGAGACGAACGGCGATATAACTACCGGTAAATACCTCTCTGTAACTGAAACTGATGATGGGACTGATATTTACCTGGAGATTTATACCTATGGGCCAGATTACTGGTCCGGTAAGTCAGGATATATATTTACAGAGGATGATGTTTTCAGCATAGATAAAAAACTCAACTCTGCGAGCCTTTCTGAGGTTGAGATTGAAGTCTGTAACTGGGACACAGGTGAAACCGAAACTTTGACTGTCAATGCTGACTGGATCGGTGAGGATGTTATTTCAAAAGATTCCTATACCTCTAGATCACAAAGTGGAAACTATGTCTGGAAAAGCAGTGGCAGTTCGAAATGCAGAGACGCTTCAGCTACAGGCAGTATAAACGGCGTGGACCTTGGAGTATGTTCCTATGCCAGCCTGTCTAACTTCAAGTCTGCGTATATGAGTATGGAAAAATAAGAATATGAAGTTTGTTTTTGAAAAGTTTCGAAAACTTTCGGCTTTGTAGAAATTCTCAAAATTCTCTAAGACATCTACTGAAGTCACATTCTTCGGTTTGTGATTTCAGTTTAACTTAGTAACGCTATTTAAAGTGAATTTCTATAAATCATTTTCAACTTTATTTTTTTTCTGTTAATTGGTTTTTCTTAGAATTTTACATTGCATAAGTTCCCATTTTATCTATTTTATATCAAAACTTCTAGAATTAGTTAAGAAAGTATTTAATAGTTTAAAATCATCTTTAAGAACGACTATTAGAAATCTGACTCTAATTTTTTAATAAAAATCAGGTTTTTAATCGTCTACGTATGTGTATTTTAACTTAAATATTTATGGGTGGACATAAATGAGGAAACTATACACAATATTGTTTACTCTCATAGTCTTACTTTCGACGACAATGAGCGTACAAGCCATAGAATATAAGATGATGGAAAGGCATAACAGTGCGTCTGCATCTGCAGATTGGTCTGAAACAAACGGTAATGCAACTATCTGTACATATCTATCTATAACTGAAACCGATGATGGAACTGATATTTACATATCAACATATACGTATGACACATCTGAACCATATTATTGGTATTCCTCCTCTTCTAAGTCCGGCTGCCTGTTTACAAAGGATAATGTTTTCAGGGTAGATAAAAAACTTAACTCTGCAAGTCTTTCTGAGGTCGAGATTGATGTTAATGACTGGTATACGGGTGAAACCGAAACCCTGACTGTCAAAGCTGACTGGTCTGGTGAGGGCGATATCTCAACAGGATCACATAAATCCAGTTCAACAGAAGGCGATTATATATGGAAGAGTAGCAGCAGTTCAAGCCACAGGCAGGCTTCAGCTACAGGAAATATAAACGACTCCGATCTTGGAACAAGTTCATATGCCTGGCTGTCTTCTTCCGAATCTATTTATTCAAGTATGGATAAATAAATGAATAAAGGTTTTTTAAAGGTCTAAAGTCTTTGGCTTTATAGGAATTCTCAAACTTATCTAAGGTATCTACGGAATTGCAAACCCATGAGTGTGATTTCAGTTTAAGCTGGTAGTACTGTCTAAAGAGAATTTCTATAATCTTTCCAACCTTACTTTTGCTGCCAACTATTTTATTATTTTAATTTTTTATTTGTAATTTTTTACAATGATTTTTATTCTACGCTTCAAATATATTTACATAGTCTTTTTATACTTTTATACTAATTTATATTAGGCTATTGGAAGCCAACCCCCCTTTAATATATGCGATTTTTATTTTAAGAAAACATGCCTGCATATATTAATTAAAATGATATTATTTCAAGGAGGTATAAAATGAGGAAATCGTACACAATATTGCTTGCCCTCGTAGTCCTGCTTTTCACGGCTATGAGTGTACAGGCACTGGAATCGAAAACAATAGAGAGGCACAACGGTGAATCTGCATCTGCGAACTGGTATGAAATAAGTGGGGATACAACTACCAGTACATACCTATCTGTAGCTGAAAGTAATTACGGGACTGATGTCTACGTGGAAATCTATACCTATGGCCCATGCTCCGAGTCTTGGAAATCTGGATATATGTGCACCCAGGATAATGTTTTTAAGGCATCTAAAAAACTCAACTCTGCAAGCCTTTCCGAGGTTCAGGTTGAAGTTTATGACTGTTACACAGGTGAAACAGAAATTCTGACTATCCAGGCTGACTGGGTTGGTCAGGGCGATATTTCAACCGGATCCTACACATCCCGTTCAAAGAGTGGTGATTATATTTCCAGGACTAGTGAAAGTTCGAGTTATAGAGATGCCTCAGCTACAGGCAGTGTGGATGGCTTGGATCTTGGAATAAGTTCCTATGCCAGTCTGTCTAACTTTAAGAATGCTTATATGAGTATGACAAAATAAACGTATGAAAATTATTTTAATGGATTTCGAAGACCCGGGAATAAAGAAAATAGCCTGCTGTGCGCAGGTCTTTCTATTCAATAGATTGTTTACCAGGGGCCTGACAAATCCTTCCTATTTCCTCTTCTCAGGACCTTCTCAGGAAATAGCAATTAGGCTTACTACTCTTTTTAGCTCGATTTATTATTCTTTTTGATTCGGTTTATTAATCTTTCAGGTGGCTACAGATATTAAAGAAATTATTTATCGCTTTACAGTTTTTTCAGATAAAATCAAAAATATTAATAAATTTCTGGCGTTATGTCAGCAAAATAATATTGTGCCAGTACTGGTGTTCCGACTACTATGAGCTTCTATCCATTATGATCTTCAATTGCAAAAAGTGAATGACATATCAAATGTTGATAGAAAAAAGAGAAAAGTAGAGATGGTGCAATGATGTTATTGATGTAGCCGGGATACCTCTCTTCTCCAGATGCAGGTTCACATTTTTGTGGGCTCTTCTATCCAGAGTATTCCCAATACAACTCCTGCTCTCAGTACAATTCCTCCTATTAAGATATATAAGAAGAGCTATGATTTAAAACAGGATAAACTTGTAGATTTCACTTTGAATACGTTATTGCGGTCCTTTGGAAATAAAGTGAGGTGAAAAAATGGTAGCAGAAGATGTCTGGTCCCACTTTGGAATGTGGTGGGCAGTTGGCCTGTGGATAATCATATACGGTGTGTTCCTCTTATTTGTGCCGTTCTATAAAAAGAGCCAGATAAAGCCTGCAGGTGTATATACGGCGTTTATTGTTGCATTTGCACTTGAGATGTTCGGTGTGCCTTTCAGTATGTTCGCTATAGGATGGCTCTTTGGCTTTACTCTTCCCGAAGGTATTTTGTGGGGCCACACCCTTGTGCAGTATATCGGGTTCTGGGGAATGTATCTCGGAATTCTCGTATCACTGACCGGAGTTGCACTCGTAGTTTCAGGCTGGAACCAGATTCATAAAAATTACTGGAGTAAGGGAGAAGGGCAGGGAAAGCTTGTTACAACTGGAATTTACAGGTATATTCGCCACCCCCAGTATACTGGCTTTTTTATGATAACCCTGGGAATGATGCTGGAGTGGGCGACTCTGCCTCTTATAATCCTGTATTCACTGCTTCTTGTCCTTTATTACAGGCTTGCAAAAAAGGAAGAAATGGATATAGAAAAGGAGTTTGGTAACGAATATCTCGAATATAAGAAGAAAACGAAGATGTTCCTTCCGTATATTATCTAATTCCGGAGAATTGTGCGCCTTCAGGGACATAGACCGGTATGTTCTGGTCCATGCCCTGGCTTTTTTAATTCTTCGAATCTGGCTTTGAATCTGGCTTTTTTTAAATAAACCATTGGAAATGGTTCTGGCGGATCATCCAGAACCCGACCAGGATAAGCACTATTCCTGCTCCTTTTTTAAAAACCACATCCCACTTTGATATAACCCGGATTTTAGAAGAGGAAAAGTGGGCTGAGTACGCGAGCAAGAGCATTGGCATAGCAAATCCCAGTGAATAAACTGAAAGCGTAAATGCGCCGGTAGCAGCGTTTCCTTCCAGAGCTACCATGGTCAGGATCGAGGCCAGAATCGGGCCGACACATGGGATCCAGAGCACTCCGAGGGAAAGCCCGAGCAAAAGCCCGGAAACAGGCCCCTCCCCATTCATTCCTGACAGCAGGGGAAACCTTGAAAAGGCATTGAAGAGGCTTATATCAAAAAATATTGCAAAACCCATTAACAGAATAAAAATCTCTGCCAGAACCTTCAGCTGTCCTATATAAGTCTGGAAGGCTGCCCCAAAAGCAGAGGTTATTACTCCCATTATAGTAAAAGATATAGAGACTCCAATCACTATTGCAAGGGGCCTTAATTTTCCTTTTCCTGCGGACGTTGCCAGGACTGCAGGCAGAAGCGGGAGGATACAGGGAGAAAGGACACTGAGAATTCCTGCGCCAAATGCAGCCAGAGGGGAAATAGCATCATAAAACATGGTTCTTCAGATTTGTTGCTTTTAAGTTTGTTCTTATACAGTGCGGTTTTTTGTTGGGCCTTACAGTTAGCCGGAAACCTGGACTTCAAGTGTATGATAAAGTTCTGAAGATAAATCTTGTACAGGCTTTTTTCACTGAGATTTATCTTTCTCAGCCTGTAGAAGGGCGAGATTCAGAACATCTTCAAGTGCGCCTTTTTCCGTGGTACCGAGAATCCTTGCCTCGAATCTGTCGGTGGTGACATTTCCGTCCGGTTTCATGTAGACATATTCTCCGTCTGTAACATTCATGATTACAGTTGAATCAGGGATATAGCCTATTCCGAAATAGACTGCAAGCTGGGGACTCCTGTCGATGTCTACGGAGATAACCCTGGCTCTTCCTTCATATTCTGTTGCCAGTTCCTGAAGCATGGGCTTCATAGCCTTGCATGGGCCGCATCTTTCAGACCCGATTTTCATAAGAACCGGTCCCTGCTGGAGGGATGCATTTATCTGCTCAAGGTCGGCCACTTCAACAACACTACTTTCTTCCTGGATTTCCGGAGGGGTTGCATTCTGTCCAGGTTCAGTTGTTTCGACAACTTCATTTCTCTCCTGGATTGCCTGGTTGTTTGTGGAATTTTCCTGGCTTTCTTCAGTACAGCCTGCTGTAAAGATTACAGCTGCAAGGAGGATCAATAGTATAATTAATTTCTTCATGTTCTCAACGTTAATCTTTGATTTTGTAATATTTTACATATTGTTTCATAATTACATTTTGTGATAATTACATTTTATGTGATAATTACATGTTGTGTGAATAATTCTCTTTTCAAAAATAATCTTTATTTTCTGTTGATTGTGAAATCCTAGTTCTGAAGTAGAATTATCGATAAACCTCAAATAATTAACCGTAAGGAAAGAAAATATGTGCCCAGTTTAAGAGACGCGTAGTATGTAGAAAATATATTAAAAGAGCCTTAAATGACAGAATTATAAAAGCAAGCGTAAAAGACAATGTGAGATATACAGAAGGGAAAAGAGAACCGGAAAGGAAGAAGATATTTCGAAACGACTAATTATGATAACCCGAGTAGCTGATTGAAGAGGGGCCAGCCTCTTAGTCGGCTAGCCAATTGAGAAAAATTAGATAATCAGGGAAATTTGTAAATCTTTCCCTCGTGTAAATCTTTCCTTCTTTTTTATTCCGCTTTACTCCTCTCCCAGAGTCTTTTCTACTGCGATCACTACAGCTTCGAAATTCTTCTGCCATTCAGTACCGTGTTCAAGCAGACCCTGGACAACAGTGCCTTTATCTTCCATTTCTGCAACTTTGGGCTCAATAGGAAGTCTGGCAAGGACAGGAATATTGAAGTCTTCTGAGGCTTTTTCCACGCCTCCAGTCCCAAATACTTCTATTGGCTTGCCGCAGTGGGGGCAGATAAGCCCATGCATATTGTCAACAAGCCCTATAATGGGCACATTGAGTTTTTCAGAGAACTTGATTGATTTTCGGACGCTGATCAGGGCTACGTCCTGAGGGGTTGTAACAAGCACTGAGCCGTCGCAATTGGGAATCAGCTGAGCCACACTCAGGGGCTCATCTCCTGTGCCAGGGGGCAAGTCTATAATCAGGAAATCAAGTGCTCCCCAATTAACTTCTTCCAGGAATTGTTTGATTGCTCCCATTTTGGCAGGTCCTCTCCAGATTATAGGAGAATCTTTGTCTCCAAGCAGAAAACCGATAGACATCACCGAAAGATTGGGAAGTACCTGGATTGGAAGAATACCCTCTTCATTAACATCGGGCCTTTGAGACTCTAACCCGAAAATAGTAGGAATGGTCGGGCCGTGTATATCGCAGTCCAGAAGCCCAACTCTGTGTCCGCGCAGGGCCAGCCCGGTAGCGAGGTTTGCTGCAACTGTGCTTTTCCCTACTCCTCCTTTCCCGCTCATTATCATGATCTTGCGTTTGATGCGCCTGAGGTTGACTACTATCTTTGGCTCCTCTGGCTTTTTTGACAAGCTCTCAAGTGGTTGAACCTTATCTGTCATTTTTACCGCCTGTGTAAAATATTCGTATTTTTCCCGGTTTTCAGATTTCTCATTTACGTGTCTGCATTTTCACTAATGTCAGCGCCCTCAGCGCTGATATAGTTACCGCCCTTTATTTCTATCGCTTTTCCTGTACTAAGGGCGAGAGCTATTTTCATTCTGGCAGCTTTCAGATCTTCCCAGAAAGCTCTCCTTGATATTCCTACCTTAATAGCTGCGTCTTCCTGCCTGAGTCCTTCAACGTCTACAAGCCTCAGGGCCTCAAGCTCTTCGACTGTGATGGATACAACCTCAAGATCCGACAGCGGGACCCCTCGGGGCTTGAAATATGTGATATCGGGCGTTTGCTCGACGCGCCTCGGGCACTTTGGTCTTCCTCTGCATTTTTTCATAGGTTACTTATGCACATTGTGGAATAAATATATAACAATTTCTCTTCTCAAGTAGAAAAATATAAATATTTTTGTACAAATGAGTGAAATTAAGGCAGTTACCCGTCACACAGTTAGAGGAAATTCTCATGAAAGTATGCATACGTGCAGGAAATGACAATTGCATGGAATGAATGTTGAGCAACATTTGGAAAAGCCCCAACCTGTACGATAATGAATACAGATACGAGACAATTTATGTTATCACGAACGAGAGCGATCATATGGGGGTGTAGGATTGCCTCCCGAATATCTTCGTAAAAATGGCGTAGAAATCATGCTCTGTGGAGGAATGGGGCATAAACCGCTTCGCATGTTTGAGTCCTATGGAATCCAGGTCTTTGTAAGTGCAAAAGGCACAGTCAGGGAACCTTAGCTGCCTGAGAAACAGGGCTCCTCACAGGGGCGACAGCAGAGAATGCCTGCGCAGAAAATGGAAATGCGCATGAACATTATTAAGCAAAATTTTATGTTTCGGGACTTCCTATTCGGATTTTTCTCATTTTTATTTATTTTTTACCTGGAACTTTAACAATATATTTTTATGCCTCTCGTGGAAATATTTATACCTTCACAGCTTATTCGTGACTATAATACCTTATTCATGTTAAAAACCCGGGAGAAAAAAGTATGCAGTGCGCATTATGCAGGATTAAGGAATGCATGAGAGGCAAAAACTGTTCTGTCATTAAATCTGGGCTTGAGTATACAGGTGACGATCTGAAGTCAATCCAGATTTCCGTCTGGCTCGAATCCGATTATATAAAAAGGACAAAACTGGAAGAGATAACGATTTATGCAAAAAGGCTTGGGTACAAAAAAATAGGAATTGCTTTCTGTATTGAGTATGAGCGAGAAGCCAGGCTGGTTTATGACATTCTTTCAAGATATTTTGATGTGTTTTCGGTTTGCTGTAAAGTTTGCAGCTTTGAAAAAGCCAGCCTCGGAATTAAAAAATCCGAAGACCTGGAGTTTGAAGCGGTCTGTAATCCTATAGGCCAGGCTCAGCTCCTAAATGACGACCTTACCGATCTCAATATCATGCTGGGACTTAAGACAGGTTATGATATTCTCTTTGCAAAATATTCCGAAGCTCCTTCGATTACACTGCCTGTAGAGGAATTACCTCAGTTAACTGATTCAGAAATCGATATTATAGAATAAATTTTATAGAATGAATTTTTGGTTCTGTTAGTTCAACCCCGGAGAAATACATGCTCAAAAAGTCGAACACATCTGGATCTGATTCGGAAACCGGATTTAAATGCCTGAAAATTAGAGCTCATCACCTTTGCTGCATCCAGGGTTTTCAGGGCTATGGGTACAGCCCGGCTTTTGTGGCCAATCTGCGGGCCGTAGTTTCAGATATAAAGGCTTTTCCTTCAAGACCTCTTGAACTGGTATCCGAATGTGATGTAATCTGTGCTTCCTGCCCAAGCAAAAAGGAATGCGCTGCGCAGAAATCGGATATTTCTCGCAAGATCAGGAATATGGATCTTGTTGTTATGGAGAAATTAATGATAAAAGAGGGAACTATTATGGAGGCAGATAAAGCCTTCAGTTTAATCAATTCGCAACTGGCTAATGCATCTGATATTGAAGAGGTCTGTGGGACCTGTAAATGGAGACAGAAGTGTCTCTGGTATATGCAGGATGAAAGATAAAGTCATGAAAAGCAAATTATGAAAGACAAATTATGAAAAACAATCATGAAAAATAAGCTGTAGAAGACTATCTATGAAAAATAAACTATGAAAGATAGAATTTTAATTTCAGGTCATGAAAAAATCCTCTTTAACGATTTTTGATCTTTAATCTTTACCCGGGATTTTTTACCTCAAACTTTTATCTTAAACCTGCACTGATTTCGTAGATTTTTGCAAGAAACTCGATGTTCTGAACTGCATTTTGTTCTATCCCCAGCTCGTATGGAGATAAGCCGAAGGCAAGGCCGAGTAGCTGAGAATAATGCAGGACCGGTATCGAGTAGTCCGTTCCGAATTTCTCATTGACTGCGAGCTGTCCCCTGTCAAACTGCAGGTGGCAGAAAGGACATGCATTGACAATACAATCCACTCCTGCTTGCCGAATACAGGCGAGTTTGTGCTCAAGCATCTCGAGGGACTCGGCAGCATGCCCTGAACGGACTCCTCCGCCTGCCCCGCAGCACATCATCTTGTCTGTATAGTTTACGCTTTTTGCACCTGTAGCTTCAACAAGCTCATCAAAGAAAATAGGAGCCTCTGTTTCTCCGAGTTTCCGGTCTCTTGAAGGTTTGATAAGATGGCATCCGTAGTGCAGCGCCACTTTAAGCTCAAGCGGGGTTGTAATATATTCCCTGAGTTTATCAGGTCCAAGTTCTTTATACAAAAATTCAACTATGTGCCTAATCTCTACAGTACCTCGGAATTCCATTCCGATTTCTTTAAGGCAACTGTTCGTGCGCGCCCTTAGTTCAGGATCCTTTTTCAACTCTAAATTAGCATCTGCCAGGGAACCGTAGCAGCCGTTGCAGACCGTGAGGATATCTCTTTTCAGCTTTTCCGAAAGAATAATATTACGGCTGGCAAGGGCAAGCCAGGTTGCTTTATCAAAGGATTTAAAGACTCCGGGAGCAGGACAGCAGGAAGCTCCTGGCAGATCGGATGCGTCTATACCAAGCTTCTGTAGGCAGAGTTTAGTTGCTTTTTCAATTCCGGGGTAACGGTTAGGTACAATGCATCCAAGAAATAGAGAGAGTTTTTCCATATTCTGCCTCCTTACTTTTCAGCCACCAGCTCGTCAAATTTGCATGCTTTAAGAAGATTTCTTACCTCCTGAAGGGCTTCAGGATACTTCTGGACGGTTTCAGGTATGGGGTCGAGTCCCAGTTCTTCCCTCTTTTGCTTGGTTTCTTCATCCAGAGGGACTGCATGCCCGCACTCCATGACCAGTTCCGATATCCGCCTGTGTTCGGGAAGCATGAAACCTTCTTTTATCGCAAGTCTCCTGAGCTCAAGGAGAGCATCCGTAATTGGTATGTCGCGTGGGCAGCGCTCCTGACAGGTATAGCAGGTGGTGCAGAGCCAGAGGGCATCATCGGAGAGGATTGCAGCCCTATTCTTGCGTGCGTCCCGAAGAATTCTTCGAGTATTAAGCCCGGTATGCCGTCCCGAAGGGCAACTTCCTGTGCATGTGCCACACTGCATGCAGGAAAGTAAGTCAAGCCCTGCAGCCTTTAACACTTTTGGCAATTCTTCACTCATACAGGTTCACTGTCTGATTTTGTCGATTCGTCCTTTTTAGAAAAGAAAGGTAAGCAAAAATTCTGAGATCAGGAGAAAACTCTGCAGCTGGAAGCGATTTCTGGAGCTTCAAAATAAACAGGCTTTTTCCTGACAAATTCTTCCGCGGTAAGCCCTTTTCCGGATTCTTCACTGATCAGCTCTGTTCTCAAAGATTTTCCTATGCTGGTTATTACTCTCATAATATTTAACATAAACTAAATTTATTCGGGATTAATAGCCTGAGTGAAGAATTTGGATCAAGATCGGCGTTCATGAGTTATCAGGATCTGTTTTTACTGATAATTCGTTGATCAATTTGTTTTTAGTAATCGGATATTAATGAATTTATTCTTAATGATCAGCTGTTACTGAATTTTCTTTTATACCGTCAGGCAGAGGTTCTTATTTCTGAAATTTCGTAAAACCTGTGCCTTTAGATATATTATCTCTCCTATTATATAAAAATAAGTTTTCCGAAAGGATATTTATTTTCCCGGATCCTAAATTTTTCCTTAGCCGATCTTTTCCTGTATACCTTCGCTATTTTGCAGGAGCTCGTCAGGAAAAGTTTATTCCCAGATCTTTAAGTCGGTTGAGTTTTGCAAGGTTGATCAGCAGAGGCGTGAGCGATTCCATAGTGCTTGCCTGTTTAAGAGGGCCTCCGTCAAGAGGTTTCAGGCATCCCATATGTTCTGTAAGCTTCATGACCAGGTTCTTTGCTTCTTTATCATCACTGCATACCAGCGCATGATGTACAGCCTTGCACTTGACAACATCCCTCAATTTTCCTGCCGGGATATTATGGAAGGCTGCAACAACTTTTGTAGAAGCTGGAACTCTTTTCTGAATTGCAAGAGCAGCTGAACCTTCTTCCGGAGGTTTATATACAAATAGGTCTCCTTCCTTTAACATCGGGACTACAGGAGTGATAAGAATCTTGTTTTCAATAGCTTCATGAATTTCGTTCAGCAGAGGCAAAACATGGTCAAAATGAATAGTAAGAATTATTACTTCGGCTGCCTGTGCAGCTTCAAGGTTACTGCTTCCTGTAATGCTTATCCCGGATATATCAAACCCACAGTTCTCAAGTTCGGATAAGGCTTTTTTTGCGGCTTCATCGGCAGTTTCACTGGATCTGGACCCTATAATTACCTCGTTCTTTACACCTTCAGCCATAAGGTTTTGAAGGGCCAGCCTGAGCACCATACCCTCCCCTATATTTCCAGTTCCTCCCAGAACAGCTATTTTTAATTTTTCAGAACTCAATTTGAACAAAACCTCCAATTTGCTATATCTTCCATAAAATATGTCCGAGAGTTAATATAACTTCTGTCTTCATTAACTAGTTACGACAACTACTTAAATTACAGTAATAACTAATTAAATTACAATATTGTGTATGGAGATTCCAAGTCACTACAATTTCTTTCATTAATCCATACATTTCTTCAGAATTAAAAAGTTAAATTTTTATCAATTCGCATTTCTCACCAGATTTTTCTCTTAATCTCTCTCACTATCTGGAAAAACACTGGAAAATGGCTGTGAAGTATTTGGTTTAGTGATGTATCTGGTCTACTTTCTACCTGAACTTTTACTCAAGCAGCAAAACCCCGACACATGCAGTTTTCTCAGGTTTGCAGAACTCAAGTACAAGCCCTGCTTTTTCCATTGCTTTCTGGAGATTTATTCCTACAGCTTCAGGTGCAAAACGCCTCAATTCCGGTTTTATGCACTTTTCAAGGTTACAGACATCGCATTCGTTGCAGGAACCGGGCCTGAGGAGATGCGCAAAAGTAAAACCTTCCCTGAACGCTTCCTGTTCGAGCTCTAACATTTTATGGAAAGAGTCCTTGCGAATTTCTCCCCAGGCTTCCAGGATATCCGGCACCTGTGAAGTATCGCGTTCATCGACAAGTAGAAGCGCACTGCTGTATTCCCCTATAACTTTTCTGAAATCCTCAACCGACATAATATGAGGCGGGCAGCTCAATCTCTTTCCGTAGCCTCTGCAGCCGTAGGCACATTTCAGAGCAATTCTGTTCTCAACCGGAACATCTCCTGCATCCACAAAATAAGCCTTGAGCCCCATTCCTGAAGCCTTTTCAATGAGATCTTCGAATTTTCCTAACATGATAACCCCTTTTCAAAAAGCCCTTTTTGTTTTTACTTTTTCTTTCCTTTTAATTTGTTTCCTTTCTAATTATTTTTTTCCGTTTTCAAAAATGAACTGAGGTTTCACTACCCTGAGAGTTACTTTTTATCTTTTTAAGGGATTGGTGTGAGAAATAAAAACTACGGATGTGAGAAGTAACAGTTATCGCTGTGAGAAATAAGATTTATCGTTGTGAGAAATAACAGCTATTATGCAGGTCTATTCTGTACATCTGCTAGTAAGTTCTTACCAATAAGTTCTTCCATATTCACTACTGTGGGTTACACTTCTATAATTGATAACAGATAACTTAGTAAAGGGATCCGCATGATTAAGAAAGTACCTTTAACCGAACTGAAAAACCGCATGAGAAATTTTAGAAAACGCATGGATATCTCAAACCCCGAATGGGAGATAGCTGTTATCTTCAGCAAAATAAATCTTTATTATTTTACGGGTACGATGCAGGACGGAATGTTAATTATCCCTAAGCACGGAGAGGCAACATTCTGGGTACGACGCAGCTATGAAAGAGCCCTGGACGAATCCTTATTTTCCAGGATAGAACCTATGAACAGTTTCCGTGACGCTGTAAAGAGCATAAACGGGCTTCCGGATACGGTATATCTTGAAACTGAAGTTGTCCCTCTGGCTTTATACCAGAGATTTCAAAAATACTTCCCTTTTAAGAATGTTAAACCCGTAGACCCCCAAATTTGTGCTATTAGAGCAGTAAAGAGCGAATATGAACTCTCGCTGACAAGAGAAGCTGGCAGGATTCATCAGTATGTACTGGAAGATCTAGTACCTGAAATGCTGCAGGAAGGAATGAGTGAAACGGACCTGGCCACCGAACTCTTTTCAGTTATGGTCGAAGAAGGCCATCACGGGTTGTGCCGTTTTGGGATGTTTGATACCGAGATGTTCCTGGGAAATGTCTGTTTCGGTGAAAGCTCGATTTATCCTTGTTATTTTAACGGGCCAGGAGGATGTTACGGGATGAGCCCTGCGGTTCCCCTGATTGGAAGCCGTGACAGAAAGTTGAGGAAAGGAGATCTGGTATTCATTGATGTCGGATGCGGGGTTGAAGGCTATAACACGGATAAAACAACAACATACATGTTTGGTTCTTCGCTTCCACAGTCTGCCATAGATGCCCATAATAAATGCGTGGCCATACAGAACGAAGCTGCATCAATGTTAAAACCCGGCTCTATTCCCTCGGAGATCTATACTACCGTAATTAATAAGCTCGACTCGAAATTCCTGGAGAATTTTATGGGTTTTGGTAACCGGAAAGTAAAGTTTCTAGGGCATGGAGTCGGGTTGCTAATTGATGAACTGCCTGTAATTGCAGAAGGCTTTGATGAACCTCTAGAAGAAGGAATGGTATTTGCCCTTGAACCTAAAAAAGGAATTGAAAACATCGGGATGGTAGGAATTGAAAATACCTTCATAGTAACTGGTGACGGTGGAGAATGCATTACCGGCAACAATCCGGGCTTGATCCCTGTATATTGATTGGCAAATTTCAGATTAATCAGTTGATGCTGTTCCCCAATATTCAAAAATTGTATTTTCCTTCCGAGAAATACTTTCTTTATTTTTTATTTTGTATACTATTGTTGTACTATACTTCATAATTAACTGCAGATAAACTTAGTAAAGGGATTCTCATGATTAAGAAAGTACCTTTAACTGAACTGAAAAACCGCATGAGATATTTCAGAATACGAATGGATATCTCAAACCCCCATTGGGAAATAGTCGTCATTTTCAGCAAAATAAATCTTTATTATTTTACGGGTACGATGCAGGACGGAATGTTAATTATCCCTAAACACGGAGAGGCAACATTCTGGGTACGGCGCAGCTATGAAAGAGCCCTGGACGAATCCTTATTTTCCAGGATAGAGTCTATGAACAGTTTCCGTGATGCTTCAAGGAGTATATGCGAGCTTCCGGATACGGTTTATCTGGAGACTGAAGTAGTCCCTCTGGCCTTATTCAAGAGATTTCAAAAATACTTCCCTTTTAAGAATGTTAAATCTGTTGATGCTCAAATTTGTGCTGTCAGAGCAGTAAAAAGTGAGTATGAACTGCTTTTGACTAGAGAAGCTGGCAAGATTGATCGACATTTGATGGAAGACATTGTGCCTGAGACGTTAAGGGAAGGAATGAGTGAAGTAGATCTGGCGACAGAACTTTTCTCGGCTGTGGTGGAGGAAGGGCACGACGGAATAAGCCGTTTTAGAATGTTTGAGGTAGAGATGTTCCTGGGAAATGTCTGCTTTGGAGAAAGCTCCATTTATCCAACTTATTTTGATGGACCTGGAGGAAGTTATGGGATGAGCCCTGCAGTACCTCTCATCGGAAGCCGTGACAGGAAGCTGCGAAAGGGAGATCTGGTATTCATTGATGCCGGATGTGGAGTTGAAGGTTATAATACAGACAAGACAACAACATACATGTTTGGCGCTTTCCTTCCCCAACATGCCATAGATATTCACAATAAATGCGTGGATATACAAAATGAAGCTGCAGAAATGTTAAAACCAGGCGCTATCCCTTCTGAAATATACAACACCATAATGAGTAATCTAGATGAGGAATTTCTTCAAAATTTTATGGGCTTTGGGGAACGTAAAGTAAAATTCATTGGTCACGGGGTTGGGTTACAATTCGATGAAACGCCTGTAATTGCAGAAGGCTTTGATGATCCTATTCAGGAAGGAATGGTATTTGCTCTCGAACCCAAAAAAGGAATCGAAAATATCGGGATGGTAGGAATTGAAAATACCTTTATAGTAACTGCTAAAGGTGGAGAATGCATTACCGGCGACAATCCGGGCTTAATCCCTATATTTTGAGCAACAAGATTAGGTTCTAAAACAAGAAGCAAGTTCGGAATACAAAGTAAAAAAGTAAAACGAAATAAAAAAGCGAATAAGTAAAAGAAGAAGTAAACAACATAAATAAGAATTAAAAGATGGAGATTACTCCATCTAAAATTTACTTGAAATTTTTTAAGTTCGTTTTATTCCTGTTTTCTTGCAAGCTTTTTCTTTGCAAGCTTTTCAATTATGCCGAGGCTGACTTCACCGCCGACGCTCAGTTTCTTGTTGGCAACTGCACTGTCAAGAAGATGCTGTCCTACAAGAGTGCGGACTACAAGGGTGGTGTAGCCATCCGGGCTTCCCACAGCGCCTGCCGAAATATCGGCTTTAAGGGCGGTAAAGTCCGTACAGACACCGCAGCCTGGACGGACAGTGTCCTCAAGTTCGGTAAGGGGAATTACATACTGCGTCCCGTCATTTAGGGTGATTTCGAGCTTGCCTTTGACGTCAATGCGGCATACCTTCATAGGTTCGAGGGCGTACTCGCTTTTCAGCTTGCCTGCGATAAGTTTTTCGTAATCGAAACTTTCCGTGCAGAAAAGCCCGAAGACGAAACGAATGGAATTCTTGTATGGGCGTACAAGCTGGTGATCGGTTTCAAGCATTTTGCGGACTGCCTGGACGACACAGGGAACTCCAACAACTGCAATGTTCCTGTACTTCCTGTTTACGACCGCTTCCTTGAGGGAAGAAACAAGAGGAACCCACCAGTTGTAACGGCTTCCTGCCTGGCCGATAAGGGCTTCACTCCTGGTTATTACCATGGAGTGCGGTTTGAGGGTCCAGGGATCTTCCGTAACCGTAACCACAGCGTCTACAAGGCCTGTATCAAGGGCGTTTGCAAGGATTGCTGTGACTGCTCCTCCGCTCTGCTTTCTCGGGATGTCAAACTCGGCTCTTCCGGCAGTGATTTCCAGGTAGTCTCCGAGCAGGCTTGAGGGTTGTTCATCAAGCCTCGGGCAAACCTCGTAACAGGCTCCGCAGGGGACACCGTCAACAGCGGCTTTGCAATAGTTATTGCTCTTCGGGTGTGTGGAATCGCCGCCTGTTTCGAAGTACAGGGAATCAGCAGGGCAGACTGCAATGCAGGCCCCGCAGCCTGAGCAAAGGCCTTCGTCCCAGACTTTTGATTTGAGATCAAGGTAATTTTTGCTAATTGGTTTCTGTTCTGCCATCTCTCATCACTCCCAGACATATTTGCTTGCGAAAGGCCGGCTGCTTGCAGGTCCGATCTTTGTGTAGTTAGTGTTCAGGAACTCTGCGGGATCATACCCGAACTGCTCGCAGAAGCTCTTTATAATCGGGGCAATGCGCTCAAGATCGCTTTCGGTAAACTTGAATTTCTTGGCTCCTACTCCAAGCAGATAATCATCCACTTCCCCACGGATGATAATTTCTCCACCGTGGATTCCGCTTCCTATGCCCCTGTCTGTCATCGCTTTGTCTTTACCGATACCGAGTACAAGTACAAGGCCACCTGCCATATACTCTCCAAGGAAGGAATGTGCTGTCCCTCCTACGACAAGTATAGGTCTGGCTTCCACTTCGTACTGTTTCATGTGGATGCCGCCCCGGTAGCCAATATTATTCTTTATAAAGACTTTTCCTCCTCGCATGCTATGAGCAACTGCATCTCCTGCGCTTCCATGAATCACAAGCATACCGCTGTCCATTGTGTTGCCAGGAGCATGTTCGGCGTTCCCATGTATAATACAGATCGGCCCGCTCATGAACATCCCCAGATCTCCGCCAGGAACTCCATTAATTATTATTCGGACGTTGCCTCTTAACCCATCACCTATGAAGCGCTGTCCGAGCACGTTATCGAGTATGATTTCCTCTGCTCCGTCCACAACTGCAGCTCTGACTTTCTGGTTCAGGGGAGTGTAATGCATACCTCTGGCATCAATTCTTACCGTCTTCATCTCAATCAGGCCCCCGCTGGCAGTACGTCCAGGATTTTAAGCATTCCTTCATCCAGCATATATCCACGCAGGCGATCTCTGTTACCACGCAGGCTTTCAATACTGTTGATGCCTGCAGCGCCCATAAGTTCGCTGAGTTCGAGAGTCCAGCCCTTGATCAGGTTTGAAACCTGAACTGCTCCTCTCTCAGGGTCAAGCCTGTTCGTTAAGTTCGGCTCTTGTGTGGCAATACCCCATGGGCAGAGGTTTCTGTAACAGTTACCGCAGACCCTGCAGCCCAGAGCAACAAGGGCAGCAGTACCAATATAGACAGCATCTGCTCCGAGTGCAATTGATTTTGCAAGGTCTGCACTGCTTCTTATCCCGCCACTTGCAATAACCGAGATCTCGTTTCTTACGCCCTGGTCCCTGAGTTTCTGATCAACGCTTGCTATTGCAACTTCAATCGGAATTCCCACATGGTCCCTGAAGACCTTGGGAGCTGCTCCGGTCCCGCCACGGAACCCGTCAATTACTACCGCATCTGCAGAAGAGCGAGCAATACCAGCAGCAATCGGAGCCACATTATGCACAGCTGCAATCTTTACGAAGACAGGTTTTTTCCACTCGGTTGCTTCTTTGAGACTTCGAATGAGCTGGACAAGGTCTTCAATACTGTAAATATCATGATGGGGAGCTGGACTGATTGCGTCGCTACCAAGTGGGATCATACGGGTTCTTGAGACTTCCTCGTTTACCTTTTCGCCAGGCAGGTGTCCTCCGATACCCGGTTTTGCACCCTGGCCGATTTTAATCTCAATGGCTGCGCCCCTCTCAAGGTAGTCGATATTAACTCCGAAACGGCCTGAGGCGACCTGAACAATCATACGGTCCTGGTAAGGATAAAGTTCTTTGTGCAGTCCTCCTTCTCCTGTCCCCATGAAAGTTCCGGTCTCTTTTACCGCTTTTGCCATGCTGAGTTGAGAATTCAGACTGATAGCTCCGAAACTCATATGCCCGATCATGATCGGAGTATCAAGCTTGAGATTTGGAGCAAGTTTTGTTTCCAGTTCTACATCCCCGCTCTCGGTCTTCCTGAATTTGAGTCTGGATGGCTTCTTTCCTATGTAGGTTCTGAGTTCCATGGGTTCTCTCAGGGGGTCAATGCTTGGGTTTGTAACCTGGCAGGCGTCAAGGAGAAGGCGATCATAGACAACCGGCAAATCCCTGGCATTTCCCATTCCTGAAAGGATAATTTTCCCGCTGCGAGCCTGTTTAATAATATCTTCTCTGACCTCTCTGGTCCAGAGGGGGTGGCTACGGTAATCTACGGGTTTTTCAGTAAGCGTGATTGCGTCTCTCGGGCACATGGCAACACAGCGGAGGCAGGCTGTACATTTCCTGGATTCTATCAAGATTTTGTCGCCTTCTCTCCTGTACACACCGTAGGAACAGTTTTCAATACAGCGTCCGCAGTCCATGCACTGGTCACGGTCAATACTGACCTTAAATTTTGGGGGCACACTTCCGAGCGTCATTCAATAAACCTCCCTACAATTGGTTCTCCTGCCCTGGGAGTGTATACGTTTTTAACTTCGGGGTCAAGGGTCCTTATTGCGGCTTCTTCGCTGGAAATATAGAGCCGGTTTCCGTTCTCACCAACTACCAGAGGACGCAGTTTAATCCTGTCAGTGAAGCCGACAATACCATTCTCTGTTCCGACTACGATTGCAAAGGGTCCGTTCATGAGGGCAGACCCATAGGTAAGGCGAACTGCCTTGTTCAGTTCTGCTTCTTTTGCAGGCATGCGGTCTATGTCGTCCCAGAACGGTGGAGCAAGAGCCCTGACAACCATTTCGTGCGAAAGCTCATGCTGTCTCCCAAGCAGGTCAAACAGATAGGCTACAACCTCGGTGTCAGTAAACAGGGTGCACTTGTATCCATATCCTTCGACATAGCGCTGGTTTGTACCATATGAGGTAATTTCTCCATTATGTACTACTGACCAGTTAAGCAGGTTGAAAGGATGAGCGCCTCCCCACCAGCCCGGAGAATTTGTAGGATAGCGGTTATGGGCAAGCCAGATATACCCTTTGTAGTCCTCAATTCTGTAGAAGTTTGCCACATCCTCGGGCCAGCCGGAAGCTTTGAAAACCCCCATGTTTTTCCCGGAGGAAAAGATTGTAGCTCCTTTTACATTGGCATTTACTTCCATGACTATGTAAGTGACAACATCGTTTTTAGAGGCCATCCTTCCTGCCATCAGGTCTTCCGAGGGCTTAAAGAAATATCTCCATGGGATGTGTACTTTCTTTATGCCCGGCTGCGGGGTGGTCGGGATTTCTTCCTGGTGAACAATTTCTCCCGATTGCTCGAGGAGTTCATCTACCTTCTTTTTTGGTTCACCTAGATTGTCAAAGAAAACATGAAGAGCATAGTAGTCTGCATATTCTGGATAAATTCCATATGCAGCATAGCCTGCCCCATCTCCACTGCCTCTTTCATTCATGAGGCTGAGGGCGGCTTTTATGCTCGACCCGTCCATTCTGGACTTTGTTCGGTCTATGAAGCCTATTATTCCACACATTTTGATCACTCTAGAAATGGATAAGAATGAATGTAATTAGTATATTCATCAATAATTTCCTGGATTATTTCCGTGGCTCATTTTTGAGAAATAGTTCAAAAAACTTGCCAGCTGAGAAACTGGGTTTCAGAGGTTTTTATCAGTTTTCGTAATTTAAGGATCTTTAACTAAATTTGTCTCATTTAAATTATCTAATTAATGTGAGTGAATAGCAACGCTCCCACATATGGTTTTATTTCTTTACATACATTGAGAGGGTCATCACTAAGGGAAGTAAGTAATTTAGTACCTATTTGACAATATATATATGTTTCTTTTTTTCTGGTTAAATGTTCTTGAAGTAACCCTGCGAAGCACGACGTTTTAACCTTTTGATTTCTTCTTTTTTTTCTTCTGTACTTTTATCCTGGCATTAGCTTTTAACAGATCACTCCGTTGTCGTCTTCAGTGTTTCAGTGTTATTTCCCTGCAGCATATATGCAGGTAGATCTTTTGAGAAAAAAGTAATGCTACTGAATACTGGACTTTCATAAGGAAAGCATTTTTATATCAATATTCTTTTCAGGCTTTAATTTTGAAAGAAAATAAGAGAAACTTACTGTAACGGGAATTCACAGGTTGAACTGGGAATTACCCGGTTGAACGAGAAAATTCTTCTTTGATCCACTGGATTCTTTTTCTAAAATTGAGACACACCTGCGGAAAAGGTGTGTCTTCTGAAAGAAACGTTTTTAATTTTGCCGCAGTAGATCTTTTTTCGGTATCCATATGGGTTTTAGGAGCGATAAGGCTAATCCCCGTCATTTTAATGGCGGGATACAGCCGTCATCTGTACCAACTTTCGCTATCTGATAAGCTATTTACCCTTACAAGTTCTATACTCATTTGTCAAGTTTTGTCTTGGAAGCTGCAAATGCTACAAGAGCCGCTTGACTTTGCTATTAAACTCTGAGTAAGGGTTCTGTAGAGAAGTTCTACAGGTAAAACTTGGAACGGTGTAAGCGAGACACGACTAAACAGTCGCTCTAGGGCAGTATAGCGTCGGTTGAAATACCGTAGATGCCTGCGACTTCAGTCGCGGGAGCTGTCACGATCTCTGGTATGCTTACAGCATATGTAGATATTTATCAAGTTCCCAGGGGTGAACAATTGTTTTGTATTCATCCCATTCCATCTCTTTAGCACAGAGATAGTGACTGAAAACGTGTTCTCCAAGCACTTCTTTTACGAATTTGCTGCCTCTCATTTCATCAATTGCCCCTTTGAGGTCTGCAGGCAGGGAATGAATACCTCTCTCCTCCCGCTCTTTTTCCGTAAGATGGAAAATGTTCACGTTAGTTGGTTCTCCTGGATCGATCTTGTTCTTTATCCCATCAAGTCCGGCTCTGAGCATCAGGGCGAAGGCAAGGTAAGGGTTACACGCCGGGTCCGGACATCTCAGTTCCACTCTTGTCCCATTGCCACGGGTCGCAGGAATCCGGATCAGGGAACTTCTGTTCTTTGCTGACCAGGTGATGTAAACCGGTGCTTCATACCCTGGTACAATTCTCTTATAGGAGTTAACAACCGGATTTGTAACGGCTGCGAATTCCTTAATGTGTTTCAACAGGCCACCAATGTAGTACATTGCTTCCTGAGAAAGCTGGGTTGGAGTTTCCGGATCATAGAATGCATTCTTGCTTCCCTTGAAGAGAGACTGGTTGGTATGCATGCCTGAGCCGTTTACCCCGAAGAGAGGTTTTGGCATAAAGGTGGCATAATAGCCTTTGTGATATGCGATTGATTTTACCACATATTTGAAAGTTACAACATTGTCTGCGGTACTGAGCACATCCCCGAATCTGAAGTCAATTTCATGCTGGGAAGGTGCGACTTCGTGATGGGAGGCTTCAATCTGGAAGCCCATATGTTCGAGAGCATAGTCAATATCTCTACGTACATCCTGTGCACGGTCAAGGGGTGCGAAATCGAAGTATCCTCCCTGATCCGTAAGCTCTGTGGTCGGATTTCCGTTTGCGTCAAGTTTGAAGAGGAAGAATTCCAGTTCAGGACCTACATTCATTGAGTACCCCATTTTTTCGGCTTCTGCGATTGCGCTCTTAAGAACGTATCTGGGGTCTCCCTCAAACGGCTGGCCATCAGGAAGATATACATCTCCAAGGATCCTGGCTACTGCGCCGGTTGCAGGTCTCCAGGGAAGAATCCTGAAAGTAGACGGGTCAAGCACAAGTTTCATGTCCGATTCTTCAATCCTTGTAAAGCCCTGGATCGAAGACCCGTCAAACATTACCCCGCTTTCGAAAGCTTCTTCCAGCTGTTCGACAGGGATTGCCCAGCTTTTGATGATGCCGAGTGTATCCGTAAACTGGGTTCGGATAAACTTCACGTCTCTCTCATTTACAGCCTCTATTACATCTTCTTTGGTTGTACACTTTTTTATCTGCACCATTTGATTTCCATCCTAACTAGGCATTAGGTATCCTTTTACCTACCTTATAACATATATATTTTTCCCGCATCCCTATAAAATATTGAGCTGTCAAAGTGCCGAGCAGATAGCGTTATTTTTGGAAATATTTGTATCCCTCATCCCACTTCGTTGAATACTGTGCCTCATTCCCACTTTGTTGAATCTATTTCTAATCTCATGTATATAAAACTCATTAAAGCTTATACTAAAAGGGTAGATTTCTCAGGACAATTTGAGTTTTTTCTTCTGGCAGCATGTATTTGCAAAAAGGCTGTAAACGGTAGGGGAAAAGGCTTAAAGCTTTTTTGAACCCTAATATTAATAACGGTTGGAGTACAGAATAATTTTCAGGTATTGTATGGTTCAAAGGGTTAATTTCTTCAAACTTCTGACCTCTGTATTGCTCTGCCAGCTTGCAGGGGCAATAGGTTCGGTATTTACAGTTTCATCTCTCGAGAACTGGTATCTTTTACTAGAAAAGCCGGCTTTCACCCCTCCATCCTGGGTCTTCTTTCCGGCCTGGGTTACGCTTTATACGCTTATGGGAATCTCATTTTATCTCGTCTGGGAGAAAGGGCTGGAAAGACCGGGGGTCAAGATGGCGCTGCTTGTTTTCGGAATTCAGTTAGGCCTTAACGCTCTCTGGTCTTTTCTTTTCTTTGGGCTAAAATCTCCTTACTATGCTTTTGTCGAGATTATTTTGCTCTGGCTTGCAATCTTTCTGACAATATTGAAATTCAGAGAAATTTCAAAAATAGCTTCTTATTTATTGTTGCCTTATATCCTGTGGGTTAGCTTCGCTATGCTGCTTAATTACTATATCTGGATTCTGAACTCATGAAGAGGGTTTTCAAACTAGTTATTGAATCTCTGAGCTATTCAAAACTGGCTTATTCAAACTGGTTTTATCTCTGCTTTTTTTCTATTTTATTCTCTCTGAACTCACCGTTCTTCAGAGTGAGATCCTTGAGTGAAACCCTTCGTTGATAAAAAAGCTGTAAAGAAAGTTTGCCTAGAGGCCCAGGATAAACTTTCGTTTTTCTGGATATTATTTCGTATATTTTTCGTATTAGAGAGCTCCACAGCCGCAGCTTCTTCCCAAAAGGGTTGATATCCGGTGCTTCAGATGATGAATATCATCTTCGGACATGTCCTGAAGCTCTTTTTTATGCTGTTTTTCAATATGATCGAACATAGCATTTTCAACTTCTTCCAGTTCGTTACCAGCAGCCATAAAGTTACACTTAAACCCCAGATCACCGCATTTTATTATCTTCATAATATCTCCTCTAAGCAAAAAAATCTCTAAAAAGTTGTCTTTATTAATTCAGATAAAATATAATAAAGATTAATAGGATATAAAATTAAGTTTTTCAGATTACTTTCCGATAATCCATTATTTATCGCTGCGTTACCGAACCGGAATATACCTTGCACACATGAAGCACTCTTTATAGGGGACTTTGATGGTAAGCATTCCTTTACTATTGACCGCAGTTGCTTTTTCGGGGTCTACCGGCCCATCCAGGAAAAAAGACCCGAAATATTCTACGGTTTTACTGAACGCTTTCAGATAGAAGCTATTTTCATGCATCAAAAGTGTTATATTCTCACTTTCTACGTCGGGAAGCTCAACTTCCAGAGTGAGAAGTTCGTGTTTGTCATCGTGATACATTGCTAGTATCGGAGTTTTCAATATTCTGGGTATGGCACTTTCCATAGCACTCTCTCCCCTTAACGAAATTTATTATGAGAGCCCTTCCCTCACTCGATTTTTACATCCACTGCTTTTTCGAAAGGCTGCTGATAAGGTACTTTTACTTTAAGCACACCGTTTGAGTATCTGGCTACCGCTTTTTTCGGGCTTACCTGGCAGCAGACTGCGTAACTGTCTGCATACTCAACCTCTTCTTTGGTAGCTTTTATATAAAAACCATCTTCGGTGATCTTAAAGGTAATATCTTTTTTTATACCCCTGGAAGAATTACTTCAATTTCAGGTTCTCAAACTCATCATCAGGATATGCACTGATAACCGGTGACAGTCTTAAAATGTCTGCCATTATTTACCCCCAAAATAACATCACCAATTAACGTATTTATATGTATCTTCCCCACATACCTGAACTCCACATACCTGAACGTATATAAACTGGAGACTCTATTTATATAAATTCAAGTCAGTTGAACTCTTTTTGAAATCAGACCGTATGCGAGAAAACTATTAGTCAAGCTTTCTATTTGGATTCATGTTATTCGTCCCGGTTTCAGGAATTTTCTAAAGCCGTTTAATGCTCGGAATACTTTATTTTTAATTTAGTTTCCTCAGGATATATTTTCAGTATCTGGGCCTTATATTGAGGGAATACCTGAATCAAAAGGCCTGGTGGAAAGTAATTTGAGGCGAACGATATTTGTACGAAAAAGAGGGCTCCAATTCTTAAAATGGACAATTAGTTTATATAGTGCGAAATCTTTTTCTTTAACGGAGGATAATATTAAACTTAGCTCTTCGATCATTTTTAAGAAGAGTTTAGTTTCTAGTTTAATTAACGCTCATTTGGAGGCAGGTTCCATAATATAAAGATATCTTTCTTATATTTTTTTCACCCTTTATTTACAATGTAATAAAGGAAGAAATCTTTAATAAAAAAAACAAAAGGGAGAAGTTATTGGGGGCATGTTTCAATATGCAAGATTGAATTGGGCAATCTATCAAGCACCTCAGAAACCTCTAAAAGAGAAATAAAGAGCTTCTCAGAGGTTAGTTTAGAAGCTTAATTTCCTATTTATATAAACCATCTGAGGCATAACTACTTGTGTAAAACTATCAAGATATTTATCCGAACTTAATAGTTTCAACAAACTACTTACTAAATCCATACCCATTCAAGATTGGGGTCTAGAATTGGGGTCTAATATAAGTGATAGGAGTGATCCGATACGGTAGAGGGAAGGGGTTGATTTACGAATGACCGGAAATGTCATAGAAGTAAATAATCTTGAGCATTCATATGGTTCTATAAAAGCTGTTGACAATATTAGTTTTACTGTAAAACATGGGGAGATTTTCTCATTTCTTGGTCCAAACGGGGCGGGCAAGAGTACCGTGATTAATATTCTCACGACACTGAAGAAAATCCAGAAGGGCGAAGCCAGAGTTAACGGGTATGATGTTGCAAAGGAATCGAAATCCGTAAGAAAATCAATAGGTATTGTTTTTCAGATGCTTTGCCTTGATCATGAAATGACCGTATCTGAGAACCTTGAATATCACGGTAAGATTTATTCCATGTCAAAAAAAGAAAGAAAAAAGCGCATTGAAGAGCTCTTAAAGCTGATAGATCTGGAAAGTAAAAGGGATACTCTGGCAAAAGAGCTGAGCGGTGGTATGAAACGAAGGCTTGAGCTTGCAAGAGGACTGATGACAAAACCCGCAGTCCTCTTCCTTGATGAGCCAACCGTAGGTTTCGATATCCAGACGAGAATGAGAATGTGGGAGTACCTTAGAGAGATTAAGAGAGAAGGCACTACCATATTCCTGACAACACACTATATGGAAGAAGCAGATCAATTGAGCGATAGAATAAGCATAATTGATCATGGAAAAATAATCGTAACCGGAAGTGCGGATGAATTAAAGAATAAACTTGGTAAAGATCTTATTTATCTGGAAACCAGTAATAACAAAGCTGCTGCAGAGATTTTAAGGTCACTCCAATCAGTAAAGAGCGTAACCGAAGATACAAAGTCCCTGAGGGTCCTGATAGGAGAAGATGTTACTCACGTGCTTCCTCAAATTATGGAGAAAATTCGGGGAGAAGGGATAGATATCACAACCGTAAATATTAAAAAACCCTCAATGGATGATGTTTTTGTTCATTACACCGGGCATGGGCTAAGGGAAGGCGATGAAAATGAAAAACAACAAGGAATGGAAGTAGAGGGGGTCTCGAAATGAACTTCGAATTTCGTGCAATATACTGGAGAGAGATGCTAAAATTCTTCAGATTCAAATCGGTGCTCTTCAGTTCACTGATCCAGCCTGTAATGTGGCTGGCATTTTTCGGGCTTGCTATGTCAGATAGTTTTGACCAACTAACTTCACTTATTCCAAACGTATCCGGTGCTCCCGTAGTCGATTACCTCTCTTATATGGGTGCAGGAATAATTGCAATGGATGTGCTGTTCAGCAGTCTGTTTGGAGGCACCACCCTTATGTTTGATAAAAAGTTCAGTCTTTTAAGGGAAACTCTCGCAAGTCCGGTTCCCAGATTCCATATCATTCTCGGAATTGGACTTTCCGCTGTGACTAAAGCCTTTATCCAAACTTTCATAATAATAGGATTTGGGAAATTTATAGGAATGGACTTCTTTAAGGGATATACTCTTGCTGAAACCATTACCGCAGTTATGGGAATTATGATACTGGTTGCAACCTTTACTCTGGGCTTCCTTTTCCTGTCAGGTTCTATTGCAATTACCATTGAAAACCCGGAAGGAATGCAGTCAATTCTTACCCTGCTTAGCATGCCCCTCTTCTTTGTAAGTAACGCCCTTTATCCTATCGATTCCTTCCCTCCTTTCCTTAAGTTTCTCTCGATGTTTAACCCGCTGACCCTGCTGGCAGATGGAATTCGTTATTTTGCTTTAGGGACTAATTTCTCTGTAATGGGGAATCACTACATTTATACTACAGCCAATATAAGTTTCTATTTCTTGGGCCTTATTTTCTTCGCCCTTTCAATGCTATCTATTGCTATGTGGAGGTTTAATAAAGTAAATATATAAGTATACTCAGTTTTACTTATTTCCTTTCAATTTTTATCCTGGAGATTATGAAGATTGCCTGTCTAGCAGGCAATTTTTATCACCCTAGCCTTAAGTGGGTTCATAATCCTGATCTTATAATTCAGGAAAAAATTTAAAGCATATCTAATTAGCTTTTCCTTTTTTGAACAGTCAAGGCTTATTAATTAGACTTGTTCTTCAGTTAATATCCAATTGAAACTATAATAGTAATGATTATGAGTAGTAACTATAGTAATAATGATTATGATTGTGTGAATAGTGATTTCTATGGGGGCTTTGAGCCGTATCTTTTTCAAACCAGACACTGGAAGAACCACGTTATAGGCCTGGTCACTAGGCCTGGCCACTCTTCCCGGGTAAAGGATTTCAAGCTTTCCTGCTTTGTTCCTATGAAGTCGGAGAGTTCTTTGTAAAAGGTTGTATCCGAAAGACACTTCTGCCTATCGTGCTCTAAGCCAGGAGGAGTTCATACATCTAACTTCTATTTTTTAGGAACTGGTTCGTATCAGAAATTTCCAGTGAAGTTTTAAGAAGGACTACAACTTAAAGAAAGCAGGCCTTTTTATTGCGCTACTAATTATACTAAGAGCACTCCTGCCAGAGCGGAAACCTT
>Ga0105091_10000110_pt1 | contig 28475 bp, 30 predicted proteins | sample PPLLak1March2015_FD_87022 | JGI IMG/M metagenome (GOLD analysis project Ga0105091, IMG submission 87022) | Freshwater sediment microbial communities from Prairie Pothole Lake near Jamestown, North Dakota, USA - PPLs Lake P7 Core (1) Depth... | ecosystem: Environmental > Aquatic > Freshwater >... | reverse complement strand
AGTGCTCTGTTGCCAATCTTGTTGGCGAGAGGATAGTCGCGATGGCCATTTCTATGGGACTAGCGCGAGAGGTTAGTGTGAAACGAATCTGCGGCATCCCTTTCTTAATGATTTTCAAGTTCTACCACAGGTAGAATTGTTGTTCGACTTTTTTTGAATTTTTTGAATTTTCAAGGCTGTTACTTTAATATATCTAACTTATCCAAATGAAGGAACAGGGAAATACCAGGATTGAGCTTAGAAGATAACTTGGGAACGTCTAAATATGGACCAGAAGTCTCCCAACAGTTCATCAAGGTTCCCGGAGAAAGGATAGGGGTCCTGATAGGAAAGAAAGGCGCAGTCGTAGAAAGAATAAAACAGGAATGTAGGGTTAACGTTGAGATTGAGAGTGAGACCGGAAATGTGATTGTTGGATACGACTCCAGGTCTCTACGTGAAGGAAATCCTTTCAAAGGGCTTGAGATAATCTCTGCGATTGCCAGAGGCTTTTCACCAGAGAGGGCCTTCAAATTGCTCCATGAAGACGTTGTTTTTCAGCTGCTTGATATGAGGGACTATGTAGGGAACTCGCAGAGTTCAATACGCAGATTAAAGGGCAGAATCATCGGTGAAGGTGGAAAGTCTAGACGTACCATCGAAGAGCTAAGCGGGGCCGATGTTTCAGTCTACGGACACACCGTTGGTTTTATTGGAATTTTTGAGGCCATTAAGGTAGCAGTTGAGGCTATAATTCTATTATTGAAAGGAAGTTCTCACAAGAATGTTTATACAATGTTGCAGAACTACAGACGAAAATTAAAACAAGAAAAACTGTCTCTGTGGGAAGAACAGCTAAATTCAGCTGAGATTTAGGTCAGGACTTCAACATTTAGGCCGAACCCTTATTCAGCTCCTGCTTCTGAATATTGGAACGTTGGGTATCTATTTCGTTCTATCAAGGCTTTGTGCCCATCGCCTGAAGACGGTATTTGGAATACGGAATTGATCTAGGACCTTTCCTACGATGTGGTTCACTAGATCGTCGACAGATTCAGGTTTATGGTAGAAACCGGGCATGGCAGGTAGCAATACGGCACCCGCCTTATTCAGTCGAAGCATGTTTAAAAGATGAATTCTGGATAGTGGCGTTTCGCGCGGAACTATCACCAATCTACGTGACTCTTTCAAACAAACGTCTGCAGCACGTGAAATTAGATTGTCATCATAGCCATTCGCTATGCTTGACAACGTTTTCATGCTACAAGGTATTATCACCATGCCATCTGAGATGAACGACCCGCTGGATATTTCCGATGCCATATTAAGAGGATCGTAATTTACAGATGCAAGTGATTTAACGTACTTAGTGGTGAAATTCGTTTCAATCCTGATGGTTTTTTCGCCCCATTCACTGATAATCAAATGACTTTCAATATTCAACTCAAAAAGTGCCTCTAGAAATTTTATCCCATAAATAACTCCAGAGCCTCCGGTGATCCCTACTATGAATTTCATATTCCACCTTAGTAAAAGCCAATTCCTATTTATTCCTGATGACCTAGCAGTAACAAAAACAAATTAATGTACTTTTAACTAAGAGAGTTCCACGGATGCGCTTAACAGTTTTTGGAAGTCTTGCATTGGACACCACTAGAACTCCATTTAGAACGGAAGTGGAAATAATGGGAGGCGCTGCTACTTATGCAGCTCTTGCCTCTAGCAAGTTTGTCGAAACAGAAATTCTGGGGGTAATCGGATCTGATTTTCCAGAAAAATACCTGGAGATCTTGAGATCAAAAGTTGGAACATCAGGATTGGAGACGAAATCTGGTAAAAGAACATTTAGATACGATTCTTCATTTAATTACGATCTTTCACACAGGACTACTAACAAGACGGAGCTAAACGTAATCGCAGAATACGAACCGTCGGTTCCAGATCTACTTAAGACTTCACAGTATGTCTATTTGGCGAACAACGATCCTATCCAGAACATCAAGATGCTCAAACAATTCACAAATCCAAAGTTGGTAGTTTGTGATACCATAGAATTTTGGATTCAAATAAAGCCCGATGCAGTGAAGAAAATGTTCGGAATGGTACATGGTGTTATTATTAACGATCAAGAAGCCAGAATGCTTTGTGGCATGTCAAACCTAATTAAATGCGCTAAAGAGATACTGTCATGGGGTCCAGAATTTGTTATCGTCAAAAAGGGGGAACACGGCTCGGTTTTGGTGCGATCAGACATGCTATTTGTTGCTCCTGCTTATCCCCTGGAAGAGATCGTCGATCCTACTGGAGCCGGTGATTCCTTTGCTGGAGGATTTATGGGGCACTTGGCCTCAATTGAGACTAACGGCGTAAAAGAATTTAGATCAGCAGTGGTTTACGGTAACGTCATGGGTTCATTTGCAGTAGAAGATTTTGGTCTAACCAGACTTCTTAACATCGACAACGAAGAAATTAGCAAAAGATTTCACCTCTACCGAACATTAACACAGCTTTAGTCTTCGAAGATTTTTTAAGCTTGTTCTTTCGAAACAGGAAGTAACCATGCACTTATGACGATCGAATTTCTCAATCATGTAATAGCTTGCTTAGAACGTACTTTCTACGAGAAGGATACCACTGAGGTAGCAAAATCACTTTTGGGGAAGATCCTTGTACGGAAATTGGCATTACCTGGTGGTATCTTAAGGTTAGCTGGTTACATCACAGAAACTGAAGCTTATGGTTACAGTGATGACCCTGCTAGTCATGCGTTCAGTGGTCTTAGGCCAAGGAACTCTGTCATGTTCGGGGATGTGGGCTGTTTATATGTATATTTTGTTTATGGTAGGCACTTTTGTGCTAACGTCACCGCAAGAAAGAACGATACCGAAGCTGGTGCAGTACTAATACGATCCATTCTGCCCTTGGCGGGACAAGATATGATGAGCAAGAATAGAAAGTATTCTAAAAATTTGACAACGGGTCCTGGTCGAATTACAGAGGCTATGTCAATAACGCTGGCTGACAATGGCTTGGACGTTACTAAAGAGACCTCCCTTATCACTATCCATCATGGGCTGGATATCGCCGACTTTATAGCAAGCACAAGGATAGGGGTATCAAAAGCCATAGCTAGACCTTGGAGATACACTGCTACTAGGTTTGCATCTGACTTGAAGATTGAATTTCTTCCACGCAATCTAACTTTAGGAAGGATAATAAAATCCTCTTGAAAATTTGCTCAAATTCCATTATTAGGCGGGCAACACTTTTTTTCCTGGATTCATAATGTTTTTGTTATCGAAAACCTTCTTTACTTGGACGAAAAGCCGGTGAGTATCAACACCGAACATTTCCTTAATGTATCTAGAACGCGCCAACCCGTCCCCATGCTCCGCACTTATGCTTCCTCTGAGCTCCTTCACTTTCAAAAAAACTTCACCGGCAAGATGCTCAATGACTTGTTCACCTTGAGCAGACTGTGCATTTATTAGCGGTCTTGTGTGAATATTCCCATTACCAATATGACCGTACATCACATAGTCTAACATATACTTATCATAAATTCTCTGAATGAATGGAATGTATTCTTCTAATAGGGACGGATTAACAATAGTATCCTCAATAATTCCTACAGCTTTCTTGTTACCGTCACTGATTCGCAGTATATGATTTAATGAGTTTCTTCTGTCTTTCCATGCGGCATTAAAGCTAGTCGCGTCAGACAAGGTTTCTATAGAAATGCATCTCTGTTGAAGGAAGGATCTACATCGATCAACCTGTCGATCTAGTTTTGTTATGGATTCTCCACAGAACTCCACATAGATTGTGGGGAATTCCGTTAGGCCTCTCTCGCTATCCTGAACCATCTCTGAGCGAAGGCTTCCGAAACTTAAGAGCTCGACAGCCGAAGGATGAAAGGATAGTATTTTCGAGATAGATTGCAGTAAGCCTTTCAAATCTAAAAATTCACACACAAGGAGAATCTCAAACTGTGGGATGTCTACTGTCCTCAGTTTGGCTTTGGTTATTATACCAAGCGTACCCTCTGCACCTGCAAAAACCCTTTGAGGAAAATATGATCCATTTCGGACCAAAGCATCCAACCTAAACCCAGAGGAATTTTTTGAGGTATCTGGGTAAGATGCTCCGATTAGGCCCAGCTTTGTCAAGACTATTGGCAGTAGCGACGCACAACGATGATCAGGCTGTATTGAAGAACCGATTGTACTCATGGATCCATCAGAGTATACAACATCCAATTCTTCAACGTAATCAATAGTACTACCATATCTTAATGTGTGAGCCCCACTTGAATTGTTGGCAATCATGCCCCCAATTGTGCAAAAATTACTGCTCGATGGATCGGGAGGGAAGAACTTTCCCTTTTTCTTGAGCTCTATGTCCAGTACTGCCTTTACGACTCCGGGTTCAACCACCACATAACTTTCTTCGATTTCGATAATCCTGTTCAACTGTTTGCTAATGTCAACTACTATCCCCTGCGTTAGCGCTTGTCCAAGCAGACCCGTCCCACCTCCTCTAGGAGTTAATGGAATTTCTTTTCTATATGCATATTGACAAATGTTGATTACATCTGTCACGTCATCAGGGACAAAGACCATTGACGGATGGACCTGAAAATGACTAGCATCAACTGAGTTTATGAGACGTGTCCATTGATCAGTGTATGCCTTGTTTGCCAATTTCCGCCAAAGAATATCGTCTATCATCCGGATAAAATATACCTTATCAGCGATATAAGGGGGATGCACTTCGTTGCATATCTTTACTTTTAATTGCTCAGATTGTGAGTCCGTCTTCTGATTTGAAGATATTTTTATCTATCTAACAGCCTAGGAACCAGCCAATACTATTGGGTCCGTTACACTGACGGAAGTAGAGACACGAAATAACATGACATCTTCCCCCCTTGCCTCCATTTACCGCCACGCTAGCGCCCTATAACAAATAAGTCAATATTGCTTTATCGCATCATTTTTGTTTGCATAGGAGGGCCTCTGGGCGGCTCTTTTGTTAGATACCATAACTGAATCGGAGGTAACACAAAGCATCAATTATTGGACTGCACGGGCAGAAAAATGTCTATATCTAGAGTTGTGTCTGGAATCCTTTATGAATAGAGGAAAATTATTTTTCATCTATGTTGCCAAAGAGTCAGAATGGAAGGACAGAGAAAGTCAAGATTGGAATTATGTTCTATCCATGGTACGTTTTTTCAATTGGTGGATGAAAAGGAATTTCAATATTAGTTTCACATTAGATGCTGATATATTGCCTGTGATTCCAGGCCATTTGTTCGATCGAATGTCAATTGGCTACCTGACAAGAGATCACAAAGAACGAGGTTCATCAACTTATCATTTCTATTTGGCCTATTTTAAACCGATCTGGACTGATTGTAAGATTGAGGGTTATTCAGCCGAAAATTTTTCGATGGTTTATTGGAAAAGACCAGAAGATAATGTAGTTGGTTATGATAGATCCAGATTCTTTGCGGAAAACAACTGTACAAAAATATCTCACCTTCTTACTCATGAGTGTTTGAGACTCCTAGGAAGACATAGAAAAGAGTATTTTTCATTGGTGCATGATCTATGGGAAGGCCATGTGAGGGGCTCAATTCCCTTTTTGTACCATAATGATAAGTTTGTGCAAGTTTCAGTCGACTCAACATATTATTTCAAGGTAATGGACGTCAAGCGACTTCGCCATCTTTGATTCAAATTTATTTTGAATAATGAGTGAGTAAAAGATTGGATCGGTTTGAAGAGGTCTTGATCAAGGGTGGGGCAATTTCCTCTCTGATAGGAGTTGCCATCCTGGTGACGTTGATTATTGTACTTTTGGCTTTCCCAGTCTCAAAATACTGTGAAAATAGCACTGACAAGTGTGAATTCATTTCTGATGCTCCTGAACCCCTTAGAGGTATTGTCCAACCTATTACCTTAATTGTGTCTTTGGCAGGAATAGCTGCAGGAATATTATTGCTAAGGCTAGGAATGTGGCGCAACACGAGAAAAATCACATAGGTTGATTCAATAACGTTACAACAGGCATACACCTTTAGTATGAAAACCAACAATCTACTCATGCCGTAACCTGGGGAGCATTTCGGTTTTAGCGTGATTACCACATACTTGAGTCTAAATATTCATAATATGAAGGGATGGGGCCGAAGGGATATGTTCTACCTGCACCATTAAGTGTCAGTAATTGAACCCTTGATCCACGGGTTTCTGCCCAATTACGTTGGTTGGGATGTAAGATCTGGAGCCCGTTGCGATCCCTGGCTTCGCTACGACCCCACCCAGCAACGGCTGTAAATATTGAAGCGTAATATCAGCGTATCTCCGCCACCTAGATGATTTAGGTATGAATACCTATCAAGGAAAGAGATAAATAATTTCGGAGCATACCCAACGATATTGACCGGAGAGACGCAGCTGCGGGCAAGACGAACTAGAATAAAGATCTTGAGAGCGATAGCAGAAAAGAGAGGAGCTGCACGGTTCTCCGACATAAGAAATTCTACCGGACTTTCTACCGGCTCCATATACTATCATCTTGAGCGAATGGCTAATTATGTAGGAAAAAATTCGAAGCAATATACCCTTACTGACCAAGGATTTCGGTTTCTTCAAGAAATCGATCATAGTTACATCGACAATCGACCAGAGCAAGTTTCTGTCTCTCCTAAGGTGATGGAGGATCAGATGCCATCCAGAGGAAGCATAGGGCGACAGTCATTAAAGGAGTTTATGTGGATAATTCCTTATGCAGGTATCGTTGCTGCAATAATATCTGTATTGCAGGTTAATTCGGCTTTGGGCCTCCCTGGATTGGATTTAGACAAGATGATCGCAAATGCAAGTTTGATATCATCTTTATCGATAACAGGTATTCTCGCTGCGGCGTTCCTGATTATGTTCAGGAGGCAGATAATTCCTAGGGGAACAAAAGGCGTCTTCTTATCTACGGTTACTGTAGCATCGGTGGTGGCCGTGAATCTGATAGTATTCTCGGGGCTTTATACACAGATCGGTGTGATTTCTAGTGTTTCTTATGCCACTGAGCTAATCGCAAATGCAAGTTTGATATCATCTTTATCTATAACAGGTATTCTCGCTGCTGCATTCTTGGTTATTTTCAGGCACCAGATAATCCCGGGAGGGGTAAAAGGATTGACATTTCCGGCGCTTATTGTAATTTCTGTAGTCATTGTTAATATTCTTGTGTTCTCCGGGCTGGGTGCTCAGGTTACGATGAATCAAGTAGTGTATTAAATTAATTTACACCTGGATTTTAGCTGAACAAAGCGATTATACCTTAATAAAGGCTATTGCAAAGTACTGGGAACTGTCGTGATTGCGCGTCGTAGAAAGTGCGATTATACATTAACATCAATATTAGGGCTGGATCCAAATGAAGCCCAACTTTACTTGTTGGTCGTATATTCTGGGAAATTGACTGTATCCAAAATTGCAGAGGCTTGCAGTTGGAATGCTGAGAAGGCCAAGCTCTATTCAACTATGTTGACGGAGAAAGGAATGTTTATCGAAATCGGAGACGATAAATTTGAATCACTTCATCCCCGATTCGCCCTCTCTAACAGGTATAGAAGGAGATGCAATGAGCTTGGCGTGGAATATGGTAAGAACGATAAAGTGGATAGCCTAGCAGTCTATTTAGAAAAGTACTACGATTTGGCGAGAACCAATTAAATATACCGATGGTTAAATCTAAGGACGAATTGATTGGCATCGGATTCGAGTAATTCCAATTCAGTCACCGGAGTTGTGTATTTTGGGGTTATCAATATAAATGAAGGACATAGAAATATTGGATCTGTTGATGTCTGGCGAAGCGTAGTGACGAAAGAGTTATTCTGTGAAGAAAAAAGAATCGGTGTCCTAGATATTTCAGACAAGATCGGGCTGCATAGAATTGACAAAAGTAAGAAATGGGCGGTAGCAGTAAATAGAAAGCGAAGTGGGACTAACAGATGGAAGCTAGTAGAACTTGCTGTAGAGGGTCTTCAACGATTCATTGATTCAGATGATGAGTCAGTGGTTGATGTCAATAGTGAGAACTTTAGTATTGTTGATGCTGATTGGTGGAGTTTTTTGGTTGAGCCCAATGTAAATCGAACATTAGATGTTACTGAGGTTCTTCCTGGAAATGCAACCAAATAAGATTCCAGAATTCCCTCACCCTTATACTGTGGTGATAACTTCCTCTAGAGGAGGAAACATTGCAAGCAAGTTGAGAGGATATTTATTGATAGATGGTAAGAAATTTAATTTTAATGCGTTAGCATTTGGGAGGATCGGTGGGCATAACATTAGCTTAAATCTTTCAAAGAAAACTCTTGCTGAGGTCACAAAAATGGGTCTAGATGGCGAAAAACTTTCACTGAGTCTCCAGAGAAAACTTATTGAGGGGGACGTCATTCTGAAACCGAATCGGCAAGGGGATATAGATAAAATGACTGTCTAGACCAAGGCATCTTTGAGTGAGATTCCACAGCTGCATCTACTTCTACTTTTCGGTATCTCTAAGATTAGTTCCTTGATCAGGGTCTTAATCTTCCCAATATTTTCTTTCAATTGGGTCAAAATACCTTGAGAGCTAACGGGTTGTTGAGCCCATACATCAAAGTCAGTAATTGTTGCCAATGATAAATAGCAAATTTCCGCCTCTCTCGCCAACACACATTCAGGAATTAGGGTCATCCCGATTATTTGGGCGCCTACCACCTCGCGGTAATATTTGGATTCCGCCCTTGTTGAGAATCTCGGGCCTTCTATGCACAAGTATGCGGCCCGATCATGACAAGGGAATGAATGTTTTCTAGCCAATTTGGCAGTTATATCTCTAAGCTCAGGACAGAATGGGTCGGCTACTGAAATATGACAAACTCTTCCTCCCGAGTAGAAGGTTTGTTCTCTCCTTTTAGTAAAATCTACAAATTGGTCAGGTAATATGATGTCCCCTGGGACAAAAGCCCTATCAAGGCTTCCGACAGCGGAGGGAGAAATTATTCTTGTTACTCCAATCTCCTTTAACGCCCAAATGTTTGCTCTATAGTTAATGCCATGAGGAGGTATTGTATGATTTCTACCGTGTCGAGGCAAAAATGCCACCTTTACACCTTCCAATTCACCTATGGTGATGAGGTCAGAAGGATGTCCAAATGGAGTGCTCATCTTAGCTTCTACTAGATTTGTGAGTATGGTAGTATCATACATGCCTGTTCCCCCAATAATTGCAATATCGGCAGTGATCTCGGACGTCATTTTGAACTAGTACACTATTAATGACTGAGTATTATATCCTAATTCGCGTAAAGCTGCTCCACCTCTCAGGTCACCTAGTTCTATCAAAAAAGCGAATCCAGAGATATTAGCCCCCTCTTCTCTCAATAACCTCGCAGCTGCCAAGGCCGTGCCGCCCGTTGCTATCAAATCATCAGCAACAATGACATTTTGTCCTGGTAGAAGACTGCCTTGTTGAATTTCCATCTCCGCTGTGCCGTATTCAATCTGATATGATTGCCGACTAATCTTGCCTGGCAATTTTCCAGCTTTTCTAATCATGATCACACCTACGCCAAATCTAATTGCGATACAGGTCGCAATAATAAAGCCTCTAGATTCAATTCCTGCGATCATCGTAGGTTTTTCTGCACTAAACCTGCGATAAAATTCTTCCGAGATATAATTCAAGGCACCTCCGTCACTAATTAGAGGATTAATATCCCTGAATAATACCCCTTGTTTTGGGAAATCGGGAAAATTCTTTATTAACTTCTTTAGATCAAGTGGTTTTGCAGCCAATAAATCCCTACGGAAATCCGGTGAATAAAAAACCTTTCTAAGCTAGATGCGAAAGCGTCAAGAAGCTAATACGTCCAACCTTTTGTTTAATTCTATTTCTATATATTTTGCCTATTTGTTAATTAGATTTCTTTTCAAGACGAGAAATTTGAATGTTATATCTTCAACTTCTATTTACACTATACCTATTTGCGCTAGCATCTTACCGCATAAGACAAATGCTTTGTTCTCAATTTAGTGAAATAATTCTATCATAGTGAGAGTACTTTTCAAAAAGTTGAAATGAAGATATAAATAATATCAAAGATAATATTAGATAACCATGCCTATTCGCAGTGGGGCGGAATATATACAGAGTCTTAGAGGACGAAATCTAGAGGTATATTTGTTTGGAGAACTTGTAAATGAACCCGTTGATCATCCTATGATACGACCTTCGATTAATGCTGTTGCTGAAACATATGAATTGGCCGAGAAGGAGCCTGAGCTGGCTTCGGTTCATTCTTCCTTGTCTGATACGAGAGTGAATAGATTCTTACACATTACCGAAAGTGCAGCGGATTTAGTCAACCAGAATCGTATGCAGCGAAAATTAGGACAACTGACTGCCACTTGTTTTCAGAGATGTGTCGGAATGGATGCCTTGAATTCTTTGTATTCCACTACTTATGAAATCGACAAGAAGCATAATACCGCGTATCATCCCAGACTCAAGGAATTTATAAAATTTGTTCAAACTGAAAATTTGGTCATTGGCGGAGCAATGACTGACGTAAAGGGTGATCGGAGCCTTTCTCCCAGCCAACAGGACGACCCAGATATGTTTCTGCATGTTTCAAAAAGAGATGAAAATGGGGTATACGTGACTGGAGCCAAAGCGCATCAGACTGGCTGCATTAATTCACATTGGATAATGGTCATGCCTACAATGAGATTACGATCCGAAGATAGGGATTACGCGATAGTGGGTGCAGTGCCCGTTGATGCTCCTGGGATAACTTACATTTACGGCAGACAATCATGCGATACTCGAAGCATGGAAGGTGGAGATATTGACCCCGGAAATGCACAGTTTTCTGGTCAAGAGGCCATGATAATTTTTAAGGACGTGTTCATTCCAAAAGAAAGGATTTTCATGGATGGAGAAGTTGAGTACGCCGCAATGCTTGTAGAGCGCTTTACCTGCTATCATAGACGGAGCTACGTTTGTAAGACTGGCTTAGGAGACGTCTTGATCGGAGCTGCTGCTGCAATCGCCGATTACAATGGAGTGGCAAACGCTTCTCATATCAAGGACAAGCTAGTAGAAATGACTCATTTGAATGAGACCATTTTTGCAGCTGGGATTGCATCATCGTACCAGTCCCAACAGACTGCCTCTGGTAATTTTCAAAACGACGATATGCTTGCTAATGTCTGCAAGCACAATGTAACTAGATTTCCTTATGAGCTGAGCAGAATAGCCCAGGATGTGGCAGGAGGCTTAATGGTTACCATGCCATCTGAGAAGGATTTTAAGAGCCCAATAGTTGGGCCTCTGCTTGAAAAATATTTGAAGGGAAGAAAAGGCGTATCAACGGAAAACCGTGTAAGAATATTAAGATTAATTGAAAACATGACACTTGGTAGGAACGCAGTGGGATATCTTACTGAGTCTATGCATGGGGCGGGTTCACCCCAGGCCCAACGCATACAGATTGCAAGACAAATGCAGTTGGGATACAAAAAGAAGTTGGCAAAGAAATTGGCAAACGTCCACGAAGGTGAAACAGAAGAACTAGACCATGAACAGGCAGATTACTTTACTAAGATATTCGGAATGAATGATTCAAAACTCACCACTTAGGCAAAATCATCTACTTGCATTCAATATTAAAATTAATAGCACTCGTACTTGCATTCAGTTCATTTTTGTTAGGTAATAGATAACGAGTGACTGAAATTAGGGTAGCTCGGACTGCAAATGTAGAACTACAAATTGCCTGATTTGATTAAACTTCAAATTTCGAATCATATTTAGCTATTGGACTAAGACACCCCTAGATACAACATAATTCCATCTTACCATCGATGAATGTTTCATCTCTAACGAAAGTCCCATTGAAGAACTACAAGATTTCGTCGAAGCGCCTTTACTAGGAAGCTTCCCTTGCAAGAGGACAATCCAAATCTCTTGGATAGTAAACACCATTCCGTAGAACAATAGAGAATTTGGACCACGTGTCGAAGTTAGAATACTCGTTTCTGGAAAAAAGTATCATGATCCCTGTATTGATATGGTAATAAAGACTACAACGACTCTGTGATAGGAGCTATTCTTATATTTAAGCAGGATAAATTATCTGTAGTTGGCAACACAAGCGTATTGTGTAAAATGTAAGGCAAAACGAGATATGGAAGATGAAAAGCAGATAACGATGAAAAATGGTCAAAGGGCTTTGTCAGGAACTTGTCCTGTTTGTAGTACAAAAATGTTCAAAATAGGTGGTGGCAGGGTAAAAACTGCAGCTGCTCCTAAGGCTAAGGCGGGCAAGAGAAAAGTAGCAAAGAAATCAAGCTCTAAGGCTAAGGTTAAGGCTAAGCCGAAGTCAAAAACTAAAAAAAAGTGAATAAATGATCTGCACTTGATAAACGCAAGCAGGTGTTAGATAACAAATTTTTTCTTCCTTTAATAGCAATAATCCCGGTCATTGATCGACAAAACCAAATTCTATTAAATTACTATAGAAAAAAAGCAACTTGAAATCCCCGCAGCGGCTCTTATCGGTAAGAGTAGCGTCGACGCAGTAGATTCGCCTTCTGGCGGCCTCATGAATGATTTTCCTCTTAATGTCGCTTACGAAGAGTTCGTTCGACCCTTAGCAGTTTCTCCTCGTCGCCACACTCCCTTATGAGCGCATGAAGAATTGCGCGTGCATTTCCATTCTTTATGTTATTTCTAGCTAACTCTATCCCTTCACTAAGCTTGTCAACTAAATTCCCTATTAGCAAAGCAGCAGCAGCGTTTAACACAATTGCATCCAGTATCTTCACTGGAGCATAGCCATATATGGTTTCCATGGTTAGTCTAATACACTCCTCTTTCGAACTTATTGTCAGATCATCCTTTTCCGAGAGAGCCAAATCATATTCCTGTGGGTGGATGAGAAGTTTGCTTAGCTGGCCTTGATTGAAGTAGATAACATTACTATCGCAAGTATTGGTCAACTCATCAAATCCATCTTGTGAATAAGCTACCATGAATCTCTTAAGATTTGATTTTTTCATCACATTAGATATCTGTGTTAATAAGGATGCCTTGGATACACCTATTAGCTGCCCACTTAAATTAACACAAGGATTGCAAAGTGGACCGACAATATTTAGAATTGTTCTTATTGCCAATGCCCTCCGCGCGTTGGAAATATTTTTCATCAAGGGATGAAAATTGGGCGCGAACAGAAAGGTAAGTCCCACTTTATCAAGCGAACGCAACAACCTCTCGTTAGGCGAAAGTAGATCAAACCCTACAGCCTCAAGGAAATCTGCACTTCCACAAGGACCAGACATGGAACGGTTTCCGTGTTTTGCAACTCGGCAACCAGAAGCCGCTGTGACAATGGCGGCAGCAGTGCTTATGTTAAAAGTTTTTAGTGCTTCTCCACCCGTACCGCAGATATCAATGGACGGTCCCAATGCAGGCCCAAACATGTTTTCTTTCTTTCTAACTGCTTCATAGGTTCCCAATATCTCGTCATCGGATTCACCCTTCATGGCCAAAGCAGTAAGAAACGAACCAATAGCTGTGTCAGATTCACTACCATTGAACATACACTCGAATGCGAAGACCGTATCTGCTCTGCTTAGATTAGTCTTTTCTGTGACCACTCTCTCGATCAATACTTGCAATGGAGATCTAGCAGATTTCATCTCCTTATCATATTCAAAAAATTTAGAAGAATCTGAGGACCTTGCGATGTCATTACTGATTCAGGGTGGAATTGTACCCCTTCAATTAGATACTTCTTATGCCTCACTGCCATTATCTCATGATCGTCATTGGAAAGTGCCGTAACTTCCAGGCAATCCGGGATCTTGGACGGATCAGCAACAAGTGAATGATATCGTGTCGCTACAAATGGATTATCAAGATCGATGAACAAATCACTAGATGCGTATTTTATTTCACTTACCTTTCCATGCCTGATTTCTTTAGCATTAATAATCCTTCCACCAAATGAGCTGACTATGCCTTGATGTCCCAGACAAATCCCTAGTATAGGAAACGAAGGGCCTAGGTGACTAATAACACCACCGCATACTCCAAAGTCTCGCTTTTCTGTAGGAGTTCCTGGGCCTGGTGATATCACGATACCATCCGGATTCATTTTCCTAATATCCTTTACTGTTCTTTCATCATTTCGGATCACAGTAGGCCTATATCCTAGCTTGCCAATCAGTTGAGCCACATTGTAAACAAAAGAGTCATAGTTGTCAATGATAAGGATTTTCAAGTTGAAATATCACCTCCATGTGAAATCCCTGCAGTTCATTTGTAGCTGAAGCCGGAAGTGAATCGATCACGAGTGTATGCTCCTATTAATTTTCTTCAACCTATAAAAATCTAATTGATAATCGGTCGGTCTCAACTCTATAGGTCAACTACAGTATATAAAAGCAAACCTTCTGCTTCTTATCCTATGGTGAAGCAAAAGGTCAAGATATTCGTTAACGGATATGGGAATATAGGAAGGAGACTCGCTTCCGCCCTATCAAAGGACAACGAATTTGGTTTGTTGGGGATAGCCAAATATACTTTAGATGAGCAGATATTAAAAGATCTCAAGAATAAATTTGATATTTACGTCCCTGAAAACTTGCTTCATAAATACAAGAACTCGATAGCCGGTTCTGTGAAGGAAGCTGTCTTTGAATGTGACCTAGTGTTAGACGCGGCTAAGGAAGGTAACGGATACAGCAATAAAACAAAACTCTATGAACCTATGAGAAAACCTGCTATCTTTCAGGGAGGAGAAGAACGACATGGTGACAGAGCAGTCGCAAAAATGATCCATAATTCTAGAGTAAATTACGATGAAGCCTCAGGAAAACAATACATCATCCAAGGCAGCTGTAATGTATCTGGAATGGGCAAAGTCATGCAGCCGCTGATGGAAAAGTTTGGAGATGAAATCCAACGTTTTGATGTCACGTTGGTTAGAAGGTGGGCAGATCTAGAAGATTCCAAAGACGTGAAGGATTCCATCCAGTGGGATAAAAATCCTCATCATCAAGAGGACGTGAAGGACTTTATTCCTCATGCCAATCTTTATGTTGAGGCCTTTAAAGTACCTTCTAGAATGATGCATCTTCACCAGATGATTGTCCGTTTCCGTTCAAGATCCCCCACCAAGGACCAAATTCTAGACCTATTTACGAATGAATTCGCTGTAGCCATTTTAAATTCTGCTAAAGGAACAGCGGATGTTAGAATGAAAGCAATAGAGCTCGGATTTGAACATGGAGATACGAACATGGTACACATTCATCAAGATGTGCTACGCGTCCAGGGTGAAACTCTAAAGATTGTGTATTCCGATGACCAAACAGGCCTTGTAATCCCAGAGAATCATCTTCTTCTCCAGTCAATGATTATGCGAAGACCTAGGTCGGAAGCACTAAAAAAAACAGATGAATTGTTTCAAATTAGCGAAAAGAAAGGAATGCTAGAAAAGGAATTTGGTTAAAATTCTGAAATTAGCTTAATTTTTTGTTGTCTATTCCGATATCGTACCTTTTCTTGACCCTTACGCAGTATCGATCGTTTGAGAGTATCTTTGTTCGTTGTTCACCCTTCAGTTTGGTCATTGAACAACCTTTGTACCATAGACTTATTCGCAGGATACAAACTAGCTTTGAACTGACTTAGTCCTATTTAGTCATGGAATAGCATGACACTGTGGGAATAAATGCAAACAATCTTCAGGAATGTAAATGATGGTCTATTTTTGTTTTTTACTTAAATTGCCTAAAGAGTAATAATGTCCACATGATCAATCTTGGGTATTATGGTGTGTTCAGACTGAGTTACGATCTGGCCTTGAGTCTCTACCAGGATAGGATAGGCATGGATATTTTTCTTTGCGACTAGGACGTTTATTGAGCTGAGCACTTCAGCGGCTTCGTAGCTATCCATTAACCATCTAGCTGCGAATGGCAAGGTCTTATACTTGTTCCATATTGTTTCCAAGACTTTATCAGCTTTCTTGTCTTTGGAAGATTTCCTAGATCGAATCGCAAAGATGTTTCTTGTTTTCCCCTCGAATACAACCCCATGACCATTCTTTGTGGTCACAAAGGGTTCAATTGCGTAAGCTTGGTTTTCCAATAACCCAAATGAGGGTCCTATGGTGCGGATATTCGGTATCGATTTCCCTGCGTGAATAGTGTATCGATCCAACGAATGACCGCTCAAGTTCTGAATAGGTTTGAAGCCAAATTTAGCTATCGTGCTTTCAATAACTTTTCCTATATCGTTCACGCGGGCGTTAGCGGTGGCGTATCTAACCGCTTCGGCTAGTGCGGACTCGGATGCTCTTACTAGAGGGTCATACTTCGCGTCGTAGCATACGGTTACAGCCGTATCAGCTATATATCCGTCAATTTGCACTCCTATGTCGATCTTGAGTACGTCGCCGTCACTTACCTCTGTTTCATCATAAGGCTCGGCAGTATAGTGCGCAGCTACATCATTTAGGCTAACGTTGACAGGAAAGGCGGGGAGTCCTCCAAGTACTCTAATTTTATTTTCCAAGGTATCACAAATGTCCAGAAGACTTCTACCGATATAGTTGGTGTTTCTTGCAATCTCCCTAACTTTGGACGCTATTTGACCTGCATTCTGGTAACACTGTAGATAATCCATGGGACAGGAGAATCTGTTTATCATGATATATATAGAGCTACTGTGTCAAAAAAAAGAAACTGAATTGACCGGGGTCGTTGTCTAGCTTGGTATGATGCCAGCCTTGGGCGCTGGAGGCCGCCGGTTCAAATCCGGCCGATCCCATAGTTATTCAGTATCTGTTTGTTCATTCGTCCTCCTTTGAGGGAGTTAGAGTGGCTGCAGATATCCTAATAAGGTTTACCCAGTAAACTGTTACGTGAAATCGATACTCATCGAAGATTCAACATTTAAAAGATTATCTAGCATCCTTGCTGAAACTATGCATATCTCCAAGCGAGATCTTACGTATGACGATCTTGTTAATGAGCTCATTGATGTTTACCAGGAACACAATTGGGGGGCTATTGGTGGTGGCGCGGGTGGAGGTTAGCTTTTTCCCCCTATCGTACATGTGTCAGACAATGATATGCATGACCTAGAGAGAATTATCAACAAAAAGACAATAGTTAAGAAAGGTAGCTAAGGCTCATATCGAGAATATTTAACGTAAATCCTTTAATATAAAAAATCATAACAGGCTACTTGGCAATGGTCAAAAAGGAGTTTATTATGGTAGTTAATGATACCCAGATCCCAGTTTTGGGCCATACTCACAGAAATGTCGCTGTAAAGTACCTCATGAAAAGGAGAAGATCCCTTTTAATGACGAAAGACCCTGCAAAGGTTGAAACTTTGTACACTAGTCTTCCTACACAAATAATGGTAAAGAGTAAGAGGGTTAATCGTGCATATGACATAAACTGGGAGAGGGTAGGTACAGAAAATTTTGAGGGTTCCAGGTTCCCATTTACGATTTCTGAACAGGTTTATGTTCAGGCCTGAATTTTATGTATACTTTGGGCACTTTGAAACATTCTAGAATCTTAAACCAAGGGAATATAATCAGCACATCTCAAATTCTCATCTCGTACAATCAAAGTCTCTTTTGTTAGATCTAGCCAACAACTAAGAGCGGTTCAACTTGTGTTTTCGTCTATTTATCTTTACGTACCAACCCTCACCGTACCGTTCAAACATGGAAATAAATTGAGCGTTCTTCATACGTATTCTGAGCATTCCACCGGGTCTAATAGTTCATAACCTGATAATGATGCCTATTCGAAATTGATCCTGGAAGTAGGCAAACTGAGCTTAAACTAGCTTGTAGAATAGTTTCAATCAACCAAAGGGTCTGTCATCACCTCCAACTTAGTTTTTGGAAAAGCTATACGATGAGTTCTCAAAATATATAGGCAGGTATTATCTATATGCTAGTTAAGAGGGATTTGAGTTTATCTGGAGGCTACCGTTGAATGTCAGTTGATTTTAAGGCGATGGTTGAGATTCTGCTCGAAAGAAAGCCAGAGATCAGCGCAGAAGAGATAAAAAAACTTGTAGATGAAAAAAAGCGTAAGATAGGGGCGGGTTACCTGACTGATCAGGGGGCTTTGTTCCTCGTCGCCGCTGACTTGGGCATCTCACTTGAACGAAATCAGTCCAGCGTCCAGAGACTAAAGGATCTTTATGTGGGGGCCAGAGATATTAGCGTTGTTGGTAGAGTAATGTCCATCTACCCCACGCGGACTTTCATGAGAAAGGATAATAGCGACGAGTTGCGCAACAGAACCCTTACGATTCTTGACGCCGATGCTACAATAAGACTCAAACTTTGGGAGAAGAGAGTGGAATTTCCAGAGGAATCAGGTTTACGTCCAGGAGATCTTATCAAGTTGACCAAGGGCTACGTTAAATCAGGTCTAGACGGAAAACCTGTACTTAACGTTGGAGAGATGAGCACTATTGAGGTAATTAAGGAAGGGATTATGGATATACCAACTCTGGACCATTTTGCTTGTGATATTTCAAAAATTTCAGGTCAAACTGACAATGTCGTAATTTTCGGAAAGATATCATCCTCGCCTAGAATTGTGGAATACAAGAACATTAGGGGTCAGGACAGCAAGGCTCTTCAATTAAATGTAGCAAACGAAGAAGGCACAAAGACAATGCGAACAATTATCTGGAATATAGACGAATCGAGGCTTCCCAAGATTTTGGCAGTGGGCTCAAAAATAAACCTCGTAGGTGTTAGAATCAAGCAAGGTAACGCACAGTACGGAAACTCAGAATTAGAAATACACGGAGATGAAGGGACTTCTTTGGATATATCCAACTCAGCAGCAGAACCCGACGTACTTGCCCTCAAATTGATTTCTGTTGGAAAAGACTTGGGAACTGGTTATTTGGAATGCCTAGCTTTTCAAAAAGATGGGAAAATCACTACGCTTAGAATCGATTCTAATCTGTTGAAAACCTCGCTCAGTTCGGGCTCAATAATTCAATGCATACCAAGCATGATTCTTGGCAATCAAATTACTCTGTCAAGAGATGATTCCTATATCAGCGAGATCGAAGATGATTCATCATTCCCATCCATTGAATCGCTCGAAACCAAAATTGAAGATATTACCGATTCTGACCGTCCTTATTTAGTTGAAGGAATCGTGCTTCAGACACCCTCAATCAGTACAGTTACTACAAGAAATGGAGAGAATATTTCTCTGGCTGAGACTATGTTAGGTGATGATACTGCTGAAATAACTCTTTTAGGATGGCGAGATCTATCTGGGCTTATGACCGATCTTAAGGTTGGAGAGAGAATAAAAATCAGCGGAGTCGTTACTAGTACCAGCAGGGACGGCAAACTTCAAATTTCACTGAAACCTTACTCTAGCATTCACAGAATAGGGTAACCTTGATTATGTCCTGAATTACTTTGGTTTACTAGTCATTCCAAAAGCCTCGAGTAAGTACGTACTGTCTCTCTGCTTCGTATATGCTTCTATACAATGTTGACTCATCGATACTATTGCGAAGAACCCTTGCAGCAGTGTCTGCCCCGATACCATGACCTGATAATACTGTGACTGCATTCCTACCAAAATTATTTATTAGAGAAGCAATTTTCCATGCACGATCAAATCTTCGGCTGTCCTCAGATGAGATTTTGGCACCTTTAAGCTTTTTTACAATAATATTGGGAAGTTCAAGATCCGAAACATAGGTGGCGGTAACTAGGCGGGATCTGCATTTTTTACAATAAATTTGGTCAGGTACATCCTTCGTTTCGAATACTCTTTCCCACTCTCCACAGCGAATACAGATTAAACGATGCTTAGTCCTAAGGAGCCTTTCTTTAACAAGTTCAATGATCCCAGTTTCCAAACTCAGTGGTGCAGCAGAAAATCTTTGATAGCGGTCCACAGTAGGCTTGGCTAGGTCTGTAAATTCGTCAACTTCGACCCATTGAAGCCTAATCAAGTCGTTTGCATATTCTTGAAGAATCCTGTTCGTAGTGAGCACATCGAATTTTTCATGAACAAGTTCTCGTATCGCTTCAGCACTAACAGGTGTCTTCATATACCTATCATACAGCAATCTGGCTATTTTTTTGTCGTACACTGACTCTTTTGAAATAATACCGAACCTTCTCCCTACTGTCCATACCTTCCAATTCATAACGTAGGTACCGGTGAATGAAGCAATCAGTATAGGTTCGCAGTCGACTAATTCTTTGAATATCCGTTCAATGTGACCTTTTCCTATTCTCGCCCCAGCCGATGTGAGCAAAATTCTGTAAGCGTCGGATCTGCTTTCAACAACGTATCCCAATTGTGAAGAAAGGAGAGTGGAGAGAACTGATGCAAAGGTATTGTTCACCTTTGTTCCAAACGGCACATGCATGATCAATGAATTAGTCTTTCGACTACTCTCAATCAAAATCAATTTCGCGCCAGGTAACTCCTTCAGCAAGACCAAACTATTTTCGACAGTTTCTCCACTAAGGAATACATCAGAATAAGCATTGTGTCTTCGGCTTTCGGCTACCCTGACGGCTGTTAAATAATCTACTGGGATCGTTTCTCCTGCCCAGTATGGCACATTCATTGTGACCCCCCTCAGAGGCTCAACATTAACAACTAATCGCTTTTCATCAATTGATATAATTTTCCACTGCAGCCCTTTTAAAACAAATACATTTCCTTTTTCTCCGTAATCACCAACAAATTGTTGGTCCAACATCCCTATTTTCCTCTTACCAACTATGTCTATGACCTCGAATTTCTGAACGAAAGGAATCATTGAAAGATTACTAAAATAATACTTGTAGGATTTCAGCGTATATCTATATGAGTTTTCTGCGATGTCTATTCTGATTAACCCAATATCAGCTAGGATCTTGAGGGTCATCATCAAATCAGATATCCGAAGGTTTCGAAATGGATACGACTTTTTGATTAGTTGAAATGCCTCACTTACGGAGATAGATGTCCTTGCTTGCAAAGAGATACCCACCAGATGGTGCGCCATTACGTCAAATGGCATCTGATGTATTTCTTGTTCTTCCATTTCCCCCTTTCTGGTTCGATATAATATGGCATGGGCTTCAAGTTCATCATCATGGGAACTGGTAATAATTAGTCCTTTTGCTGACTTTCGACTATTATGTCTACTTCGACCAATTCTTTGAACAAGCTTGGATATCTGTCTTGGGGAACCATAATGGATAACCAGATCAACTGAACCAATATCCAATCCCAATTCCAGAGATGATGTGCAAACGACTAGTCCAGCAGAACCTTCACGTAGTTTCTTCTCTGTTTCTTCCCTACTGGCCTTTGAAAGGGAACCGTGGTGAACATCGACCCCGAATCTGGCACGTGATTTTAGGATGGTTCCTATATATTCTGCTTCATCTCTAGTGTTAGTAAAGACCAAGATCGATTTTTTTTGGTCTATCATGGGAACAACATATGTGAGAATCAGCTGACACACGTCATTTATAGATCCGTTCACATACTTGATGTCTATATCGTATTCTCTCATAGACCTGTCCATCAACACGGCGATGTTCCTACCCGAGCCAGCGACGAACCTCCCCGCTTCACGAGGATCTGCTACACTGGCAGAAAGGCCTATTCTAGTTGGTCTACTCCTGGCAACTTTTTCCAGTCGTTCTAGACTCACAGCTAGATGAGATCCCCTTTCATTAGGAAGCAGCTCATGGACTTCATCAACAATTACCCACTGTACTGATGCTAAATGTCCAATGAGTATGCTATTGGTTAGAATGATACCCAGAGTCTCAGGAGTAGTTATTAATACATCAGGAGGATTGTCGGACATCTTTTTCTTTTTGACTGCACTTGTATCTCCATGTCTGATTTCTAGGTGCAAACCCTGGTAGCATGCGTATTTCTCAATTCTTCTAAACACGTCATTGTTTAGCGAGCGGAGTGGAGTAATATACAAAGCCTTAATCCCCTTAGGCTTTGTGACATTCGATTCTTTGATCATAGTTAACACTGGTAAGATCGCTGCCTCGGTTTTACCTGAACCGGTTGGTGCGATAAGTACCGAATCTATATTTCTACAAATTACCGGTAGAGATTTGGCTTGAATATTTGTAAGATTTGTGAAGCCCTGGTTCCGATAGAATTCTCTTGTATTAGCCTCTGTTCCCAAGCATTTACGACCCGACGTCGGAAGGCTTTCCTGAGCTTCTTGTTGAATGCTGTCGTGCGTCAGACTTTTCATAGACTAGTACGCCGATTATGCCTAACACGAATAACCCAACAGCTATCCAGGCATAAGAGTCGAAATTTGATATTGCTTCTACAGTCATTCAATATTGAAATTTCAAATCTCCAATATAATCGTTGGTCACGCAGAGGTAAAATGAGTCATTTTTCCTCGTTTTCATTTTCAATGTACAAGGCAAAATCACGAGAGCTTAAGATCCCAAGAAGCTTATTTGGTGTATCACTATCCACGACCAAGAGATGTCTAACATTATTCTGTTTCATTACATCTGCTGCCGCCTCAACTGGAGAATAAGGATCAATTGTAACAATTGGAGTAGACATTATGTCTTGGACAAGGATACTATTACAAGGAACACCTTCAATACATGAACTTCTTACAAGGTCTCTGTGGGTAACTACTCCAACCGGAGTCTCATTTGAATCCAACACAACCAATGCTGAGGCATTGTCCTGGTCCATTCGCAAGGCCGCCTCTTGTGCAGTACTGGATTGAAGAATATACGACAATTTAGCCGTCATGAATTTTCCAATAGAATTTTTCATGTCCTATATTCTGATTTCCATCCTATAAACGATATACCTAGATTCCATTGTACGACTCGGCGGAGCTATCGCTGTTCAATCCCGTTGGGGCAAACGATATAATACCCAAACCTAAGCATCATTACTATTAATGTCATCTTCTTCTTCAACTGAAACAAAACCGTCTAACTTGAATAAACCAAAGGTAGTTGTGCTACTTTCAGGGGGGCTAGATAGCAATCTCTCCACCAGACTGGTACTGAATCAGGAAATTGAAGTGGAGGCAGTTGCAGTAAAAACTCCATTTTGCGACTTTGATTGTGGAAAGGGATGCGGCCATAGAGTAAAGGAGGTTGCGGACTCACTTGGAATTAGATTAAAAACGGTTTATTTTGGAGATGAATATCTTGCAATGCTCAAGAATCCGAAACATGGTTTTGGATCGGGTATGAACCCATGCATCGATTGTAGGGCAATGATGTATGAGGCTGCGAAGGATCATATGGAGGCCATCGGGGCTTCGTACTTGGTGACCGGGGAAGTATTGTCCCAGAGACCTATGAGCCAGCATCGTCATGCTCTCAGAACTATTGAGGAAGAATCCAACTTGATCGGCAAAGTAATTAGACCTCTTTCGGCAGGAAAGCTCCCTCCATCAGATGCAGAAACGTCAGGTTTTATTGACAGAAGTAAGCTTCGTTCTATCGCAGGTAGATCTCGAAAAGAACAGTTAGCATTGGCCAAGGAGTTTGGAATTCAAGATCCTCCAAATTCCGCTGGTGGTTGTCTTCTTACCGATCCATGCTTCTCAAAGCGGGTTAAAGATCTTTTTGAGCATACTGATGGAGTTCCGACCCTTAACGACGTCGAACTTCTTAAAGTTGGAAGGCATTTCAGGCTATCGACTGATTCCAAGCTTATCGTAGGTAGAAACCAGAGCGAAAATGAAATGATGAAAATTCTCTGTCTCGACGACGACTTCTCTCTTGAGGCTATTGAGTTTACTGGACCGTTGGGGATATTGAGAATCAAAAAAGATTCTGATCTTAGGAACGATCTAATGCCAATTGCGGGAGGAATAGTGGGACGGTACAGCGATGCTCCAAGAGGTCAAATCGTTAAGTTGACCGTTTTTCATCAGCAAAAGGAATCCAGCATGAATTGTCAAATGTTGGATAATTCAGTAGTAAGAAAATTAAGTATATGATCTAACTCACCTTACGGGTCAATATCTTTTGACCAGAATGACTATTTGATTATTTCTGAAATTCACAGAATGGATAAGAGATAATTTAATGCAAGCTCATGAGCCACAGGTTTATTTGAAAGCAATAACTCTTCGCGATCCTGTTGAAGTTCAGTTGATTAAAGAAGATCTAAAGAAACAGATGATCGTGATTATTAGAGTCACTCCACTTGCTCAAAAGAGCGTCGACGAGTTACGAAGAGTCATCGACGATTTATACAAGTTTGTTCAATCCGCGGGCGGAGATATAGCAAGATTGGGTGAAGAACGGGTTGTAATTACTCCGTCAAAAGTAAAAATTTGGAGGGGTTCTTACGAACTTGCCTAGTGGTTTTTGATCGAGAAGAACAATTGATTTGCAATAGAAATAAAATAGTATTCTGATGATAGGTAGGTGAAACGTAAGACCTTGAGCTATTGAAAATTTCATGCTAGCTTCACTGCTTCCTCAACAAGAGGATGCTGTGTGTGTATCCTGAGAATTCGATTAATTGACCCAGCCAAGTTCTGAGCTTTGCTCTTATCTCCATGATTTACAATCACCCTTCGCAGCTTTTGTTTCATTCTTTTTATATATGCCAGGATTTGCCCATAATCTGAGTGATTTGTAAAATCTGTAAAGCTTTCTACTCTGCATTTAACATTAAGCCTTTTACCTTCGATCACCAGATCCATCTTACCTTCTATCAAACTACGGGCTGGAGTATTTGGCAAGGGTTGGGAAGTTAAGACAACGGCGCTCGCAGGATCATCACGTATCTGATCAAGATAACTGACTGACGGGCCATGAGTTAGCATTGATGAAGGTGAAACTATCAGATGAGAGCCTTTCTTAAGTTTCTTATATTCAACAATCTGAGATTTTGGCGGCCTGAACATGTTTATAGAATAGCCATCAATTTCCTGCTTGATTTCCTTTGAGAGATATTCCATATAGGTCTCGTAAATAGAACTGGCCTCGCTTACCGATTTCTCTATGCAAATTCTCGCAGAAAGCAATCCCATCCTAGCCAAATTGCTCAAGGTCACTATCAGCTCTTGAGATTGTCCCACAATAGGAATGGGAAAAAGCAAATTTCCACCCTGAGATAAGCAGCTGTTGATCAACTCAAGTAGTCTTTGATTCATTTCCTCTCTTGATTGAAGGATGTCTTCTTTACCTCCCAGAGTAGATTCAACTATGAGTGTCTCGACCCGTTGGAAGTTCCAATACGCATTCTCCAGCGCTAGTGATCTGCCAAATTTAAAATCTCCAGTATATACTAGATTGTGGTCACCATTTCCAAAATGTAGATGGGTAATTGCTGATCCCAAAATATGACCTGCATTTGCAAGGGTTAGCCTAATATCAGGAGTAATATCTGTGACTACAGCATAAGGTAATGGTATCATATGACTGATGACATCCTCGATCTCATCTGAAGTGGGATACATGAAGCCCAGCTCTTCTTTTTGCAGTAGATTACTTTTAAGGAGCAAATAGGTCAAAGGAATGGTAGGTTCAGAACAGTAAATTGGTCCCTTGTAACCATGCTTGAACAGTATAGGTAAGAAACCTGAGTGATCTAAATGCGCGTGACTCAGTAGCACGCAATCAATATCGTCTATGTTAAGGCCAGTAACGTCAAACCGGGGTGCGAATGTTGTCATATCGCTAGAAAATGAATTAATACCACAATCAAGAAGGACGTTACTTTCGTTGGTAGTGACTAAAATGCAAGATCTACCTATTTCATTGAAACCACCCAACAAAACTAGGCTGACTTCAGTCCTTTCGTTTAGTCTTGGGCGAAAGATCTTTTCACCTACTGCTTTATAGAATCGAATTCGGTCACTCGCCCTTCGAACCATTATGGCGTTAATCTGTTCAATTATTTCAGGATCATTTGGTGAGCGTCTGATCAAAAATCTCCATCCAGTTTTCTCAGATAATATAGCATTGTCTTGATCGTTTATTGAGTATTCCCTTGTCAAATCTTCGACTAAAGCTGTAACTTCTCCAAGTGCAGGATCAAATAGTAATTTTGAAATCTTAATACCATTAGGGAGTACCGTGCGTAATACACCAGCGCATTCTGCCTCTGATCTCCTGATTGACTCGTCCGTTCGAACAACAATCCTCTTTTTCACCGTATTTACCATGTTTGAAACGATGTTACTGTTTAGGATAAAATACGCAGGATTAGTAGAGAACAAAGCGATTCTTGGTCCTTCATATTCTATGCGCGTGAGCCCGGACTCTGTAGGTAATGTATTCAATATTTTTACCATGAAATTTTGTCCAGTCTGTTCACGAATCATAGGCTATCATCGTTCGCACCTATGCATATATATGCTTGACGTTAAACGTTCAAGCAGAATTCAACAATCAGCTATTAACGATTCGAAGTAATTCGACTATGGCTTGGAAAGGGTCGTATCTGAATCAAGTTTAATTCTATTTCCGTTCTAGATGTTCGACCATTGTAGAATTTATGAACGCTCTGAATGAACCACACAACCACAGAGAAGAACTATACTTGGATTCGCAGTCATTTCAATATGCAAGTAGAGATGTCTAACGAGGCCACTGCGTCGATATAGGCATTGCAGTTATTGGAAATATTCCCAAAAGGAAGGTCGAGTATCTGGGACTAGTTGCTTGCAAATCATTGGAATCTTCAGAGCGAGTGAATATGAGACATGTCACTAGGAACTAATGACTACATTCGAACAGTCCAAGGTCAAAATACGTAAAATTCGTGAAATAACTATTTGTTAGTGTTGGCAGGTACTTATGTGTTGAATTCAGCGAATTTGGGTTAGTTCAAATTGTATTTTAAATAACATTGGATGGGATCCGATCCTTTAGTACAATAACAATCTTCGACTGAGGAACATGATTCTTAGAAATCAAGCAGGTTCCAACTAGTTTAGTATGCAATTATATTTTTGAAGGTAAAATTTCAAATCATTTCCCCACTGTAAAACTACTCAGACTCCAAAGTGTTAAATGAAGGAACCTTCAGAGCATAAGTACAATTCTACACAGCCAATTCCTCCAGATACGGTTATAGATAGGATAAAGTGATGGTAAAGTAGCTTTGTGATAGCTTACCCTTGACCCAGGAATCGCATTTGATGGAATTGCCGAGGAAGATATTGATAGGATCAACTGTTATTGTGGGACTAGGTAATTTTATTCAGCAGCTTGACCATAATTTTTCACGAGTAGCATTTATCAGCGGTGAGATTGTGAAGGAGAGGACCCAAGTAATTTCTCAAAAGTCCTTGAAAGATGCAGATTTGAGCGAATACAAATGGTTTGTAGCCGCAGACGCTACTATCAATGAAGCGGAAAAATTAGCTAGAGCACTAAAGCGGTATTCCCCTGACGTAATAGTCGGACAAGGCGGAGGGCGTTCAGTCGACCTCGCCAAGATGACAGCATATAATTTAGGTAAGTCTTTCATAAGCGTCCCTACCTCCGCTTCGCACGATGGGATATCAAGCCCTTTCGTTTCTATGAAGGGATCAGACAAACCGTATTCTATAAAGGCAAAAACTCCTATTGGCGTATTGGCGGATGTCGAACTGATGTCAAAAGCTCCACGTCGTTTGATGATAAGCGGCTGTGGAGATCTTGTTGGTAAGATAACAGCTGTCAAGGATTGGGAACTTGCCAGAGACGAAGTAAATGAATATTATGGAACATATGCTGCGAATCTTGCATACCTGAGTGCAAAAATAATTCTCGACGAAGGTCAAAATCTTGTGAAGGATAATTTGTATGGATTAAGGACCGTAGTAGAGGCTCTGATAAGCGCAGGGGTAGCGTCCTGCATTGCAGGAAGCAGCAGACCCTGCTCTGGGTCGGAGCATCTGTTTAGTCACGCTGTCGAATATGTGGCCGGTAAGAATTCTGGACTTCACGGAGAACGAGTCGGCATTGGGACGATTATGATGGCTAAGTTACATGGGTTAGATTGGGAAAAGATAGTCGAGACTTTGGCTTTATTTGGTGCTCCAACAAGAGGAAAACAGATCAATTTGACCGAAAATGAAGTGGTGCAATCGCTGGTATTAGCAAGTTCTTTACGACCGGACAGATTTACTATCCTTAACAAAGAAAAATTAGACAAAGTTAAGGCAACTAGTCTTGCAAAAGCGGCAAAAGTGATTTGAGCCGCATAGGACGAGTAGGCCGCACAAAGGGTACGTGAGATTCTATTTGCTTCCTTGCTCTTCTACCTTCTTGCTTCCTTGCTCTTCTACCTTCTTGCTTCCTTGCTCTTCTACCTTCTTGCTTCCTTGCTCTTCTACCTTCTTGCTTCCTTGCTCTTCTACCTTCTTGCTTCCTT
>Ga0105091_10000109_pt1 | contig 28664 bp, 27 predicted proteins | sample PPLLak1March2015_FD_87022 | JGI IMG/M metagenome (GOLD analysis project Ga0105091, IMG submission 87022) | Freshwater sediment microbial communities from Prairie Pothole Lake near Jamestown, North Dakota, USA - PPLs Lake P7 Core (1) Depth... | ecosystem: Environmental > Aquatic > Freshwater >... | reverse complement strand
GAAGACTACATCGAGAATGACTTCGATGCCGCCTCGGTGCAACGCCTTCACCATATCCCTAAACTCATCCATCGGACTCAACGGTTCCTGACGAGAGCTGTATGCCTGGTGGGGTGCAAAAAATGACACCGGTGAGTAGCCCCAGTAGTTCGTCCGGCCTCGCGGCGCATCCTGACGATCGAATTGAAACACGGGAAGCAGCTCGACCGCGGTTATCCCCAGTTGCTGAAGGTAAGGGATCTTCTCGACTAGTCCGGCATATGTGCCACGTTTCGATTCCGGCAAACCGGAGCTGCGATGTGCGGTAAAACCGCGCACATGCATCTCGTAAATGATCGTACGCGACCAGGGGCGCTTCAGGGGCAGGTCACCTTCCCAGTCATACGCCCGGGGGTCTGCAACCACGCTCTTCATGGCCGTAGCGGTGTTGTCGCCTTTCAGGCTGGCCGCCTCACGGCTATAGTTTTTCGGGACGACGGTGGCGCGACCATACGGGTCGAGTAGTAGCTTGGATGGATCGAACCTGAGACCCCGATCTGGCTCGAACGGCCCATAGGCCCGGAATCCGTAGATCTGACCCGCCTGCACCCCCGGGACGAATAGGTGCCAATAGTGGTACGTGTGCCCAAACACCGGGTCGATGGGGATCACACGCGAAGGACGAGCGTCATCGACGTGATCGAAAAACAGCAGCTCGACCCTGGCCGCACTTCGGGAGAAGATTGAGAAGTTGGCGCCGCCGGGTACCAGCGCAGCCCCTAACGGAAAGCTGCGGCCAGCCGTCGGGGCAGCGGGCGAAGATTGCACAACGGCCTCCTGTTCATATCTCATCATGGGACTAGCAACTCCTTCGTGAGCGGTCAGCTCACCAATGTCGCGCTCTCGTTTAATCCGACTTCTACACGAACGGCACACATACAAGGCCGCAGGTACTTGGAAGTAGTTTGCCACCGGCAGCCCTGCGCCACAACAAGATCGGCACTTCTTCCACCAAAAGCTAACTTCACCCTCACGACATCCGCTATTGCGAAGGTTATTCTCACTCCCGAAATGTGACTGAGAGGATCAACGGTTTCTTCAGAAGCGGGCGCCCATAACGGAGGTCATAGGGCTATGTGGTTTTTTCGTCTTATGCGCAATCAGCCGGCTAGAAGGCCTGATTAGAAGAGAATCGTTCGCAGCGAGTTGACGCTAATGCGCTGAGAAAGCGAGGGCTGCCTTCGGCGGATGGACCAGCATGGACCAACAGTGCTCAATTAGTCATACTTCGCACAACCGCGTATCAGCCGTAACCTCCTTGATTCAGGTGGGCGCTTTGAGCATGATAACAACTGTCTGGAGGTTTCCGACAGCATCGAAACATTTATCGGAGCTGCGAAGACCGTGCATCAGGAGGTTCTTGACATGGGCTCTGTCCCACCCTCTTCGGACCCGCCAAGCTCAGAAAACTCGAGAGCCAACAAGACGACGGAACAAAAAGTGAAGCTGTTGCTCGAGATCACAGACGAGTTGAAGGATAGGCTCGCACAGGAAAAGCTATACCTGGCAGAAGCGCAAGCGCTCAGCCACACGGGCAGCTGGGCTTGGGACATGACCGGCGACAACCCAAAGCTTGTCCACTGGTCCGAGGAAATGTTCCGGATTTGGGGATTCGACCCGAAGGACGGTTTACCGACAACCGAAGAAATCTCCCGACGAATCGTCCCGCAGGATCTGGACAGCGTGAAAGAGGGACTTGAGAAGTCGATCCACCAAAAAGTGGACACCTGCGACGACTTCAGGATCATGCTACCCGACGGAACCGTCAAACATCTTCATACTATCCGGCACCCTGTCCTGAATGCCGCTGGAGAAGTGGTTAAACTGTTCGGCACCTCAATCGATATTACCGAACGCAAGCGGAACGAGAACGCGCTACGTCGCAGCGAGGCTTACCTGGCCGAAACCCAAAGGCTGACCCATACGGGCACCTTTGTCGGCGACCGAACGACAGCGCCTTTGTACTGGTCGGAGGAACTTTTCCGCATCTTTGGATTCGATCCGAAAGACGGATTGCCGGCGCGGGACCAACCGCTCGAGCGAATCCACCCGGAGGACCTTGACAGATTCAAGCAATCTTGGGCCAGGGCCATCCATGAGAAGGTAGACTCCGATCTCGAATACAGAATCGTGTTGCCGGACGGAACGGTCAAACACGTCTATGGCCTGGGCCATCCCGTCCTGGATGCCAATGGAGAGCTTGTTGAAGTGGTAGGCACGACGGTCGATATCACTCAACGCAAGCGTGCCGAGAAAGAGCGCGAAAGGCTGCGTCAGCTCGAGGCGGATCTCGCGCACATCAACCGGGTGAGCATGATGGGGGAGCTGGCCGTCTCAATCGCTCACGAAGTCAATCAACCGCTGTCGGGTGTAGTGAGCAATGGCAGCGCTTGCCTGCGTTGGCTGACCCGGGACTCGCCTGACATCGAGGAAGCCCGGGAAGCTGCCTCGCACATCGTCCGCGATGGAAAGCGAGCCGCTGAAGTAATCGCCCGGATTCGGGCCCTGACAACAAGGACGGCAACGCCGAGAGAGAAGCTGGACCTGAATGAAACAATTCGGGAGGTCCTCGCCCTCATCGGGGACAAAGCGAAAAGAAAGAGTGTGACCGTCCAGGCGCGGTTTGCCGATGACCTTTCACCTGTTTCAGGCGATCGCGTTCAGTTGCAGCAGGTGGTGCTTAACCTGGTGATGAATGCGATCGAAGCTATGAGCAGCGTAGTCGAGCGGGCAAGAGAACTGGTTATCGCCACCCGGGACGATGATGCCGGCCACGTGCAGGCAACGGTCGAAGATTCGGGGATAGGTCTCGAACCGAACACAATAGGAAGGATCTTTGAGCCTTTCCACACCACGAAGTCCGGCGGCATGGGCATGGGACTTTCCATCAGCCGTTCCATCGTTCAGGCCCATGGAGGCCGGCTATGGGCTGCGACCAAGGACGGCCCGGGAACAATTTTCTATTTTACCCTTCCGAGATGGGGCGAATAAGAGAGTCACATGGCGGAGTCGCAAGAGCTCGAGCCAGTTATCGCGATTGTCGACGACGACCCGTCCGTCCGGGAGGGTCTCGAGAGTCTCATCCGGTCTGCGGGGTGGAGAGCCGAGACCTTCGCCTCGGCGCAGGCATTCCTGGCCCGCCCTCGCTCTGAGCCCCCAAGTTGCTTGGTATTGGACTTGCAACTGCCGGGGTTGAGTGGGCTCGACCTGCAGAAGCGGATGGCGGAGGTCGAGCTGGAAATCCCGATCGTTTTCCTTACAGGCCATGGCAATATCCCATCCTCTGTGCAGGCCATGAAAGCGGGAGCGGTGGAGTTTCTGACTAAGCCGTTCGAGGAAGAGGAGCTGTTACACGCAATTGAAGAGGCCGTAGAACGGGATCGGCATAGGCGGCAGCAGCATGCGGAGATGCGTGAGTTGCGGGACCGCTACGAATCGCTGACCGCGCGGGAACGGCAAGTCATGCAGGAGGTGGTATCCGGCCTGCTTAACAAGCAAATTGCGGGCGAGCTGAACATAACCGAATTCACGGTCAAGATCCATCGCGCGCACGTAATGAGCAAAATGAATGCCGACTCTTTGGCGGATCTGGTGAGGATGGCGGAGAGTTTGGGGATCCGCTTGCACAAGCGGTCCGCCGAATAGCCGCCCGACTTGTCAAGCAGAGACTTTACAGGGCTTGATTGACAGCCCGAAGACCCATCATGACGAAGAAGGGAACGACCGTTTGTCCGGGGGATGATAGTTGGGGAATTCACGTGCGTCGGTTGCGACGGCCTGGGTTGCGACGGCCGGTCAGCAAACCCCGTCGCTAAGACCCGTATCTTCTCCTTAGATTCTCTGGAGGTTACACCCTTGACACCCCACTCTTCTCTCTTCTTCTCTAAATACTAGAAAAGTATATAGATATAGAAGGAGGAGAGAGGGTGTATTTCGGGTACATTGTGGGTGTATTTGCAACCTGCTGTGTTTATTGTTCTTACAGTCTTGGTATCCCTCAGACCCAGTTGTGAAGCGGGTTTTGTGACCTGTGGAAAAGGTGTATTTGATTTTGCCTTTCCGCTGGGTTACACCCACACGTAACTTCTCGTCATTCTTGGATTTTTCCCATGGGGTATAAAGGGTTGATTCCAGAAAATATCAGTGCGCTCGCACGGTAAGCGAAGAGAAGCGAGAGTGTCGGGGACCGGCAGCTTGAAAGCCGCACAGCGCTTGGGTTTCGGCTTGTCCTTGCATTCAGTGCGGCCCGGGCCTGCGTCATTGATCGTCACGGCGAACATTGTTTCGTTTTTTGGACCGATGTGTAATTTCGTGGATGAAAGAACAGTGGTTACAGGATCCGCTGGCCGGCTACGAAGAAAACGCCAGGCATTTGTTCAGCTACCCGGACAGCACGATGCACGAGTACGGGCTCGATCTCCGCCGGTTCGTCGCGTGGCTGCGAGAGCGGACAGGCGACGCCGAGGCGGGCGCGAAGACAGCCGAGGCTGGGGGGAAGGCGGCGGAATCGGTCGCGCTCCTCAGCTGTACCCGGGAAAAGGTCGAGGATTACATCGCCTGTCTGTCCAGCGAGGGCCTCCGGGCCACGACCATCAATCGGAAGATCTACTCTCTGAATTCCTTCTATGTTTGGGCCGTCCATCATCAGCTCATGCCGGCGTCACCGCTGGTTGGCGTCAGGAAGCTCAAAATCGCCAGGCGCATTCCGAAGTTCCTCACCTTTGAAGATATCGAGAAGCTCCTAACCTACTCCGGGTCGATCAAGCAGACGTCGACGATTCGTGGGAAACAGATTCACGCGATGATGTCGATCCTGTATTACCTAGGGATCCGCCGCGAGGAGCTGGTCAACATGGAATACAGCCACATCGAGAAGATCAGCGATTCCGAGATCTATCTCCATGTCTTCGGCAAAGGGGATAAGCAGAGGTTGATTCCGTTTCCGCCGCCGGCGTTTGAGGCTTACCAAGCGTATAACCGCTTCCGGCCGGAGTGCGCGACCCCCAAAATCTTCATCAATCTGAAGACCCGGCAGCCGATGTCGAAGTTCGCCGTCAACTCCGTTTGTGACCGTTTGCACAAAAGATTGAAAATGTCCAAAAAACTGAGTCCGCACGTCATGAGGCACAGCTTCGCTACTCACCTTCATTTGAAGGGTCAGCCGATCGAACATATCAACGCGCTCCTGGGGCACTCCTCTATGAATACGACTCTGATTTACGTGTCCATAGACGCCGGCAAGCTGCGCGGATCGGTCGAGCATCTCTATAAAAAATAATAGCTTAGGGAAGAAGGCGGGAGAGATGAATCGCGGTTTTGTCAGCTGCACACACGAGCCAGGAAACGTCGCGGCTTGCGAGCGGAGAGCCTTATTTGACGGTTTCGAAATCGGGCGGAGGAGGGTGTTTTTGAGGGTCGGAAATTGGTTATCAAATGTCCATTTTGTGGACCACGGATTTTCACGGAAAACGGCCGGCAAAAGCTCGGAGGACCGCATGGGGACTGGGTCCCGGGACCGTAGCCGGCGAAGGAAGCAGGGTTCGGGAGGGGTCGGATTGGCACAAAAGGTTGAACCGGGCTGCAAAACGTTCGGAAAGGGCACAAAAGAGCGATGGCTGAGGTCATAGGACTGGTCCCGAAAGAGGCGGTTGACAGGGTTGGGGAGACCCGGAAGCCGAAAGGCGGGAGGTTCCGACTCATGGCGATTGCCAAGGCGCAGAGGGCGGCGGCAGTCGAGAAGGAGTCGGCCGAGTTGGAGGAGGGGACATCGGAGACGGAGCCGACGAGGGTTGATCTCGCTGGCGGTTCAGGCGGGCAAGATGCCCGCGAACCCAGTGCGGACGGAACGTCCGCGCTCCAGAACGAGAAGTCGGCGCGCTCTGAGGGCACGCCTGCGTCCCCAGCCGGGAAGCCGGCGAAGGCCGAGGATTGCTTCGAGCTGTTTGAGGTTCGGGAGGGCTGCCTGGCGGTCGTGTGGAAGTTGGCAAAGATCGATGATTGGGGGGCTCCGGTTCTGGGAGCCGCGTGCAAAGAGATCCTGGGCAAGAAGCGGATCCGGAAAGTCGTGTTCGATTTCACCGGCGTCCAAGAGATGTCGACCACGGCTGTCTCCACGCTCATTCGATTCAAGAACACGATCGTCCACCTCGAGAAGAGCATGTGCCTGGTCGCGGGGCCCGGGTTGCGAGCCCAGCTTGCGAAGGCGTATGTCGATCGGATGATTGACGTAGTCGACAGCGTCGCCCGGGTGATCGGATCCGAGATCCGGTTTCAGGAGCGAAGGACGGTAAGGACGGGAAAACGGAGGTGGTGGAGGTTTCTGCTCGTCAGCGTGCTCCTCGCTCAGTTCACCTTGATCACGAAGGCACAAGGGGCACAAAGGCACGAAGAATTCCCAAGCCCGACCGAGCTGGAGAAGGCGCTCGATGACTCGCCGGACTTGCTGTTGTTGAGGCTGGGGGTTGAGAAGCTGAAGTTGGCCGACAGCTGGACGAAGTCGGTCAATCTGCACACCAGCTACTCGCAACACTTTGCGTCGTATGTCCCGGTCCTTTCCGACACCGACCAAAAGGTATCAGGCGATACGTTTGTGCTCGGTGTGTCCCTCTCGGTTTCCCTGGACGAGTTGCTCCACAGACGGGGGAACCGCGAACTCGCGCTGAGGAGCAGACAGTTGGAGTACGAGCGGCTCTATCAGAGCAAGCTGGCCGCGATCCGGGTTCTCTTCGGAAACCGGCTGAAACTGCTGGCCGAGCTGAAAGCACTCGAGGCGCGGGGGAAGACGGCCGGACTGAAGCTCGAGCGGGTCCGGGCGGGACTCCAGTTCGACTTTCTGGACTTCACCGCGATCGATCTTGCCGAGGCCGAGGAGGCAGTCACTCGCTTGGAAGTCGAGCGGCGCCAGACGGAGATTGAGATCGGGTCGATCGAGACCCGGATCCTCGAGGTCCTGGGGAGAGCGGAGAGCCGACCATGAGCCTGTTTGTCTTCCTCACCCTGGCTGCCGGATTCATGATTCTTACGGTTCCATTCCTTCGCCGGCGCAAAGCTGTCGCACAGTTCGATCCCGGGTCTTGGCCTGCAGTCCGGGAGTCGGATTCTTCGCCGCCAGCGCTGGACGAGTGTGCGGCCGCCATTCGTCTCGGTGGTGCTGTTCTCTGGAACCCTGAGGCTCACCCGAACCCTCACGTCCTGATCCTCGGTGGATCCGGAACGGGCAAGACCTGGACGATGCGGCTGCTGGCCAGGGAACTATCCGGGCGAGGTCACCGTTGCCTGCTGCTCGATTTCCACGGCGACCTGGTCATGCCCGGAATCCAGAGTTACCGGATTTCGCTCGATTCTCCGTACGGAGTGAATCCGCTGGAGCTCAGCACGGACCCGGACGGAGGAGGACCGGATACACAACGCTTCGAAGTCGTCGAACAGCTCCGGAACGCCTTTCGCCCGATGGGCGGGCTTCAGCTCGTCCTGCTTGATGCCTGCATTCGAGAGACCTATTCGCGCGCCGGCATCGTTCAGGCAGATCGCACGACCTGGAGCCGGCCGGCGCCGCACTTCGGTCACCTGGTTGAAGAAATCGACCGCCGCGTCAAGGCCGAGCCGAAAGACATGCGGATCAGCGGACTTCGGACCAAGCTCGCCATTGTCTTCGATTTTCAGATCTTCAGTAAGCCGCAGGTACCGCTCGGAGGTGAGGATTCAATAACCGGCCAGGCAAGACCGATACGCCTCGATCTCAGCAAGCTTCCATCGCCGCTCCAGTACCTGGCCGCCGACACCGTTCTCAAACTGATCTTTCGTCAAAGACAGCTTCAGGCGCCTACCGAGCGGGTTTCCCTCTACCTGTTCATCGATGAGACGAAGCTGTGTACGCCCGTCAATAAAGAATCGCCGCTTAACGCGCTGAACCGGTTAGCGACCGAAGGCAGGAAGTTCGGCCTCGGACTCGTGCTGTCGAGCCAGTTCGTAGGCCACGTGAGCCGAGATGTTCTGGTGAACACCTTCACCAAGGTCCTGATGAGGGTGGACAAGACCGAGGTCGCGACGACGGCCAGACGATTCCGATTGGATGAGGTCCTGCTCCAGTCGCTCGAGAGACCGGGAGAGGCGCTCGTCAATTTCGCCAATTCGAACGAGTGGAAGGAGGTCATGATTGGACAATGAAGAATTGAGGGCGGGTGCCCGGGAACGGTATCAACCGATCATCGTCGGACGGACTCGTGAGCTGGCCGAGCTTTGGGAGCTCGCGTCCAAGGGCCGTCACGTGCTGGTAACGGGACCGCCCGGGATCGGGAAGAGTGTTTTGCTTCAGATGCTTGACGAGGGCCTTTCCGAGCGTGGCGACCTGAACGTCTTCCGCGTGTCGGAGATCCGGCCGTTCAAAAATGCGCTCGTCGAGCTGGCCGAGCAGCTCCATGAGAAACGCATCTTCCTCCACCCGCGTCTGTCGGCTGTTGTCCTGCGCGCCCTGCCTTGGGAAAAGCTGGCGCCGAAAGTCCGGGCCCTGACGGTAAAGGTTCTTGCGGAAGCGCTGGTGCTCAGCCTGAAGGGCCGGCAGGCGACCCTGATCTGCGATCAGTTCGACCGGGCGACCCCCACTGAGCTCGCCTGGCTTCACCAGTTCTTCGATGTAGCTACGGTGATTCTGGCGACATCCGATCCCGCCAGCTCGAAGCTCAAGCCGATCCTGGACCGGGTGCCGGCGAAGGTCGAACTGAAGGAATTCTCCGAGGGGGAGTCCGAGGAATTGATTGACCGCTGCTTTGAGTCGGGGCCGTTTGCCGTATCGGATACCGCCTGGTACCGCCGGGAGATCCGGCGCAAGAGCCAGGGCAACCCGCGGGCGATCAAGGACCTCTTAGCCGATCATTCCCTCGAAAAATACATCGACAGCCAGGCCATCCGCGCCATGCGGAGCGAGCAGGGAGTCCGCTATTTCGCGGTCTCATGGGTGGTCCTGGCCGGAGTGCTTCTGTTCTCGATCCACCGGTATGTGGGGCGGGGGCTCGGGGATCGGGACGCTTACATCATCGGGGCGGTCGGCATGATTGTCTTCATCTTCCTCTCCATGTTCGTCAGAAAGGCCAATCGACGGTCATGACAAGCACTTCTCACCTGGCCAGCTCGGCTCTCATTTACTTGATCGGCTGTTCTCTTGTTGAATCGCCACCGACCATTCAGGGCGTGGTCGCCACGGCGGCCGGTTCGCTCCTGCCTGACATTGACCTACCCACCTCGGCGATCGGGCGGCCGTTCTTCCCGCTCGCCTCCTGGATCAACAGGAAGATCGGGCACCGCACGCTAACGCACAGCATCCTGGGAATCGTGCTGTTTGGACTGCTTGCTTTCGTGCTCGGCTGGGGGCTGCAGGCCTGGCTCGGCGCCTCGGCCGGCTCGTATGCGCGGTTTCTGACGCTCGGCTATGCCTCTCATATCCTGGTGGACACGCTCAACAAGTCAGGCGTCGACCTGTTCTGGCCGGCGCGGGTTCGCGGGGTCTTCTTTGGGAACGAGCGGTACCGGATCGTGTCGGCTGGCCGGGGAGACTACTGGTTCATGACCGTTTGTCTGGTCGCCAATCTCGGCTTCTATCCTTTGGCTCGGGACGGGTTCACGTTTTCGCTCCACCAGGCCTTCGGGGACATCTACTCGGTTTCGACGGACTTCAAGGAGTACGGGGAGCGAAATCGAATCTGGGTGGACCTGGGAGGTATCGACGCAATCTCGAATCAGAAAGTGGCGGGACGTTTCGAGATCCTGGCGGCAGTGGACAACGGCGCGGTCCTGATCGAGCGTTATGGCCTGAAGCAGATCGTGTCGAGGACCGCCCCGCTGCATATTTTCCCGACGAGGGCGAAAATCGACATCGGGGAGCCGACGACGATTTCGACCAGGGAGATCCAGATGGCAGGGCGCACCCTGGGCGAACTCCCGCGATTCCCAGGCGCAACTCGGGTCCTCTATTACGGGTACCTTACCCCTGCGAAACTGGCCCCTTTGAGCATTCATCGCGATCGGTACGATTCGGTTGCCCTGCGTCTGGACAAGGTCAAGCTCGAGCACGCCGAATACGCGGATATCGAGGAGCAGGGGATCAGCGAGATGGTCATCCGAGAGGGAACAGTGGTGGCGAAGATCCACGATTTGCCGGCTGAGCTCGAGAGGATGTTGCCCGATTCTGACGGGCAAAAAGTCGCCGGCTTGGTCGAGCTTCGGCTGCAACCCGAAGACCAGGTTCTGGTAGCCGAGGGCTTGGAGGTCAAATTTGGCCAGGTGATCGCGCGACGCGACGTGTCGAAGCAACTGCAGGCGATCGAGCTGCAGCTCGTCTCTGAGACGGATCGTTTGCGAGCGGATCTCCAGCAGCTGGATCTTCAGCTGATTGCTGTGGAGTTCGGACTCCAAGCCGGAGTGTGCGAAAGGGGAGAACGGGAGGGCCAGGTCCGCAGCCTACGGGGGCACGGGTTACTTCGCAGGGAGGCAAACGGCTTGGAGGAGAAGCTGCTGGATCAGATGGCACGAATTAATGCTTTAGGAGGCCAGCGAGATCTCCTGCTGAGTCGACGGTCGGAAACGGCTGGTCGCCTGGAGACTGTTGCACGGCTGGCTGCCGAGCGCCGCGCCGGTATTCAGAGGGAGGCTGAGGTGCGGTCCGGTTTCGAGGGGAGAATCACTCGGATCGTTCGGGAGCCAGCAGCATCCGAAGTCACTCTTCGCATCTCCTACGAGTCCTCAAGACGCTTCCTACAGTAATCCTCGCCCCTTCGCACTCATGTGCCCCGCCGATCGTGATCTCCGGCAAGGTCGTGTCACGGTCACCATCGACTTTCGAGAAGCCCAAAGACAAGATGGGGCGCGGGATCCGATTCACGGGTGGTCAGGCTCGCGGAGACTGAGCAACGAAGAGCGGCTGGAGTCGGCGCGGGCAGCGGACGGGTTCAAGAATACCTATCTGCATGCTTACATGATGCGCGGCAACAATAGCGCCGCGGCCTACTTCACATTGCCTGGGAGTCCGGATGAGTCGCGGGTGATCGTGTTTCGGGGAACAAATCCGTGGGGTCACATCAAGATGATTGAGCGGTAGAGACGTGTCGGAGCAAACAAGAGCTCGATAAGTCAACCGTAGCCGGGCGGGGCGGGCGGGGCTGCGGTTAGAGTCTTTCCTCCTGCAATACGCACCCTGGCCTCATCCGAGCGACAGCCCAGTTTGCGACGCTCCGTCCGGCAAATGAGCCGAGGGCCTCGCTCGGGCTCATTGACGTCCCTGCTTTACGAAGCCGACAGCTGACTCTATAATCGGCCAATCACAGCTGAGTGAGCGGTCAGAGTTCGGCCTCCGAGAGGGGCTCTTCGCCCCCGTCGATGGGGGTGACGGAACCGAATGACCGCGCGGGTGTCGGCAGACGAGGAACGTGAAGTCTCCGCTTCTCGCCACGCATTGGCTCGGCATCTCTTCTAGCTTTTCAGCGTGGCGCTTGTTCTCAGGACAGAGAGCGGGCGAGTTTTGTGTTCGTGCAGTTCAAACTCTCAAGGAGGAGTATGCCTGCATCCATGAAGCCGCATCTTTCCCTTCGTTCGACTCTTCTTCTCTTCCTGTTCATTCTGGGTAGTGCAGCGGATGGGTCGTGGCGGTCAGTTCAGCTCTTGGCCGCCCCGGCGACAGTGACCCTCTATGGGACGGTCAGGAACAGTGGAGGCGAGGTTCTCCCGGATACGGAGGTTCGCGCCTGGCCGGTCGGACAACCCGATCTTTTCAGCGGAACCGTCACCAACCAGGACGGGCAGTACGCCCTGGATCTTGCCGCAGACCTCCGCTATGACCTGCGCGTCATCCCGCCGCCAGAGAGCGATTTTGGCTCCGTCTATGTCCCTGGGTTGTATGCCGACCAGTCCCAGAAGTTAGATTTCGTGCTTGTTCCGATGAATGAGAAGAGCTTGAGCGGGCGGATTGTCGATCAGTTCGGTACACCCCTGCCTTTCCAGAAGATCAAGCTGCTCACCTCTGGACGAGAGGTGGTTGCGACGACGAACGAAGACGGGGAGTTCTGGTTGACCGTGACCGGCGGATACTACCTGCTCGAGATCTCCTTCCTGAAGCCGGCAGCGGTTGAGGGCTTCCGCGACATGCCGGGGTGGTATTCAATGAACGGAGGCGTCACGCTTAGTGAGAGCACATACCTGCCGATCCAGCTTCCCCTCAGTCGCTTGACGGTCAGGGTGGAGGATCCGCAAGGGACCCCAGTCCCAAATTCGGAGGTTTCCGCGCAGGCCCACTCCCGACTGATGCAAATCGGTCCGTTTACCCTGGATGTCTTCTCGTCGTATGTCCAGTCAAACACAAACCCGAGGACGGACGGAGACGGTTTGGCTAGTTTCTGGCTTTTCCCCGATTCCTACAAAATATCGGCCTTCCCGCCAGCCGGCAGCACCCTCCGCACAGCCGCGTCTCAGATCGAGTTCGCGGGTGAATCGAGCGCAACCATAGTTCTGGTCGAACCGGTGACCTTCGCCGGGAGGATCGTGGACCAGTTTGGCGCCCCACTGCCTTCGCAGAGGATCCGGTTGAGCTCGTCCACCCCGGAATTGGCAGAAACAACTACCAACGCAAACGGGGAGTTTGCGGTCAGTGTGGCACCGGGACCGTTCTCGCTCCAGATCTCGTTCAACAGATTGAGCTGGCCGGGGGTCGAGCGCTTCCGGAATTTGCCGACCCAGTATCTGATATCAGGCGCAATCACGCTCACCGAAAGCGTATTCGTGCCTATTCAGCTGCCCCTCCAAAGACTTACAGTGCGAGTTGAGGACCCGAACGGCGATCACGTTCAAGGCGCCCAACTGTTCACCAGTTCCCCGTCGCCACGACTACCGCTCGGCCCGTTCAACCCGGAATGGGCGTGCTGGTACGAATCAAAGGACAGCAGTGCCCGGACAGACGCAAACGGCCTGGTCGGCCTTTGGCTTTTCCCGGCGACGTATCGGATCACCGCCTCCGCGCCTTCCGGCTCTCTGTTTCGCAGCACGACGACGGACGTGGTTTTCGAGGGAGAAAGCAGCACGGTGATCATACTGACTGAGCCGATTGCCTTCAGGGGGCGCATCGTAGATCAGTTTGGGGTGCCACTGCCTTCCCAGACGGTTAGGTTAATATCGCAAGCCTCGTCGGAACAGTTCCTCATGACGACTGACGGGAACGGGGAGTTTGGCGCCAGCGTGACACCCGGTCTGTTCTCGCTCCAGATCTCATTCCTCAAACGTAGCTTCCCGGGAGTCGAGCGTTTCCGGAACATGCCCAGCCAATACCTGATCGAGGGGCGGAACCTGAGTATCACGGAGGATGTCTTTCTGGACACTCAGCTGCCGCTCGAGCGACTGCGGGTTCTAGTTCAGGACCCGAACGGCATTCCTGTACAGGGAGCACAGCTTTCGACTAACACCCCGTCTCCACGCAGACCGCTCGGCCCATTCAACCCGGAGTGGTCGTCCTCCTACCAGACGAACGATTCCGGTGCGCGGACAGACGCAAATGGGGCGGCTGATCTCTGGCTCTTCCCCGCCGCCTATCTCATGCAATTTGCTCCTCCCGCAGGCACGCGTTTCATTCCCGTCAGTATTCCGGACGTTCAGGCGAGCGAGGGAACTTGCGTCGTGGTCCTAAACTATATGCCACCCCCTCCCCCGATCCCGACTGCTTGCATGAAGCCCCTGCCTGCGCAACAGTGCGCCGGCGAATCTTTCACCCTGGACGCCACGTGCTCGACAGATCCTGAGGGACTGCCCCTGAGCTACACCTGGCTTGCTCCCTTCGGCAACTCGACCGGACCAACCCGGAGCCTTTCCCTGGAGGAAGGAATCTACGACATACGATTGATCGTCAGGAATTCTCTCGGCGGCGCGGGCTCTGCGTCTGTCACAATCACTGTCGGTGATCAGCAGGCGCCTCAGCTGTCGGTCTCTCCCGCGGCTATTGCAGTCGATCCGGAAGGCCCGGCCGGCGCACATGTCGACCTGGGCACCGCATTCTCGGTTTCTGTCTCCGACAACTGCGACTGCGGCTACCATCTGACGACAACGCCCGGCAGCGGACTCTTTTCGGTAGGCGAAACAACCATTACCTACACGGCCACCGACTGTGATGGGAACTCCACGACGAGGACGGCAACTGTTACGGTTCGCCCATTCGACACCACGCCCCCGGTCATATCAGCCGTGATCACCGGCACTCAAGGGAACAACGGCTGGTATACATCAGACGTTGGAATTGTCTGGTCGGTGCAGGACTCGGAATCCGAAATCTCGTCCCACTCGGGTTGTGATCCGATAGCCATCAGCAGCGACCGGACAGAGATTGCTTACACTTGTTCAGCCGTTTCCGCAGGAGGCGCTTCTTCTGCAACCGTGGTCGTGAAGCGGGATGCCACACCGCCGGTCGTCTCAATATCCTGCCCGCCTGACGGCTCCGAGTATCTTTACGGGGAACAGATCATCGCCGCATGGGACGTCAGGGACAACCTGTCCGGGGTTGCATCCGTAGTGCCAACGGTCGAGAACGGAGGAGCGATCGGAACCACGGCGGTCGGGCCAAACCAGTTTGCGGTGCAGGCTTGGGATTTTGCGGGTAACTCCACGCGTCGTTCGACCGCTTACACAGTGCTGTCCCGCTTGGAAACGATCGACCGGGTTGCTGAGATTCTCGATCACCTTGGCCCACTGAGCCCGCAGGACGAGCAGAAGGTCGAAAAGGCGGTGCGTGCCCTTGAAATGGCCGAGGATGTCAAGTACTGGAGCACCGAACTTCAGCTAAGCGAGCAGGGGCAGATCGTCTTCGAGCTGTGCAAGAACTCGATCGGCTACCTGCTCGCGCTTACCGATTCGGCGGACGTGCGAAGAGCCATTGATTTGTTGGTGGAACTCACGCGCTACCTCGCGGTAGATGAACTCGAGCGGGCAGTTGGATCCAACGGAGATCCTGCAGATATCGCCAAGGCCTGGGAATCATTGAGCGAAGGGGACGCTGCCCGTGAACGGGGCGACATCCAAACGGCGATTCAAAACTACAAGAACGCCTGGCAATTCGCGCTCCGAGCCCAAGATGAGTAGGCAAGGATAAGAAAGTGAGCTAACGGTTGGGGTCGCACAGTTCGCGAAACCGGTCCTGCGCGACCCCTCCCTGGTCGTACTTGAGATGGGCGAATTGCCCTTCTTGTGCTGGTCGAGGGAGAGGACCTGCCCGGGCCGCACATATGTGCTCGCAGGCAACCGCCCGGACAACCGGACTGTAGCTAGGATCTTGCCCTCTTCAACATCCTTTCGAGCTGCTCGGCTACCTCGCGCCAATTGACATCAGTGGCCGCTCGATCCGCTAGGTAGGCCATCTTGTGAACGGCATAGATGTAGCCGGGCGGATCCTGCGGGCGGTCTCGGGAGAGAGGCCCCTTTCTTCGAGCTCCTCGCAGTACGAATCAAACCTCTCCGAAAGGACTTAGGCCAAGTTCTCCTCGTTGAGATCCGCTATCAGCGCCTCGGCCGTCGGGTGTGTCTGGTCGTTGTCGATCCGGTCGGGCATGCTCTTCCCTATACTGCGCCGGCGGCGAGGCGGTCGTGCGGAGACGTACTCGAGTGCGGCAGTCAAGTGCTCGATGATCGTCTCGCCGAGAACAAAGCCGGCCTGAACGTGAAGCTCGAGGCCGGGAACAATAGCCAGGCGCGTCCAGTGTTCCGCCGCCTCGAAACCCACCGGCGTGCTTGCCCTCAGGGTCACCAGCGAAAACCGAGAGGCCCACGTCGGGCATTTCCGGGCTGGGCGGCCGATAGTGGCGTTCGGTGACTCCGCCAAGCCGGGCAAGCGCAGGGTTGGCCGACTCGACCTGAACGGCGACCCCTCCCTCAAGCAGCGCCTCGAGCTCATCATTCGTTTTGGTGGCGAGGATAGGTGCGATCGCCTTTAGGCCACGACCTTCGTAGACCATGCGTCGAAGGAGCAGCAGCTGGAGTAGCTGGCGGTAACCGTAGAGGCGCTCCTTGCCGTGCCTCTCGCCTGGCTGCATGAATCCCGAGGCGACGTAGAAGCGCACGCCCCTGCGCGAGACTGGTTTAGACCGCGTTTACCGGTCGGGTTCCCAGGGAGAAACCGGGGGACGAGTTGATTGGCGAGCCGGATGAAAGCGTCCAAGGGCCAGGTGCCGCACGGATCAGCGAAGGAGTCTGAGGGCCGCATTGGAGCGAGTAGTCTGACCTTTTCTGCTGTCACCGACATGTTAGAGTCATATAGGGACGTAGACTCGATTTGTGTTTGAGACACTGACCTGCACGGACAGTCACGGACGAACACGGACTTGCATGGACACGCACGGACGCGCACGGACGCGGCCCCAACATCCGGATGAGGATTCTGATCGGACCCGAGCTGGTGAAAGATGACACGTGTTTGGCCGGCGCCGCTCAGAATATCGCGCCGATGAGGCGGTCGGCGAATTCGGTGATCAGGGGGCGGGCGTGGAGTTTGTCCAGCCACTCTGACGGGATGCCGGTTGCGCCGTAGTAGGCGCCAGCGAGCTGGCCGTAGACGGCGCCGGTCGTGTCTGCGTCGTCACCAAGGTTGACCGCAAGCAGGGCTCCCTCTTTAAAGGAGCCGGAGTGATAGAAGGCCCAAAGAGCGGCCTCCAAAGAACGGACCACATAACCGGTGCCCTTGATGTCCGGCGGGTTTTTCCGCTTGTACGACCCTGCCGCGACCTGGTCGATCTCGCTGTGCATGCCCGGCCTCGACACTGGTCCGGCAACCGGCCAGAAGTCGGGAGCGAGAAGATCATCCTTCCTGAATCCAAGCAGAGCGCCGATGATCAGGGCCGCGAGAAACTGGCAGGCGTCAACTGCCGTGCGAGCGCCGTGCGTCGTGCGGGAACTCTCGAGCGCCCGCCAAATTGCCTTCTTCGGGTTATCGAAGTAGAAGAGGGGCACCGGCGCCAGGCGCATGATCGACCCGTTGCCGGCCTTTTGCGGATCACTTGAGCCCGGGTACACCTCGCCGGTCCTCACGAAGGCCTCCAGCGCTTCTCGGGTCGTGACACCTATATCGAAGCAGTGCTCCGCGCTGCTCAGATACCCGGTTCGCCACCATCGGACGTAGCATCGAAGTTGGTCACCCGGATCGAAACCGTTGCAGGAGAGCAGACTGTCGGCCAGGCAAAGGGCCATCGACGTGTCATCGGTCCACTGACCGGGTTTCAGTCCGAACGGACCGCCTCCAACCATGTCCATGATCGGCTGGAATGTGCCCGGGCGTTTGAACTCGAGCGTTGTTCCGAGGGCGTCCCCAACCGCGAGACCCAAGAGGCAGCCGCGGAACTGGTCCTCGAGGGAAGGAATCCGGCGAAACGCATGGTCGTGATTGGTCCAGTCCAGGACGAACTTCGTTTGCGCCGGCATCTCCGGGGAGTTCCCGTCCCGGTCCAGACCCTGGACGGCGCGAAGTCGCCGGATCTCACTGAGGACATTGTGGGGCGTGGCCAGTCCGTGGCGGATCAGGTAGCAGCCAACGACCGTGCCCGTGCGGCCGCGGCCGCCCAGACAATGAACGTAGACCGGGGCTTCATTGTGGAGCGACTGGTCGATCCGGTCGAGTGTCCGGCGCATCTGCTCGACCGAAGGGACACTGAGATCGCGGATGGGAAAGCGCACACACTGAGTCTCGGTCCGGAAAGGCGTCTCTGTTTCCGCCTCTTTTTCCCTCAGTTGATCGAGGATCGGGGAGTAGGGGCGAACGGCGCCGAAGCGGGTCTTCTCGTCTTCCTCCATCAGATTCATGAAATACCGGATTCCCCGTTTCAGTAGAGTGCCGATCTTACATTTCGCCATCTCAGGGTCGGGATCGCCGGGGTAAAACCCGGCCAGCAGCTTGCCGCGGAGGATCCAGTAAACCTTCAGGTTATCGTCACGAGTCGTAAGATGGGTACCGATTCCGGGTGGCCGGTGATGGAAGAGGAGATTCCCGTTCAGGCTCCAGTCGCCGAGGAACACAGGATCCTTCTCCGGCTCTTCCGGCTCGGGACGGCGGGGGTGTTGGTCCGGAAAGAAAAGCCGGCGAATCAGAAAGAGCGCTTTCTCCGCTTCCACGGATCCCGACGCGGTCGACTCGTAGGCCCGCCGATCGCGGTTGACGAGAACCTCGACGCCACGGGCACCCGATGGGGTGGCTTCCAGACGAATCCGGTACATGAGCAGTCCTGTCCAGCTGCGATGGAGGTAAAGATAAGGTTCTTCATAGAAGGCGAACCATTTGTCCTCCATCATGTCGGGCCAGGACCCGAACTGGATTTGAGCAAACTCGTCATGCGTGAACCGGTGGCCCACCTCCACCGTCTGCCGGCGTCTGGGCACGGGAAGGACCAGCCAGTCCCATCGGGTCACCGGTCGGATAGTCACACTATTGGCGTTGTGCTCGGGCATCTGTTCCTTTGCTTTCTTTGTACTTCGTCAACGGGCTCCGAGCGCGTATCTGCCTCGGGTTATCAGTCCGCTGAGGCCGTTTGGCAGCTATTCTGGTAGCCACTGACCGCCTGCAAATCGCCAGAACTTCGGCTCTGCTTGACCGTCCGAATCCCACAGGGCCGGGTGCGGAAGGAGGGCAAGGAACACATTTCCCGTGCAGGCGGCTGCTGGCGCAAGGAGAACCCTGATGAACGAGTCGTTGTCTCGAACCTGCGGACCGACGAAGAGCTTGTTGCGTGACGACCCGAGAACCAGCTTATTAAAATCTAGGAGCGTCTGGCGGCTGTCCCTTGCGAACTCCGACTCGATCAGCCAAAGAGCATCTGTGATGTACAGCAGTTCCTTCTTATGAACAGCCGACTGAACCGGCGCCACGCGACAGACGCAGATGTCATAGAGCAATTCGTTCAGCTTAAAGTCCGCTTTGTGATCGGGACAATGCTTCGAGAACACCCGAACGTCCGTGTCGTTCGCATGACACGCTCTGAATTGGCTGGCGAGGGCCTCCACCCAAACCCGTGACCTCTCACGATGGCAATGTAGAGGGTCCTCGAATGAGATCTGCGTGCGCCGGGCGACCGCAAAAGCGGTCCTCACTATGGTTGAAATAGCTTCCATCACACCAGCCCTCCTCTCGGGGGGCATGATTGCACCGGGCCATCACCGACTGCAAGGCCCGTATGCGATAGTGAGGTTCCGCAAACGGGCCCGGAGCCGGAGAGACCCCGGTCGTTCTCTCCACTGCCCGATGTCGCGACCTCCTCGAGTGAACCGGCCGGAGCCGAAATCGAAAGTGAGCCACGTTCGTCATTCCGCGTCAGCGTGAACATCGACATTTCTCCAAAGTCGAATGAAGATGGCCGTGTTTCGAAGTAAGCAGCGGCCGGCGAGGTTTGGGTTTCCGGCCGTCATTCGGCAGGAAGGTAGTTCAGGCCCTGCCGACCAGGTCGCTGCCGTCGCCGTGGATCCTGCATAAAAGTGCTTCGCGGTTCCCGAGTTAGGCGACGGCGGCTTTTCATATAGAGGAGGTCGTCTTGGGTTTTAGGACGAAGTGGGTCCGGACGGCCACGATGGTCCTGTTTTTGATCGTTCTCGGCCCTTACACGGGCCTGGACGGGCTCATCCGGACGGTCCGGCGAGGCGCGAGTACCTGCAACGAGTGGGTCGAGTTCGTTTGCCGCGCCCGGCTCATCCGGATACCAGCAGACGGCGTGGAGATTTATACCGTCCGTGTTTTTGTTCGCGCGGTTTGCCGAGCCTGCCTGTCCACTCCCCTTATCAGTCGCTGCCAGAGCTGTGAAGAACTGTCACGCCTTGCTTCAGACAGCCTTCTGCGTCCGGCCCTGGCGGCTTTTCATATATGGAGGTCGTCTTGGTTTTCAGAAAGAACTGGGCCCGGACCGCCCTGATGCTGATGCTTTTCACCGTCTTTGGCTACGAAATGAACCTGGATGGAGTCGTCCAGATGTTCACGGACGGAGTAGACGCCATCAGTACGGTGTGCACCGGGAAACCCATCAAGATCCCAGCCAAGAAAGTGGCGAGCTTCTGATCGTCACCTCATCCAAGGTAAGCCCCCGGCAGGGGTCGGGGGCCCCGTTCTTCCCCTCGATAACCTCCGAGAAGGAGCTCTCTCTCATGGTAATCGCTCACTGCGTGGACACCCGGGCGCTGTTCATGCTCTTGCTGGTCCTCGTCCTGTCTCCAGTTGCCCTCGGCCTCGGTGCCTGGCTGGCAAAAATCTGGAAGCGATGAACTTCCGGAACTCAGGCCCTCTCAGAGAGGATGATTTCGTGGCGGGAAGATGAAACAATCTCTGGCATGAGCATGGATAGGAGAACCTTCGTGCGGGTCGCTGGCATCGGCTCCTTTTCAGTCGGGGCCGGTACTACCGTTAACATCGCGGATCAAACTGGGCGGGGAGGTCCTCTAGAAGCGGGACAGATCAATAGTCACCTGCGCTCGCTCATCGCCGTCGATGAGCCTTCCGTCGATCGCATTGTCATCGGCGATCCTGAAACCGTAGTGACCAGGATCGGCACCGCCTGGATGCCCTATTGGAACACGCTGCGCCTGGCCGTCGGCAGCGGCGTGAATACTCTCGTGGTTCATGAACCTGCCTTCTACACACACTGGGACCTGGACGCGAAAGAACCCGAATTCATGAGCGCTCCTCCAGCCGGTCAAAAGGCCTATCTCCGCTTGCGCGACGACAAGAGGAAGTACATCGAGGACAATCGCCTGGTGATCATCCGTTGTCATGACGTGCTCGACCGAATTCCGCATTTCGGCATTCCCTTCGCGTTAGGCCAGGCGCTCGGATTCTCGGAGACGCGAATCGCGACGTCGCGGCGGTTTTACAACGTCTACCGGGTTGAGCCGGCGCCGGCACTGCAGGTTGCACGGCGCATTGCCGACCGCTTGAAGGCGGTTCGGCAACCCGGTGTGGCGCTTTACGGAGATCCGAAGCGCGAGGTTTCGACCGTGGGTGTAGGGACGGGGTGTATCTGCGATCCGCTCGAGTTCACTGACTTGCAGCCCGACCTGTACATTGCGATTGACGACACGGTCCGGACGTGGATACAGACGACCTACGCCGAGGACACCGGTCATCCGCTCGTCGTCATCAATCACGGAACCAGCGAGGAGTTCGGCATCCGTCAGCTGAACGCTCATGTTCGTAAGGAGTTCCCGACCCTCGAGGTCGTTCACTTTGACCAGGGTTGTGGATACCAGTGGATCAGGGGCTGACTCTCTCAGGCAGAAAGTGATTCACGGGCACTGACGGTGAGGGTAGCCGTAGTTCCGGCATCCCTACTGACCTCTTTGTTCCACAAAAGCCTGGGTGCCCATCAAGATTCCGCCCAAGAAAGTGGCGAGATCTGATCGCCACCTGATCCGATAGAAGCCCCCGGCGAGAGTCGGGGGCGATTCCTCTCCTCGGTCCCCCCAGAAGCAGTTCGGCTTCGGTACGCGTTTTGCGTCCTCAGCCCTACGACTTTTCGCCCTTCAGCATCTTCTCAAGCTGCTCGGCCACCTCACTCCATTTGATATCGTCGTCGGCGCGATCCGCCAGGTAGGCCACTTTGTGGACGGCGTAGATGTAGGTCCATCCCAGGGCCGGGCGGATTCTTTGGACTGTTTCGCGGCCGAGGCCGCTTTCCTCAAGCTCCTCGCAGTACGAATCAAATTTCTCGGAAAGGACCCAGGCGAGGTTTTCCTCGTTGAGGTCGGCTATGAGCTCCTCCGCGGAGGGTTGATAGTCACTGATATTGATCGGGTCGGGCATGTCTGCCTCCTGGATCGGAACCGGAACAGTGGATTCCGTTTGGTGTCAACGTGACTTGCGACGGCGAGATGGGACGGCGACTTCTTCGACAGCCTTTGTCAGGTGTTCGACGAGCCTATCCCGCTCCTGAGGGGCGCCGGTGAGAACGAAGTCGGCTCTCACGTGGAGCTCCAACCCGGGAACGACCGCCAGGCGCGTCCAGTGCTCAGGCGCCGCGGGGCGGCTGGTCGGGTCGCCCTGTGGGGCGTTGGCAAAGAACGAGAGCCCCGCGTCGGGCTTTTCGGGACTGGCCGGCTGATAATGGCGTTCGGTGAGTCCGCCGAGGCTGGTAAGGGCTGGGTTGGCGGACTGGACCTGCACAGCAAGCCCACCCTCGAGCAGCTCTTCCAGCTGTTCGTTGCTCTTCGCGGCCAGTATCGGTGCGATCGCTTTCAGACCGTGCCCTTCGAAGACCATTCGCCGAAGGAGCAGGAGTTGGAGGAGATGTCGGTATCCGTACCGTCGCTCTTTGCCTTCTCTCGTCCCCCGGTCGACGAAGCCGGAAGCCATGTAGAAACGAACCAGGCGCTGAGTGATCGGGTCCTGGCCACGCTTGCCCGCCGGAGTTGCAGGAAGGAAACTCGGAACAAGGTCATTGGCTAGCTGTATGAGATGATTCAACGACCAGGCACCCGGCTGATCAGCGAGTCTTCGCAAGCATTCCACACGCAAAAGTCTAATGCTGACATTTTATAATGTCGATTACGTTAAATGATGATATGGCATTTCCAGCCGAGAGGTAGCTCTGGGCCGGCGCTGAAAGACAGCTGCAAAGAGCCAGAGCCATCGATAGCCGTCGGTGTCTTCGGGTGTATCCCCGCCGAGGACCTCGTGCCTGGGGTGGTTTCTAAAGTAGCGATCAGATCCCGGCCTTGAGGAGATGGTCGCCGCCGGATGCTATAGTTTCGTTCGCGAATCGGTTGTACTCGATTCCCGAGCCTCCTCAAAAGGAGTGTCTGGTGACTAACGATGATCTTAGTGCAGAGACCGGAAAGGAGGCGAATGGGATGAAGACTTCATTATTGTCTCGATGTGCTGCTGCAATTAAGCGGAACGTACTCGTGTTCGTGGTGCTGACCTCGCTCTTTCACATTCTTTTGGCCTGCATTGAGTCTCGGGACTCGGGTAGAGCCGATTCGCTACGTTTGTCTGTCTGAGTGAGACGTTGCGCAGGTGTATCCGTCAGTTGCGATTGACGCCGTGGATGTCTGCCTGTTAGCCTCGAACTGTTTGACAGAAACACCATGATCGGGATCGTGCCTGCCCAAGCGGAGTTGACAATGGAGAGATCACTACCAACGCTCACCGACGCCGACATCCGTCCAGCCCTTCGTTCGCATCTGACGGTTAAGCACGCCGGAGACACAGACACTGTAATACTGGAGGAGATTGGCGTTTGTCGTGGCCAGATTCGGATAGACCTTGCGGTGGTGAATGGTCTGATTCATGGATACGAGATTAAGTCAGATCGTGACAGCTTGCGACGTCTAGCCGACCAGGTGATCTTCTACGGTCGAGTAGTGGACAGGGCGACAATAGTGGTCGGTACTCGGCACATCTGTGAGGTTGTGGACATCGTTCCCGCCTGGTGGGAAATTCTACACGTTGAATCGGCCCCCCCCGGTCCCTGCTTCGAGACTGTCCGCAGCGGTGCTGACAACCCCGGCCGCGACTCCCGGTCCCTCGTCGAGTGGTTGTGGCTCGATTACGCAATCGGCCTGCTTGAGGGGCGTGATGCAGCGCGGGGTGTCAGGGGGAAACCCAGGCGGGTTGTTTGGGATCGCATTTGCGAGCACTTCACTGTCGACGAGATCGCAGAGGCCGTCCGTACCCACCTCAAGGGTAGGGCAAAACAGAGATCCCTTCAACCGTACTCGTGATGTGATGGATAGTGCCGAGACGGCGCCAAGCCTCTGGTGAGCCGAGGCCCGATGCCCCGTCCGCAGCGGCCGCCATCCCTGCACAGCCAGGGCAGTGCCGCACACCGAAGAATTCCACGTGATGCCGTCCGTATACAAGCCGGCTCGCGAGCTGAGGAAACTGCTGGCTGGGGGGCGTGACACGTGTGCCGGCGCCCTTGATCAATAGCCATTGCCGTTGGAGCGCATATCGGATTGCGGCGGAAGCCTGCATAGTCCTCGGATCGAAACCCTCGACCCCCTTTGGGTGCTGAATGCCGCAGTCGCTGAACGTGGGCAGCCGCTCGAGATGGCGTCTGTTGGCGTACAGTTCGTCACGCCAGACGTTCCACTCGTTACGTTCCGCGTAACTATGGGAGTTTCGCTCTATGCCCCCCATGCTGTCCGGAAACGCGCATGCCGCCAGCGTGAACGTGCGCCAACGAGTCTTGTCGGGTACGTCAGCCAAGAAGGCAGTGGCGAGGGTTGCCACGCCGTCGTAAACAAGCTCATCGACTGGCCCGAGGTCGACGATGAGGTCGACCTCTTCATGGCTCAGTCCGTGCCTCACCATAAACTCCCGGACGTCCCTCCCAAGGGATCCTTGCTCAAACTCCTCGCGCTTCAGCCGCAGGGCGATGCCGTTGGAGCGGTGGACTAAGGCCGAAGCGATGTCCGCGGTGCGAGACAACCCAGTTACTGGTGTGAATGTGATGCCGGCCGCAGCCGCTTTTTCAAAGACGGCCGCAGCCGCGGAGAAACCGGCGGGTTCGAGCTCTCGTGCATCGAGCAGGCATCGGGTGTAGCGCCGAGCCGCCTCATCCAGATCCCTGAAAGCGGTCTCAAGATGTTTGTCTATGGTCGGAACGTTCTTGTGATTCCACTCAACGATCTCGAAGAGTGGGGTGATCCTGGACCGCACGGAAGCGGTTATATCCTGCAGAGCCTTCTTCTCTCCTCGCTTCACTTTCAAAACAGGGACATAGTGGTGTGGACCGAAGATCACCTGGCTCCTCCGATTTGAGCTTCCCAGAGCCGTAACGGATGAAGCTCCGCTGCGAGGTCCCGATAAAACGACTCCAGGGCCTTGGGCGGATCGTGATTATCAGCCGAGAAGCAGATGTCAAGAGTCAAGTCGTTCATTGTCAAGGAACCAAGTCTGCGCCGAACCTCAGTGTGCCCGAAGCGGTTGCAGAAAGCTAATATGATCGCCTCCAACACAACGATACGACCGGTCAGAGCCTCAGCGTAATCCTCGATGTCTTTCAGTGCACGGAGCGCCCGCTTGTCACCAGTCATCACCATCACTGAGTGGTGAGCAGCCGTCGCGAACAACTGAGCTTCGCCCGGGTCGATAGTCGGTATCAGCGCCAGCCGGTCGAGCCACGCGGCATCGGCAGCCGTGATAGTCTGAATGCTCTCCGCCAGCGGGACGAGCTCGGCGCACGCCTCTGCTCCGTATTTCCGGGTCAAACTCCCCCTCCGGAGCATGTAAGGAAGGGCCGGTAAACGGCGGCAGTCCCGAACATCCGCACCCAGGACAGCGACTGCCTCGCTGAGCAGATTCGCGATACCCAGCTTACAGAACATATCGCTGTCAACGAGGACTCGCATCTCGCTCCGGGTCTCCAAAAACACAACGGAGTAGAGAGCGATCGCTCTCGGTCGCCGATTCAAGGTCCACGTTGCTGTCGAAGTGCCTTCGGAGGGATCGTCTGGCACCCGATCCTCGGTACAGCGCCTGGACAGCCATTGTCGCCAGACCGTAATCACCCGTCTGGCGCGCCCACCTAAAGATGACTACTCCCGGGTCGATACCTCTTGATCGAGCGATCTGGCTTGCTTTGGTGGCCAGATCCCGGTAGGTGGTGGCGTCGACCTCCGGCACGTCATCCGATCCAACGAGGGCACGGGTGGCATACCGGTCAGCTGTTCGTTCGATGTCAGTCTCGTCCGCGAACTCCTCGTCTTCATCGACGACAGGTCGGCCGGGTCTACAGTCGTCAGCCGCAATGTGTCCAGCCTCGTGTCCGATGAAGAAGGCGAGCCGTCCGGGTGCGTCGTACTTCTGGCCCAGCAAGACAACGGGCCGATCACCTATGATGCAGGCCATTCCCTGGAAGCTGGGAACTGGGAGAATCTCCAGCGCCACGACCGGAATTCCTCGCTTCCAAAGATCATCGAGAACATCATTTAGCCCGATTGGTCGGCCGTCATCCCGACGTGTAAGAATCTGTGCACGCCACACTATCCCGTCCGCGGGTGGTTTTTCAGGGGCTGGAACAGTTGGCCGCAGGCTGCGCACCACCGCGCCGGCAACCTGTATCGCGGTGTGGATGGCAGGGGCCAATCGTTCAGGCTCCAGATTTCGGGCGCGGCGAAGACGGACCTCAGGGTAAGAAGGTGAAGCCAGGACTCTCGATGGGTCTCGAACTGCCGATAAGGGCATTCCGAGGAAACGGGCAACGCGAATCTCGATATCGGGCAACAAATCCGGTTCCTCTTCGCAGCTTTCGTCCCACCAGTCGGGAAGGACAATCTGGCGCAGAAAATCCCTCTTGAACCCGGCCCGGGATAACCTGCGCATCAAATTATCGGTTATTGTGTTCCTAGTCAGTGCCTTGCTCCCTTTGGAAATCCAGGGGCCATTCGCTTGATGCCCGATTGATGGAACGCGAGTGCGCCGTCCCGCCGTATCCTAGCATGGTTGCTAGATTTCAGTGAACGAAGTGCCGGTTGGAGTGCCGTTCAGCTTGTTCAGTTGTTTGGCACACCATGACCTCCGCCGTGCGGACCCTCTCGGTTTGTACAAATTGACAGCGATTTGAACAATCTCTTTGAGGGGCACACTCTATCGAATCACGGATCGTAAAGGGCAGCTCATCGCGCAGGTGTTTGACACGGCGCGTTTAGCTTGGAAATCCGAGGATGAGCGCCCACTGTACCGCCGGGGGGGGCGGGCCTGGGAGCGCAGGACTCTGGCCTGCCCCCCCGGTTGACTTCTTGACGGAGTGGACCCTATACCCCAAGCTAAACGCTTTCTGACACGGCGTGGTAGTCCTTGACAATCATCTCAACCTTGGGTAGAGCTCGCTGCGTCGAGCCTCTGCGCCGCTTGGCTGAGAGACCACGCTGCCACTCACGGAAGGAATAGGGAGACACTGGTTTTTTCGGTCGGTCGGGTTCCGACCACGTCTGGACGAATAAGAACAGTCCCCTATTTCTTCCCGCACCCGCTTGAAGTTTCTTAGAGAGCCAAGCTAAACGGGCAGTGAAGGCATGGATTAAACTTCAGGCATCTACCGCCAGTTCAGCTCCTTGATCGGCGATGCACGCCGTGATATCCGCCAGTATGTCTTTGTATAGACGGTGAGAGCAATTCGTGTCGAGAGTTCACATTCGAAAGCGATCGTACTCCCCGTGCGAATACGTCTCAAACGTGGGAGTATTCAGACGTTTGTATCGGCGCGCCGAGGGTGTTCCCTTGTTCCTTGCTTCCTGGCGTCGTCGCCGGACCATTTCGCGGCATTCGAAGAGTCCCCAAAGGATAACGACGCAGATACCAAGAGCTGCGGCACTATCGATGCAAAAAGCGCGAGGGCGGGTCCGCTGCACCTACTATTAGGCATGCCCCGTGGCACACGCCGTACCCTTTCGCGCCAGCCGAACTGCCCTCCACGCCCAGGCGCGAAACGTGCCTGTGGGAGCTTGGCCGGACTGCCGATACCACCTCTTTCCGGCACCCGTCTCAGTTGGGCGGCCAACTCGCTACTTTATGTCATGTGCCCCTGACTCTGTTGTAAGACCCGCACGCGAAGCACTTGAAGACAAGATTGACCAACTGGCCGCGCTGAATTTTTTCGCAAATGGGCTTGCTGCAACTGCCGCAAACGTACGTGTCTCCAGCAGTTCCTGTGAACATGACTTGGGGGCCATCGGCTCCAGGCACCAGAACAGACGCCGTTCCTTTCTCTGGCTCCGTGATGACCTCCAGCTGTATGTTAGCCATCCCATTTCCTCCAGACCTGCCCGACCACTAGCAAAGATCGCCGCAACGCCTCAAACTCCGGGATCGATACTCCAAGGCGATCACCTATGCCATACTCGCGAGGTATCCCCCCGGCATCTAGGAGAACCAGCTTGTGACAGCCCAATTCGCTAAGAAGAAACTGGTCTAGTATCCCGCCTCGATGGTGGAATGAATTTCGTATCTGCACGTGGCTGGCGATTCTTGCGAAGTGCTCCTCCTGCTCATTGCTGGGATTGAACACTCCATTCAGCAGTTTGACCTTGTCGCTATAGCGCTCAAAATCGAAATCGCGGCGGAGCCTTTCCTTGATCTGCGTTTCGAACGGAACATCGAGTCTGAAATCCACTGTCACTTCACGCTTTTTTAGCTCACTGAATCTTCTCTTCCCGGCGAAGTGGAGGTCCACAAGCATCTTAAACAACTCCGATAGACAGTCATGCCACACCTGCAGAAGTTTCCCGTGGAAGACCTCCATCAAGAAACCCGGCAATCCTCCCGCGTATTCTTTGAGTTCGCCAAGCGGAATCGGCTCGATCTCGACGTTAACCCCGATCGCAGTTTTGACACAAACGGAGTCAGGGAAACCGGATAGCCTCTCCTGCCCAAGAGTGTGCGCAGCCTGAGCGAGGATGCACTGTTTGAGCAGCCTGCTCGACTCGGCTATAACTGCATTAATTGCGACGTTGTGCATTTCGCCGCGCTCCTGTCTGCCGGTTTGGATAGATCTGAAGCGCGCGCACCGTTAGGTCGAGAGTGACCACGTCCGCTCTTTCGATTACGGAGTGGGTTCCTATTTCGCCCTTGGGTCACGTTTCCCCAGGCCCCCGTTGTTATCCCGGACGGTCGGTTTTCCCGAGTCCGGTTGGCGGGCTCGGCT
>Ga0105091_10000108_pt1 | contig 28850 bp, 20 predicted proteins | sample PPLLak1March2015_FD_87022 | JGI IMG/M metagenome (GOLD analysis project Ga0105091, IMG submission 87022) | Freshwater sediment microbial communities from Prairie Pothole Lake near Jamestown, North Dakota, USA - PPLs Lake P7 Core (1) Depth... | ecosystem: Environmental > Aquatic > Freshwater >... | reverse complement strand
ATACTTACGATGGTGACATAATTTTGACAATATTTTTCTTTTTTTCCATTATCCAAATTTCAAAATCTCAGTGCCAAACGTATGTCACTCCCCTTATTTTTATTTAAATAACGCACCTTTTTTCCAAAATTATGGCGCAGATAAAAACAATCCAAATCGGTACTCTAGTTTCCTTTTAATGCAGCTTCTTTGGCTGTCAGCGGTAATCCAATCGAGTATTCGCAGCCAGAATCGGTCTAAATTCACCAACTACTCGCCCTCACTACCAAACCCACTTCTTTACCTTAGCCTAACTACATTTTTTCATTCTGTCCTCGGTCTTCCGTCCTCAGTCATCCGTCTACCGTTAAGGTACCGTTTTGATGCTTGTCCTGATTGCCATTAGGGACACCATACTTAATTATTGACAGTTTATATAACTAAATATCATATTTCGAAATGGCAAGGTTGGCACGAGTCGTCGCTCCGGGCTATCCAGCGATGATTTTAATAAAAGAGTCGAGCAGCAAATCAATCCGGCCAACAAGCAAATGCCCGCCAATTTCTTCGAGCAGGTATAAAAAATAATTAAAATCTTTGCCGTGTTTTTTACAGTGGAATCCGTGTCTAAAATATTTTGTTCGTTTTGATGTCATTTAGTTATCGTTTCGGGTACGTTTCGAAACGTAGCGGAGATCTCGACGCAATACTTTGCGGCGGATGGGGATCGTTTTGGGGTGTTTTAGGACTCATTCTGGGCACGTTTCGAAGCGCAGCAAAGATCTCGTCCACCTATTTGTGAGGCCTCGCTTTTAGCGGGCCCGCCTTTAGGCACGGCGGATGGGGTATGTTTGAAACTTTCTTTTTGTGCGTTTTGTACCTTTCGGCGGCTATATTTCTCTGTGGCGAAAAAGGGGTCAGACCCCTTTTCAGATCAATTCAAAATAAAACGTGTTAATCCGCGCCTAAAAAACTAAAACTAAAATATTCACGTCTTTGTGGCTTTGCGGTAAAAATCTTGTTGCGTAACCATTTAACTTATGGTATATTTATATATGGAGTGAATCTGCATCTTGAGTTAGTATCCAGCATCTAGTATCTAGTATCCAGTATCTTTGAAATATCGCAGAACGCAGTACTCAGCACGCCATCAAGCATCAAGTATCGAGTATCGAGTATCGAGTATCGAGAGTATCGAGTATCGAGTATCGAAGATAGCACACACATAATTTCGATGGCAACTATGGCAACTATGGCAAGTACGTTTTTTAGCTCAAAAATACGGATTATGAAAATCATTCAGCTTAAATATGGACAATGTAATTGGACAGCGGATGAGATGATGACCTTGCGCACAAATCTCATTTTGAGCAAAGGTCGAGTTGAAGCCGCAAAAGCTGAGTGATTCTCTGAGTGCTCTCCGCCTCTGGCGAGACCTCTGGCGAGATCTCGTCCACCTATTTGTGAGACCTCGCTTTTAGCGGGCCCGCCTTTTTTGGCGAGGCGGATGTGGCCTCTGCGGCTAAAAAATTATTTTTGTGCTTTTTGAGCTTTTTTGTGGCTAATTATTCGGTGGAATCTGTGGCTAAAAAAATGTAAGTTATTAATTTTAAATAACTTAGTGCCTTCGCGGCTTCGTGGTGAGTCAAAAATTTTCCAAAAATTTCCAAATATTTCGAAAAATTTCGAAAAGTTGTGTGACATTTTTAGCTGCGACATCTGTGAAATCTGTGGCTTACTTTCAAAGGACTGCAAAAAAAGGAAATCACAGAAAACAGAAGTACTGTTTTTTTTATCATTATCTCCGGCAGCATACATCTATCCTGACCCACATATTGTCTATTATTGAACTGTGGTCATTAAGCTTTGTTTGCACGGTATTGAGCTGCTTGACCATATCCTTATTAAGCTGGCCGAAATCATTTTGAAGATTTTGATAATCTTTTTTAAGGTCCTCTGCAGTTTTATCCATATTTTTAATACTCTCGCCAAGCTTGGCATTGCCCTCGATGATTGTGCGTTCGAGCTTTTTTAACCGGTTTTCCGCCTCGGCATCGTATTCGAGCTTTTTAAGCTTGGCCCTTGATTCAACTTCCCTTGTCCAAACCTGCCTGTCATCTTGAACTTTTTTTATTGCCTTATCGATATCACTTATTTTTTCGTTGTCCCCTGATGCTTCCAAAGATTGTTTTGCCTTTTCATAGCAGCGTATCGCCTCTATAAAATCATCAGGGTCATCTATAAAATCCCAGGTCCTTGCGTTAAAATATTCTGCAAGACCTGAATAATACTGCCACTCCTGCACCTGCCTTTTTTTAATGGAGCGTGTATCGACCTCGCGTTTGCTGAAATTTTTAGTTATCAAACCGTTTTCATAAGGTATTTCAATAGTCAGCTGTGTAGTATCGTCACTAAGAAGCCTTCCGGTAACGGTATTGCCGTCGCGCATATAGAAATCGACTATAGTAACTGTGCTGATTCTTGCCCTCGGTTTTGCCGCCGATATCGGCTCGTTAATTTCCGGCTTCATTGTATCAGTCTTATCGGGCTCATTTACTCCAGCCGCAAATACATTTACCAGCATAGTAATTGCTATTGCCGAAACGATTAGAACAAACATGCGTGCCATTTTTTATGCCTCCAAATAATTGGGTTTTTATTTAATCAGGAGATTATATCAGATTTGATTTTAAAATTAAAGCCGGCCTGTTTTTGTAAGCAGATATGCCTTAATAAGCTGTGCAACGCTCCATGCCTGCGCAAAACATCCTTTTGATTTTTGAGGATTCTCGCCGTCAAAAATCTCGCAAATGCTTCCTATGCAGCCGTCTTCAGTAAGATTTGCCAGTAATGGCTGGATGAATTTCCTTGCGGCTTTTTTGGTTTTAGCGCTTAGACCGTTTACTTTAAGATAAGCTTCTACAAACGGCCCTATTAAATAAGGCCATACTGTCCCCTGATGATAAGCGGCATCTCTCTGCAGAAGTGCACCCGAATATTGGGGTTTGTATCTGGTGTCATCCGGCGATAATGTCCGTAATCCCAAAGGGGTCAAAAGTTTATCCCGCACAATTGAAACAACAGCTTTTTGCTGCGAAAGCGGCAGCGGTGAAAAAGGCAATGAAACAGCGAATATTTGATTAGGCCGCAGTGACGCATCGGCAGTGCCATCCGGAAAAATGCAGTCATTCAGCCAGCCCCAGGTTTTATTCCAGAATGATTTACAAAAACTTTGTTTGACGATGCCGGCCCTGGCCCGCATGGTATTAAGAAGCTGCTTATCATTAATATCATTATTCTCCAGGTATTCTGAAAGCAGCATAAGGGCGTTATACCAGAGTGCATTAACTTCAACCGCCTTACCGAACCTCGGAGTGAAAACAGTATTCTGGTATTTTGCATCCATCCAGGTAAGCTGAGTCTCCGAATCCCCTGCCGTTATCAATCCATCGTGGTCGGCATGTATGCCGTAAAATGTTCCATGCTGATATGAATTTATAATTGAAATTATCGCAGGCAGAAAATCTTTTTTGAATGTCTCATCATCATTCGATGCTTTCAAATACTCAAAGGCAGCATTTACAAACCATAGCGATGCGTCAACGCTGTTAAAATGAGCTGTATTAGTATAATCATCAAATCTGTTCGGTATCATTCCATTTGAAATTGCTCGCGCGAATGTAGCCAGAACCGATTTTACCTCTCCAAATCTTTTTGGTGCCAGCAATAATCCCGGCAGCGAAATGAATGTATCCCTTCCCCAGTCCGCGAACCATGGAAAGCCCGCCAGAATTGTTGTTGAAATGTTTGCATTAATCTGGCGGTTTGCAATGAACTGGTCTGCCGCGATATAAAGCGACTTTAATATTTCATCCTTTTTCGCAGATGCCGTTATTTCCATTTGATGCTCATAAAGCTGCCTTATTACGCCATCGATATCATGCAGATAAAAGTTATCCGGCTTAAAATCATTTCTGAGGCTTGCCAATAATACTATTCTTGCCGGAGAATCAATAGAGCATTTGAAATACCCGGGGCTGAATAAATCCTCCGTAAAATCCTGCCCTCTTTCTTTTTCAGCGCGATATAAAAAATTATACCACCATTGCGGGTCTGGTTCGAAGGCTATATCGGGACAGCTCAAAAGCAGCTTATAACTATCAGGGGAATCGTGATGAATAACAATACATTCGGTTCTTTTTTCGAATTTAATCACGGCTTTTGAATTCTGCAGTGAATGAAAATCCCGTAAAGCGGCTAAAGGGCGGATACTAAAGTCAAACTCTTTGGGGACATCTTTAAACTCGTAAACAATTGCCGCAGTGTCCTTGTCATGCATCAGGTACACTGATTTTCTAAGCTCAATATTTCCAATCTCATAATTATAATGAACACCAATATCTTTACTGAAACTTTTTAAATACGATAATCCCTCATCTAATATTTTGCCGGGAAACTCAAATACACCTAAATTATAGGTCCTTTGTCCTGTATCTATTGTTTCAAAGCAGCTGGATAAAGTCATTATCCTGTTTGCAGGCGGTTCAAGCGAGCCTGTCAAAATGCCGTGATAACGTCTGGTATTACATGCGATAACCGTTGAAGACGCAAACCCGCCGCGGGTATTCGATAAAAGCCATTCCTTCTCGAGCAGACTATCGAGTTTAGTTCCCGCCGTATTCAGGTTTATCCCGCTGTTTATATATGTATTCGGCATTGTGAGCATGATATTCTTATATCGTCTGTCTAATCAACTATAATTTAATTCCTTTTAATGGCGGTTATAATTACGGGTATAAAACATTTTATTTTTTTTTAATTAAAGTAATATAAGCCTTATTCGATTGTGTAATTACACTGAATAAATTTTATTATTTTAAATGTCCCTGCTTGAATATCATAAGGGGAGACTATTTTTCCCTAAAATGCGAATCACCCCATTAGGTCTGCTGATTAAAAATTTTGCATTTATACGCATTTTTTTGTTGCAAAGAATGAATCAATACGCCATATAAGAGCACTAATTCGTTCGCCGGTTCAATGGTGTGAGCCGGCTTTTTGGACTTTAGGTTCTTTTTTTTATGGAGGTCTTTTTAACATGGCAAAGCAGAAAGAAGTTTTGATTGTAGCCAGCAAAGTCAGATCCTACATCAAAGGTAAGAAGATGATGACAGCTTCAGAGTCAATCGAAGCCATCAGCGATAGAGTGTATTGTTTGCTCGACAAAGCAGCTGACAGAGCAAAGGCAAATCGCCGCAGCACTATTAAAGCCCAGGATCTCTAACTGGTCGCATTCTGTCTTGCTGATGAGCTGTTTGGCACAGGATGCGCCATAACACTCAAGGCCAGACATAAACCCCTATTTTTAAAAGGGTTACATTTGTTATACTTAAGCAAATCGGGCCATTCCGCGTTAATACGGGTGGCCCTTTCTTTTACATCCCCACAATGCTAATTATTTAGTTATCAGCCCTTAAACTAACTTCTTTAAATAAAATTTTTCAAATTTTTTAATAATTTTTCTCTTTTTCATGTTGTCTGTCCCTTACTGTTTGCAGACCGGTAAAATCCAATTCTTATCGTTTAAAATGCCGAGGCGGACAAAAAATGTTCATCCTAAAGGGCTGAAAAGCCCGATTATTAAATCATATAGCTGATATTTATCAGGGCTTAGTGTTATCGTTTTTTTGGACGTGGTAAAGGTCTTCTATCGTCCTGACGATAGGTCAATATGGCTAATTTTAAAAAGCGGTATGTTTAGTAGTCCACGATGCCTTGAATGGCAGAATGGTCAACGTATCCTTATTAAATATATACAGTTGAGGTTTAGCGCCCGAGCCGAAGTTATTGAGAGTTTAATAATGTCAATTTGGCAACGAGGAAAATAATGAAAGTTTTCATGCTTGGCTGGGAATTTCCGCCGTTCATATCAGGAGGACTGGGAACGGCATGCTACGGCCTGACCAAGGCGCTTGACCAGATGGGAGTTGAGATAACTTTTGTCCTGCCCACAGCAGTTCAAACGAAGTTTGCCACACATGTAAAATTAGTAACTCCGGCCTTAAAATCTCAGGAGCAGGCAATTACCCGGACACGAAAATTCAGAAATGTCGCATTCAGGACTTTAAATTCCCCCCTGCAGCCATATCAAACAAACATCAGCTATCAGAAAAAAATAGAGGAATCACTCGCCCAGATACGGGCATTACATGGTCACACAGACCAGTTCCTCGGCACCCTTGACTACAGCGGCGATATGTACAAAGAAGTCCAGCGTTATGCGGATCTGGCGGTGCGCTTGGCGGAAAACGAAGAGTTCGATGTAATTCACGCCCATGACTGGATGACATACCCGGCCGGAGCGGCGGTCGCAAAGGTTAGCGGCAAACCGCTGGTTATCCATGTCCATTCGACAGAGTTTGACCGCAGCGGCGAGCATGTCAATCAGATGATTTATGATATCGAGCGCATGGGGATGCATGTCGCCGATAAGATTATTGCTGTAAGCTATCTTACTCGCAATATCATCATCAGCCGCTATGGAATTAGCGGCGACAAAGTTGAGGTCGTTTACAACGGCGTGGAAAGAAATGGAAACAACGGCTGGCCGGGCGGCAATGCCCCGATAAATAAAGACGAGAGAATTGTCCTTTTCCTGGGCAGAATTACAATGCAGAAAGGCCCGGACTACTTCCTCAGGGCGGCAAAAAAAGTCCTGGAAAGAATAGACAATGTTAAATTCGTAATGGCAGGCTCCGGAGACATGATGCATCGTGCCGTTGAAATGGCTGCGGGACTCGGCATAGGAAGCAAGGTCCTCTTTACGGGATTCTTGCGCGGCGATGACGTTCAGAAAATATTCAAGATGGCGGATTTATATGTCATGCCATCGGTTTCAGAGCCTTTCGGAATTGCACCGCTTGAGGCACTGGACAATGATGTCCCTATCATTATCAGCAAACAAAGCGGCGTTTCAGAAGTCATAAATCATGCCTTGAAAGTAGATTTCTGGGATGTCGATGAAATAGCCAATAAAATTGTGGCCGTGCTGAGTTACCCGCCTCTGGGTATAATGCTGCGAAGCCACGGCAACTATGAAGTGCGGAAACTGAGATGGAGCGATTCCGCGTCTAAATGCAAAAAGATTTACGAAGAAGCGCTTGCCGGCGCATTTGTATAATAATAGTGAAAAACATTAACACCACATTTTAAACGAGGACAATGGAATGGCTTCGGTTTGCTTTTACTTTCAAGTTCATCAGCCCTCACGATTAAGACATTACACCGTTTTTGATGACCACGACTATTATTTCGATGACCATAAGAACGGCGAGATTTGCCGCAAGGTGGCTAACAAATGCTATCTGCCGGCCAACAGGCTTATGCTTGATTTGATCAGGCAATACGACGGCAAATTCAAGGTGGCTTACAGCATTACCGGGACCCTGCTCGAACAGCTTGAAAATTACGCACCTGAGGTTCTAAGCACATTCGATGCACTGGCAAGGACCGGCTGCGTGGAGTTTTTAGCCGAAACCTATTATCACAGCCTCAGTTTTCTTTATTCAAGAAATGAATTTGCGGCACAAATAAACAAGCATGTCCAGACTATCGAGAAACTTTTCGGCCAGACTCCGAAGATATTCCGAAATACGGAATTAATTTATAATAATGAACTTGCGCAAATGATTGAATCAATGGGATGTTTTGACGCGATAATCAGCGAGGGAGCAGACCACATCCTCGGCTATCGCAGTCCTAATTTTGTGTATAGCCCCAAGGGATGCAACCGGCTGAGATTATTGCTTAAGAATTACAGGCTTAGCGACGATATTGCTTTCCGTTTTTCAAACCGTGGATGGGCGCAGTGGCCTTTAACAGCCGACAAATTCAGCCATTGGGTAAGTAAGGTCAACGGCAATGGTTTCATAGTAAATCTCTTTATGGATTATGAAACATTCGGTGAGCACCAGTGGAAAGACACCGGCATATTCGAATTTATGCGTCACCTGCCTGGTGAAATATTCAAGCATCCGGATAATGATTTTAAGACTCCAAGCGAGGTCGCGAAAGCATATCAGCCTTTAGGTGTTATCGATGTGCCCCATGTAATAAGCTGGGCCGATATCGAAAGAGACCTTTCAGCATGGCTGGGCAATGCCATGCAATCAAATGCGATTCATGAACTGTACCGGCTTGAGCGAAAAATCAAATCAACCGGAGACAATAACCTTATAAATGACTGGCGCAAAATGCAGACATCCGACCATTTCTATTATATGTGCACAAAATGGTTCTCAGATGGAGATGTTCACAAATATTTCAATCCATACGATTCGCCATACGATTCTTACATTAATTTTATGAACATCCTCGGGAACCTGCAGAAAAGGGTTGACAAACATCACCAGCAGGCCGTTCCAGCCGGCGCAGTAGCATAAAAATTTTAGTATCACTGTAAATTTTTTAGCACTAAAAAAAAACAAACGCACAAAAAATTACCTTCCCTCGTATTGCCTTTCGCGGATGGCGAAAAACGATATTGTTTTAATCCCCTGAAGATTTTCAATAATATTGCTATTTAGCAAAAGTTATATAAAGCATAAGCCTTTTGTTTGCAATAGGTTACAAAATAGAAGGTTTAGAATAAAAGATGAAATTTTTTGATAAACAGAATATAACATTTGGACGAATTATTAACAGAGGTCAATACATATGAATACCACTAATAAAGGACCTAAGGTTGCAGGAGATATGAAATGAATAAGCGGACTAAAAAAAATAACAAATCGCATAGCGGGCAAACGCGAATTAGAAACGCACAAGAGCTTGCCGTAGTCGCAACCGCAAGCATACTCCAGGATGCACGTGATTATGAAACACTCCTGAAAAATAACGATATCCCCGCGATAGTCAAAGAACGTCAAAATGAATTTGGTGACGGCACACATTACGCTGTATATGTAACAGATGATATGGTCGACGAGGCGCGTGTCATTATTGAATCGCAGGATGCCTATGATGATTTTTATGATTTCGGTTTAGATGAAGAAAACGAAGACGACCTTGAAGGTGATATTTTCGAAGATTAACTCATAAGATTCATTACTCCGCCAGATTGCGGATGAGGAGAATATGATGGAAAATATTGAAACTAAAAATCAGCAGAGTGAGGGAATTTTAACTCAAGATAAACCAACTGGTGAAGATCGCAGAGACAGCGTGGTGGACAGGCGATTAGGTTTAGACCGCAGAAGCGGACTTGACCGCAGAATAGGACTCGACAGGCGGCGCGGCCCGGGCAAGCGCAGAACGGATGACCGCAGGAATGCCGAAGAAGGACAAATGTCCGATGAGCAGTTCGAATTTTTGATGGCAATTAATGAATACAAAAAAGCAAATTCACGCCCGTTTCCAACCTGGACCGAAGTGCTCGAACTAATTAAAGCGCTCGGGTATCGAAAAGTTGCCGAGCCCAGCACATTGGCGCAAAAACCTCAGGAACAGCAGTAAAAATTTTGCATTTTTAAGAGTTATTTAAAAGCCCTCCAAAAAGGGCTTTTTTTGTTTTTAGAACTTGAAGAAAATGTTTGCGTTGCGCGGTTTTGAGGGTAAACTTTCGGGATTTGCGACAGAAGCTGAAAGGAAGTGAATGCCGGAATATTCGATTAGCCCGGAAGGTAAACAGTATCCATTACCCGCACAGGAAGAGTACGCACAGGAATTCAGGCGTTTGGAAGAATTGGCAAGCCGAGCGCGCAATGAAGGCAAAGAAATAGTAGCAGTAATGGGTGTTGGATTTGTCGGGGCCGTAATGGCGGCGATAATAGCTGATACGACAGATAAAAAGACGGGTAAGCCGAATAAATTTGTCATAGGATGCGATTTGCCCAATGCCAGGAGCTTCTGGAAAATAGTCATGCTTAATGAGGGGCAATCGCCTGTTAAAGCGGAAGATCCTGAAGTTGCCCCCATGATAAGGCGATGCGTTCTGGAGAAAAAGACACTCACGGCTACATATAATAATGACTGCCTGAAATTAGCCGACTGCGTGGTAGTTGATGTTCAATGTGATTATCTCAAGCGCGATTTGGGAAATATGCGGACAGGCACTGTCGAGATGGGGGCGCTTGAAGCTGTAATAAAAACGATAGGCACCAAAGTAAACGAGAAATGCCTGACTCTGATAGAGACGACAGTAGCGCCTGGAACAACGGAATACATAGCATTGCCGATAATGAAAAAAGCATTTGAGGCAAGGGGAATAAAAAGTGAGCCGCTGCTGGCTCACAGCTATGAACGTGTGATGCCGGGAAGAAATTATGTTTCATCAATTCGCGATATCTGGCGTGTCTGCTCCGGCTGCAATGACCAGGCAAAGCAGCGTGTCGAGAAATTTTTGCGTGAGGTGTTAAATACTGAGGAATACCCTTTGACGGTAATGGACAGGCCCATAGAGTCCGAGACAAGCAAGATAATTGAAAACTCATATCGAGCAACCCTTTTGGCTTTTCTTGATGAATGGAGTTTATTTGCAGAAAGAAACGGTGTTGATCTTATAAAGGTTATCAAAGCCATAAAGATGCGGCCGACCCATAACAATATTATATTTCCAGGTCCGGGAGTTGGCGGGTATTGCCTGCCTAAAGACGGGGGACTTGGTTTATGGGCATATAAACATATTCTCGGCTATGAGGATAACATCTTTAAGATGACCCCTCTTGCAATAGATATTAATGACACGCGTTCTCTGCATATCGCCGAATTAACGCGTAATGCACTTCGCAATATGGGCAAAATGATTGCTAATGCAAGAATTCTTTTATGCGGGGCAAGCTATCGCCAGGATGTCGGTGACACCAGATACAGCGGCTCAGAAATTGTGGTAAGGAAGCTCACTGAAATGGGCGCGGAGATGTCGGTGCATGACCCTTACGTGGAGCACTGGTATGAATTGGAACAGCAGGATGTATTTCCCGCTCCGGGACAATCCTGGGCAAGGTTTTTCCATAAGCAGGATGATTTGGTTAATATACGGGTCCAGAAGGATTTACCTTCTGCAATGAAAGGCATGGATGCAATAATTTTGGCTGTGCCGCACAAACAATATTTAAATCTCGAGCCTGCTAATGTGCTGCAATGGGCCCAAACTTCTGTTGCTCTAATAGATTGCTATGGGATTCTCGACGATGATAAGATTCGCAGGTATTTCGAACTGGGCTGCGAGGTCAAAGGCCTTGGCCGAGGCCACATACAACGCATAAAAGAGCAGGTCCGCCGCAAAGTTTGATTTTAGATAACCTGCATCACTAACCAAATACGAACATGCCCCATTTAATATCAATAAATGAATGTGAATACTTGCCTTATGCGCGATTATTTGTAAAATTAACGGACTTTAACCTGCACGAAGGTTTATAAGGAAAGGAATTGTAATGTCTGATTATTCGATGAGTCCTGATGGTGAAAAATTTAAACTTCCAAGCCAGGAAGAATATATCAAGGAATTCAACAGAGTAGAGCAGCTTGCCCAGGCAGCTCGCAAAGAAGGCAAAGAAATAGTAGTTGTTATGGGAGTTGGATTTGTCGGAGCTGTAATGGCGGCCATTATCGCCGACACAGTTGACAAGAAAACCGGCAAACCGAACAAGTTTGTTATCGGCTGCCAAAGGCCAAGCACCCGCAGCTACTGGAAAATACCGATGCTCAATCAGGGCCGCTCTCCTGTAAAGGCCGAAGACCCCGAAGTTGACCCGATGATAAAGCGATGCGTTCTCGAAAAAAAGACGCTCATCTCGACATATAACAGCGATTCTTTAAAACTGGCCGACTGTGTAGTAGTTGACGTCCAGTGCGATTATACAAAACAGAACCTTGGTAATATGCGGACAGGCAAGGTTGAAATGGCGGCGTTAGAGGCCACGATGAAAACCATAGCTGAAAGAGTTCCCGCAAATTGCCTGACATTAATTGAAACAACAGTTGCACCAGGGACAACGGAATTCATCGCATGGCCTATAATGAAGAAGGCATTTGCCGCCCGCGGAATAAAAACTGAACCTTTATTATCACATAGTTTCGAACGAGTGATGCCGGGCAGAAATTATGTCTCATCCATAAGAGACTTCTGGAGAGTTTGCTCCGGCTGCAATGATGAGGCAAGACAGAGAGTAGAGAAATTTCTGCATGAAGTCCTAAATACAAGAGACTTCCCGCTGACTGTAATGGATAGGCCTATAGAATCTGAGACGACAAAGATAGTCGAGAATTCATTTCGGGCTACAATGCTGGCATTTCTGGATGAATGGAGCTTATTCTCGGAACGAAATGGCGTGGACCTGATTAAAGTAATTAAGGCGATAAAAATGCGTCCTACGCACAATAATATGATATTCCCCGGCCCCGGTATCGGCGGGTATTGCCTGCCGAAAGACGGCGGACTGGGATACTGGGCCTATAAGCATATTCTCGGATTTGAGGATGATATATTCAAGATGACCACCACGGCAATTGATGTTAACGATACCCGTGCATTGCATGTAGCGGAATTGACTCGTGATGCACTTCGCAATATGGGCAAAATGATTGCAGGGGCAAAGGTGCTGCTTTGCGGAGCAAGTTACAGGCAGGATGTGGGCGACACAAGATACAGCGGCTCCGAAGTTGTAGTGCGTAAATTGACAGAAATGGGAGCTGAAATGCTGGTCCACGACCCTTATGTCGAGCACTGGTATGAACTTGAACAGCAGGATGTGTATCCGGCACCGGGTCATTCATGGTCAAGATTTTTCCGTAATCAGGATGATTTGACTAATATCCGTATTCAAACAGAACTGCCCGGCGCTATTAAAGGTGTTTCGGCCTTTATATTGGCAGTTCCTCATCAGCAGTATCTGAACCTTGAGCCTAAAAAAATAGTAGAATGGGCAAGCGGGCCGATTGCAGTAATAGATTGTTTCGGCATATTGTCTGATGAAAAAATCCGGCAATATTTTGAATTGGGCTGCGAGGTTAAAGGCCTTGGCAGAGGACATATACAGCGGATAAAAGAGCAAGTTCGCAAGTCGGCTCCGCGATAATTGGGTATTATCCTGGTGGATTTGGAACTCCGGCAAAAGTATTCAAGATGGCTTATATATGCAGGTATAGTTGCAGTCACGCTTGCAGCATATGAGCCCATACGGCACAACGAGTTTGTCAGTTATGATGACCCTGCTTATATTCTTAATGAGCCGCTTGTAAAATCAGGGTTCAATCTTGAATCTATAAAACAGGCATTTACAAAGCCGCATTTTTTCATGTGGCACCTCATCACGACATTAAGCCATATGCTTGATTATCGGCTTTTCGGCTCAAATCCGCAGGGACATCATTTCGTCAGTGTTCTTATTCATATAGCAAACGCCCTGCTGCTGTTTAAAATCTTTATTTTTTTAACTAAATCAACCTGGTTATCCGCGTTTATTGCCGTAATCTTCGCTTTACATCCCCTGCAGGTAGAATCGGCTGCATGGGCATCCGAGCGAAAGACCATTCTTAGCGGATTTTTCTGGTTTACAACAATGGCGGCATACATTTACTATACAAAAAAGCCGGGAATAAGACGATATCTGCTTGTGCTGCTGGCTTATGGATTTTGCATCATGTCAAAGCCGACAGTTGTTACCCTTCCATTTGCGCTGCTTTTACTAGATTTCTGGCCGCTCGAGAGAATCGAATGGGGACACAGTAAGTCAGGAGAAAATAAAACTTCTATTAAATGGCTAATAGCTGAAAAAATTCCGCTGCTTGCAATGGCTTCTTTCCTGAGCATCATGACTTTTGTATCTCAAAAAGCAGGGGCAATAGTTCCAACATTAGCTAAAATGCCTTTGGAATACAGATTTGCTAATATGTTTTTTTCCTATATCAGGTACATTGGCAAGGTGATTTGGCCGGCCGGATTGCCGGTTTATTATCCCCACCCACGTTTACTATTTGGCGACTTTCCTGTAATACTTTGCGCATTTTTGTTAATTCTAATTACGGCGATTTGCCTTTATCTGGGAAGACAAAAAAAATACCTTCTAACGGGCTGGTTTTGGTATATAGGGACACTCGTTCCTGTCATCGGACTGGTCCAATCAGGCGCCCAATCAATGGCAAACCGCTATATGTATATACCAATTTTAGGCCTGCTTATCATAATCGGGGGTGCAATTAAAGATTTTATTATTAAACAGCCTCGCGCAAAAATAGTATTGATACCTCTGGCTATATTAGCTTTATCAACTATTCTTGTGCTTACAAGAATGCAGGTAATGCACTGGCAAAATTCTCTCACACTTTTTGATTATGCCTTGAAAGTCAGCAAAGATAATCCGATAGCCGAAAATGGTTACGGCTGCGCTTTATTGGAATCAGGCAGGTTTGATGAAGCCCAAATGCATCTGAGTAACGCTGTACGTATTAGTCCCATTTATACGGAAGCATGGAACAATTTAGCGAACGTTTACATAAGACAAGGAAAATATGATGAAGCAATTGCCTGCTTTATCGAAATTATAAACCAAAAGCAGGCGACAGCAGAGACTTACTATAATATAGCTGCCGCGTTAAGTTTGCAGAATAAAAATGATGAAGCTATTAAATATTTTCATAAATCTCTGGATCTAAACAGCCGTGACCCTGATACTCATAAACAAATGGGGATAACACTCATAACCGCGGGCAGAATAAATGAAGCGATTGAGCATCTAAATGAATCATTGCGGCTGAATCCAAATCAGCCGGATGTAAAAGAGCGGATTAAGCAATGCCAGGCAGATCAAAATAAATGACATTAAGCCAAAGACAAATTACATCTATTATAAGCGCAGCAATAATTATAATAACGCTTATCGCATACTCCCCGATTCGGCATAATAGTTTTGTACATTATGATGATTATGCTTATATCATAAAAAATCCAATTATAAGTTCAGGCGTATCCGTCGATGCGATTACGAACTGCTTTACAAAAATTCATGCCTCAAATTGGCATCCATTAACGTGGCTTAGTCATTTGGTTGATTACCAATTGTTTGGCTTGAACCCCCCGGGACATCATATTGTGAGCGTTATATTTCATATTATTAATGCTTTGATGCTCCTATGGGTTTTAAGGCTTCTATCGATATCAGTCTGGAGCAGCGCCTTTATTTCCGTAATATTTGCATTACATCCCATTCAGGTGGAATCGGTTGCATGGGCATCAGAGCGAAAGACGCTTTTAGCAGGTTTATTCTGGCTGCTGACGATGGCTGTATATATTTATTACACAAGAAGACCGGGTGTACTTAGATACTTACTGCTTATTGCTATTTATGCCTTATGTATTATGACCAAGCCTGTAGTTGTCACTTTAGCTTTTGTGCTGCTTTTATTGGATTACTGGCCATTAAACCGAATCCGGCAAAGACAGAAGATAAAATCAGATTTAAATCAGCAATCTATCGGATGGCTGATTTTAGAAAAGATACCGCTTCTGGTCCTTTCAGCAATTTTGTGCGTTGTGACAATAATTGCTCAAAGAACCCAAGGAGCTGTAATCGGATTGGAAAACCTCCCGTTAAACACCAGAATGGCCAATGTGTTTGTATCGTATATAAAATACATCGGCAAAACATTATGGCCCCAGGGACTTTCGGTTTTTTATCCTCCTTCCAATCCGGCTTTTTCAAGTCTTTCTACTTTAATTTATATATCAATCTTTTTGATTTTATTTTTTATATTTATACGTTTAGGATACCGCAGAAAATATCTTACAACAGGGTTGTTATGGTTTACGGGAACACTTGTCCCTATGATAGGAATTGTCCAGGCAGGCTTCCAGAGTATGGCCAATCGTTATATGTATATTTCGATAATCGGCCTGCTCATTATTATCTCAATTGGGGCATCTGAATTAATCGGCAAATCGCCGAAGCTCAAACCCTTTTTGGTAATTGCCTCTTTTTTTATAATTTCAATTCTGCTTATCCTGACCAGAATGCAGGTGAAATACTGGCAAAACAGCACATCTCTTTTCGAATATGCCATAAGCTCTACCCAAGACCATCAAATTACAGAAAACGCATATGGATGCGCTTTGTTTAACGAAAACCGCCTCGATGAAGCTGAACAGCATTTTTTAAAAGCTCTCAAGATAAGCCCCTCATTCGATACTTCTATAATACATTTGGCCAGGCTATATCTCAAAGAAGGACGATTTGACGAAGCAACAGCAGCTTATCAGGAACTTATAACTCGCAACAGGTCATCGGCAGAGCTTTACTACAATCTTGCAATGGCATTTTATATGCAGGAAAAATATGAAGATGCAATTAAATCTTTTAATAAATCATTGGAATTCAATCAAAATGACCCTGATACGCACAAAAGAATGGCAATTACACTCCTCGAGGCGGGAAATGCAAATGAGGCTTTAGAACATGCAAAGCGAGCATGCGAACTGACACAATATAATGATGCCGAATCTTTGGACACGTTGGGGATGATTTATTCGGCACAAGCAAAATTCAATGAGGCAAAAGCCGCAGCCCAAAAGGCATTCAGTATTGCGAAATTTTCAGGGCAGGAAGATTTAGCTTTAGAAATTCAAAAACGGATAAAACTTTACGAGGCCCGTCAACCCTATCGGCAGCAATAAATGGAAGCCCGCCAAAAACATATTGTCTTTTTTGTAAGCGCGATGCTTGTAATCGCAACATTAGTCGCTTATGAGCCGATACGACACAACGGCTTTGTAAACTATGATGATGATAGCTACATAACTCACAACTCACAGGTAACTTCCGGGATAACTTTGCAATCCTTATGGCAGGCATTTACAAAGCCGCATTTTTTTATGTGGCATCCGCTGACAACAATCAGTCATATGATAGATTACAATTTTTTCGGGCTAAAACCATTAGGACATCATTTAGTCAGCGTTTTGATCCATATTGCAAACGCCCTGCTGCTTTTCCTGATACTTAACAATATTACCGGCTCTTTGTGGGCTAGCGCATTCACGGCGGCGGTATTTACACTGCACCCGGTCCAGGTGGAGTCAGTGGCATGGGCGGCAGAGAGAAAAACGGTGCTAAGCGGCTTTTTCTGGCTGCTGACGATGGCCGCATATATCAATTACACCAGACGGCCGGGATTATTGCGGTATATATTGCTACTTTCTACCTATGGTCTGTGTATTATGACCAAGCCGGTGGTTGTTACCCTTCCTTTGACACTGCTTGTGCTGGATTATTGGCCATTAGAGAGAATCGGAGGGCTAAGAGCAGAGGACAGAGGACGCAAGTCGGCAAGCAGAATGTCTGTCGGATGGTTAATAATTGAAAAAATACCATTGATGGTGCTATCGATACTTCTGAGCGCAATTACCTTTATCTCACAAATACAGTCGGGAGCAGTCCCGACGCTGCAGAAGATGCCTATGGATTACCGCATAGCCAATACGTTCCTCTCTTACATAAGATATATCGGCAAAACGATATGGCCGAGCAAACTGGCGGCCTTTTATCCGCATTCAAAAGCGGTTCTATCGGATTATCGGGTAGTGATATGCGCAGTGCTCTTCATCCTGATTACTGCATTGAGTATTTATATCGGCCGGCGAAAAAAGTACGCGGCAGTCGGCTGGCTGTGGTATGCAGTGACACTCATTCCCGTTATTGGATTGGTCCAGGCCGGTTCGCAGGCAATGGCAAACAGATATATGTATATGCCGATATTGGGATTGCTTATCATAATCGGCTGGTCAGCCAAAGAATATTTAATTGAACGTCCGCAATTAAAAATTGCCTTCACCTTCGCGGCCATATCAGTGTTATCGGCTTGTATAATATCTACCAGAATTGAGGTTGGCCACTGGCAGAATAATTTGACTCTATTTAAGCATACTTTGAATATTACAGAAAATAACATAATGGCAGAAATTAATTATGGAATGGCTTTGCTCGAAGCCGATTCTCCCAAAGAGGCTATCGAGCATTTCAATAATGCCCTGCGGATAAACAAAAATCATGTAAATGCTTATTTAAATCTAGGTATTGCGTACAACCGGCTGGGCAGAACTGATATGGCAACAAAAAACTTTACTAAGGCCCTGGAATTAAAACCAGACAGCATAAACAGCTTGAATAATCTGGCTGTGGCGCTGGCAACTGCCGATGATGCATCTTTGCGCGACGCCAACAAGGCGATATATTATGCCCGGCGTGCCTGCGAATTAACAGACAGCAAAGATGCTGTATATCTGGATACACTGGCGATGACGTATAACTCGGCTGGAAAATTTGAAGAGGCAAACGCAGCGGCTAAAAAAGCACTTAGCATTGCAAAAACAAGAGGACAGGAAAAACTTGCGGCAGAGATTGAAAAAAGGTTAAAGAGTTACGAGGCACAGTCTTATCGTGAGAAATAGTAAAATCAAAACATTTGTTATATGCTGTTTTTATTCTGCTTTCTGTCCATCAGCAGGATAATCTTATCTAAACGGTCGGCGGGTATTTCACTTTTTAATATTTTTTTAATCTGGCCCATAGGTGTTCTTTGAGTTGTATGAGTGACAATAACATACTGGTTATTCAGTTCCGTAATCAACTTGACGAATTCATCTATATGCATATGTCTGCCGGCATGTGCCCTGTCGGCGTGCTCGTCAATATAGAAGGTGCATTCGGCAATAAGAATCCTGCTCTCAGATATATAACTCAATTTTGAGAAATCAACATATTGCGTATCCCCGAGATAAGAGACTATCGGTATTTCAATTGGATTATCAATTTCAACACCTTGTTTCTTTAATTCAACAATCTGCGGACCTGTCAGATTCGCATATTCTTTTTTAATCTTTTTGCGTTTTTCAATGACGCTGAAACCGACGGAGCCCTTGCTATGCTTAGTGGGAAAAACTCGCGCTATGAGATTTGGTTTTATCTGGTATTCATCTCCAGGTTTAACACCCACGAGATTTGCCGGCAGCTGGTTGCCGTCGAGGCGTGCCCAAGCATCTATAATATCTTTAATAGGGTCTATGAGATTTTCAGGGGCAAGAATGGTGCCGGCGGATTGCCCGCAGAAATTTCTATGAGAAAGATAATAAGCAATTCCCGCGGCATGGTCCATATGACCATGAGTGAGCAAAACGTGATTTATAGGTATGACCTGGTCTGGTGCTTTACCGATGTCGAAGCAGACATCGAGCTGCGGCATTGCTATAACTGTTTCCTCTCCGGCAATCGAATAGCCGATTATATCGAGGTTATCTACTGTAATTTTTGCTAAATTATGGCTTGGCATCTTTATTAAAAATTCTTTATTTTCAATGTAAGAAGCACGTCTTTTCAGTAAATTCGTTTCCGATGACATTATGCATATTAGATAAATACAATCAAATTGTTATTAAGCCTAAAGTTTGTTATATTTCGTATTATAAGAAATGATAAATCGTAAAAAATACAGCTTTCTTACGCGAGCATGCACGACTGTTTTTATAGCTAACGCCATCCTTATGATGCTTGAGCTTACAGCAGGCCGTCTGGCATCTGAGCAGCTTGGCTCGTCAATCTACACCTGGACAACAGTAATAGGTGTGACTTTAGCAGGTTTAACTTTAGGAAATTACGCGGGCGGAAGAATAGCCGATTTCTACAGCAGCTCAAAAACTATTGCCGGATTATTCGCAATTGCTTCAATAAGCTGCGCAGGGAGTATTTATATTAGTAATAATATAGATATATGGCTGCTTTATTGGGTGCTTAGCTGGCCTGTTTATGTCTTTATATACATCTCCGTTTTATTTCTTTTACCTTCTGTTTTCTTGGGTGCTATAACTCCCGTTGTTGCAAAAATTGCCCTCGACGGGCAGCTAAAAACGGGTAAAACAATTGGCAGTATTTACGCTTTTTCAGCCGGCGGCAGTATTTTTGGCACCTTTATCGCAGGCTTCTGGCTCATATCAGCTATTGGAATTGCCGGGATAATCTGGACTTCAGCGGCAGCACTTTTGATTATGGGCCTCTATTTTTATCCAAAATACCGGCTGCTTCATATATGGGCCGTTATGCTGCTGATATTTATATTAATCGGAACATCTCGAAATGATTTATTTAAAGAAACCGGTGTTCTCTTTTCACTTAGAAAGCAGCAGGATCCAAATTATATTTATCAGGATGAAACAAAATATTGCTCTATTCGAGTGCTGAAGGTATCTGATAATCCTGATAAACGTATTTTTCTTCAAGACAAGCTCATGCACAGCAAAATAGAAATGAACGATATCACAAATTTCCAATATGAATATATCAGGCTGTACTCAATTCTTACACAGCAAAACATTGGTGTTAATAATAATCCCTCATTTTTAGTTATAGGAGGCGGCGGCTTTGTTTTACCGAGGTATTTAAAATATCAATGGCCTGCAGGCAAAGTCGATGTTGCAGAAATAGATCCAGGCGCTGCCAAAGCCGCAATAGCCGCTTTCGGATTGCAGCAAGACCATGGGCTTAACATATTTAATATGGATGGACGCAACTTCATAGATGACGTATTAATTAAAAATCCTGACTCTAAGTACGATTTTATTTACGGTGATGCATACGACCATTTTTCAGTGCCTTATCAGCTTGTAACCGCTGAATATAATGAAAAAATTAAAAAACTGATGAACCCCGACGGTTTTTATATGCTCAATATTATCGATGTTTACGACAGCGGCCTGGTCTTGGGCAGTATTTTAAATACGCTGCAGCAAACTTTTAAAAACGTATATGTCTTTACGCCCGTGTTCGATTATTATTCCCGCACTACTTTCATCTTGATTGCTTCAAATCGAAGCTTTGATACAGATATCCTGGTTAACGAGCTTAGCAGGTATTATCCTCAAACCCGCAGCTTAAATCCGGGAGAAATTGATGAGCTTAAAAATAAATCCGGCAACTTAATCCTGACCGATGATTATGCCCCAGTTGATAATTTAGCAGCACCAATAGCCGTGCAGGATAAAAAAATCTTATTGGCAAGTTTATATATGTCCCGGGCCAGAAAATTGAGCGATGATGACTGGAATAATGCCCTTGAGCTGTATATGAAAGCGGTATTGGATTGCTCACCATTAAAGCTTAAGGATTATGTCACTATATGCAATGACCTGCTGTCTCATAGAGCTTTTGAGGAATCTTTTATTACATGTCAAAAGGCTCTTAAATATTATGAAAAACCGGCAATCCGGGCTGATGTTTCACAAGTTAATTTAAGCATGAGTGCGTCACTTAGGGGCCTGGGACGTGTTGAGGAATCAAAGAAATATTTAGGCCGGGCAATTGACGGATTTAAGCAGTGCCTCTCGATAACCCCCAATGCCACTGATGTTTTAGCCAATTTAGGTATGACACTTGCGGGAACAGGAGATTTTAAACAGGCTCAAGAATATTTATCCAAGGCAGTAAAAATTGCTCCTGCTAATCCTGATTATCATTTCATGCTTATTACTGTCCAGATGGATAATCAAGATTATCTTAATGCCGCTGATTCGATCAGCATCGCAATTACTTCGATGAAACAGGTTAATAATCTTGAGGCTGCTTCCAGATTCCAAAAACTCTCAGAACAGGTTCAAAGTCAAAAAGCCGCTTTGAAAGAAAAATAACTAATGCACAAAATAAAAAATAATAATTTTATTGAAAATTTATCTGTACACAGTTATTCGGCTATGGCTGTAATATTTTTTGCAAGCGTCTGCCTGATGATGCTGGAAATCGCGGCAGGAAGATTAGCCGCAAGACATATAGGGTCTTCCCTCTACACATGGACGGCTGTAATTGGAGTAATTATCGGGGGTATTACATTAGGTTATTATCTTGGCGGCCGGCTTGCTGATTTTTTCTCCTCGAAAAAAATAATTTTTTGGCTGCTGATAATATCATCATTTAGCACTATTGCGGCCATAATCCTCAATAATATTGTCCCGCAATGGACTCTTTTATGGCGGATGGAAATGGCACAGCGCGTTTTATGCCATATAGCAATTATATTTTTTATGCCTTCTTTGTTTATAGGCGCTATCAGTCCTGTAGCTATAAAAATGGCACTAAGCCGGTCTCAAACTGCGGGCCAGACCATTGGTAAAATGTATGCACTTGGTGCTTTAGGCAGCATAGTGGGGACATTCCTTGCGGGTTTTCTGCTTATAGGGACTATCGGGACTGTTAATACATTATGGCTTGTCGCAGCTGTTCTTCTGATTTTATCTATAACGGTCCAGCGGGCAACGGGATGGTTTTATCTATTTGCCGTATTATTTATATTTATTGCAATCACAGGAACAGCAAATCTAAAATGGGCTCAAAAAGCGGGTTCATTCATTGCATTAAGACTGCCGCAGTCCCCGGATATCCTCTATGAAACAGAAAGCCAATACGGCTATGTAGGCGTATACCAAATAAGAAATAATCCTGATGAACGGCTGTTTGTCCAGGATAATCTCAAAAGCCATAGCCAGATTGTTATGGGAAATATTCGGGACCTGCGATTTTTCTATGTACGTGTGTATGGAGCTGTCACCAGAAGGGCCTCGGCCGGAAAAGAAAAACTGAGGACATTATCAATTGGCGGCGGAGGTTATGTTTTCCCCCGCTATATATTAGATATGTGGCCGGGCAGCAGTGTCGATGTAGCTGAAATTGACCCGGCAGTAACAGAAGCGGCAATGCAGGCCTTTGGTCTGCCCAGAGATACACCTATAAGGACAATTAACCTTGATGGGCGAAATTTCATTGATGAAACAATCGAAAAAATGCGCAAGGGGGAACATATAAATAATTATGATATAATTTATATGGATGCTTTTAATGATTTATCTGTCCCTTTTCAGTTGGTGACAAAACAATTCAATGAAAAGATTTATAAAATATTGACAGAAGATGGCGTATACATAACAAATGTAATTGACATGTATAAGAATAGCGCGATGGCTTCGAGCGTAATTGCTACTTTACAAAAAACGTTTCCTTATATTTATCTGGTGACAAGACAGGCTAATTTCGATCTTGCGTCTAATTTCATAGCAGTTGCCTCAAAAATACCTCTCAACCTTGAAAATATTAATACCCAGGAAAATCTAGCGGATGCAGTCCTCTTAATTCATGATGAAAATGATTTAGATGCTTTCAAGAAAAAAAATCAATGGGTTCTTCTCGATGATGATTATGTCCCGGTGGAAACCTTCATGAAACCTGTCGTCAAAAGTTTTTTGGATTATTTGACTGCGGAAAAATATCTTAATAATGCGCAAAAGCTCAATTCCGCCGGCAACTGGAAAAAAGCTTTAAACATTTACAAGTTAGCCGCAAAAATATGCCCCCCAGTCTCATCAAAGGCTAATTATTCGATGTGGCCGATTTTTGCCGAACATAATATGTTAACTGATTCAATATCATCATTGAGGACAATACTGGCCGATAACGACATACAATCGAATAAATCTTTCTCTGCAATGCTTCATTATAATCTTGGCCTTGCTTTGAAAAAGACAGGAGATAATGAAGGATTTCTTAAAGAGTGTAATGAAACTATTAAGATGCTCAAAATCCAATTGGCCGAAAATGGCGAGTCGTTTCAGACGTATTCGCATTTAGGACAGGTCTATTCGGCGATAGGCAATGATAAAGATGCAAATGAATGCTTTGAAAAAGCCAAACAATTGAAGCCAGGTAACTAGATTAGAGGTGGTTATATGCCTGACAAACGTTTGCATAGGGGCCAGCACCCCAGCGATTCAGAATTATTTGCACCTGACAAAATCCCGAATATTCAATCAGCAGTATCTGATTATTCTCTTTTATTGACGAAAGGTTATTCGCAAATAAGCTCACTAAAACTTGTAGGTGACCATTTTTCACTTACCCAAAGGCAGCGATTAGCGGTAATGCGAAACGCATGTTCAGACCAGCAGCTTAAAGGCCGCAAAAGCCGGCAAATAGAAATAACCGCTGCCGCAGGACAGCCAATCGCAATTGATGGTTATAATTTATTGATAACTATTGAGTCCGCCATGAGCGGAGGACTGATTTTCAAAGGCCGCGATGGGTGCTTAAGAGATTTGGCAAGTATTCACGGAACCTACCGAAAAGTTGAAGAAACACAGCCGGCCATCGAACTTATCGGGCAGTTTCTCCAGCAGACAGGTATGAAAGAAGCACTTTGGCTGCTGGACAGCCCAATTTCTAACAGCGGCAGATTAAAAACGATGATGCGTGAATTGGCCCAGGCAAATAATTGGAAATGGGAAATTGAGCTTGTTTTGAGTCCTGACGCAGCATTAATAAAAAGTGAAAAAATCGTCGCAACCACTGACAGCGTCATCCTTGATAAATGTGTTAAATGGCTCGATTTGGCAGGTCAAATTATAAAAAATAGAATATCCGACGCAAAAATAATAGACCTTAGTTAAAACCTAAGCTTTTTTTTTACAGGCACTTAGATTTACTATTACCATAAAAATGTAAGAAAATTCAAACTTTTTCTGCCGCGTTTTGGGGCTTCGCGCATTTATAATTGCGATGATAGCTCGAAATTTACAATATGTTTTAGAGAGAAGACCAATGAATGTAAGTGAACTTAGCGGTTTTCCTTTTGAGGCGGATCCGATGACGCAGGCGAAAAGTGACCCTGGGGCCTTTACAAGGCTGTATTTACGTCACTACGACGCAATCTTTCGGTATTGTGCACACCGGCTCTTCGAGAGAACCACAGCGGAAGACATCACATCGGAAGTTTTCTTGAAAATGATGGAAAATTTCCAAACGTTTGACGGCAATGAAATGCAATTCCGCAACTGGCTTTACCGGATTGCGACCAATGCCATCAATGAACATATTAGAAAGACCACCCGCCGAAGCGCGATACTTACCTGGGTATGGCGGGGAAAAACTCAAGATGATACTCCTGATACAAGTGCGGCTGACGAGTCGCAGCATAATCAGGCAGTCATCAAAAAGGCGTTATTTTTGTTAAAGCCGGAAGAACAAGCTATCGTCACAATGCGTTTTTTTGAAAACCTTAAAACAGAGGAAATTGCCGAAGTCGTCGGCACAACGGCAAGCACAGTCCGCAGCCAATTATCGCGGGCAATTGAAAAACTGCGAAAGCATATCTCGGTCCAGCCTGATGGGCAGGAGGTGACACTATGAATAATGACGAAAGAAGATTAGAAGAACTTATGAGCAAGATGGCTTTTGATGACAAGACGGACCATAGTCACCGTGATAAGCTCCAACAGCAATTGCTAGCCGCTTTTGCACGGCAACAATGGCAGCAGGAAAGACAATCCCGGCAAAACGGGGTTTGGAGAACGATTATGCAAAACAAAACATTCAAATTAGCGGCGGCTGCGGCCATCGTCATCACAGGATTAGTTAGCATTCAATTATTCAGTGGAACAGATGCTTACGCCAAAGTTGTTGAAGAAATTAAAAATGCCAGAACACTCGTTTACACCTTAATCACACAATCTAACCAGGGCAATGGTGAAACTATAAAAACAGACATGGCCTATAAGGACCCCGGTTATCTCAGGACAACAACCATTGACGGCTATGTCGCAATTGTTAACGGCATCACCGGTAAAATGATGTCTATCGTCCCGGGCGTTGGCTATACCCTCGGCGATCTGAAAGATATTAGAAATAGCGGCGCACAAAGCCCGTTTGCCTCCCTCGAGGCAATGAAGAAACTGCCGGACAAGGCAGATGAAAAACTCGGCGAAAAGGAGATAGACGGCGTCAACTGCGAAGGCTACAAGGTAACACAAGGCGACCTTACCACAATAGTATGGCTCGATGCGAAAACCGGGGAACTTGTCGAAGTCGAGCATAAATTCGCAAGTGCACCGGGTATGAACAGGATAATGAAGAATATCAAATTCGATGTTGACCTTGATGATTCTCTGTTCAGCCTGGAACCGCCTGCCGGCTTGCAGCCTATGGGTGCTGAGTTGAAGGGTGATTCCGCAGCACAGAATGAACAGACATTTGTAGACTGGCTGAGATTCTGGGCAACCGGCAATGTCGATGATACATTCCCGCCGATGGTTGCAGGAGCTGAAATTGCCAAAGCCACAATGGATATGGCAAAACAGGGAAAAATGAGACCCGAAGTCTGGAACAAAGTTGACCAGGGCCAGATGTTCAACGCACTGCTCTTCGTGGCAAAACTGCCCCAGGATAGCAACTGGAGATACGCTGGAAATGGCATAAAGATTAATACCCCTGGTACCGCGATATTCTGGTATCGGCCGGCGGGCAGCCAGATGTACCGTGTCATATATGCTGACCTGACTGTAAAAGAAATGACGGAAGATAAACTTCCAAAATAACAATCGAATACCGGAAATATAAGCCGTCAAGACAAGCTCTTGACGGCTTTTTTATTTTCATAAAAATTGTTATTTTAAATATACTAAAATTTCAAATACAATCGTGTAATTAATGATTGATAACGTTGTCAATTAATAGGTCGATATCGAATGTTAGAAGATGAAATATTGAAATGGCGATTCAGGCAAGGCAGCAAGGAGGCATTTTGCCGAGTCTACGAGAAATATCTCGATTACCTGCTGACTATAGCGGCAGGATTAACCAGCGATTTCAATACGGCCGAGGATATCGTGCACGATGTATTTGTCATGTTTGCCTCATCCTGGCAAAATTTCAGGCAAACCGGAAGTCTTAAAAGCTATTTGACAACTTGCGTGATGAATCAGGCTCGAGACCGTTTTCGAAAGGCAGTTCGGCAATCCAGTGATTTAAAAGAATATACCTCAACTGACCATACCGATAATCTGGATTGTCTTATCAGTGATGAGACTTCAAAAGAGTTAAACAAGGCCATATCTGAATTGCCTTATGAGCAGCGAGAAACTGTAATCCTCCATGTAAAAGGCGGGATGAAATTCAAGGAAATAGCCCGGTTGCAGAACGTGTCCATAAATACGGTTCAAGGCCGATACAGATACGGAATAGATAAACTGCGGTCATTGTTAAATGGTGAGGTGCAAAAATGAGGCCGGCAGAAGAAATAGAAAACAATTTAAAAAATATGAGTTTGAAGGCAAGCGCCGAATTGCGAAAGAAGATTTTAGACGACGCATTGAAGGCTCACCAACAATCAAAAACACAACCGGCTTTTGACAAGCCGAATATATGGAGAATTATTATGAATAGCAAAACATCAAAGTTAGCGGCGGCGGCAGTAATCGCCATCGTCGCATTCGCGACATGGAGAATATCTGAAACAAACAATCACATATCTTCAATTGAATTGCTGCAAAAGATCCAAGCAACGGAGGGCAAGTTGTATGCCGGCGATAAAATTGTACACATAGTCAATGAAATAACAGTTTACAAAAGCCAATACAATCCAAAAACACAGGAAATGATTCAAAAAATGAACGACCAGAAAATGTCCGCGGATGAACTTGACAAAATGAATCGCGAGCTAATCAGCTCCTGGCTTGTAAGCTGGCTTCCGATGTGCTCACTGCAGCCCAGCGGCGAGATGAGGATTACCGAAATCCGTCTGGCCAAAGACGCTAACGAGGCGCATACAATCACTGATAGCGCCTGGTATGACCCCAAGACGAGAAAATTTGTCCGCACAATGGAAACAGGCGACAAGGTAATCTTTGCCAACTCTTATGACGGCGAATTCGTAAACATTACCGAGACGGCAGCAGACGGGATGGTCCAGTTGAAAAGCGAGGCAATTGGCTCGACGTTCAAGGCGCCCGAAAATCCGGCGGAATTTTTAGGCATAACAGCCGGTGTCCGTCAGTGCATGAACGATAAATGCTTCAGTCAGCCGGTGCAGGACGTCACAAAAGGCACCCTTGCGGACGGAACAGCGGTAGTTATTTACAAGGTCGGTTTCCCCAATCCGTGGGGCGATTTAAACACATATTACCTGTTCAAGATTAATCAGGCTGACGAGATTATCGCTGAGATTGAATATATTTATGCAGGCAGCACACAAATGTTAATTCGCAGAGTTTTAAACGAGCAGGTTGATAAAGCGGAGTATTCCTGGAATCTCGCCGAACTTAACAGCAAAGAGCTTGCAAACGAGGCACCAAGCGGAGTAACAGTGGCTTCCGATGTCGCGATTCCAAATGTTTCCATCCGCCACATGGTTGACACTGCCAAATTCGAAACTTATATCTTCGCAACCGACCCGAACTGGACAAAGGGCCGGATGATTATTGATATTGTTGACACATTGAATCCGGCCGAGAGAATGTTCGTAGCGATTTATCAGCCCAAAGATAATGATACCCGTTTGACTTTGATTATACAGTCCGAGACGCACAATAAATATATGGGCGCGTTGTTCAAACAACATGAGGCGCAAGGCGCGAAGGTTAACTGGAAGGAATACGCGAACGGCTGCAAAGTATTCAGGCACGCCGAAAGCGAAGCATTCTGGACAGAGCTAAGCTTCAAAAATTGCCAGGTCGAACCGTCGAAAGACCGCACCGGCTTAATAGTCGAGATGCCTTCAGGGACCTACTGCCTGATAGCCGTAAACGGGGCTGTAACCGATGAAGAAATTGCCGAAATGGTCAATTCGCTGATACCGGCCAAGGATTACCAAGTTAAATAAGTATGGTAAACACCTTAACCCCACACGCCGTCCCTATAAGGGGCGGCGTTTTTTTTATTTTAGACTTCATCGACGGCCTTGCGAAGCTCGTCGCAGACAATACCAACTTCATCTTTGGTTAAATTATTATAGAAAGGAAGCGCGATTGTTCTTTCAGCGATTTTTTCAGTAATGGGGAAATCGCCAGGTTTATATTT
>Ga0105091_10000107_pt1 | contig 28852 bp, 22 predicted proteins | sample PPLLak1March2015_FD_87022 | JGI IMG/M metagenome (GOLD analysis project Ga0105091, IMG submission 87022) | Freshwater sediment microbial communities from Prairie Pothole Lake near Jamestown, North Dakota, USA - PPLs Lake P7 Core (1) Depth... | ecosystem: Environmental > Aquatic > Freshwater >... | reverse complement strand
GGCCTCAAACATCCGGACCAGCAGCGCATCAGGCTCATCCAGGTGAACCTGGACGGGCAGGTGGACCAAACAGTTGTGGCGGCTGCAGTGTTGCCGGTCCCGACCCGCGTACATGAATGAACAGCTCGCATGGCGCTCATAAAACTCCGAAAACAAGATTTGCAGTCCGGCTTCTGCTCGTCTACAGCATCGTGATGGCATGGGGCGCCGGCGTGGCGCTCCGCCTCGTCTACCTTCAGGTTTTCCAGGCCGACAAGTACCGAAATCAGGCACGTGCCCAGCAGTCAGGCTTCCTGGAATTCACCTCCAAACGGGGTGACATCCTCGACCGTCACCTGGAGCCCCTGGCGGTGACCGTACGCGCCGACTCCCTCGTGGCCCAACCCACCGCCGGCAACATCAAGCGTCCCAAGGAAATGGCGCGTCAATTGGCCGCAATCACAGGGGTTGAAGAGTCGGCCCTTCTCGAGAAATTGACCTCCAAAAAGGGCTTTGTTTACCTGGCTCGCAAACTGAGCCCGGAGCAGGTGGGTCGGGTGAAGGCGCTCGAGCTTCCGGGACTGGGTTTTCATCCCGACGGAAAACGCGTCTACCCGGGACGGGAGACGGCCGGGCACCTGCTCGGCTTTGTCGGGCTGGACAATCAGGGCCTGAGCGGAATCGAGTACCGGTACGAGGAACTGCTTCGAGGGAGGAAGAAACGACTGCACCTCTTGATGGATGCTAGGCGCCAGGGCTTTGAAATCGTCTCGCTGGACGGCAAAGAGGCGGACGGGAACACACTGGTTCTGACGATCGACCGTGCGCTTCAATTCATAGCCGAGGAAGTGCTGCAGGAGACGGTCGAGCAGGCGCGCGCTCTGAACGGGTCGGCGCTGATCATGGATCCAAACACCGGCGAGATTCTGGCATTAGCTTCTTATCCGTTCTTTAATCCGAACACCTATGGCCGGTATGATGAGGAGGTTCGCAGAAATCGGGCCATCCTGGAGATCTACGAGCCAGGCTCAACGTTCAAGATCATCACGCTCTCCGCGGTTCTCAACGAACAACTCTCGCGGCCTGACGAAGTTATCGACTGCCGGGTGGGCACACTCCGCCTGGCCGGCAAGGTTTATCGAGAGGCAAAGCGAAGCTATGAAGACCTGACTTTCAATCAGATCCTGGCGAAGTCCAGCAACGTAGGCACCATCAAACTGGGACTTAGACTGGGAAACGAAAGGCTTTACAACTACATCGAGCGCTTTGGTTTCGGGGAGAAGACCGGTGTGGAGTTGCCGGGGGAGCAGTCCGGCATCCTGCGGCCGCCGTCGCAATGGTCGAAAATCTCGATCGGGGCTCTCTCGATCGGCCAGGAAATAGGCGTTACGCCACTGCAGATGGTGCGCGCCATCTCGACTTTCGCCAACGGCGGTTACCTGGTCGAGCCGCAACTTGTCCGGCGGATCCTGAAACCAACCGGAGAACGGCTGGACGAACGGGAGATTCGGCGGAAGAGAATACTGAACGACCGGACGATTGCGCAGATGAGAGACGGGCTCGCCATGGTGGTCGACGACGGCACGGGCAGATATGCCAGGCTGCAGGGCTATTCTTCGGCGGGCAAAACTGGGACCGCGCAGAAGTTCATCAACGGGCACTACTCGCATGACAAGTTCGTAGCCTCGTATGTGGGATTCGCTCCGGTTGACAATACCCGGCTGGCTGCCATTGTGGTGATCAATGAACCGCGCGGGCAGTACTACGGTGGAACAGTGGCCGGCCCGGCCTTTGCGAAGATCATGGAACGGGCGCTCCTGCATCTGAACGTCGAGCAGGATCGGCCTCTCCCCTTGATCCCTCCGGAAACCGACGGAGGACATCTGATGGCCGAAGCGTCAGCGTCCGAGGAGGAACTGCCGCGAGACAAGCTGGAATCCACAATGCGCGAGTTGACAGGCACCGGCGAACCGGGCGAGCCGGCGGGCGCGGCGCTGGTGGTTACTACCGGGTGGTTCGCGGTCCCGGATTTCGGCGGAATGAATTTGCGCCAGGTGGTTCGCCTTTGTACGAGGCTGGGCCTGACGCCAAAGGTATCGGGTAGCGGGACGGCCATCGGGCAGAGGCCGGATCCGGGAAGCATGGTCCCGAAGGATGCAGTTTGCGAAATTTTCTTCTCGACGAAAGCGCACAGAGTCAAACGTGATGAGGTTGCACAGTCTCTTGAAGCAACTGCCTCCGGACACGCTGACGAACGTTAGCGGCGCGAATGCAGATGCTGAGATCAAATCGCTTGCTTACGACTCGAGACAAGTTACCCCGGGGACGCTGTTCTTTGCCGTGCCGGGAGGCCAGACGGACGGCCACGTGTTCGTCCCCCAAGCGCTCGAACGTGGCGCGGCTGCAGTCGTCTCCGAGAGGGAGGCAGACGGTCCCCTGCCCGTGCCCTGGATCCAGGTACGCAACGTCCGCTCGGCCATGGCCATACTCGCTCATGATTTCTGCGGAAAGCCCTCGGAAACCCTCCGACTGATTGGCATCACCGGAACGAACGGCAAGACGACCACCAGCTACCTGGCACATTCAATCTTGAGCACCCAGGCGCCGGCCCTCCTGCTCGGAACCATCAAGACACGGTTCGGGGACGTGGAATTCGAATCCAAGCATACGACCCCGGAGGCGATCGACCTCCAGCGGGTCCTGGCCGAAGCGCTCGAGCGCGGCTGCAAGCACGGGGCGATGGAAGTCTCCTCGCACGCCCTGGCGCTTTTTAGAGTGTACGGATGCCACTTTCCGGTTGCGGTTTTTACGAACCTCACCCAGGACCATCTCGATTTTCACGGAACGCTCGAGGAGTACTTTCGAGCGAAGTTGCTCCTCTTTGATCCGAGCTACAATCGCGGGATCCAGTTTGCCGTCGTCAACGCAGACGACCCCTTCGCGAGAAGAATCCAGCCTCCTTCCGGGGTGACGAGGGTAACTTACGGGCTGAGCGAGGAAGCCGATGTCCACCCGGCGCGGCACACCACTTCGATCCAAGGCACTCGGATGGAGATCGCGATTCATGGACGCCGGCTGGATATCGAGAGCAGTCTGGTCGGCCAGCACAACATCTACAACCTGCTGACCGCCGTTGCCGCGACGAGCGCACTCGGAATTAGTGACGTGGCCATCCAACAGGGTATCAGCAGGTTGAGCCAGGTGTCCGGCCGCTTCGAGAAAGTACCAGTTGACGCGCCCTTCACTGTGATTGTGGATTACGCGCATACGCCGGATGCCCTGGAGAACGTGCTCCGTCTGTCACGGAAACTGACCTCCAGCCGCGTGATCTGCGTTTTTGGGTGCGGAGGCGACCGAGACAGAACCAAGCGCCCGATCATGGGCGCTCTGGCGGCCAAACACGCGGATGTCGTGGTCGTCACTTCCGACAACCCGCGATCGGAGGAGCCAGAGGCCATCGTCAACGAAATCGTTGCCGGGATTGACCGATCGACTGTCGAATGCGAGGTGGTCGTCGACAGACGCGAAGGAATCCGCCGCGCCCTGTCGCTGGCCGGCAGCGGCGATATTGTGCTGATCGCCGGGAAGGGTCACGAAAACTACCAGATAGTGAAAGGCGTCAAACACCATTTCGATGACCGGGAAGTCGTGCGGGAGGTTCTGTGATCGAGCTGATCCTGGAAGAAGCGGCCCGAATCATGGGTGCCGAGCTGATCGGCGAGCACCACGCCGATGTTCTTACCCGCTTTTTCCCTGCGGTTTCGACCGACACGCGAACGCTGACGTCCGGACAGTGCTTTGTCTGCCTGAAGGGGCCCCGCTTCAATGCGCATGATTTTGTCGGGCAGGCCCTGGACAAGGGAGCCTCCGTGATCGTTCACTCGGAGGACTTGCCCTCGTCCGTTCTCCGCCCCGGAGTCGTTTACCTGAAGGTCGCCGATTCTCTCTCTGCCTTGCAGAATCTCGCGCACTACAGCAGGAGTAAATGGGGCGGGATGCTGGTCGGGGTAACTGGAAGCGCCGGGAAAACGACAACCCGCAGCTTCATCTCAACCCTTCTCGGACGGAAGTTCAGGGTGATGCAGTCTTCCGGGAATTTCAACAATGAGATTGGGCTCCCGCTGTCGCTGCTGGGGATAGGGCCGGAGCACCAGGCGGCGGTCATTGAATTTGGAATGAACCACGCGGGCGAGATTAGGGCGCTTGCCCGGATCGCCTTGCCGGACTGTGCGGTGCTGACGAACGTCGGCCCTGTCCACCTTGAATTCTTCGAAAGCGTTGATGCGATCGCCCGAGCCAAAGCGGAGATTCTGGAATTCCTCCCAGCCGACGGCTGGATCGTTTTCAATGCCGACGACCAGCGCGTTGCGCGGGTAGTCCGCGATCATCCCGCGGGAAAGATCTCTTTCGGTTTCAACCCAAGCGCGGACGTCCGTGTCACCGATTACACGCTCCACGATTTGAGCCGCATGGAGTTTACGGCCGTGGTTCGAGGCTCTGAGATTTCAGCGTCGGTTCCATTTGGAGGCAGGCATTTCCTCTACAACGTGGCCGCTGCCCTGGCTACGGCGGTCGAGATGGGCGTTTCTGTGGGGGAAATGCTCGATGGCTTGAACGAGCTGGCGCCTGTCAAAATGCGCGGCCGTTTGCTCCGCCTGCAAACCGGTCGACTGGCTGGCGTTACCGTCTGGGACGACTCCTACAACGCGAACCCGCACGCAGTAGCCTCGGTGCTGGAGACGCTCAAGGAACTCCGGGGTTTCCGTCGCAAAATCGTAGCCCTGGGATCGATGCTCGAACTGGGACAGTACTCGTCTCAGCTACACAAAGAGACTGGTGCAAGAATTGCTGCCAGCGGTGTTGACCTCCTGCTGGCGGTCGGGACTGAAAGCGCGTACCTGTGCGAGGGCGCACGGGCTGCGGGAATGGCGTCTGACAGGTTGCTGGAGTTCGAAGACGCCAAAACCGCGGGCGATCATCTGGTAGCTCAACTCAGGTCCGGGGATCTCGTTCTCGTGAAGGGTTCGCGAGGAATCGGGATGGACCAGGCCGTCCGGCAGATCGAGGCCGTCGAGGAGAAATAGAGTTGCTTTACCATCTGCTTTACGCGCTGCATGATCAGTTCTCGGTCCTCAACGTGATGCGGTACATCACGTTCCGGACAGCCTACGCTTCGCTGACCGCGTTGCTCATCAGCCTGCTGCTCGGGCCCTGGCTGATCCGCCGGCTCAAGCAGTTTCAAATTGGCCAGTACATTCGCGAGGAGGGTCCCACCACTCACCACGCCAAGGCCGGGACGCCGACCATGGGAGGTCTGCTGATTGTTATCAGCATCCTGGTCCCAACACTCCTTTGGGGTGACCTGACGAACTACTACATCTGGTTAGCGCTCCTTTCGCTGCTGCTCTTCGGACTTGTGGGCTTTCTGGACGATTATCAGAAGGTGTCAAGGCGGCGTTCGCTTGGACTGACTGCCCGCCAGAAGATCGGAATGCAGTTCGGAATCGCGCTCCTTGTGGCGGCGATTCTGATCGTTTTAAACCACTACGGGCATTACAGCATCGAGCTCAGTGTGCCGTTCTTCAAGAGGGTTACGCCGAATCTGGATCTGGTGTTGTTCGGCTATTCGACCTTCCTTCCCCTGATTCTGTTCGCCTTGATCGTAATCATCGGAAGCAGCAACGCCGTGAATCTTTCGGACGGATTGGACGGGCTCGCAGCAGGCTTGGTCCTGGTCGCCGCCTCAGCCCTCACGGTGCTGACGTATGTCACCGGTCACGCAGCTTTCGCCGACTACCTGGACATCATCAAGAACACGTACGCGAGCGAACTGACGGTCTTTTGCGGGGCCATGGTCGGGGCGACCCTCGGGTTCCTCTGGTACAACAGCTACCCGGCGGAGATATTCATGGGGGACGTCGGGTCCATGTCTCTCGGCGGAGCGATCGGCACGGTCGCATTGCTTATTAAGCACGAGCTCTTGCTGATCTCGATCGGCGGCATTTTCGTTATCGAGGCGCTTTCCGTGATACTGCAGGTCTCTTCCTACAGGCTTTTCGGCAGGCGCATCTTCCGAATGGCGCCAATACATCACCATTTCGAGCTCCTCGGCTGGAAAGAGCCGAAGGTCGTGATCCGTTTCTGGATCCTGGCAATTATCTTCGCGCTGTTCAGCCTGACGACCCTTAAGCTCCGGTAAATCAGTGAACAGTGCGATTTGACCCTGGTGGGCAGTGTTTTTCGGCCCCCGATGAGTGAAGGCGTGAAGAAGAAACGCATCCGCATTAAGAACAAGAAGGTACTGGTGGTCGGCTTGGCGAAAAGCGGGGTCGCAGCAGCGAACTTCCTTATACGGGAAGGCGCTCGACTGACGATCACGGATTTAAAGCCGGAATCTGAGCTTCGGGAGCAGATTGCACAGCTCGCCGGCCCGGTTCGCCTGCTGCTTGGCGGCCATACCGAGCCCGCCTTCATGGAAGCAGACTTTATTGTCCTGAGCCCCGGCGTACCAACCGGCTTGCTCGAGTTGCGGCGAGCTGCTGCCAGCGGAATTCCGATCTACAGCGAAGTCGAGCTGGCGTACTCGTTCCTGCAAGGGAAACTCATCGGGATCACCGGATCGAACGGCAAGACGACGACCACCGCGCTGATTGGCGAGCTGTTCAAGAATGCCGGCCTCCCTCATGTTGTAGCCGGGAACATCGGCACGCCTCTCGCGCAATTCATAGAATCGGAGGATCAGGCGGGCGACGCCCGGACCTTCGTCGTCGAACTGTCGTCTTTCCAGCTCGAAAACATCCACAATTTCAAGTGCGACATCGCCCTGCTTCTCAATGTGACGCCGGATCATCTGGATCGCTACGCCTCGTTCGAAGACTACGCACTGGCCAAAGAGAGGATTTTTCTCAACCAGACGAGACGCGATTACGCGGTGCTCAACGCGGACAACTCGATTTCGCTCAGCATGTCGGACGGTCGCAGAGGCCAGGTGATGCTGTTCAGCCGCCGTCAAATGCTGACCCAGGGAATCTATGTCGACGGCGGGAAAATCTATATCCGGTGGAAGAAGCAACATCACTATCTGATGGAAACCAAGGAGATCCGGCTGAAGGGAAATCACAACCTGGAGAACGTCCTGGCCGCGACCGCGGCCGGTTTCCTTTCCGGGATCGACCTCGCCGTCATGGCCGATACCTTTCGTACTTTTGCGGGCGTGGAACACCGGCTGGAGTTCACTCGCAATGTCGGAGGAGTTGACTACTATAACGATTCCAAGGGGACCAACGTAGACTCCGCGTTGCAAGCGCTCCAGGCACTCGACCAGCCCCTGATCGTCATCATGGGAGGCAAGGACAAAGGCGGAGACTTTACCTCCCTCCGTTCGCTCGTAACAAGAAAGGTCAAACTGCTGATCCTGATCGGTGCAGCTACCGAGAAAATCTTCTCGGTACTGGGCAGCGATGTAAACACGATCAAGGTGGGGGACATGCAGGAAGCCGTGAATTTGGCCTATCGGAGTGCGCAGCCTGGCGACACGGTGCTTCTGGAGCCGGCCTGCGCAAGCTTCGACATGTTCAACAACTTCGAGCACCGCGGGAGGGTTTTCAAGCAAATCGTCAGCGCGCTGCCCGACGAGCCGCCGCGAACCGGAGAGGGAGCGGCGAGATGAGCCGGAAGAGTTCGTACGATCTGAACCTCGTCCTGATCGTGCTGATACTGCTCGGTTTTGGACTGGCCATGGTTTTCAGCGCAGCGAGCATTTCGCTCGGGAACGCTTTCAGCCTGGTCTTCAGCCGGCAGTTCGTGTTCGTCGTGACGGGCCTTGTCTTCCTCTTGGCCGCCATGAGGATCGACTACAACTTCTATTCGGGCTCCCGCCGGCTCACGGCCGCCTGGCTGCTCGTCATCGCCCTGCTGATCGCCGTTTTTTTCTTTCCTGCATTCAATGGCGCGAGGCGATGGATCGTCTTCGGTCCTCTGAGGGTCCAGCCCTCCGAGCTCGCGAAGCTCGTCATCATAGTGATCACCGCCTACTTCCTTTCCCGGCCCGCTGCTGATATCAGGTCATTGAAGAAAGGCATGTTGCCCTACGCCGGGATCCTGGCGCCAATACTCGCTTTGATCCTTGCAGAACCGGATCTCGGTACCTCTTTTTGTATCGGACTCACTGCTTTCGTGATGCTGTTCCTTGCGGGCCTGCAGTGGCGTTACATGCTGGCCATGGTACTGGCAGCCATTCCCGGCGTGTACCTGTTCATCCTGCGAGTCCCGTACCGGCGCAACCGGGTCCTTACCTTCATCGATCCGTCGCTCGACCCGTACGGCTCCGGATACCAGATCCGCCAGAGCCTCATCGCAATTGGCTCCGGAGGCTGGCAGGGCCTGGGATATGCCCAGGGAAATCAGAAAAAGTTCTTCCTGCCGGAACCGCACACCGATTTCATCTTCTCCGTAATCGGCGAGGAACTTGGGCTGTGGGGCACGCTCCTCACCCTCACGCTTTTCATCTTGTTGTTCATCAAAGGGATCAAGATTGCATTGCGCGCGGATACCAAGTTCGGCGCCTATCTCGGCCTCGGCATCGTCAGCATGTTCACTTTTCAGGCCCTGATCAACATGAGCGTGGTTCTGAGCCTGATGCCGACCAAGGGACTGCCCCTGCCCTTTGTTTCGGTGGGGGGCTCATCCATGGTCGTCGCGCTCGTCGCCGTCGGAATACTGCTGAATATCTCCAAGCAGGGCCGGCGGGAAGCGGACATCTCGGAATTGATGGGAGTCAGGAGCGAAACGTATGAGCACTCCTGACACCGGAAAGTCGCACGTGCTGAAGCGAGTCCTGTTCGCCGGCGGAGGAACGGGCGGGCATGTGTTCATGTCTGTCGCTCTTGCCGAGGAGCTGCGGCGAAAGGCGCCCGCGGTGGAAGTGCTTTTTGTTGGGACCAAGCGCGGCTTGGAAGCCCGGGTGGTGGAGCCTCTCGGGTTTCGCCTTGAAACGATAGAGGTTGCGGCACTCAATCAGGTTGGGTTCCGGAAAATGATCAGTAGTCTGGTCGGCATTCCGTTTGCGATCTTGAACGGGGGACTCATCGTCCGCGAGTTCCGTCCGAACATCATCGTCGGTGTCGGCGGATACTCGTCCGGGCCAGTGGTCCTGGCCGGGAAACTGATGGGCTACCGGGCCATACTGATCGAGCCCAATGCTTACCCGGGGCTTACCAACCGGCTGTTGAGGCGCTGGGTGGATGCGGCTGCTGTCGCCTTCTCGGAAGCTGCCCGTCCCTTCGGGAAGAAGGCCAGGGTGACCGGTATCCCTGTCCGGGATCAATTTCACTGGGTCAAGCCGCGGCCCGTGACGGCTGCCAACGGCCCCCTGTCGGTTCTCGTGATGGGGGGCAGCCAGGGGAGCAAGCCGATCAATCGACTGATCTGCGATGCCCTGCCCTTTTTGCCGGCCGGAAAGATCCAGCTGGTTCATCAGACCGGACCCGCGGACCTCCAACCGGTAGCCGAGCGGTACCGCCAGCAAGGCTACCAGGGCCAGGTCACCGACTTTATTCAGAACGTACCGGAGTTATTCAGCCGGGTTGATCTGGTCGTTTCGCGCGCCGGAGCATCCACTGTCGCCGAACTGACGGCAGCCGGCAAACCTGCGGTGCTGATTCCGTTCCCCCAGGCGGCTGACGATCATCAACGGAAAAATGCCCAGGCTCTGGCGAAACGGGGGGCTGCCGTGGTGCTCGAGCAAGACCAAACCAGCGGCCGCGAACTGGCAGAGCTGCTGGTTCGACTGGCAGACAACCGGAAAGAACTGACTAGCATGGCGGAAGCTAGCAAGAACATGGCCCAGCCCGGAAGTGTGGGCGCGATCCTGCGACTCATGAATCAACTGGCCAAGGATTGAGACGAGCATGGAACGAGAGAGACTCGTGCAGTTGGGAGACATTCGACGCATCCACTTCGTGGGGATCGGAGGAATCGGCATGAGCGGGATAGCCGAGATCCTGCTGGAGGACGGGTACGAGATCTCCGGTTCCGATGTTCAGGATGGACCGATCCTCGAGAGCCTGCGCAAGCAGGGAGCGCGCATCGCGATCGGGCATCGCGGGACCAACGTCCAGGATGCACAGGTCGTCGTTTACTCAACTGCGGTATCCCCGGATAACGCCGAACTGGTCGCGGCCATCCAGTCCCGCGCTCGGATCGTCCACCGGTCCGAGATACTCGCAGAGCTGATGCGTCGAAAAACCGGAGTGACGATAGCCGGCACGCACGGGAAAACGACTACGACAGCCATGATTTCGCTCCTGCTTCAGGCAGCCGGGTACGACCCGACGATGGTAATTGGCGCCCGCCTGAAAGCCCTGGGAAGCAATGCCCGGGCGGGCCGCGGCGACATGCTGGTCGCCGAGGCAGACGAGAGCGACCGCAGTTTCCTGCGTTACCGTCCGATCTATGCCGTCGTGACCAACGTGGACCGCGATCACATGGATACCTACCGCGACCTGGAGGACATCCAGGCCGCCTTCCTGGAGCACATGAACACGGTGCCGTTCTACGGTTCGGTGATCGCCTGTCTGGACGATCCGAACCTGCGTGGCCTGCTCGGGAAAGTGCGTGCACCCCTCGTTACTTACGGCTTTCACCCGGAGGCTGAATTGCAGGTCCGGGATCCGGAGTACGCGGTATTCCAGTCGAGTTATTCGTGCTATTTCAGGGGTGAGCTCCTCGGCCGCGTGCAACTGAATGTTCCGGGCTGGCACAACATTTCGAATTCCGCCGCCGCCGTTGCGATCGGCCTCAAGCTCCAGGTCCCCTTTACGACCATACAGCAGGCCCTCGAGAATTTCCGGGGCGCCGAGAGGCGGATGGAATGGAAGGGGGAACGAAACCAGGTCTGGGTGATCGATGATTACGGGCACCACCCGACCGAAATCCGGGCAACCCTCGAGGCGTGTCGACTGACAGGCCGCCGGATCGTGGTGGTCTTCCAGCCGCACCGCTATTCACGTACCAGGGACCTTTTTGGCGACCTCGCAAACTGCTTCGAGAAGGCCCATATCCTTTACCTGATGGACATTTACGCAGCAGGCGAAAAACCGATCGAAGGTATCACGTCCGAGAAGCTCGCTGCTGAAATCGGTAAGTACCACGAGGTGCGGTACGCGGCCAATCAGGCGGAACTCGTCGAGCGACTGGAAAAAGAGACATCCCCCGGCGACCTCTTGCTCACTCTCGGAGCAGGTAACGTCTGGAGAATAGGGGAGGAATTCCTTGGACAACAACGCTAGCGGGCGGATTGCGTTCCTGTTTAAACGCCTGGGGCTCCTGATGGGGCGACTCCTGGTCGTCGTCGCGATCCTGTGTGGTGCCGGTCTGGTTCTCCACCATGCGCAGGCCTCCAAATATGGAAACCAGCGTTTCCAGCCTGCACGCCTCGAGTTCGAAGGAATTGCCAACCTCAACCGTCCTGGTATCGAGGGCCTCGTTAAGCGCGCTTTGGGCCGCAACCTGATCCTGGCCGACCTCGACCATGTCAGGCGGGTCGTGGAGTCGGAGCCGTGGGTGGAGTCGGCGACGGTGAGGCGAATACTCCCCGATCGCGTCGTGATTCAGATCCAGGAGAGAAAACCGGTGGCGGTGGCCGCAATCGACGACGAGCTCTACCTGGTTGATTCGACTGGCATCGTCCTCGACCGATTCGGAGCTCGTTACGGAGACTTGGACGGGCCCATCGTCAAAGGTCTCAAGAACCTGGCCCTGGAGAATGCCAGAGAAGACAACCTGCAGCGCATACAGCTCTACATGCGGATCGTGGAGGACCTGTCGGGATCCCCCCAAAAGCTGCTGCAGTCACTTTCCGAGATCGACGTTTCCATCCCCCGACGGGTCGCAGTCATCCCGGCCGAGGAGGCCATTCCGGTTTATGTCGGGGACGAGCGGTTCAGGGAGAGGTATGAACGGTTCCTGGCCTGCCGCACCATCTATAACCAGTTGAAGGATCGATATCCGAGAATCGAGTACATCGACGTCACTTTCCCCGACAAGGTGATCTTTCATACGCCTGGGCATCCGGACCTCAAACCGGAACTGGGACTATAGGCTTTCGCGAGACCGGTCGCTTCGACTGCGACGGTTCTCCGCTGTGGGAGTGTTTTCACAAGGTATGGCGAAGAAGGGGCAGCAAGTTGCAGGAATCGACATAGGGACGACCAAGATCTGCACCGCCCTGGCGACTGTGGAAGAAGAGGGCCCCAGGATCCTGGGCGCAGGCGTCTCGAAGTCCGTAGGCTTGAAACAGGGCTTCGTGTCGAATCTGGCGCTCACGATCGAAAGCGTCAAGAAGTCGATCCGACAGGTGGAGGAGCGGTCTGAGCGGACCATTGATTCCGCCTGGGTCAGCGTGAGCGGCGAGTACATCACCGGGATCAACCGTCACGGCGGAACCGTAATTCGCGAGGTTAAAGGGAAAGCGGGCCGTGTGACAGCAGACGACATCGACCGGGCGGTCACCGAGGCGATGGACTTTAACGTACCTAAAGGCTACGAGATTATCCACGTCCTCACGCAGGACTTCGCGATCAACGGCAGGGGCGGGATCTCGAACCCCCTCGGGATGACCGGCGAGCGGCTCGACGTCTATCTTCACGTTGTGCTTCACGCCTCCGCTGCGATTCAGAATGTCGTCGCAGCCGTCAACAAGGCCGGAGTCATGGTCAAGGGCGTCGTAATGCAACAGCTCGCCTCCGCCGAGGCGATCCTCACCAACGACGAGAAGCAGATCGGCAGCCTCGTCGTTGACATAGGAGGAGGGACGACCGACGTCGCGTTTTACAAGGACGGCAGCATCTGGCATTCGGAAGTGCTCCCGGTGGCGGGGGATCTGGTCACGAGCGACATCGCCCTCGGGCTTCGCACGCCGCTCAAAGAGGCGGAGAAATTGAAGATTCACTTCGGGCACTGCATCCCGGAAGACGTGCCGGAGCAGGAAGCGATCGAGGTCGAGGAGATCGGTACTGGGCGTATTCGGCGCGTCAGGCGACGTGAGCTGTGCGACGTGATCCAGGCCCGTTGCGACCAGATCATCGCCGGCGTCGCGGCAATCGCGGTCAGGGCGGGCGTAAGAAACTCCCCGATCACCGGGGCGGTCTTCACGGGGGGAGGGGCCTTAACACGGGGCTTGACCCATCGGGCTGCTGAGAAGCTGGATATCCCGGTGCGGCTCGGTTTGCCGACCAAGCTGCAACTGCCGACTCCGGAGCTTTACAGCCCGCACTATTGCACGGCTCTTGGTCTGATTGTTTACGGCAGCAGTATTCACGGGGATGGACTTGGCCTTTGGAAACCCAGCCGGCCAAAGGGTTTGCTTGCCCGGATCTTGGCCTGGCTGCTCGCACTCATAGGTTAATCGAGGATCAAACGCATCTGCGAGGTGTCTGGTCTTCTCGCTTTAAGGAGGTTGTTTATGGATGGCGCTCTGAAGCTGCAACAGGAAGACAAGAATTTGACCCTGGCGTTCGACGAGAGACCCGTCACCGGCGCCTGCATAAAGGTCGTCGGGGTCGGAGGAGCCGGGTGCAACGCCGTCAACCGGATGATCGAGGCCGGGATAGGCGGCGTGGACTTCATTTCGGCGAACACCGACCTGCAGGCTCTGCGCCTGTCAAGGGCCGCCGTCCGGCTCCAACTCGGCAGCAAGCTCACGAAGGGTCTCGGAGCGGGGTCGAATCCCGAAGTCGGGCGACAAGCTGCCCTGGAAGACACGGAGAAGATCCTGGAGTTGCTCGAAGGTGCGGACATGGTCTTCATCACCTGTGGCTTGGGAGGCGGAACGGGTACAGGAGCCGCCCCGATTGTCGGAAGCCTGGCTGCGGAGCTGGGGGCCCTGACCGTCGGCGTTGTCACCAAGCCGTTCCTTTTCGAGGGACGCCGGCGGATGAGGCAGGCCGAAGAGGGGTTGTTGGAGCTCAAGGAATCGGTCGATACCGTCATCACCATTCCAAATTCCCGCCTCCTCAGCACGGTTCCCCCAGGTACCTCCCTGAGCGATGCGTTCAAAACCGCCGACGACGTTCTGCGACAGGCGGTTCAGGGCATTAGTGACCTCATCACCATCCCGGGCGTGATCAACCTCGATTTCGCCGACGTGCGCGCGGTTATGACCGGCGCGGGGATGGCGCTCATGGGTACCGCCATTGCCGAGGGCGAGAACCGGGCGGCCAATGCCGCACGTCGGGCGATCAGCAGTCCGCTCCTGGAAGACACGACGATCCAAGGGGCACACGGCGTGCTGATCAACATCACGGGTAACACCGACATGACCCTCCACGAAATCGACGAGGCCAGCCGTATCATCCAGGAGGCGGCCGACCCCGAAGCCAACATTATCTTCGGCTCGGTCTTTGACGAGACCCTGGCGAACAAGATCAAGATCACCGTCATTGCCACCGGTTTCGACAAACCGAAAAGCCCCAAGGCGGAGGTGACCAAGCTTCACCCCGCAGAACCGGCTCCCCAAGCGCAACCGGAGCCCGCTCGACCCGCGCCGGCGCCGGCAGGGCCGTACTCGCAGCAACCGAGAGACTACTCGCAGGATCCGATCCTCCCTCCCAACGATGCCCCGGTCGGGAGGGCGGACTTGGACTTCCCCGCGTTCCTGCGACGGAAACTCGGGCAGTAGGCAGAGGTGATCACGCCGCCGGCAGCTTTCGACAAGTGGTACTCCGCGCTGGAGGGCAGGCATCTCAAGGAACTCACGTTCCCGGAAGTAAGGCGTGCCCTCCAGGCCCTTTCTTCCCTCTATGTCGAGCGCCGCGCCAGCGCGGGAATCGACCGGGCGCTGGAAAGTCCGGGAAAGAGAGCCGCGTTTGCCCTGTTCTATGCTCCGCTACACCTGCTCCAGGTTCACTACGTGAGCTCGCAGTTGGGAGCGGGCAGCTTCCCTTCGACAATCGTGGATCTCGGTTGCGGCACCGGGAGCGCGGGGATCGGCTGGGCCCTTAACGGTTCGCCCGATTTCCGGCCTGTGGTCACCGGGATCGACAGAAATCAATGGGCACTCGGCGAAGCTCGATGGAACTACGACTTCTTCAAATTGGCCGGCCGGACCGTAAAATCCGATGCGACGCGGTTAACCTGGTCGGAAACGGGACTCGGGAGCAGGCCGGGAGGTGTCGCGGGAATCGTCCTCGCCTTCACGGTCAACGAGATCGACGAACGGCCGCGGGCTGTTTTGCTTAACCGGCTGCTCGAACGTGGCAGCGGCCGGAGAATAGTCCTGGTCATCGAACCGCTTGCACGGTGGGTCTCTCCATGGTGGACAGAATGGAAGGAGGCCTTTGAATCGGCCGGCGGTCGGGGCGACGAGTGGCGATTTGCCCCGGAGATGCCCGAACGGCTCAGATTGCTGGATAAAGCGGCTGGCCTGAACCACCAGGAACTGACGTGTAAGTCTTTGTGGCTGCCGGCGGGGGGAGTGTAGTGCAGACAGCGGAAACAGTAGACTTCGGGGACAGAGGAATTTCGGGGACACAAGACTTAATTCTTTTGCCTTCGGTGACTACTCGGCAACTGCTTGAGAATTAAGTATTATGTCCCCGAAATTCCAATCGAACCTAGGGGGAAAGCCGAGGAAAACAGGAGGAGATTCCTTTTGGCCTTCCCCAATGTCAAATTGCACCAGCCGGGCCCGTCGTTGGTCCGACTTCCAAGTCGGACATTCGGCATGCGGCCAGCTGGCTCGGTGTTGCTGGCGGTGTGTAGTGTCCCACTTGGAAGTCGGACCAACGTCAGCAGGTCAACCGGTCAGCTGGTCAGCAGGTCAGCTGGTCAATTGTTCCTCGTAGCCAGGTCGTAGACCAGACCCGCCACACCGCCGGATACTGCACCGATGGCTGCGCCCTTCTTGCCGCCCGCTATACCACCAATAGCAGCACCAGCGCCGGCGCTTCCGGCCACGATCAGGATCTCCTTCTGGGTGGAGCGTTTCTTCTTGGGCTCTACCGTTGCCCGCGGTTCAGCGGTTCTCGCACGACTCACCGGCCGCTCGACAATCACCGGCTGAGAACGGACGAACTGTTCGCGACTGACGCTCCTATCCGTTGTCTCAACAGGAGCTAAGCCGTCGCCATCCTTCAGGTAAACGTCGTCGCCATTCTTCGGTACCACCAGGTACGCCGTCTCTCCGGTGGCCAGATTGATTGGGACGAGACTCGCATCGATCGTTCCGTCCGGAGTCTGTATTTTCTGGCTGAATGCGTTCGTAATGCCGTATTCCTTGCGCAGCCACTCCGGATCCCTATTGTCACGCGTCAGCGCCCAGACGCCCACGATCAGCGCCACAATCAGCACGCCCGCCATGATGAAATGTCGATTCCCTAAATTGACCGTCATAGAAACCTCCAAAGGCTCGGTAAAGGCTGTCACATGTGCTTAAGCAACTGCAGTGCCAATGCCGTCCTTTACAGGAAGATCCATTTAGAAGAGAAAGGTTCAAAAAAAGTACACACCAGGCGTAGCCGGCCGGTAATTTTTCCCTGTTCTTTATTCGGGACACCTGCATACTCTTCTTGTACGCGCGTAGTAGCCTTGCTATGATTCGTCAAAAACGGAGAGCCTTAGAATGGCCGGAAGCCTCACCGAAGTTCGGGAAGCGCTTTCAGAAATTGAACAGTACCTCACCGACACGTTGCCCCCGCTGCTCATCGCCGGGTCACTCCGTTTTTTGATCGAACGCTCGACCGACCTTTTTGCTGCAAACTTGGTTCAGTGGGCGAAGAATCTCGCGCCGAAAACCGAAAAGGAACAAATGGAATGGCTGGCGAACGCGCTTCGCCGCTTCTCCAAGCTCGCTGAACTGAGGGTGATTCCAGATGAAGCGCTTTATCAACTGATGGAGCGGCTTCAACCCGCTCTTTTAGGCGCATGCCCGGCTCATTATCGGGACGGACTGCGGCTCGCGTTTTATCAGGTACTGCACCCTGTCCGGAACGAGCTGTATGCGGTTTCGAAGGAAAACGAGCTCGACGAGTTCACCGTCCAGTCGTCCGAACGTCTAGCTCGAAACCTGCTCCCGCTCATCGACAAACTCGCCGCGGGAATGGCGCAATCCAAGGCGGGCAACAAACCACAGGTGACCGAGGAGATGGTCACGCAGTTGCTCGCGGCCGCCACCCGAACCGCCGAATCATCCCAGCAATTGAACGAACGCTTGGAGCAATTGAAAGCTCTGGGCCTCGATACGGATGTTCCCGCCGTGCTTCGCGCCCTGGGCAGAAGTCTGCCCAATTGGGCGGTCGTTCCGCCCAGCAGTTCGACTGAACCTGCGGGATCGCAGAAACTTGTGCCAGTTCCCCGGTTCCGTGACAACCGGCTGAAGGCGATGCAGCGGATTGTGGAGCTGTCGGAGCAACCCGAAGAGAACAGCAAACGCTTTTCCCATATGGTTCGGACTGCTATAGAGCAGTTCAACCAGGGAGCTCTTGGCCGGGCAGTTTCAATCGTCGACTCCGCCCGGCAGTTGGTGAACGAGGGGAAGGTCGCACCGCCGGTCGGTAACCCGATCTGGGCTGCTGCCGAAGAAGAGATCCGATTGGGGAAACTCGAAGAGTATGCTGCAGATCCTTTTTCCCATGATCTGCTGCAGCGGTTCATCGGGTTCTTTCAGGGTCTGGAGCCCCGCAGTCTGCTGACTCAATTGAAGACCGGAAGCATCAGGTTGCCCAGGCGATTGTTGCTCGCATTGCTTCAGGTGGGTGGGAATGAGACTCGCCGGTTCCTGCTTTACGAACTCTCACAGATCCTCGAGGAGGAAATTCCCGAGAGCTCGACTACGTGGGACTACGTCCGAGATGCCATGTCGATACTCGCTGCCTTGGCAATCCCGGACATGAGTCCGGAAGACGACGAATTGGATATCGTTGCACGGCTGACCGGTTCCTCCGCGCCCCTGCCCGCATTCCGGGAACTGGTTCGCTATTTCGAGGCCATCAAAAGTGAAAGAGCCTGCGCGGTGCTGATGACGCTTCTCAAACAGGCGAAAAAAAGGGCCGAGCGTGCATCGGGCGATCCCGACGGAACAGTGGAAGCGGCATGGATCCTGCTCGTCGAGCGAATACTCACCCGACTGGCTGTCTACGATGAGGCCGCGACCCGGCAGGCGGTACTCGATCACTGCATTGGTTCTTCCCGTTTCCAGGGAGTCAGTTGCGCGCCGCTTGCTAACCTGGGTGCCTTTGATTTGGCGGGAGACCCCAAAAGCAGCAAACGACTCCTGGCCGAACTCAAGCGGACGCTTCCCTTCCCGCTTTTTCGCTGGCTGCGCAAACGGCGGGAGAAAAAGCTTCTCTTCCTGATTCGAGCCCTGTCCGGAACCAAATCGCCCGCTGTAAGGTCGGCATTGGCGGACGCCGCAAGTCGATATCCCGACAGTTCCTTCGGCCAGGCAGCAGCCTCCCCCGTCGGATTGGCCGAGCAGCCGGCGGCCCTCGCCTCGGGCGCCGACACCCCGGCCGTCTCACCCGTCGCCGAAGCGCGGACACCCGCACCCCTTGTTGAAGCAGAGTTTGCGTCGTTTGATCTTCCGGCCCTGCTGCAGCGCCTGGCCCGACGCGGGACAACGGGCATTCTTGAACTGCTGGGCCCCTCCAACGAGCTGCGGGGTCGACTGAGACTCGATGAGGGCAACTTGCGCAGTTGCTCAGCTGGCCAGCTTCAGGGAGTGGATGCGCTCTTTCTACTGATGGAAAAACCGGTCAGCGGGCGGTACCGGCTGGTAAGGATAGAAGAAAGCGGGTGTCGAGTTGAAGCTCCCCAACTGCCGTTGCTCGCCACCCTCATGGAAGGAATGCGCCGTCATGACGAGTATCGCCAGGCGTGTCTGATCGTACCCGACAACGCCGTCCTGTTGCCGACGCCTGGCCATCCAACAGCCCCCGAAGAGGAGACCGACCTGACGCTCCTACGACCGTTATGGGAGAAGGCGATCTCCGGAAAGACGCCGGTGGAATGCGAGGGGGAATTCATGACCGACCCGTATCGAATCCGTCGGGTCTTGTCTCACTGGGTTTCGGAGGGCGCGCTGCGAACGGCTGCCTGAATACCGCCTCGAAACCGTCGGATCATGAACTCGCAAACTGCGAGACTATTTCCCACAAGAATCGAATCGCAAAGTCCAGTTCCTGGACCGCCAGTTTTTCATCGTTCGCGTGTGTCTCGGAAACCGGGGCGGCGGAGAGGAACGGATCCAAGCCGTACGCGACGATACCCCTCTCTCTGAGAAACCGGCTGTCGCTGAAACCGGGCATGACCGCAGGACCAACAACCGCGCGCCTCTCCACCCGGGACACCGCCGATCGGATGGCCGCGAAGAACGTCGAGTCGAGGGATGAAGCAGCGGATTCGCCCACCAGAAGCGGCTCGATCTCGACGTTCGGATCGCCGATCACATCCGACACCGTCGCCAGGAACTCGTTCGGATCGGAGCCGGGAACCAGCCGGCAGTCGAGTTCTGCAACGGCCTGTCCGGGAATGGAGTTGATTTTCAGGCCGAAACGGGCCACAGTCACGGAAATTGTGGTTCTTAGAAGGGCGCGGTGGCCGGCCTCCATGTTTCTCAAGAAGTCAGGGTTTCTGGCCGCATCCTTGATGTCGAGGTAGCGCTCACGCAGACCATCGCTTTGGAACGGAGCCAGCTCCCTGAAGTACCTTGAGACGGCGGAATTGATCTGGACCGGCGGTTGATAGCCCAGAAGCCGTTCCAAGGCGCGAATGAGCCGATGCGGCGCCGATCCGCGCGACGGGACCGAAGCATGCCCTGATTTTCCTCGGCAGGTTAGGCGCAACCAGACTGGAATCTTTTGAGTATGCTCCACACCGACATAGGCGAGGTGACCGTCGCGCACCAGGTTGTTTCCCCCCTCGGCCAGGGCGAAATCCACGCCTGCCAGCACTTCCGGATGCCTCCGCACAATCCAGGCCATACCATCCGATCCTCCGGACTCCTCGTCGGCTGTCGCTAGAAAGACGACATCTCTATCGAGGCGAATCCGGGCTCTTTTCAAGGCGATCATTGTTGCCAGATGGGCTATCCCAAGGCCTTTCGCGTCGACCGCTCCTCGTCCCCAAATGTATCCTCCCCGGTTTATTCCGGAGAAGGGCGGCACGGTCCAGGAGGCCGCCTCAGCAGGGACGACATCAAGGTGGCTCAAGAGCATCAACCCGCCTTGGTCGCTCCGGCCTTTCAACCGCGCGTACACGTTGCCCCGTCCCGGAGCACTCTTCAGCACCCGGGCGGGGACCCCTTCGCGTCGCAACACCTGCGCCAGGTATTCGGCGGCGCGGAGTTCCCGGCCCGGCGGATTGCTCGTGTCGATCTGCAGATAGGACGAAAGTGTACGGACCGACTCTTTCAAGAGATCCTTAAAGTCTGGGGCTTCCTGGGCACACAACTGGGCCGTCGCGGCTATTAAGTAGAGTGCCAAAGCCTGGAGAGAGCTCAGAATGCAACGCGGAGCAGCCGGTCCTACTCCCCTTTTTCTGGATCTGGATTGCATAAGAACGGGAACAGGCCACTGTGTTGTCAGCAGCCTGAACCTAGCATTATAGCCGCTTGCCGTGGAGCTGGCGCAACGCCTCGTACAGCACAACGGCCACGGCGTTTGAGAGATTCAGACTGCGCACCGCACTGTTTTCCATGGGGATGGTCCAAATCCGGTCCGGGTATTCTTCAAAGACCCAATCTGGAAGACCGCGGGTTTCACTGCCGAACACCAGGTGGGACTCGGTTCCAAAAGGGGCATTCCAATAAGGCTCCGCCCCGTGCTTTGACAGGAAGAAGAGAGTCTCACGCGTCTTGCCCTCGAGAAAAGTGCGAAGACTCGGGTGTCGTACTACTGTGACCGCGTGCCAGTAGTCCAGACCGGCACGTCGGAGACGACTGTCGGTCAACCGGAACCCGAGCGGCTCCACGAGATGCAGCGGGGTATTGGTGGCGGCACAAAGGCGGGCTATGTTTCCTGTATTCGGAGGAATCTCGGGCTCAACCAATACGACGTGCATAGTTTCAGACGGGAAAGAGGGGAGATGGGAGACAAGGAGACAAGGAGACAAAGGAGGAGACGAAAAGCCGATTACGATTACGATTACGACTACGATCACGATCACGAGCGCGAGCACGAGCCGAACAGGTGACGCCGTCCTCGGCTTCTTCCCGCGTCCTCTCGCGCTCGCGCTCGTGATCGTGATCGTAGTCGTGATCGGCTTTTTGTCTTTGTCCCCCTCTCCTTGTCTCCCTGTCTCCCTGTCTCCCTGTCTCCCGTCTCCTCGTCCCCCTTCAGCCGCTCAGCACCTCCGCTATTCGCCTTTCGAGAACCGGAGTGCGGCCGGGATTCTCCAATCCGATCCGCTCGCAAACCGAGTCGCTCAAGGCCGCAGAAGGGGCGAGCCCGATGATTTCACTCGAGAGGACTGGGACGCCAAGGTCGTCGGCTTCTTTGCTCACACGCTCCCACACCGAAAGGATTGATGTCTGCCGATAGTCTCTCAAGTTGATCGAAACCTGTGCCTGCTGCTTTCGGGCGATGAAGAAGCCCATTGCCCGGACTTTCGGCATCCCTCCGTCCCGTTCTCGAATCGAACGGGCAATGCGCCGCGCCAGCTCAACGTCTCCGGTGCCCAGATAGATGTTGAACGCAACCAGGGGGACGCGTGCGCCGATGATCACCGCGCCTGCGGTAGGATGCAGTCGGGAAGGACCAAAATCAGGGGTGCGGTACGGATCGGTCGCGATACTCTTGGCCAATCCCTCCAGGCCGCCCTTTCGTATATCAGGCAACTGGGTTCGGTCGGGACGTATTGCCGCGTCCTCGTACAGATAGACGGGAATCCCCAGCTGACTGGCAACCCGGTCACCCAGCCTGCGCGCCAGGTCCACGCACGGTTCGATGGAAAGGGAGCCCAGGGGTACGAAGGGGACGACGTCAACAGCACCGATTCGCGGGTGCACCCCACGATGAACCCGCATGTCAATCAACTCGACCGCCCGGCGAATCGTGGCAAACGCAGAATCCATTATGGATTCGAGGCCGCCGATAAAGGAGAGCACGGTCCGATGATGGTCGGGGTCTGACGAACAATCGAGCAGGTGAGCGCCGGGAATCGTCTCGACCTGAGAGCTGATGGCCCGGATACGGTCGATCTCCCGGCCTTCGCTTACGTTCATTACACACTCGATAAAATCGTCGTTGACCTGGTCGAACATAGCGGCAGTTATTCTTGTGGTTCTTTCGGGTTTTGGACTTTGTCGATCAAAAGACTGGTTATCTGAAATCCCTTCATGCCGGTGACCCGGGCACGGTATTCGTCGCCGATGTCCACTTCATCGCCAACGACAGCGGTGCGACCCAATCGCATCATAACGTGTCCGCCAATCGTGTCATTCTCGTCGTCGTCAAGCTCTATCCCCAGCTCGTAGTGAAGTTCCTCGAGGAGCACGCGCCCATGCACGAGGTAGCGTCCGGCCTCGAGCTTCTGCACCGGTGAAGACGTGCCTTCGGGCTCGATGTCGAACTCATCCCGAATATCGCCGACCAGTTCCCCGAGGACGTTATCGAGCGTGACGATACCGACGGTGGAACCGTATTCGTCCACGACGATCGCCAGATGGTTCCGGGTACGCCGGAGATCGGCGAGAAGTGAACTTATGGGAGCACTGTCAGGCACGAACTGGGCGGGTCTCTTAACCGTGCTCAGATCGAAATCAGGGCCCAAATCCTGTTGCGCAAAGAGGTCCTTAACGTGGACGATGCCCAGAACGCGGTCGAGGTTCCGATCGCACAGCGGGTACCGGGTATGCTGATGTTCTCTGGCAATTTCGATGTTTTCAACTGATGTCCTGCGGACGTCTAGAAAGACGACATCTGTGGAAGGGACCATCACCTGCCGCACGTTTCTGTCGCCGAAGTCGAAGACGCGCTCCAGCATGCGTCGCTCGTCTCGCCCCAGAACGCCTCGCTCGTTGGACTGTGCCAGGATGAGCCTCAGTTCCTCCTCGGAGTGAACCAACTCGCTCTCAGTGACAGGCGGCAGACCGATGGCTTTGAGAAACAAGGTGGCGGTCCCGTTCAGCGCCCAGATAAAGGGATAAGATACCTTGTAAAAGAGCGCGAGCGGTGGTGCTGTCCAAAGAACGACCGGCACCGGCCTTTGGATGGCAATCGATTTGGGTGCCAGCTCTCCCAACACGATGTGGAGGAAAGTAATGGTCAGAAAGGCGACCGTCGCGGCCAGGCTGTGACTGAGAACCGGCTGCAGACCTCCAAAGCTGACGAAGAGAGGGGCGAACAGCTCGGCGAAGGCCGGCTCGCCGATCCAGCCCAAACCAAGGCTGGTCAGGGTAATCCCCAGCTGTGTGGCGGATAAGTACTCGTCCAGCTTGCCGATTACCTTGGCAGCTCTGACGGCCCTGGCTGATCCTTTTCGCGCCAGTTCCTGGATTCGGGTGACCCGCACTTTGACGATCGAGAACTCCGACGCCACAAAGAACCCGTTCAGCAGGACAAGGATGAGCGCGATTACGAGGAGCGCGACCTGTTGCATCGTGTCCATCAGTGAACCTTTATAACATACAAGGAGTCTAAAGGTTCGGAGGCTAATGAGAGAGCCAGAAATGGCACGGGCCTCGAGTTTAGTGAAAAGCGAGCGAGATTGCGGTATAGTGTTTGCACACACCGGCCTTTGGCTTGACAGGCTCGTGGGGGGCTTATGAAAAGCGGCAAACTAATCACAGCGACAGCGTGTTTTTTAATGTCAACGGCGCTGGTTCTCGCGCAAACGCGAGGCGGCGGGGACTCCGGTGGAGCACCGTCACGAGGCGGCGGCGGGGAACATTACCGGTCAGAGAGCGCACCGACTCCAAGCTCCTCTTCCGTTGGTCACACGAACACGGGAAGCATTGGCGGCGGCACTAACTACAGTAGTCCACCTCCTCAGCAGAACTACTACGGATCGCCGTACTACGGTAATTACTGGAGCAGCACGCAGGCGTTTTATTACGATCTGCTGAGGTCCTACTCTTTCCTGCCGATCCACTACTACACGTTCAGGTATTCGGTCGGGGACTCTGCCGTCGACCAGACTCTGGTCCGACTGGCACTGCGAGACTCGATCGAAACTGCTCACTTCCTCGTGTCCTATTCTGAGGAACTGTCGGGACTGCTGGACCAATACCAAGCCGGATCCATGGATCGAGAGGTTTTCTCCGATCGGTTCAACAAAACGCTGGGCACCATCCAGAAGCTCGCCAAGACGATTCGGAAAGATTCGCGCCTGGCCTATCTCGATCAGAGAAAAGGAATCGAGACGGCGGATCCTCTGGAGGCAAGCTCGATCGCGGAGCTGCGAAGCCTGGTTGATGAGCTCAGGCAGCAGGCGGTCATGATTGAGTCGGGCCTGGAGATCCACTATCAGGAAGACATGAGCCGGGTCATCGACCTGAAGACTCTTAAGCAACCGTCCTTCAAGACCTTGTCCTCGCGAATCGAGAAACTCTCGAAGGCGATCAAGGATTCTTCGAAGACCATCTGACGCGTTACGAAGGGGCAGAGGGGCAAAGGGACAGAGCGACAAAGGGAAAACCAAATCCTCTTTGCCCCTTTTCCCTTTGCCTCTTTGCCCCTCTGAGTTTTGCGAGCGCCCTCAGCTTTTAGGTATACTGAATTTCTCACCGCAAGATGAATCGGAGTTTTTACGACAGCCTGCGTCGTGCGAGCCAGCAGGATCTCTACCGAGCAGTCAACGACCCGGATGATGAGCTGTATGACATCGTCTGGGATTTGTTCGAAAGCGTCGTGATCGAGCCCGCAGAGGTGTTTGACCAGGACTTTCGCGATCTCAACCAGTTCCGCTACCGTATCAGCAGTTCCGTCGCCACTCTCGAGTTCTTTCCTGACCGCACGTACTTCGTCGACCGGCTGGAGCCCAATCCCTACAGGGATGATTCGGACGCGGCAGGTCTCCACCTGAAACTGTCGATCATGCCGTCGATGACCTGCCTCTTTTCGGTAGGATTGACCATCTGGGGCAAGACCGAGCGAGTGAGCTTCCAGGGGCTTTGGAGTAGGTACCGTGAGACACTTGCGGAGTTGCTGGGGCGGGCAAAGCCGATCCTGTTCACCTCATTTCCCTTCCCGCAACTTGAGCACGCATCGAGCGTCGAGGAGATGCTGGATCTCTACTTCGGACAACACGACCCGGAGGACTCGATCGAACTCCAGTACTCGTTCCCGGACATGGATGAAACCGGCGATCCCCAGAACTTCATGGTGTACATGGGCATGCTCTACCACATGCTTCGGACGTTCCGGTATCCCGCCACGGACATGAGCAAGGTCTGGTTAACCCGCCTCACCGACTTTTATTCAGGTTACTTGCCTGATCTGCCGCCGCCTCTGCCGTGCGTCCCCTTTGAAGATGCCTAGCCGACCAGCTCGTGCTGCTTTCCCAGGTTGTACTTCTTCATCTTGTAGCGAAGGGTATCGCGGCTGATCGAGAGCAAGCGGGAAGCCTGGGTCTGATTGCCGCGCGCCTTAATGAGAGCCTGCCGGATCAGCTCTTTCTCCACCTGGTAAAGGTCGATTCCCTGGGACGGGATGGTTAACCCGGCTCCGGGCAAATCCACAGCCTCGCCGGAAAACTCAGAGATCCTTAAAGGGAGCAAGTCGACGTCGATGACTCCCTGATCCTGGAGGATGACCGCCCTCTCAATGACATTGCGCAGCTCGCGGACATTGCCTGGCCAGTCGTAATTCATCAGGATCTTCTGCGCTTTTGGTGTGATCGCTTCGATGGTCTTTTTGAATCGAGCGTTGTAATCGCTTATGAAATGCTCAACGAGGACCGGGATATCTTCCTTGCGATCGCGTAGCGGCGGCAAGACGATCGGGATAACGGACAGCCTGTAAAAGAGGTCCTCCCTGAAGCTCCCTTCACGCGCCATCTTCTCAAGGTCCTTGTTGCTCGCACAAACCACTCGAACGTCGGCCTTGATGTCCTTGATTCCCCCGATTCTCCGAAAAGTCTGATCCTCCAGAACCCGTAACAGCTTGGCCTGGAGGTTCAGGTACATCTCGCTGATTTCGTCGAAGAAGACGGTCCCGCCGTCGGCCAGCTCGAACAGCCCCTTCTTCATAGTCTTCGCATCGGTGAAGGCGCCTCTTTCGTGGCCGAACAGCTCATTTTCGAGGAGCTGCTCAGGGATGGCCGCACAGTTCAGCACCATCAGCGGCTGCCTCCCTCTCCGGCTCTGGAAGTGGAGAGCCTTGGCCACCATATCCTTCCCGGTGCCGCTCTCACCTTGGATCAGGATCGTTATGGCCTCGCTGTCGGCGACCTTTTCGACGAGTTTCTTGACCTCGCTGATTGCCGGCGATTGGCCGATAATTCTGTCGATCGACCAGGTCTCCTGCTGCTCTTTCTTGCTGCGCTCAACTTCGGTCCTCAGAAAGCTCGTCTCGACAGCGTTTTCGATGGAGTGCAACAGTCTTTCGAAATTGATCGGCTTTTCGAGGAAATCGTAGGCCCCGATCTGAAGAGCCTTGACCGCGTCGTCAACCGCCCCGTAAGCCGTGATCATGATGATGGGAAGTGCGGGCGACTGCCTCTTCATGTCAAGCAGGACCTTCAGACCATTCGCGTCTGGCAGACGGATATCGAGCGTTACAAGATCCGGCATGTACTCCTGGAATTGGGCCATGGCCGAGGCGGCATTGTCCGCCTCCAGAACCTGGTACCCGGCGGACTCCAGCTTCTGGCGAAGCGACCACCGAACCAGGTTTTCATCGTCGACGACCAAGACTGTCTTTGTTCTCATCGTCCCTTCTGTTCGCGAGGCAACTTCAAAACGAAGGACGCGCCCTTCTTGACATCGGTATCGAGTGCTACGACGCCGCCGTGTTCGTGCAGGATTCGCTGGCAAGTCGCCAGGCCCAGCCCCGTACCGGCCTGCTTGGTAGTGAAGAACGGATCGAAGATTTTTCCCTGCAGGCCGATTGGAATTCCAGGGCCGCTATCGTGGATGCGAACGTGGAGTGTTTCCTCGTCGGCTCGGAAGGAGATCCGGATTACTCCCGTCCGGTTCATCGCCTCGAGCGAGTTGAGGAGCAGGTTCATCATGACCTGCTCGAGGTAGCTTTCATCGCCGTTAACCCTGACGGCCCGGTCCTCCTTTTTGCCCTCGACGATGAACTTGACGTCTCGTCCACCCGATTCCTTGAGCAGGCTGATTACGTGTCGCACGATCGGGTCAAGGCAGATGGGCTTCAATTCCGGCGTTTTGGGTTTCGCGTAGTTCAGCAGGTCGCGGACGATCTTGTCGATACGACCGACCTCGCCGAGGACCTCGGACAGGATATCCTGCTCCAGCTGCCCGGTCGTTCGATCCCGGATCACCTCGATTGCACCCTGGATACCCGCGAGCGGATTCTTGATTTCGTGGGCCAACCCGGCGGCCAGCCTGCCGATGGCCGAAAAATGCTCCGCCTGGCGCACGAGCTCCTCCATCTCACGCTGCCGAGTCACATCCTTGATAACGAAGGAGCAACCCGCGTAATTGCCCTTCTCGTCACGCACCGCGGTGCTCGTCAGGATGACCTGTATTGACTTCCCCTCCTTCGTCCGCCACTGGGTCAATCGGTTGTTCACGGCTCCGGCCCGCCGCGTCTGCTCCTCGATCTGGCGCAATTCGTACTCGCGCGACGAGGTGACCAGTCGCTGTATCCCGTGCCCCGCAATTTCGTCTTCGAGGTAACCGAAGATGGCCTCCGCGCCTTTGTTCCAGAGAATGATCTTGCCCCTCGCGTCCACGCTGATGATTGCGTCCGCCGAGTCCTTCAGGATGTGAGCCAGAAACTGCTCGTTACGAGCGATGGCGGATTGCAGCTCGCTCTGAAGCCTGCGCAGGCTCTCGACCTCGGGTTTTTCTTCGCAGACCACACTGCTGTAGCGGGCCACCACCTGCTGGATCGCTTTGCGGACCGGAGCAGACGAGTCCAATCCAAGAGCTGCGATTTGCTCGTTCAGGTCCCGCTGCAACCGCTCGAGCAGGTGACAGGTCGCCTGCTGCGCCGGAGTCAGTGACCCGCGCTCCGCGCCTTCGATATTGATTAATCGTTCTCCCACAAATGCATCCCTTCAGCCAACTTATCCCGACTAGTATAGCAAGCTGTCCCGCCCGGGGGCGCCGGGGGCGTCAGTGATCGGGTTCTTGGAAGGTGCGTGTAGCAGCGCGGCTTGTTTGGAGCAGTGCGGCGGCAACGAGAGGCCGACGCTTTATCAGGCCTCAAGGCGACGCCGGGAATCCTGATGGCCTTCTGGAGCGCGGACATCTTGTCCGCACTGGGATCGCGGACGTCCCGTCCGCGCGGCGGGCATCTTGCCCGCCGGTGTCCGACTTGGAAGTCGGACCAACACGGATGCCCGGCACGCGGGCAAGATGCCCACGAACCCAGTGCGGACGGGACAGGCCCCTTCCGCAACGATCCCCTGCACCTCTTGTCTTATCCTGCTGGCAGTCACTGCTCGCGTGCCCGCCCGTAAAACCGCGTCAATACAGGCGAATCCCAGAGAAATGCTAGAAGGCGAAAGAGCCAGTACGCTTCACCGACGACCCGTTCGACCGCGACCACCGCAAAAGCGAAAACGCCGGGATTGTCGATGAGAAGGACTCCCCTATTGTCCGCCAACCATGAGGCGGCTCCATCCCCCGCACCGACGAGGATGCTCCAGAGGAACTTCCCGATAAAGAACCCTTCCCAGGGCGGATCCTTGAATCCCTGCCAACTGGATACGATCAGGCCTGAACCGCCCCTGTCAACGCCGTGAT
>Ga0105091_10000104_pt1 | contig 29359 bp, 24 predicted proteins | sample PPLLak1March2015_FD_87022 | JGI IMG/M metagenome (GOLD analysis project Ga0105091, IMG submission 87022) | Freshwater sediment microbial communities from Prairie Pothole Lake near Jamestown, North Dakota, USA - PPLs Lake P7 Core (1) Depth... | ecosystem: Environmental > Aquatic > Freshwater >... | reverse complement strand
TCTGCAATCAATGCTTTCATTTTTGTGCACCCTTATCTACGGCTGCCTTTAACTTTGCTATGTGTTTCAGAAAGCTACGATCCTTGATAAGAATGAAATAAGCAAAGTCAATGAATAAGATAGAAACGCAGGACCTATCACTTGTAAGTAAGATGTATATCGAAGAATCTTTCTCAAACCAAATAGTGGCGGAAGTTTTGAATAATGGTACTGAGTCAGCAGAGTTTGTAGAAGCTACGACATCATTCTACGATGCTTACGGACAAATAGTGGTGCACAGGATATGCCTTCGCAGAGCCAAGTACTGTTCACCAAGAAACGAAGTCACCATTCTCAATACCCATAACCAGTGATACTATAATAAATGAAGCAGGATCGTACAGTCTTACCCTTTAATGGCAGGATTCGGAAGTTAACGATTATTCGAAGTTAGTTCTGGAAAACGAACTGTAACCTCATCGACTTCATCGGGTGAGGAGTCATCCCGCGAAGAGGCTGCTGCTGAAACATCCGAAGAAGAGTCTAACTAGACCTAGTGGAGGTGCCTGGTAGTCTCCTTTTTTGCGGTATTATATAGAATAATTATTCCTAATCAACAAACAACATGAAGGAAACCGAAGCGCAAGATAAATTCTTTCATGATATTAATGATATTGGATATCACCTTAAGCATACTCCAATGAAAATTCGTGAAATCTATCATTTTTATCAAAAAGGACAATTAGCATTTGACACTGAGTATCAGAGAACAGAGGTGTGGCCTAGGAAAAAAGATAGACTTCTAATCGATTCAATCATAAGAAAGTACGACATATCGATGATATTTTTAAGAATGCGAATAAGGGGCGATCGGTTCTTTTACGAATGTATTGATGGTCAGCAAAGACTAAGGTGTATTTTTAAGTTCATGAATTCGCTATTGTTCCGGACGTGACCCCCGGGCTTGACCGTAACTATTACCATTCTCAACTTCCCCAGGATATCCAGAGCGATTTCCTAACGTTTGAAATTAATTCAATTATTGTTAGTGATGCAGATGACGATACTACTACGGATATTTTCAGCCGTCTACAAGAGGGAATCAGGCTCAACGAACCCGAACGGGTTAATACCCTGAGATCAAAATTGAGGAAAGCAGCGATCGAAATTGCCAAACATCCATTTTTTGAAAATATAGCACTTAGAGATTTTAGGTTCGCTCATCGTCATTGTGCCGCACAAATTTTAGCTCTATCTGAAGATCCGGATAGCCTGAGCTAGGTTTTCGCCAAATGAAAAAAATTTGCGACTATTACAAAGACATTTCCCCTAATCCATCTTTAGTTCAACCAATCCAGGTTTAGGGAACTCTAGAACGAATATTCACATATCTTGATGTTATAATATTTACTTCTGGTAAGGTCAGCGGGAGTAAGCAGTTCGGTCTTGTGGTAATTGCAAGTTGATTAAATGGCAACAAGGCATGCTATTCTTATGGTTTTGATGCAGAAAACAATTGATGTATGAAAATTATGCAAATAATCGCATCGATCTGGTAGATAAATAACATATGCAAAATATCGTGCTGAGGGTAATTTGACAAGGACGTCAAGTTAGAGGCACATCACGTCAAACCAGAAGTGCTTTCTAATCACAATAATTTGGCATATTTTGACTCACTAATCGTTTCTAAACTTGGTCCCTTTGTACTAATCAGGTCTTTAATATTTCAATATTGATTAAACTTTTAGGCAAGCGCTTCTAAGTCGTCCAATACTACTTTACCACGAGCCCCAGAGAGTTTGAATACCTTCTCTAAACTACTTTGGTATCCTTCTTCCTTCAATTTCTCACGGATAGGGTATGGATACCGGCAGGCATCATTTCCATACAATTTTTCCAACTTGATTAAAAGATCGGTCAAAACCGTATTTATTATAAATTCATTCACATTACCATGATTGTACTTTATTGCCATATCCCGTATCCACGACATTTGATATTTCTTAAACTGTAGGCCGTTAACAGTTACCAAATCTGGCTCTTTTGTTAACTCTATCCCCCCCATTCATTTTTCGTGCATAAGTTCTCACGGTTAGCTAAAAAGGTTCCTATCGTGTTTCATGAAATGTGCGAAGATTAAAACTGTTTTTTCGCGTAACTGACACTATTTGCTCAGTTATTGTTTGGCATTTTACCATGTAGGTTGAATCTTTCGAAGTGAATAATTTGTTCAACTTTTGTAATATCTTTATGGAGCGTTAGATGACAGCAAAGGAGTAGAGCATCTTCGATTATTTCGTTAGGTTCTCACTTTTTTCGCCAATGTGTAGCGAAAAAATCTATCTGTAAAAAATCATCCAGGATGATCTAAAGACTGATAAAGGGAATCTAACTCACAACCAAAAATGTCATACAAATTCCACTTAACCCCGTATTACTCAATTTCTATGCCCCCATTGTTGACAGTAACATTTGCGGCTCAACATTTCCTCTTAAAAGAGTTTGATCGAGTCAAGGCTTATACGAACTTGAAGTTATGGCCATATTGTAATCCGATGCACCGATATTGTAATTAGCTAATTGCTGAGGAAAAATTTCTTGATTATTTTAAAGTAATTTTATTGATTACTGCTCATAAAGTTGATCTTCAAATCTAATTTTATCGGTGACTGCATTCCCAACTACAAATCAAGGCGAAGACATCCTGGATCAGACACAATTGACCAGACTTTATAGACTAAAGCAGTTGAATGAGGGGTGTCATCATCAATGCACTCGATGTGCAGTACTATTTAGTTGTGATTATAACTATACCCGGTACGAGATGGGTTTAAAGAAACTATGTGGAAATCCGTTTTACTACGGCAAATGTAGGACTTGCAAGACGATCTAACATTCACAACCTCATAAATGTACACCCAACTGCAATAGAGTATTGGTCAATCAGTGCGACATCGAACACTCTTGTAATCTGCGAAGTAGCGTCGTTTCAAAATATTGGCAAGATTGCTTATTTCGCTTACGTCATTAAATTCATTTGTTTTGTTAACTCTTACGCCTAAAGAACCCAGCTCGTTTAGCCACCATTCATTCTTTTCGTGAAATTCGTGTATAGTAGCCACTGATTCACTTCACAATAGACAATTAGGGATCCCATCTAATAAAGATGAGAGTATGAATTAGATTGACACAGACATGAATTCCAGAACTCATTTAAGGTCAAGAGTAGATGTGCGCCCAAATTAAACAGGCAATAAGCTTAGAATATTGACTTACAACTTCCATTGATTGGTAGTCGAAGAAAACATGAACTTGTTTATTACGTCTAAATAATCCAACTCGAGGCTTGGTGGCCTGATTCCAAGGAAGGTTAGATCAGTGTTTCTTTTTTCTGTGTTGGGATCCTTTTACAACTATTGTTTGGCTCTGCTCTTTTAAAAATTGACTCAAATAATATGATCCACCGGTTCCCTTCCCCGTTGTCCCTGAAGCCTTCCAACCACCAAATGATTGAGAGCCTACCATTGCTCCGGTCGTAGCACCAGAGGTTCTATTAACGTATACCACTCCCGCCTCAATTTCTTGGAGGAAGGTCTCAATTTCTTGTTTGTTATCACTGTAAATGGCGGCTGTCAAGCCGTACTCCGATATATTACACTGTTCTAATGCCTCATCAAATTTAGCGTATTCCGCTATACATAAAATCGGAACGAATAGCTCCTCTTTCAATAGGAGATTGTTATTTGATAAACCTTCAACAATCATCGGTTCAACGAAAAAACCATACTTTAAATCACCACTCTTCCTTACCTTTCCACCAACCAATACTTTCCCATAACGAGAGGCTATTTTTGAGTATTTCTGATATTTGATATAAGCAGTTGAATTGATAACGGGACCCATAAACGTCGTGGAGTCGATTGGATTTCCAACAAACAGTTCATTTGCCCTCCGGATCAACCGTTCGGTAAAATGTTGCTTAACGTCTCTGTGAACATATACACGAGAGGTCGCACTACATTTTTGACCAGAGTATCCAAATGCTCCTTGATTTATACCTTCTACGGCGTCATCCAGATTTGCATTCGCTGTGACTACTGCTGGATTCTTTCCGCCCAATTCGGCAATTACGACCCTAGGCTTCATCTTGTTGGATTCACCTAATATCATGTCACCTACGACTTTAGATCCAGTGAACGCAATTCCTGCTACCATCCTGCTTTGTACCACGGCTTTTCCGACAGTGTTACCGCTACCAGTTATGAAGTTCAAAGCTCCTCCAGGCAATCCTGCCTTCATCATGATTTCAGTAAAGAGATAGGCTACAATTGGGGTATCGCTGGCAGGTTTTAAAACCACCGTATTGCCTGTAACTAAAGCTCCAGTGCACATCCCGATTGTAAGAGCGGCAGGAAAATTAAAGGGCGAAATCACACCCCAAACTCCATAAGGCTTCATCACACTCTTACTTCTTTCGCTTGGACGGGCACTCTTTGTGTCCACCACATAACCATTATTTGATACCATTTCCGTGGAGTAATATCTTATGAAATCGATTGCCTCGTCGACATCTGCCATTGCCTCAAATCGATTTTTTCCACTTTCAAATGTTATCCATGCAGATAGCTCATATTTCCTGGCTGCGATGCTCTTAACACCAGAAGCGAAGATCTTTAGACGCTCTTTATAGTCTATTTTTCTCCAATTTTCAAATGTATTAGATGCTGATGTTATCGCGTAGTTGACATGTTTCAAATTCCCCCTTGGAAAGTATCCTAAAACTATCCGAGTGTCCAATGGGGAAGTATGCTTAAATGACTTTACCAACCTAACAGCCTTGCCATCAATCAATAGCGGATATTTCCTACCGAACTGAGATTTGATTTGTTCGATAGCATTATCATATTTCTTATGAAATATTGATTCTTGATTAGACAGCAATAGCTTCCTGAAAGTGTCTTCATTCTCAAATCTCATCAAACTATTTCTGAACGGAGAGGCATAAAAATCATGGAGATGGGCTAGGTAAAATACTGAGCATCGTCAAACAATGCAGCTACTAAACTACTCAATTTGGAATTACGCGCCATATGATTGTGAAATTGCAAAACAGTAATTCATATCAAACCATTGATATTTGTGTCAATCACAAGTCTCAGAGAATTTTTTCAGTTGGTAAAAAGTTTCAGTTCTTGTTGCTCAAAATAGTTCATCTAATTTCTAACAAGCAAAGTATAGGAAATTACATATATACACGCCTCTATATTCTCTGAATTAATTAATACTATGAAGGAAATTAGGATCCTTAGTAAACTGCTAATAGTCGATGACCATAACGCAATGCTAATCGCCCTGCCTTCTCGCTGAAGCTCTTATGGTCCAGAGGAATAGCTTTCATTGTTCCCTTAAGAACAGTCTGGTAGGATTTAATTGATTATTAAATATTTTTCAAAAGGGAATCGGGGACCAATATTTCATGAGTATTTTAGAATCTTTCAATGTTTAGAAAGTGCGAAGCGAAGTGGAAAGCAGGCTATTCTTTGGATGTGGAATGAGCAAACATCTCTAGCTTATTCCATTGATCCATTTGATGAATTCTTTAACGGTTACTTCAGTGCCAATATGGTAAGGGTCGGTAGACGATTTTCTCATCAGTAAAATAAAGAATATTTAAATTCTCCTCTTGTAGTATTATGTAAACAGGGCGTCAAGCGGTGCCATACCAAGTAACCAATATGATGATGGTGATTGGAATTGAGTGGATAATTATTATCGTTGTAATCGTCATCCTATTTTTTGGAGTCAAGAAGATCCCTCAACTAACTAGATCAGTTGGAAAAGCTTCTGCGGAATTCCAGAAATCCAAAATAGAAGCAATTAGAGAATTGGAACGATTGAAAGACCGAATAGACGTTTCAGATATAGATAGGGAAAAATTGGAAACTATTGCTGACACGCTGGGAATCGATTACAGTAACAAGAATAATGAAGAGCTGAGAAACGCTATTGATGAGGAGGTAGGTAAAGAAAGGAAATGATGAAGTGTACGTAGGAGGCCCTAAACCTATTCGGTGGACGCCAAGAGTTATAGCCAAGGCTGACCTTTAGATATTGAATCATTCGATGGCGATGTTAACTCTTGATTGATTGTTGAGATGGTTTCGAATAATGTTCTTTACTAAGTACAAATATTCGATATACTATGATCTCAAATGGGCTAGAAGTAGCACTATAGAGCATACCAATTCATAATTCAACCCAACTCTCTCCGGTAGATAGGTATCATCTTGTATCTTTATGCTGAACTGTAGCCTGTTGCGGTGACAATATGGTCTATGTCCTGTGATTTTGAAGTAGAAAATAGAAGGGGAGCTCCGGAAAACAAAATATTAGTATGTAATTCAAAATGTCAGTTTATTTAATTTCACCATCACCAATTCCACTGGCAATAAATGATGTTCCCTTAAACATTTTCATCAGGAGTGTTTTGAATATTTGTCAAAGGCATAAATATATCAAGGAAGGAATGAGGTTAGAGCCCTTACCATTCTTTAGCCTTTGCTATCGAAGGCTGGTGAGCAGCTTTAGTTACATTCATTCAGCTGGTAAGTTCAAATAACGATGGTGAAAGTCGAGAATTAATTGGTTCCCAGGTATTGTTTCATTTTAAGGAACAATTGGAATCCACTTTAAACTTCTTGATTGCCAGGTCAACCAACAGTAATTCAGGAATGCCTTTCCTTCTCATATATCTGTACTAACAAGTTATTTACTCTAAATTGTGTTCTGAGACTGGGGTTTTCAAATCTAGTCGGCCACATTGAAGTGACAAAGGAAGCTTTCAGAGTATAGGTCTGTACGTGTCCAATTAACATTGGACGTTGATGAAAGGTGGGTATGATTAATCTAATGGATTTGGATCAAACTGATACAGTGTAACAGAATAAGCAGTACATTCTGATATTCTTGCTATAGTCCGCTGGACTTATCTGATCATGCAGATCGTTAAAGCTTTTTAACCTAGACTTTGTTAATGATGAAATTATTGGACTCCAACTCAGATCAAGGGTTTCTTTTTCAACACTAAATTTCCTCTTGGCTTTTCTACAAAGACAATGCATTACTTTAACTGCATATATTGAACATTAATTATTTCTGTCAACTCCAGATATTTGGACGTCTGCCGACACATAGAATCACGATCAAGTTGAATTATACCAAATGAAAGATCTATATCGCGTTTCTAAAGTTGGTATCGCGGAAAATATATATAAGTACCTAATGATATATCGAAATTAGATGCCGACATCTACAAAAAAGAAAACTGCAGCTAGCTCAAAGAGAAAGAGCACAACTGCAAAAGGAACAAAGGCAGCAAAGAAAGGTAAGAAATCCAAAAGCAAGTAATGTTTGGCAAACAAATCCTTTTTTGCTTCATGCAAGGAGTAGAATATTCGTTAGAATATGATACTCTTCTGCAATATTTTTTCGTTTAGCTTAGATCGGACCGATTCTGATAATGCCAGAGGGTATTAGATTCTACTTTCTTAGCTAGTTAGCCTATGCTAGCTGATAATAAGGTCTCATTTAATTTTCTTCTGGTTCGTGTATGGCTGATTTTGGTGGGAAAAATGTATTTTATCTAGTTGAATGTAATCGCCGAGTTCAATTATCAATCTGAAGAATAGCTATTACCAATACATGATGCACGACTCAAAAATAAGTAGCGATTATTGGTTCACTTTTCGTCGTATTCATGGCCATTTGCCAATGATTTTTCCATTACCAAAACCTAAATAATATTCCTCAATCGCGACCCCGTATAAGATAATACGTTTTTGTACCAATGAATGTTCAGCAATCCATTACTGTCTTGAATAAGGCGATAATCGATTGATGTTCGTGTTATTGCAATGCTAGAATGCATAATCAAATGGATTATACATTGAATACGGTTTGGATTTTAAATTAGCTTTATCAGCAGATGCCGAATCGAAAAAACCTTAATTAATTCACCTTAAGCAATACGTGTTTCTTGAGTCCATGGTTAAACCGTGCAAAACTTGTTCCTTTATTATGGTTAAGTCAATACAATAAGTCAGAGACTTGCAAGATTTTCTCTGACAAAAACTACCCCGCCATCTAGGATGAAGAAAACTATGATATATTATTTATGAATTCTTTCAGGAATTTTCGAGAAGATAGGGTATTGTTAGTTGGTAACTGACCCCAATGAATAATTGTAATCTAAGGGGCCCACATACACTTCCATCATTTGGTACCAAATGCTTGATTTGGGTCGATAACTTAGGTTCAATTGATGCTAAATCAAAATTCTTTACATTCTTATCATGGTTCTTAAAGTTAAGCCGCAACCACTCTGACTAGTGGATCCATAGACAGCGAAACCAAATAGGATTCCTATTCCTGGGTTGACTCAAGGTTCTACCGCTAATTGGCGATCGTTGTGTGGATTTGCAATACGAAATGTTGGCCGACTGTAATAACTTACCAAGTTGTTCAGGATTAGTGGGGCAGCAATATTCTACTTTCAATTAATTGGTTGCTTCGCAACAGAGAAATAGACAAATGGTACCATGGTCCACAATATTTCTCTAGAATAGTTAGTGGAAACCGATTTACAAGTAATCCTAAAATCTAGCTTCCAATTCTGAATGTACTATCATTGGCCAACAGAAACGAATTAATTGATGGATTTGCAACGACGGAAGGAACTAGTCGATATGTGAAATATGCTGTCAATGAAAAAAGCAGACCTGAGAGCCATTTTCGCATTTTCGATGATCTAAATCTATCAAGTCTTGGAATGGGAACCTATTTGGGAGATATTACAGACTACGAAGACGAGGCAATCGAAAATGCGATATACGAATCCATCAAATCTGGAGCAATGAATATTATTGATACTGCTATCAACTATCGAGCTATGAAATCTGAGAAATCAATTGGAAGAGCACTATCGCGCCTAATCATAGATCGCATTATTTCGAGAGATCAAGTTTTTGTCTCGACTAAGAACGGTTACATAACCAATGACGGAGACTTTCCGTCTATAGGAATGATGGAATATATGCAGAAGATGTACATTACTCCTGGGCTTATTAGTCCGAGTGATATAAGCAGTGGCTACAATGTACTGAATCCTACATACATTGAGAGATGCATAGATAAATCATTATCTAATATGAATTTGAGAACAATTGACCTGGTCTATGCGCATAATTCTTTTGAAAGTTGGTATCAGGATGTTACCAGGGAGGAATTTATGGAAATGCTCAGAAAGGTTTTTCAGGTTTATGAGAAATATAGGGCCAGAAATAAAATACGTTACTATGGAATGGCTACTTGGACTTGCTTTAGAGTACCTGATGATAAAAGTGAATACTTATCACTAGAAGAGGTTGTAAAGCTAGCCCAAGATGTCAATGAAGGCGGTTCAAACAACCATGGATTTCGATTTATACAACTGCCTTACAACCTGGCATACAGCGAACCGTTGCTTTTAAAAAACCAGACCGTAGGAAATGAAAAGAATCTTTCAATTTTAGAAGCGGCATCAAAGCTTAGGATTGGAGTCTTTACAAGTATTCCTCTTTTTCAAGGGAAGCTCCTTCGCGCCAAAATTCCTAGCTATAATGAATATTTGACCGATCCAGTTGCAAACATACTACAAGTGATACGTTCTACTCCTTCAGTTATCGCTCCCCTAATAGGTCAAAAAAAGCCAGAACATGTGGAACAGAATCTCCGGTTAGCAAATGTGCCGCCGATGCAAATAGAGGAATTTAAGAGAGCGATCAACATTCTCCTAGGCAAGACCTAATTACGGATTTGAACGGTCAGATATCTTTTGAGAATAACACTGAATATCGTACTTGGTCCTTAACATATTGAATTCCAGTCACTTCGCTTGCATTGATAGGATCTTACTATGATGATTTGATAGAATTGGTATTGACCATAGGCAACTGTATATGACTACACTTATTCAGTAGTAGACTGATACATCCAGAAATATCTGAGCATGCCCTACTTCAATTCATTACCAGAAGAGATAATGCATAAACCTAACTTCCGCATTTGAACTTACAACTCTGAAAGGTTGCAAGAATGTGGAGCCCATATTCATTTGAAGCCATAAACGGAAATCCATTCTCTTTGCGGAGATCGTGTGTTGTTGATATGTCATAATATTAGAAGGAATTTCCTGTTTAAGACTGGTTTTCATTCTCACTTACCCGGGGGGTGCATTACTTTAGATTTATTAATTAAGATATTTCTGTGGGTCGCAAACATCGTATGACCCCTAGCACTATATTAAATTACGGGGTAATACTCAATAGGAAGTGATTTAGAAATTAATTATCAGGAAACTTGAACCATTGGAGGTGAGGCTGCCAGTGTTTAATACGAGATAGTTAACTTTCACAAAGTTATTTCACCAATTTCCTTCTGTATTATGCTTGGTTCTTCCAACGATTGTTGGAATCGTCCCAGCATCTCCTGCAGAGTTGACCATCAATCTTCCACTTAGGTTTGGGATTGTAACGAAAGAAAGGCATTTTGTTACCACAAACAGCACAATAATTGATTCTATTTTCGTATTCTTTGCTCTTCAAGGAATAGCATCGCTTACAAAGGATTAAGTTTGTGTCAATGTTCCACTGCCATTTTGGTTTAAGCGGTTCTGAGCCAGAACCAATATCAGCATTACACATTCCACATTTTGGAGATGCCTCATTCTCATCTTCGATCATGTCCTGCCGTTTCTTGCTTCTACTGACTTCAGTGTGTCCTGAATATTCCATGGATTTCATGACGTGACAATCTCCGCAGAGCATACCACGAATATCCCATTCATCTCGTGGCTTGTACCTGAATTTTATTAACTCTTTATTGCAAACTGCACAGTGCTCCTTAGCTTTATTACGTGTCAGCAGCGGAAACCACATCAGTAAGTGTCTAGAACGTTCCAGTATCTAACTCTTGTTAATTAGATTCATATTTGGTGATGAATGTTATTCGATCGAAGTCTTAGTTTTACCCAGTAGAACTTGAGCTTACAACTTGAAAATTTTTGATTCCTGCCTTGAGATTTCTAATTGAAACTGTAGTGCTCTTAAGTAGCTACATCAGTCTCATGATCTTACTCGTAGAAGGAGATACCTTTGATCGCCTCGGCTTGAATTTCACCTATGGTCGTGAACGGCAGACTAATTCTTCTGCAGGGTCTGGTTGTTAGATGAAGATTGTCTATACTGTTCCAACCGGACTATGAAGTAGTTATAAAACATAATCCCTTTATTGGTTAATACTTGTGTTCGTGTGATGCACCTAATCCCGTAAGTGTTCCAGTATAGTCTCCTGTAACTTCCAACACATTCTCATCGTTACTTATTTCTTTCAGTTTTTCTAAGCTCAATCGTTGATTGGTTACATAATGAGTGCCTTTATCGTGGATGGATGGAACCATTCCCGTGCTCAGGTATATCTTATCTTTCATTAGATCGGAATCCGTTCCGTCTTTTGTAAAGATTTCAACCATGTAGAATGGGGCATGTTCTGATTTTTCTTGCTCACGAACAAGCAAATCATGGATAAGAAGTGGGTCTACTTTAGGCAAATATGTTTCATATAGCGTTTGCAACCCGCGAAAAACGGATCTGATCTCTCTCAACTCATATGATGACAAATTCTCAATATGATTATAGAATAACTTATTCTTATAATTTCTCAATTTTAGCAGCTGAACTCCAGATCCAGGAGTGGGAATTTCTTCTCACATTCCAATTAATTCATTCAAACAAGAATTAATCAAATCATTGCTACTCAACACCTGATATCGCGATCGCATATATCATTAACCTGCCTCTTTTGATCCACATGCTCACTATAAGGAAGGAGTTCCGATTCAGAATTCTTTCAGGATCTCCTTTGATATATCTACCCCCCTTTTGAATTCACGTCTATCTGACATTTTCTAAGATAATTGTTATTGCAATTGAAGGATTTGATTATCTCGACAATTAATTCCTTCATCGTTGGGTAAATCATCACGGTCAATTATTCTCACGGGCCTTCATGTTGATTTATGCCGGATAATTTAATACGATTATCCATCCAAAATTAATGCCCCCTCTTCAAAAATTCGATATTCCCTTGAAATCAATTAGTTCAGCACATGGGCTAGATTGCGAAAGGACAAATAATGACGATATGTAGGATACGAATGCTACTATCTGGTTGAATGATACATAGCATCAACGACAGCCAGTAGTATTCATTTCTTTGACCTTCTAACAAATCTCTTCAACAAACCAATTGAACACACGATGATCCCTATCACAGTGACTGCCGAGCCATACGTAGTCCAGTCTGCATTGTTGTACATGAAAGACGAGGAAGGACCCAAGAGACTGCTACTTTGAGCTATGAAGACAAGCCCAAGTCCAATGATGATACCTCCTATTAGTATTATCGAGAAAGGTGATTTCTTAGGTTCAGAAGACAACGAGGTTATGGGACTATCGATAGTCCAATTTATTTCTTCGAACGCACTACTTAATGAAGCTATCTCATTTTAGTGACGAGGATAATCACAAGGCTGGACAGACTTCAAGATGGACTCATAGCAGTCTTATCGTCTCTAGTACTAAAAGATTTTGAGTTCAGTGAGCTTTGCTTCCAGATGGGAATAAATAAAAGATGAGAGGCATAAATTCAAACCATGTCGTATCATAAACCAAGCAGTAGGGTAGTCGTTGCCGAGATTAGTTTAGTTCCTCTCGCGAAGGGCAAAGTAAGCATGAGTGATGAAATTGCTGTCGCTTTCATGGCTATTAAGAAGACAAAAGGGTTGAAAGTTACTCTTACTGGAATGGGAACACAAGTAGAGTCAACAAAATTGAAGAGTATTTTGAACGCAGTCGAAGCTGCGCACGAAGCAGTAAAAAAAGTAGGAGTATCTCGTATCATCTCTACAATTCGCATAGATCAAAGATTAGACAAAATGCATACATTGGAAGATAGAGTCCAAGTTGTGACAAGAAAACTAGATAAGGTTAAACTTGCATCCCACAATAGTTCTTAAAAGAGCACAAGGAACTTTCTACTGACAGACCTCTACTGAAATTCTGCCCTTTAATACCTCAAACGGTTAAGGCAAAGAGGATTTGACTAATACTGCTGAATCGAACATTCCGTCCCGAAGTAATCAGTGTATTTTGATAGTACCCACTATTCATTTGTTATTATGCTTTCTACATTTTCAACAAATAACTGGGTGGAATAGCTATCGCTAATCCCTTCTCTTCTAGCGTAGTGTTTAGCCCTTAACATAAAAAGTTGATATTCTCTCTCTAATCTCTGTTTCACACGTGTGAAGTGGATTCTACTTTCGTGAATTTTTGATGCTTGAAAGTAGGCGAATGATGTCAAGATAACTATAGCTGCGACGGCAGATGCAAGAGTTACCAGCGGGTTGTTGACATTCTGGTTAGTCAAACCCAGAGCTAAAGCATTTAGAATTGCCACAAACAATGCAGATGATATTATTACAATTTTCCAGATATTGAATTTCATAGAATTTGATCTGGCTTTATTTTGATACCAGTACAACGTTGGTATGAACCGCCTTTCTATATATTCCGAAAGCGTTGGTGATAGCGGAATAGTACCACTATTCATAGTTGAGTTTTCATAATATTGAAAAGTTTCTGTCCCACTAGGTTGAGAACCTTGTGACAATTTTTCCTGAGCTTGATTGCTCCTATCTTGCCGCTTTCTCAAATCAACTGCGATCTCTAACGGTATTTTTAAGTATTCCGCGACAAAACTGAGTCCCATATTTTTTCATTCTCTTCCCTTCTCTTTGCTTTTAACATTTGTTTGTTAATTAAAAGCTTCAAAGTGCACAACAATAATTATTCTAATTCATGGGTGAAGCAATCCTCCAGCCCATATGTTACCCTTTGGTGCCGTTGCTATTCATGAGGGAAAAGTGATTTATCTATTTAGCGGTTATCCGTCTCTGGAATAATCACCGCAGGAGGCTAATTGTTGCTTGTATTCTATGTCATATCTTATTATTGAAAGAATATTTAGCGGTGTATTGTTTCAAGAATCAAAAAAGTGGATCGAACCTATATGATAGCGCAGCCTATTTTGCTACGAATAAGATAAGCAGGATAGGTGGCTTTGCTCGATAGTTAAATTTACAGCCTATAAAATAACACACTTAAAGGAACCTATCCGGTGTATAAAAGTAGCAACCACGTTAAGACATGGTAAATGACAGATTTTTTCGGCAAAGTAGAAGCTGAATATGGTTGCGGTAGATATTCAACGCAAATTCATAGACTGTCATCAACTTGAAATGCCAGAATATTTAATCGCTTTTGGAGAAAGGGGTAATATAACCAGTCCTAATTTTTATGAATAAGCAGGTTCGCGTCTAAAATTAAAAATTGTGGATTTATACTTGACCTTTTCACTGCAGAAATATTTAAGATCCCATTTTGAATTTACGAACGTAACCAGACCTATCCAAAGGATCTGAATGTGCATAGAATAATTTGACAAAAAATCCGATCTTTTTAATCTTAAAGAGGTATATAGGAAGATGTTATTGTCCAAGTACACAATATTCTATGGCCGAATATGAGGACGAGACCTTGGCGTCACAACCCTTGAAAGACGAAAACCATATCCTAAATAAAACACACTTAACTGAGGTTGAAAGAAACCCCCATGCGTCAGACTTGAATGTGCGTTGGGAGTTAATATCTGAGTTAGGAATTCTCGCTAAGACAAGCGATGGTATGCCATGCGGGAATGTCATCTGTACATACAGGGATAACATAGTGGTCATAGATTTCGGCAGTTTTAGATTACTAAATGAGTACATTATTCCAATTTCTAGAATAAAAGAGTATGATGGAAAGTACATCTACCTCAGCGTAGCTAATGAAACAAATCTACAGCCGTATGTGTATTAGTAGGACCATCCACTTTAGAAAATGACCATTTCTCGCCGGAGGAGACACAAAATATAGGCTCAGGGCAAGAATCTGACCACTTAAATAATATTGAGCGATTGGGTTCAAGAGGTCCTTTATTTAGGATGTTGACCATGGTTGCACTGTTTGGAAATATTGACTAAATTCTAGTTCAAAAGAAGAAATTAATCCTTAATGCCATTTCAAAATCTGCAACACCGGTGTAAAATTGTAATTATCATTTGGAAGCTGGATCCAATCTATCATATGGAACGAGGGAACCGAACACAGGAACTTGCAAAACATAGTTCAGTTTTTTCTTCTTGTTAATAGTCCGTCGTGGACAAAAGCAAGGAAATAAAAGTACTATACTAGACTAATCTTGCATGTATTATAACCTTAATCATGGCGTATTTTTTATTCCAAATGACGTTCATGAGGTTTTTAATGCCGGAGGTAAGGTCGAATTAATTAATTCAAGAATTAATGTAGCTCTTTTTGGATTAATTTAATATTGCAAAGTACAACGTATGCTCTCATTGAAAGGAATCAAGTTCGACCGTTGACGAACGGTTAAATTTCTATCTTAGAACATTGATTTATGAAGCCTTAATGAAATACAATCATAATAGATTCGGAGGGAAAATAGTCCTCGTCACAGGCGCTTCTCATGGCATCGGCAAACAAACTGCATTAGATTTTGCAGCGGCAGGAGCGATGGTGGTAATCCTAGTCGCTCGAACGGAGTCAAAGCTCGCCGAGTTGGAGAGTAGTATCAGGGGAGGCAAACAGCAAGGCCAAGTCGAAGTTGTTTCTTATTGCTGTGATGTGTCAAACAAAAAGGAAGTATCAGGGCTGGCTCAAAAAGTCATTGATAGGTTCGGTTATATTGATATTTTGATAAATAACGCAGGGATCGGAATCTATGGTAAGTTAGATGATCAAACTGCAGAAGACTTGGAATTGGTCATGCGAACTAACTATCTGGGAACTGCATATTGTACTAAGGCTTTTCTTGGTCCGATGCTTAATAGGCGATCTGGTCACATTGTAAATGTAGCTTCCGTCGCAGGAAGCTTTGGAGTAGCGGGAATGGCTGGTTATTCCGCTTCAAAGTACGCGATATTAGGATTCTCCGAGTCCTTGTATCATGAACTACATGGCACGGGGGTTGAAATAACGGTTGTGAGTCCAATCGGCGTAAAAACAAATTTTTTTAATCACCCTTCATTTGGCCCAAAGATGCCAAATTATGCTGGTTTCTTCTTGGAGCCGCAGACCGTTTCAAAAGCAATCCTAAAAGCATCTTGCTCAAGTCGACTTGAGATAATTGTTCCTTTCTATGTGCGTGCAGGAGTGTGGCTAAAGCAAACTTTTCCGTACTTTCTAAACCCTCTCTTCGGTTGGCTATTTAGGCGGCATTTGAACTATTCAAAAAGAGCTATAAGTGACAAGAACCACTGATGCGACGAGAGCTTGTAGCTTGGATCCCTGCCTTCACAAATTACGGTGGCTTAACAAGACTGAGCCAAGTACCTCGCAAGGATGAGACTGCACGAATTTGGGAGTGGCATGAAGGAACTGTTAAGCACCAGACACTATTCTTCTTAGCTGCTCTTCCAAGGTATTGGACAAATCAATTCCTCTTGCTTGAGCCTTACGCAATAGCTCAGAATCGATATTCACGGTAACCTCTTTGACAGTCGTTTGAGAAATCACGGGTTCGGGATTTGAAGAGCGGCTGCTACCTCCAAGCCGATTATCTTCGTCAGCCTGCAATGGATTAGTCTCACCGGATCCTTTTTTCGCGTTTTCAAGGTCGGCCTTTTCTGCAGTGAATGAGTGATCCATTTTTTCCAGTTCATTCTCGGGGAGAACTTCTTTCTTAATCGTGTTCTCAACATCGCCTACACTCTTCTCTACATCCTTTTTCTTCTTCTTAAAAAAAGACCCAAATCCCACTTTTTAATCTCTACCTGCTCTTTCATAAAGAGATTCATCATATTTAAGTAAATAGCGAAATTCAGGTATTTTTTTGAAAACCAAAATTCATCTGAACTAGGAGAAGTCTTTAGAACTACTATTTAATTTGAAAAAGTCAAGGACGTGAGGTTTATTTTGCCACTCTCATCGCATTATCAATTATTTTTGAATGGTCAGCGTCCACCTCTGTAGTTATGTAAAGAATATGTTCTTCATCTAACGGCATCGTTATTCTTTTAATCTTCTCGTATTCGGCTAGAACGTATTTACCTTTACCTATCTTGGACTGAAGAGTGCTCCTGGTCTTCCAAGCATTGACAGCCAATTCCAAGGATTTTTTACTTTCTTCTGGGGACAGCAGGTTCTCGACTCCTTGTCGGTGATCGGAGTGCATAATTTTACCATTCAGGTCACATATGGTGACCAACCTAATTTTCGGATCCAGATTTATTATTTTTTCGTGAATAGATTTGTAATCCATTGTCTAATAGTACAAAGATGCATCTAATAAGACTTGTTGAATGGATGTATGATTAAATTCAAGGCTGGGATGAGAGTATTTTGAATTACTCGGATATTTTTTTCTATTCTGCTCCAAGCAAACCTAGCAGATCGAATTCTTCTGCCTCTGATGCTGCTGCTGCGGTTCTCTTAAGTTGAGCAATCGAGATCAAATGACCATCGGGATCTTCTACTATTGCATGCTTGCCAAAAGGCTCTTCCCTGGGCTCTTTGAAAAACCGAACGTTATTTTCTTTCAGAAATTGAACTGTAGCGTCAATATCGCTAACCATGAACCCAACTAGGGTTCCTGTCCCCAATTTAGTGTCCTTGCCGGCGACATTACTACTACCCTTACCCTTTTTTATCGCATGTAAAGACAAGGTTGTTTCTCGATTAAAAAATTCAACCCAATCTGGAGATTCGGACTTAGTCTTAACTGGCAGCCCGAGCAATTCTTTATAGAATTTCACTGATCTTTCCATATCCGACACCAGAAGTATCACAGTTCCAACTTTAGTAAATAGCATTATCCACCTGAACCCCTCATTTTTCCTTAATTCCAACTGAGTTATAATTTTATCCATTAGAATCGCATTAATAGGAGATTTGAAGTATATTCGTGAACTATGAAGTTGACGACACTCAAAACACGACTTGTACCAAAAAAACACAGGTTATTATCATTTTGTTCGATAAGTGTATGAAACCTGTGGCACAAGAGGGATAATCCCATTCTGCAATCGATGCGTGCACCCGATAATTGACACTTAGGACTAAGCTAAATCGGTGCCATTTAAATATTGAATATGTGAGTATTAAGAACAAGGGATTGCTTGATTGCAGCGGTCGACCGAAATCACCATTTCGAGTATAGTAATAGGGTATCAATTGCAATGACCTCAACTCATATCATTGTTGGTTTTCCCTGCTATGAACTAGAAACTCATGGAGTAAAATAACTTTTTCCTTGCGACTAATGCCTATCCTTCGTCTCCTCGTAATTTCGCCTTATATTTTACATTCCTCGGCCTTCCTCTAAGTCGGTATCCACAACAGGGACACCATAACCCGCTCCACTCGAGAAATAACCCACAAATCTGTCATCTCTTCTGTCCATTCGCATATCGACCTACCCTATGGACTTCTGTGCCTTGTATCTAGTGCATATCCCCATACAAGCCAACTATTTCAAGGCCTTCTTGTCTATGATTGACAATTCAACAATATAACATCTAATGAAATTTCCATTCGCATTTGCGAATTGTGAGGAGTTTAGATATTTGCATATTGAGTGAGCTCTGTTTTTCGAACCTAGTGGTACATTCAATTTTTACCAATGTACCGTTGTGCAAAGTACAGCTGTGCTCGCCGCAGAATGGGCTACATAGTTGTCAATGAAGTTCATTTAAAATTGATTGACCTGACCGTTGAATCAATTGCGATTCGCAACTGCGAAAATACTTGCCGGGATTTGGGTGAAATTTTTTTGGATGGGAAGTGCATGCAGAGTGATCGTCTTGTTTATAATAATATTCTGGAGATACGGGAACGAATGCGTAATTTCCATTATTGCCTTGGACATATACCAGTGTTTTTTGTTCTCTTTTTCATTAGTTTCTCTATTGCAGACGCAAATCTGGGGATCGCGCAGACTAACCAAGATCAAAAATTCCCATATCAGACACCTCTCTTCTCATCTCTCGATGATAGAGAGGTAGTCGAAGCCAGTCCCCATAGAGACGGCACAGCTATGATACTTCAGAATGCCACCATATCGCAAGTATCGTCCTCATCTTCTGATGCACTGAAGGTATTAGATGAACTTGCTACTAATACTGGTAACTCCACTCGGACAGTTAACGGCACTCAAGATGGTAATCCTAATGACCCCAGTGTCAGTTCTGAATATTTTATGCTCGATAATGTCTCGTTCAAACATTACCGAGATGACGTAAATGGCATTACAATGCACTATGTAATGGGCGGAGACGGAGACCCAATTGTGTTGTTGCACGGATGGCCCCAAACATGGTACGAATGGAGAGGCTTGATGCCGGTACTAGCTAAGAACAACTTTACCGTAATAGTACCCGATTTGAGAGGCTTGGGAGACACGTCTAAACCCGCAAGTGGATACGATGGAAATACGACGGCCTCTGACATATATCAGCTGGTGTCTGGTCTGGGTTTTAACACTGCCTACTTAGTAGGTCATGATATAGGGGCTCAGACAGCGTATTCTTACGCTACAGCTCATCCAGGCAATGTTAGCAAACTTGTTGTGATAGATTATGTGTTTCCCGGTCTCTTTACCAATGAATCGTTTGCTGAACCTTGGTGGTTTTCATTTCATAGAGCATTGGACTTGCCCGAGGCTCTTGTTGGTGGAAACGAACGTGAGTATTTGTCATGGTTCTACAGACAGTTGGCGTACAATCCATACTCTATCGACGAGGCGGCCATTGATGAATATGTGAGGCAATATTCAACTCCCGGGGGTATGCGTTCAGGATTTGAATATTTCAGGGCTTCTTCTATCGATGCAATAATGAATAATGAAACATCAAGATCAAATCTCACCTTACCAATTTTAGCAGTATCTGGGGAAGTTTCACCTTTTGGGGGTGGCGACACTAAACCGAATTATAGCCTAGACTCGGCAAGACGATTAGCAAACAATGTCTCTGCAATAATAATGCCTTCCTCAGGCCATTGGATCCCTGAAGAGCAGCCCGGACCTCTGGCAGGCCTCCTTATCGAGTTTTTCAACGAGAAGTCTCAACTTCCTTCATCCAACGAAACCGGGACAAAAACTGCCAATGCAATTGAAAATCTGATCAAGTCAATTGATAATGACAGCTTGCTTGAGCCTAACATTTCCTTGACCAATAATCTCAGCACTGCTGAATCTCCAGATCAAACCTCATCGGTCCCTGCAGACAAACTTTCGACTGGTCCGGTACAGGGTCCAGGAAGTGACGAAACCTTACGTAATACATCCAGATCTGGCAACATGTCAGGCGAGCAAAGTACAAACTTTACTACAACTGAAAAACAAGATGGTGAACAGTTGGCAGAGCGAGTGACAGTTCCTGGAAATGGATCTTCTATCGAGTCAGCTAGAAGTACGGATGGGCAGATCCCTCAAAACCAATCAGAAGATAACATAGTTGGAGAGGAGCCCCTAGCCGAACAAGGAACACCATTATCAGAAGCAATTGAGGCAATCTCAAAATTATTTGGAAGAAACAATGGTGACTGACAGCTGACAAAAGACTCACTAGTCTTTGCTACATTCTAATCTAATATCAAATTCATTTCATTAAGTTCTTTGATTTTGCTGGATACCCGTATATTTTTATGCGTTCGTACCCTAAGGGATCTGTCAGTGCCTATGAGCAATCCCAAAAAACTTTCAAGAGGTAAGATACCCGACGCGTGGTTAAGATGCAGTTTGTGTTTTGGAACAGGTTACGTGTTTTCGCCCTCGAGAGTATGCATCAAGACTAACATGGGTGGGACTGTTGCGACAATGACGAATGACAGATGTGAGACTTGCCTGGGAAGTGGATTTGTTAGGTATCTAGACGCCTAGACCTAGGAAATGCGAGTCTTATGTTTGAGATATTTAGTGTAATTTTGCAAGTCTTTTGTCAAGGGACGAATACTTCATTTGTTCAGACTCGTATTCAAATTTCCATTACTTCACAATTTAGTGCATTCATAAATACAAGTGGGAAAGTCATTTGAAGAGCATTTATCACGTAGAGGATCGTTCCCATATTTTATTAACTTTTTTTGCTCTCATTTTAGTGAACAAAGGGTCTAATTAGAGTATTACTTAGTTCTAAGTAGTCTCAGTAATCTTAATGCCCCCATGTTTACTTAAAAACTCCGCTAGACGCATTCTGATTGTTAGTGATATCGCTTCTTATCGGTGAGAAACACGTAATTATTCCACGCGGTAATTCCTATGCATGTCGAAGGTTTGTCCAAAATGCCAAGGAAAGTTTGAAGAAGAAACCCAAGCCATTCCAAAAAAGGTACCGTTACCGATCCCATTAAAGCCGACAATATCAATAGAAAAGTACCTTCCAAGCATTATGAAGAAGTACAGTAACTACACTCTTTTTATCTGTTCAATGTGCGGCTATATGGAGGTCTTTTTTAAGCATTAGCCTAACTCTAATATTGCTTGTTTTATGGGTTTTAATCTCATAGCAATAAGCAAAATGTAGAAACGAGATTCAGTTCACCTTCTTAACAAATATTCTTGATACATGGTAAAATTAAGTGTGTATGTAACAGAACTCTAGTCGGAATGTCTTTCTTTGATAGATGGAGTGGACCAGAAAAGAAAAAGAGCAAGGCTTCAGGTGACCTTAAAAATAAGATCAGAGAGAGCTTACGATCTGCAGAACCTCTAAAACCTCGACTAGAGCAAGCACATCGAAAGCTCCAGGTGCAAATCTCCAAAATGGACGCGTTTTCTGGAAGACTAAAGCAGCGTGACAAACAGATCTTTAACAATGTTGTAGAAGCAGTACAGAGCCATGAAACAAATTATGCAAAATCACTTTCAAATGAACTCTCTCAAATACGCAAGATAAACAAAGTAGTCAAATCTACCATGCTGACAACAGAACAAGTAAGACTGAGACTTGAAACAGTTACTGAATTAGGAGACGTTGCATCAACGTTAACTCCGACCACTTCTGTGATCAAAGATTTGCGAGGTGGTCTTTCTTCGGTCATTCCTACCGCAGACCATTCGCTTTCACAGATTTCGGAATCACTGGGGGATATACTAAATAGTACATATTCAGACTCATCTTTGCAAGGCAATGGTATAGCTAATCTCGATCCGATAGGGACGGATGGTGCAGAAATTACGAAAATCATGGAAGAGGCCTCAGCTGTAGTGGAAGTGAACATGGAAGACAAATTACCAGATCTTGGGCCGTCCAAGAGCAGACAGAAAGGCAGATCAGAGGATACTGGAGAGATATTTCCATTCTAGTTACGTCGTGAATATCGCGCATGTAGCATGTTATGTGCTATTGATTTTAGTTCATTCACGAGTACCATTCAACGAGATTCTACGGTCAGCATGAATTGCTTTCTTACTGTATCCGGGATCCGAAGCACCTATGGTCTGGCAATTGCCGCCTTCGACCTGGAGCGGCAGTCAATAATCTAAGGCCTTAATCTGTCACTCCTCTACATATCCCGGATGGCAGGCTAAGCTCACAGAAATTACCTTCGTATGTATTATTTGTCATATCATTTGATAACCCGTTGGCACTGTTAATATCAATAATATTGCGCAAGAAATTAAATGAGATGTTATTTGACATACTAGAGGGATCGGAGAAAATGCCGTTTTGGCTTCCATTTATGTAGTTTAATTTAATTGACGAATCTCCTGTATTGATCAGAGAAACTCCGGCTAGCGAATTATTATAAAAATAGTTTTCATTGGACAAAATGCCACTACTAGAATGTGCTGCAATTCCTAATTCATTGTTCCTCATCATGTTATAATTTATGATTGAATTAGAGGAACCAGTCAGGTAAACGCCTATTCGATTCTCGTCAAGGAAGATCGAAGATATATCTAACGTGTCAGAACCTGTTGCAAAGATGCCCGATTGGAAGTTGACAATGCGCCCTGGACCATAGACCGTTATGTTAGCAAGATCTGGGACAATTAATCCAGACTTTGTACTTTGGCTCCCAGGGCCAATTATGGAATATCCGTTCAACGCAATTGATACGTCTGAAGCGTTGACTATTATTCCATGATCATTACAAACAAGATTTGCTGAAAGCTTAGTGGATTCATTAATTACACTTCCGCAGCTTGCATCTAATATTCCATATACTGAAATAGAATCAATAATTTGTGCTTCTATCATCAAAATAGCAACGCAATTACTGAGAGTAAACGCAAAAAGAGTAAAATATACCAAGTTAAAGTTGGAATCCCACCTACGACATTGAAGTTGCAACTATAATCTCCTCCTCATGTGGGCTGTCTAATTACATATTTCTTTGAGTATTTATTCATATTTCAGATTTTACTACGCCCTGTTTTTACTGCCATTGCGATTATCATTCATGTTTTAATTGTGGCTTATCTTGTAAATCTTTCAGACAAGACATTCAGACATTGAGACATTCCGGTAGTCTGACGACTAATTTACTAAGAGTTGGCTGCCCCGAATTCAAGTGTGAATGTGGACCATCCAGCTAAAATTGTGTATTTGATTTGTTGATTGAAGTTATAGTATTTGGTTATAACTCACAAATGAAAAAATGTGCCATTTATAATTATGATGGCCACGCTTTACTTCGGCTATGAAAGAAATTCTTAACTAGACGCCCTAGGCTCAAATGCAATCAATGAACCCTCACCGCTACTAGATGAATGAGCGGGGTTAGAGACTAATTTGCCTGTGGGTACAAAAAGTAGACCATTAGCGATAGATGGCCCAACCGGGGCTATAGGCGCATCCACATTAAACTCCCATAATTTGCTTCCATTCTGTTTGTCTAGAGCCAGAATCGTCCCTGACTTTGTTTGTCTTTCGTATGGAATATAGCCAGTAAACAGTAAATCATTAGTAACCAGAGGAGACACTCTCGGTGGAAACCCTGTATCAAATTTCCATTTAATTTTACCGGTGAGGATATCAATCGCATAAATTGTCCCATTCTTTAGTCCTTGCTCGATTGTATCCGGAGCTGCCTTCTTATGACCACTCAAACCATCGGTGAAGAAATCTAAACCTCGGTTTGTTGCAGTAATGTACAGCGTATTATTGTTGTCCACAGCATGATAATTATATACACCGTATGCCCAAATGAGGCCTGTCCCGTTTGGTGCAGGAATTTTATTGACGTTGATTGGTTTCCCCAATGTCTTCCACCATATCTCATCACCGGTCTTGCCATCCATCGCAATTAAGTTACCCATCTTATCATGTCCTATCACAATCTTCTTCTCAGTGCCATTTTGCAGCGAAATCTTACTAATGCTGCTACCCCACGACGTATCCCAATCGTGAGTATCTGGAACTATAACATTACTTAGGACGGTATCATGTGCTATAAATGGCGTTGCCCATATTATCTCCCCTGAAGTAACGTTCACAGCTATCATATGATTGGAATAGAGGTTTGGTGTTTGTCTTGTAGAAGCATTAAAGTTCGGAGAAGCGCTCCCTAACGGGAAATATAAAATTCCTTCTTCTGGATCAAATGAACCTCCAGACCATGCCGTTGCCCCTCCATTTGGCGGGGTCTTGCCCATTTCAACCCATTCACCAGTGGTTGTTTCAAGGTTCCACAGTATACTGCCGTCAGTACGGTTAAGTGCTGTAACGTTACCCTTTACCAGACCAAGGCCCGGCGGCAATCCGCTACCCCCTGAACCAGTAATTACGTAACTTTTCCATACAATAGGAAAGGAATCTATGCTATAACCCACTGAGGTATTACCAAGAGTTTCAGATTCCCATTCTTTACTACCATCTGTTGAGTTAATTGCAACAACAGTACCCTTCGTAGCGGTGTTAGAAAAGATTAAGCCATTGTCATAACTTAGCCCCATTGTCGGACCATAACCAACACGGACATTCCACAGAACACGCCCATCCTCTATATTAAAAGCGAAAACATTTCCAGCATAATCTTGAACGTAACCAGTGTTGTTAATAACTATGGGTGGATCTTGTATTTCAAAATTATTTACGATCTGCCACTTGACTCCCAACGAATCGACATTCTCCATATTGATTATGGTTTGATTGGTACTCCTTGTCCCATACAAATCGTGATTAACTGTTGGCCACCAGTCATCATTACTCTGTGACGTATTGTTACCAGTTACTGTAGCGTGTACTATCATGAGAAAAGGTGATAGCGAATTGGTGTATTTGTTCTCAGTGAGAAAGTAATCAAGAATTGAATGTGAAGCATAGAGCGTGATGAAAACCAGAAGTGAAAAAATGCACAAGTAAACGGGTGAACATCCTGATTCAGTAATCTCTATGGTCTTCACTAGTAATCGAATTCGTTGATAGACCATTATGCTTTATATGTTTATTCCTATATTTCTCACATCCGAATTATGAATAAATACTAGAATTAACAAAATGCAGGATGCGTCTTGCTCAAATCTAAAAAAAGTTGCGTATAGTTTAACGTTGCACAACGCCTCTCATTATCTTGGGGATTTGTTTTTGGTTTGTAGTACCTACAAATGATAGCGACATGTTGACATACGGATTGATTTCAGATATTTTCGAGATAGATTTCATATAGATAAGCTAAAATTTGTTTTGTTGTTTTACACTTCACGTTCCTAAATGATAGTTGAAATTTCCCCTGCCATAACAACAGCAAGTTCCGAATTGACGCTGGAATTATTGCGTGTATCCTGATCTGTCCAACTCCTGTGTATATCCAGTGCGTATTCTTTGACACAAGATTTCACATATTTTTAGGATATGATAAGGAAAGGACCATATTCATTACCTCTTTTGAGGCTTAGAAGTAGCCCAATCTCGCAGTCTGTTGTACTCATAGATTGCTAGTGGGCAAAAATATGGGAAAAATACGTCGTATTTCTAGATCTCTATTTTATCGATCATTGTCCCCAAGATCACTGCTATTGAAATGTGTTAATTCAATAGAAATCTCTAAAATTCTGTTTGCTTAAGACTTGTCGAGCCTGATATCCTGCCAAACGTTCACCAGTTTTATCATTAAGTAAACCCAAAAAACTATAAAGTGTTTGCATTAATTCATTTAGTAATGAAGAAAGAATTTATAGTCTCACGCATCGAAGCAACCCAAGACGGTAGCCCATACATATATCTGAGCTTTAGCGATCCTTCTTCTACAAGTGAAAGCAGACATCGCTCACCTCAGAGTCCCTTTGGGGCTCATGCATTTGCTTTTACATCTCCAGAAGACATGATGAAGAATTTACCCAAGGCGTTTTCAAACATGATGGGAGGCGTCGGGCTTTCCGAATCTCCTACCTTAAAGTTGAGTATGAGGGAGTACGAGGACATGGGTCTAAAAGTAGGGGACAGAGTTACTCTAGAGATCAAGAAGGTCGATACTGTGGGAATATAACCAATTCATCGTTCTATAGCAAAACTTGATTTTTCTACCAATATTTTTGAGCTTTTTATTAGCTATCCTTCGCTGACTTGAAAGCTCACTCTGAAGGAAAATAACTAAGTATTTTCAACCAATTTGACCATATATTTCTTGAAATCCTTCTGGCTCTGACACACTTCATGGAAAAACAACATATTATCTTATCTTGGCACGATAGGCTATTGTTTGTCTTGCCATTGAGAGTCATTGAATAATCAGGCTAATGTTTTAACCGCCGTCTTAGCATATGCTACTTCGCCAACTAGTATAGGAAAACGCAAGTTAAACCCCTGCTTTTATTCTTCGGAAATAATCAAAAAAAACAGATTAGTTTGCGGTGTGGTACTTTGTAGACTCAAAGTTAATTTAAGAAACAATGGCTTGTCTTAAAATAATAGATATGTCGGCTACTTTGGTGACTTTAGGGATTGTGCATTTTGCGGCGTTTATTTTTACTTTCATCCTTTTTCCTTCGAGTCTTAATTCGGCCTTTGCTCAAGGGCAACTTAACGATCCAAGTCTCACAATTCAATCTATGGTAGATGGATTAGCTTCTCCGACTAGTCTTTCCTTTCTTGATAATAATACCATCCTATTTTTGGAGAAAGAAGGGAATGTCAGATTGATTTCAAACGGTGTGTTGCAATCAGCACCAGTCTTTCAGATTGAACAAATTGAGAGTAACAATGAGCGTGGCTTATTAGGTATAACTTACGATGGTAATAGGGTATACCTTTTTGTCACTGAAAGCGGCGCTCAGGTGGAGGGAGTCTCTACTGAAGGCGAGGTCAGGAACAGGGTATATAGCTATGCCTGGGACGGCTCCTCTCTAACTGACCCACGATTACTCCTAGATCTGCCATCTACGCCAGGCACAAATCATCAAGGAGGAAAGCTCAAGGTTGGCCCAGATAAGCAACTATATGTCGTAGTTGGAGAAATGCAGAGGGAAGGGCAGCTTCAAAACTTGCAAAATGGCCCGCCGCCAGATGATACCGGCGTAATTCTTAGAGTGAACCCCTGCGATGGATCGGCCTCTACGAATAATCCGTTTGTCGCTAGCGGCGAGGAGGCCAGCAGATATTATGCCTATGGTATTAGAAACAGTTATGGGTTCGATTTTGACCCCGTGACGGGAAAACTTTGGGATGCAGAAAATGGCGAGGATGTATTCGATGAAATTAACCTGGTTGAACCTGGATTTAATAGCGGCTGGAAATCAGTCATGGGACCTATGGGTACTAATGCAGGCGTGTCTGAATCTGATTTGGTTAATCTCCCAGGCTCACATTATGCTGACCCTGTCTTTAGCTGGGCTGAATCTCGAGGATTAACCGACATTGAGTTTTTAAATTCCACAGCATTTGGCTCAACATACGAAAATGGAATCTTTGCAGGAGATATAACTTCAGGAACACTTTACTTTTTCCGGCTTAACGCCGATAGGACAGGGATAAGCTTGGAAAGTGATCCACTTTTGAGCGACTTGGTTGCAGACAGCGATGATGAAATGTCAGCCATAACACTTGGAACTGGCTTTACAGGGATTGCCGAAATTGAAACTGGTCCTGATGGCAATTTGTACATTCTGACATACGATAGAGAAAGTGAAGGTCAGGGAAGTCTCCTGAAAATAATCCCATCCTCTCTGTCTGAAGTTGATTCCTCGTCTCAAGATGAAACTAGCGAACAAGAGAATTGATCAATTGAAGGAAATTTTTTTGGGTCGTGTATGAACGACATTCTTTCTCGGTCGATTATCGGTGAGATGAAACTAGTCATTATGGTGGAAATGAATCAAACGGAGAATAGGAGAGAGAATTAATATTCATACTCGGAAAACGAAGGAGTTTAAATACTAATAGCTATGAGGGAAACGGTTAGTCGATGCGCCTTGGACAAGAGATAAACGGAGTCCTAAATACAATTAACGTTTGAGTCTGGTGGATTCAACAGACTGGGTTCTGCAACTGTGGGGTATGAAAGCCTTTAAGGCCTCAAATAATATATTGTGTTGATCACCAGGAAATGGACACTTTCGAATGCATAATATCAAAACTTGAAGTAAGGGAATTTATGAGAAAAGAAGTTGAATCTGATATAAAGCAAAGAATTCTCGAATCTGCTAGACAAACAGGTTCCGGCTTGAACTTGCAACACTGGCGGTTCATTCTAGTTGAGGAAAAGAAAAATTTGAGTCAGCTTGCCTTGGATAGCACAAGCGGAGCATGGATCGTAGGAGCAGATTTTGCAATAATTATTCTGACAAATCCAACCCTGCGCTTTCATTTGATCGATGCGGGCAGAGTTGCTCAAAACATGCAACTTACTGCATGGAATGAGGGGGTAGGGTCAGGGCTGTACACAGGTATTAATGAAGCAAATCTTCGAAATGACTTTAAGATCCCAAATGATTTGACTCCCTCAATTATCCTGGGTTTCGGTTATCCAACTAGGGCTTTAACCGGTAAGAAAAAGAATCGCCTCCCCCTTCGCCTATTAGTACACATGGAAAAATATGGTTCTAACCAAGAGTAATCAAAAACACCTTTGGAATTATTAAATTTTGTGAGTCTTTCAATTATCAACTGTTTCGACTAAAATGCCAGCTTTTGAAAGTGACCTCTTCCTATCTGGGTGTATGCGATGTTGTGTTAGCATAAGCTTGGATCAACTATCTTAAGGTTCAGTTTTTAGAT
>Ga0105091_10000103_pt1 | contig 29455 bp, 26 predicted proteins | sample PPLLak1March2015_FD_87022 | JGI IMG/M metagenome (GOLD analysis project Ga0105091, IMG submission 87022) | Freshwater sediment microbial communities from Prairie Pothole Lake near Jamestown, North Dakota, USA - PPLs Lake P7 Core (1) Depth... | ecosystem: Environmental > Aquatic > Freshwater >... | reverse complement strand
TTTTACGGCCCCGAAGGCAACATTAATGCTCTGACAACTCACTGGGCAATCGATGAGCACGGGAAGTCGGACATCTACGCTCCTACCGATTCACTCATCGGGGTATTTTTAGACTCTTCTTTGCCTTCATCTTCTCCCGCTCCGTCTCGATTGGATTTCGATACAGCTCTCAGCCGGAATTTTACAACTTTGTCCCCGCTTTTAAAACAGACATTCTTCATCGGCGATGGCAATACCGATTCACGAAAAAAGCAGTATTTCATCGCCCCGCCTGGCGCAACCAGGTTATTGCTTGGCACTATGGACAGTCATGAATGGTCCAATAACCGAGGCAGCTTCGAAGTAAATATCACTCCTACCACTGTCCTTGTTTACGATGACGGAGGTACAAGGATACAATCAGCCATGTCTTTGATAGGGATAACTTATGACCTAAGAACTCCGAGTGCTCCAGTGACTCTTTCGGACCTGGCAAGCCATGATATCCTGATTGTAGGCGGGAATGTGTTCGATATGAACGGTATAACTCCATCTGTTTTATATTCAGGTATTACAGGGAACATTCTGCTGACGGGTCAAGATCCGGATTTTCATATTTCCTATGTTGCGGCCAGGAAATTTTTTACACAGGCCATTTCATTTGTTAGATCTTCAAATGGCACGGGACTTTTGGCTTTAGCCGATTTTCAATCGGCGTATACTTATTTGCCGCCGCAATGGGGTATTTCAGCAACTGGCCATATAGCATTAGAAAATATTTCTTCTTTTACGGCCGACGGGCTTGCAGCCGGTATTTTTAACGGGCTGACTCCCGCAGATATGTCTTACTGGCTCGCTTCTTATCATACTAGATTTAATTCATGGGGTCCGCAATTTTTGCCTTTCGAGTTAGGTAATTCAAATCGAGATGTCGTAACAATCGGAACGGCTCCTCAGAGTGAAATTACATTTACAAAAACATCTAACATCAATGAGGGCGATTGTGTCGTTCCGGACCAGGAAATTGACTACAGTATAAACTATACTTACATCGGCGCAGGCGATACTAATGTAACGATAACTGACTACCTTCCCGTGGAGGTGGACTACAATTCCTCTTCACCATCGGGCGTTTATAATGCTATAGACAGGACGGTGACCTGGAATATCGGGACAATACCTCCAGACGGCAATGGGACACTTACAGTTAAATGTTTTGTAAATTATTCCGCTGAACCATGCGGCGTGTTTACCAATACCTGCCTGATTTCGGGTGATTCAACGGATGCGGTCGCCGAAGTAAATACGGCTGTCTGTTACTGGAACCAGATAATATATGTTGACCATAACGCGGCCGGACTTAATAACGGATTAACATGGGAACACGCTTATGTCAGTTTACAGAATGCCTTAGACAGGGCAGAGGCTGAGGGACATTCGGAAATATGGGTTGCAAAAGGAACATATAAGCCATCTGCTGCCGATCCCTGCGGACCAGCCGGTGTTTATACTTTCAAACTTATTAAGGATACTCCTATTTATGGTCATTTCTCGGGTAATGAGCTGTCAATTTCAGAACGCGACTTCAATGACCAAAATAATATTACTATTTTAAGCGGAGAAAACGCGGGGGCATATTATATAATAACCGCATCCGGCTTTAGCCAACATAATATTGTTGATGGATTTACAATTGAAAAAGCGACATTGACGCCGTCTTCTGCCTTTAGAATTAATAACGCTTATTTATCCATATCTAATTGTAAAATAAATCAAAACAGATTTTATGGAATAAACTTAACTAATTCCGTCCTTGATATAAGCGACTCTGTACTTGGGTATAATGAGTCCGGGATATATGATTCTAATTCAAGCTTTACGATTAATAATTGCGTTTTCCAGAATAATTCTCAGTATGGGATATATGCAGATTTTGCGAACAATCTTAATCTTGCCAAGTCAAAAATTGAAAACAGTCTCGTGCAAACTTCTAATAATAATGACGGCATATATATTTATAGAGCCAATTCTCCGGTGGAAATAGCTAACAGCCTTATTCATCACAATGGCAAGCTTAGTAATTTCACCGGAGGTATTCGCCTTGAGCAATCTCCTTCGTTGCCGGCGATATGCGGATGTGAAATTTACGGAAATGGTCATTCAGCTATTTATACGTCGCAATCAACTGCTGATATTCACGATAATTATCTATATGGCCAAAAAATCGGGATATATATTTATAATTCCGGCCAACTTTATATCCATAACAATACTATTTCAGGCAATAACAATTATGGCATACGCAGAGATTATGGAACAACTCCAGTAATCAATAATTGCATTCTCTGGAACAATAGCGATGACCTCTATAATTGTAATGCGACATATAGCTGCATCGATGATAACGATCCAGGCATTGGAAATATTGATGACGACCCATGTTTTATAAATGCAGATGCCAATGATTTTCATCTAAGGTTTGATTCGAATTGCATAGATGCGGGTGACCCGAATTTTAATGACTTTAACGAAATCGACTATGATGGAGAATTCCGCATAATGTTCGGCAAATCTTCCCTGCGGGTTGATATGGGGGCGGATGAGGTTTACTGGCCCAAGGCCGATTTTGACCGCAATAGGATTGTAAATTTTATCGACTATTCATATTTGGCCAATACATGGCAAACCATTAACCAGGACGAATCATTGGACTGTGATAATGATGTTGATATACAAGACCTCTGTCAATTCGGCAAGGACTGGCTATGGCAGGCCCCCTAAAAAATTTTTGTCTCTCTATCTAAATATAAAAAAATATCTGCATAAAATCTTTGCGTTTTATTATGCTGTTGATAAAATTTCAGTTTTAATCATTTAAGCAAGCTGTTATAATTAGTTTTTACCGGGTAGGTAGCTCAGGTGGTAGAGCAGTAGACTGAAAATCTACGTGTCGCCGGTTCAACTCCGGCCCTGCCCATTTTTAAAGCTCATTTTAAAAACAGCCCAAAGCCGTTAGCAGATGAGAATCGTTTGCCTTTAATCCCACCAGAAAAGCAGCTCACTTTGACCAAAATCAGAAACAGTATCAAATCCTTCTCTTTTAGTTTCATCTGTATATATATCGAACAATTTTTTTCTATTATCCTTATCAGGCGGTAGTTTCACAACAAGGGTATCAGCATAAGGACCATTTTCATCCTTAATTGTCCGGCTGTCCTGATAAACATTGATGACATATACACCTTGAGCACCGTTTTTATAAAGATTGTCGACAAATTTTAAGGCATCTTCTTTCGAATTAAACCTATTACTAGCCAGCGGGAACGCGTTTTTGTTTTCATTAAGCCAGTCTTTCGCTTCAAAATAATTTGAATTTTGCAGGTAAGAAAATGAACCGCAGCGGCCCGGCAAAAACAAACGACTCAAACTGCCTGCGAAAGTTATGAGGAAAAGAGGATAACCAAAGCTATAATAACTATTAAAATCAGCCGGAGCCCTTTTTTGGCCGCCTTTCTTGATTCTTCGGCGGCTTTTTTGGAATCTGCTATTGCATTTCGCCATTCTTCATAATGATTTTTTTGCTGCTCTTTTATTTCTTTTAATAACGAGATAATTTCTTCTTCCCAGCCCATGATAAATTTCTCCAAGAGAATGAATAATTTAAAAATATAAATTTTAATGAAATACACGAGAATGTAAAATTAAAAATAAATGTCTAATCCCCCCCCAAAACCATCAACAAAATCGCTTTCGAGTTTGGCTTTTATAATGTTGTCCATATCGCCGCGTTTTTTCCGCAGGGTCAAAGGACTACCCCGATTAAATATAGAAATCAGAGCTTCCAGGCATAAGGACAGATATTTTGGGACCTTTGTTTGTTTTAGTTTTTAAGTGACCAAACAAAACCGTGAGTTGTAATGGATATAAAAAGTATGTAATATAGTGAAGCAATTATCTTGACAAAAAATGTTAATTAAGGTAATATAGGCTGTTAGTAACATTTCTAGCAGGGAAATACAAATAGGCGGAAAGGTGATATTAAAATTTGGGCGGGAGAACCATAATGAGGATGATAAAGAAACTCTCAAAGAAATTTGAATTGAAGCGATTTTTCATTTACGCGGTTATCTATTCAATTGTGTTTTTTCAGACAACACCCAAGACGGCATTAGCGACACCGACAGGGGCTAATGTAGTTGCCGGCTCGGCAGGGATTACACAAAGCGGAAACACAACCAGTGTTACCTTGAGCAGCAATCGCGCTGTCATTAACTGGAACAGCCTGGATACATCGAAAAATGAGACACTTCAATTCACAAAACCGTCGGGCAATTTCACAGTCCTAAACAGAGTCATTGAAGGAGGAGCGACACAATTTAACGGGACACTTTCGGGCAATAAAGGCCATATCATCATAGTTAATCCTAATGGAGTGGTATTCGGCACAACCGCATTCATACAGGCACATAAATTTACGGCATCATCCCTGAATATCGATAATACAGATTTTATGAATGGAACTTATCGATTCAGCGGCGGCAGCGGGTCAGTTATCAATCACGGGAGCATCAACGCTGAAGAAATAAGGCTGGTCGGCAATTCAGTCCTCAATGATGGAACTATAATCGCGCCTAACGGGCTTGTAATAATGGCCGCGGGCGAAAACGTTTATCTTGGTGAGGAAAACAGCGACATCGTTGTTGCAGCAGCAATGAGCGATCCGGCAAATCACGTAGTAACAAATAACGGAGATATCGGCAGCGGCAAAATCGGGATAAACGGCGGGGGAAACTCGAGTGAAGGCCCAACGGTAATTCTGGCGGCAGGCGATATATTTTCGACGGCCATGTCGGGACTCGAATTCATGCGGGCTGAAGCGAAGAGAAACATAAACTTTACAGGCAATATATCCGCAGACAGCTCTATAGACCTTATGGCAGGCGGCAAAATAAATGTTGAGGGCCTAAACGCAGGCGCACCAAATTATGATTTCGCAGATATAACATTAATAGCAAATGATTCGATTACAACCGGCTATCTAAATGTACAGGCAAGAAGCGAGACATCGATTGTTGCAATTGCCGGAGGAGATTTAACTATAAAGGGAGACCCGGCCCACGGGGCAGTTTCAGCGATTTCAAACGGTGTGCCTGTTGCAGATGAAGCAGCAACGAATGTATGCCTTGAGGCAGGCGGCTCAATAGATATTGAATACGGGATACAGGCGATAGCACACGGCAAAGAGTCAAGCACGGCTGCTATACATATGTGTGCCGGCGGGAATGCTACAGAGGAAAATCCGGGCAATATCACGATAGACACACGTAACGGACAAATACTTGCATGGGCAGAGACATCGGGAAATGCAGGGTCTGCGGAACCATCAGGCACAGCAGATGCAGAAATAATGATACATACGCCCGGCACGATCGATATAACGAATAATGGAGCTAATGTCCCTGTAAGAGCACGGGCAGAGGTATCGGGCAACGGACCTGCCGATGTTTCTTCTAATGGCGAGAATGGAATAGTTGAACAGACTTCCGATGGGGCGCACGCAAAGATAGACCTTGCTGAAAACAGCACGGAAGATTGCCCGGGCTGCGGAACCAATACACAGACAAATACAGAGACTAATACGAATACAGAAACAAACACTAATACAAATACAGAAACAAATACCAACACGAATACGGAAACAAATACCGAGACCAATACAAATACTAATACCGAAACTAACACTAATACTGAGACGAACACCAATACGAATACAAATACTGAAACAAATACTAATACAAATACTGAGACCAATACAGAGACTAACACCAACACAAATACGGAAACAAATACGAATACAAACACAGAGACTAACACAAATACGAATACAAATACTGAAACAAACACTAACACGAATACGGAAACAAATACCGAGACAAATACAAATACCGAAACCAACACTAACACTGAGACGAACACGAATACAAATACGAATACGGAGACTAATACTAATACCGAAACTAACACCAATACCGAGACGAACACGAATACAAATACGAATACAGAAACAAATACCAACACGAACACGGAGACTAATACAAACACCGAGACGAATACCAACACCGAAACAAACACTAATACAAATACTGAGACCAATACAGAGACAAACACCAACACAAATACAGAAACTAACACGAACACCAATACCGAGACGAACACGAATACAAATACAAACACGAACACGGAGACTAACACAAACACCAATACAGAGACGAATACAGAGACAAACACGGAAACCAACACTGAAACGAACACGGAAACAAATACAGAAACAAATACAGAGACCAATACCGAGACAAATACGGAGACGAATACCGAGACGGACACTGATATAGAAATCGGGATAGCACCTATTCAGGAATACCAGGTGAAGTCGACAGGCTGTCCGGCATTAATGAGCTGGGCCGCAAAAGAGCTCGGAATGCCTGAAGACCAGATACAGATTTATATTGCCGGGGGCCTTGCGTTATCGAGCAATGTCCAGCCGTGCGATTCGTGTGCTAAATTGCAGGATGCAGCGCTGACTTTGAAAGACCCGGATGGCTCAAGGGTAAAGGCGCTTGCCCAGGTAGTCAATGACTTCTCCGGAGGCGCACCGCTTTCACCAGAGCAAATGGCAGTAATGGCAGAGGCTTTGCAAAATCCAGGAGAAGGAACACCATACGCCCTTGCGGCAGAGTGGTTAAACGCCTTAACTGATTATGTTGATGTTTTACATGATGAATTGAGACTGCCTGCCGATGAATCGAAGGCACGTGCGGCTAAATATGTTGCACCAATCGTAAATGGCGACAATGCGGCGCTGGCGGCATTTGTTCAGGCTAGATTAGGAAATTTTGGCGGATAAAACAAATTGATGTTTTAAAAGATGACTGCCGGGATAAATTATTTCCCGGCAGTTTTATTTACGGAGTTAACAGGCAATTTCACTTCAGATATTCTTAGAAATTCCGTGGCGGTAGTCTGGATTTCGTAGAGCGTATTTAGCTTGTAATCATTATCGAGTTTACTATCTGATGCGGGCAGTCCTGTCTTATATTCCATATCCTGAAATACAATCATACGGGAATAAAGATGTCTTTGCAGCTCAGTTAAAAGGGCTGCTTTGTTTTTATTGGCATAGGAAAAATCGATGGCACCGAAACCCATAGCGACGTACTGGCCGGGACGGTTCGAGACAATCAGAATATTTCTGTCTTTTATATTATCAAGAAATTTGATGCAGTGGTCGGTTGTCCGGTTCAAAGTAAGGGTATTTATAAAGCGTCCCTCTACGGCGATCGGGTGATAGAAGCAAAAGCAGATGGCCGAAATAATCAGCAGCGCTTTGGCGGAGATGACATCGGGCTTGAATATTTTTACCACAATTGGCGCAAAGGCAAATAACAAAGAGATGATTATGAAAAATCTGGCGGAAGACGGGTGATTATACCTGCCGAAGAAATGAGAAAAGAACATTAAACTGCTTAAGCCTACAGTTACTATCAGGATAATCATAAAATATCTCTGGTAACCTGTAAGTAATATTTTTTTGCGGATAATCTGCGCGATAAGATAGAAAATAATCAGGATGCTGATAATAGTAAGAATTCCGGCGTAAGGCAAACGATAATCAAGATCAATAAGGCTGGTAAAAAATGATTTTATATTTACCATAAGGCTGTCAAAAGAAAATAACTGCACATCCTTAACGCTTTCAAAATGTCCCTTCGGTTTCAAAATCCGCTCCCATATAAATGGTAGATTAAGAAGCGGAGCCATGCAGAGCAGATATGATGAATCTTTGACATACTGCCATTTTATTTTAGGGATAAGCAAAAGGGGAATCAGCACCAAAAATAATAACGATTCATAACGAATGTTCGCGAAGAAAAGAAGTGACGCAATAAGAAATGAAAACCCAGGCGAAGAAGGATTACGAACAAATCCGTAAACAGCTACCAGGATTAGAATAAGAAAGGCACTGTTGAGAAGGTCGAAACCGGCTGATACCGCAAAGATTGAAATGACAGGATAGGATAAAATAAGCAGCATGGCGGCCAAGGCGGCTGCGAAATCGAGGATTTTTCTTGTAATTATAAAGACACCGGAAAGCAAACCAAACAAGACAATGAAATTTACGGCGAAGGCATTTTGATATCTAAAGCCTGTTAATTCGTGAAGGATATAGACAAGAAAAGGATAAATGAGGGGACGTTTAGGAATATCCCGCGTAATCGGCTGAAGATTACCATAATAATATTTTGCGGAAGTAGTATTATAGACGGTCTTGTCATCGAGCATGGAACGGGAAACAGAGACGAGATTTGTTTCGTCACTGAGAGTTTTGAATCCCACCTTTACGGAAATAAAGACGACACAGGTCAGAATGAATGCTATAAGGATTCCCGGCCAGTATTTTTTTAAGATATGAAAGAATGAAAATTGGGCCGACTTGCAGAATAAATAAACCTGCACAATCCAAACAGCCGCGAGAATGAAGGTAAGATAATAGGAGGCGTTGGCAAAGATTACAGGCATCTTATCGCGATAGACGAGGGTCCAGGTTAAAAGCACAATGAAGGCTAATAATGCAAAAATATTCAAGGAATAAACAATAAAACGAATTTTTTTTGATGTTTCCATAAACGTCCCGATAAAACTATGCGGCCCTTTAAAATTATCTGCAAGCTGTTATTTTATATCGTCATCGTGAGCCATTTAATTAACTCTATAAGACTAACACTTCAAAAAACCTCACTATCAGTATTGATAACGAGGTTGAAGGTCGTGCAAACTTCATTGCCAAACATTAATACCTATCTCATTTCAATAGGAGACGAGGACTACTCTAAACAGGTTTTTAAAATAAATGTGCAAATATTTGCAAGTTATTATGTATAAACAATCTAAGCAGGGGAAATGGCTAAAAATAGATGCTGCTTAAAGCCGATTAATTAATAAATAACTATGTTTTTAAAAAGGACAGAAGATATGAGAATAACAAAAAAATTGACTCAAGTAATTCTGGTTTTTGCCCTATCGGTTTTGCCGCTTTTAATAGCCGCACAAAAGCCGCCTCAGCAATTCCAAGAACAGCGAGAGGCCGAGCAAAAACGGCAGGAAGCACAGACAGAAAAGACAAACGAGGAAACTCAAGACCAGTACGCAGATATAAAACTGCCCCAAGACAACACGCCTGTTATCAAGGTCAAATTGATTCAATTTGGCGGCAATACTCTTATAACAACTACACAGCTTATCGACGATATGCCGGTGATTTTTAATGCATCTGACAAACCGCTTGCAAAGGCAGAAAGCAAATTCTTATATAATCTTTCGCCTGTTAAAGAAGTGCTGATGTCGCCGGGAACTGCGCGTGATATTTCAGCAAGAACGATTCAGGGGCTTGCTCAATATGTGCTGTCTGAATATCAACGGAAAAATTATGGAGGGATATATGTCTATGTCCCGGCAGATGCACTGAAAGGCGGAGTGGAATTAAAGGAAGGTATACTTCCAGTGACTATTATCGAGGCCCATATATCCGATGTCAATGCAATCTATTATGACCCAAATCAAAATGTCTCGCAGAAAAAATATTTAGACCCCAATCTTCTGGTTGGATGGTCGCCCGCAAAGCCGGGAGAGGTCCTTAACAGTAAAAAACTTAACGACTACATCAATCTTTTGAACCTGAATCCTGACCGGTATGTTTCGGCAACAGTAAGCGGCGGTTCTGAGGCGAATACTCTTGCCGTCAACTACGGTGTTTATGAGGCAAGCCCGTGGCACTATTTTATACAGGTTGATAACTCGGGCGTTGAGGGACGAGAATGGAATCCGAAAATAGGGGTAATAAACACTAATTTACTTGGAAGAGATGATTCATTTCTTGCGTTATACCAGTTCCCCTGGGATTCGGACCTGGAGGAAAATTATTCGCTGTTCGGCAGCTACGATTTTCCCCTGACAGGGCCGGAACTTCGTCTTAATATTTACGGCGGTTACAGCGCATATAACCTTAGTCCGCAGGATAGCTCAATTGATTTTATCGGCGCCGGCAAATTCCTTGGCGCAAATCTCAAGTATAATGTTATGCAGCGCCGAGGATGGTTTTTCGATTTAATCGGTTCTATAAGCGTTGAAGAAAGCAAAATAACATCATTTTTCGGGCATTTCGATATAAATGATAGCGATGTCAGGATGCATATTGTCGGTTTTGCTGCAGATTTATACAGGCGAGACGACATTTCCAGCTCGTTTTTGGAATACCGGTTTTCGACCAATACGGGAGGCTCAAGCCGGGAGGAATTTAATAAATCAAGACCAACGGATGAAGCGAGTGTTGATAAATATTTTACGATACATACTTTTTCAGCCAACTACAGCAGGATACTCGATCCCAACAAGGTGACACGACTCAGCACAACCGCCAAATGGATAATAACTCCTGACAGGCTGCCGCCGGCAAAGATGACCCCGTTTGGCGGTATGTACAGCGTGCGAGGGTACGAAGAATATGAGACAATCGCCGATGAAGGATTTCTAGCTTCAATTCAATATGAATATGACATTGTAAGGCATGAAAAGACAAAAGCTGTTTCAAAAGAAGAAAACGAAAAAACGGAGAATTCAAAATCTAAATTCTTCGAGCTGAAAAAACTTGCGCCGCTGGCGTTCTTAGATTTTGGAAGAACGGAAATAAACGACCCGACGGATTCAGAAAAACGTCATGAGACATTCTTATCAATCGGACCGGGTGTTCTGGCAGAAATGGGGGATTATTTCAGTGCAGGCCTTTATTGGGGAATCGCACTTCGAGATACTGAACTGACAGATGCCGGCGACAGCAGGGTAAATGTGAGCTTTATGGCACGGTGGTAATTAAAATTTATTGAAGTGCCGGAGCTCCGTTATCGACCTGAGCAACTGTTTTGATTTGACTGGTCAAATCAACTGACTGACTGATTGCGGTAATAGTCGGATGAGAAGGCATCAAGGCCTTTTCGAGAGAAGTCAGAACTTTACATCCCAATTCATAAGCCTGCTCATATTTGCCTTCATGGGCATACAGTTTTATCTGACAGTTGAGGGCCATCGCAGTTATATCACTTTGGCTGCCAAGCGATTCCTCGAGAAGTGTTATCGCCCTGCTGCATGCGGCCTGGGCATGCTGATACCTTCCCGAGTCAAGATAAAGCTCTGCGAGAACTGTATAAATCTCACCTTTAATAGGCTCGTAATAAGCCGGATTTTGCTGCTCAATCGCAAGCGAATCATTTAATATCTGTTCAGCTATTTCTACTTGTCCTTGTGCCTGATAAATCCTGGCAAGGGTGAGTTGATTCGGTATAAGTAACCGGTGTCCCTGGCCGAAAACCTTTCCTTGAATATCACAAGCATAAATCAAGAGATGGCGTGCCTCTTTATACCTTCCCTGAAGGTAATACATTTTTGCGATATCGCTGTAAACGGCCGCAGTGTAAAGATGGTCCGGACCATAATAATCAGTTATATTTCGCAGCGCACGTTCGTAGATTAATTCCGCTTCATCAAATCTAGCCTGTTTAACGAGTAATCCTGCATGGTCAACCTCGAAAGATGCTACAGCAGGGTCATCTGCTGTATGGCATTTTCTAATAATCGCCATCGCATTTTCAAAGGACTGAGAAGCAAGAGAAAATCTGCCCTGGGCCTGATAAATCGAGCCCAAAATCCTTAAGCTATATGCAATATAGGGGTGGTCTTTATAATACAATTGCTGCTGGAGCTTCAAACCCAACAGGCATGTCTTTTCGGCCTCGAGTAATCGAGCCTGATTTTTGTAAATCCATACAAGGTCCAAAAGAGCGGAAGCCACATCTTCATCAGCACCCGAATTAACGGCCTCATCAAGGGCTTTGTTGGAGCATTTTTCGGCATTGGCGTAATCACCATTGGCCATATTAATCCGGGCAACTGCCTGAAGCGCCTTGAAAGAGCAATTAGATGATTGGATGTTTAGAGATTGAGATGCGCGGGCGCAAACAACCGCACCAAAAAAAATCGCTGCGATTGCGGCCCATTCCCACCAAAAGGGTCTTGATGCACAACTAACAGCCTTCGTCATCGGGGTCTGAGTTTCCATAACTACCATTGTTTCGTAAGTTTTGTACCTATGACTTTAAAAATGATTCTTACCACTCCTTATAAAGCATAAGAATGGCCTTAATGATATTAAGAGGGTTCTTAAGAGTCCTATACATTAAAAAAGCCAAATTTTTAACGGTTATAACGCATATAGCGGCTAAAAGTGGATTATCAGTAGTATTAACCGAGAAGTTTGAATCTTTTTTGACAATTACGATGAAAGACTTGACAAGATGGTAATTAATTTTGTAGATTATTATCTTTCGTATTTGTGAATGTGAACACAAGCACTTATTAGGCATAATAGATATTGTGAGATATAGCAAAATACCCAATGAAACCGTTCGACGCCTGCCTGTTTATCTTCGGGGGCTTGCCCTAATGCGTGAGCAGGGTTTAACAAGCGCTTCGAGTGATAAACTTGCGGATTTAGTTAATGTCAATTCGTGGCAGATACGCAAAGACTTTTCATATTTCGGCGAATTCGGGACACGCGGGGTCGGATATGATATCGAAAATCTTGCAACGCAGATAAAAAAAATTTTGAAACTCGATACAATCCGTAAAACCGCTCTTATTGGGGTCGGCAATCTTGGCACGGCAATAATGGCTTATCCTGGTTTTAAAACCTATGGTTTTCATATTGCCGCGGCATTTGATAATGACCCGAGAAAAATCGGGCAAAAGATTAATGATATAACAATAGAAGATATCTCATCAATTGATTCGCTAAACAAGCGGCAGGTTGACATGGCGATTATAGCAGTGCCTGAAGAGGCAGCACAAAATGTAGCGGATGCACTTGTTGAAGCCGGCGTAAAAGGAATATTGAATTTCTCTCCGAGAAGAATTATAGTTCCTAAAAAGATAAAAGTGATAACGATAGATATAGCAACTGACCTTGCACGTCTGCCGTATTATATCCCTTAATTTTTTAATAGAGGCGTAAAATGAATAAAACAGTGACAATCGACAAAAGCGCTTTCAAGCGGTTTGTGGATGAACTTATAAAACATCAGAAGGTAATAGGCGTTGGGGCCAAGGGTGACCGGTTCTCATTTATGGCCCTCGAATCGGCCGACCAGCTTCGACTGGATTATGATGTAACACTTGGGCCGCCAAGAGACATTTTTCTTCCGCCAGTTGAAACGCTGCTGACGTTTGAAATAGGAGACGGGTATAAGTCGGTCTATGATGAGACTCCATTTGTGGTTATAGGCGTTCATCCTTACGATATGATTGGATTAAATCAGCTCGATGCGCTTTTCAGCCAGGATAATTACGATACTCATTTTATGAAAAAGAGGCATAACGCCACGATTATGGCTTTAGACGTAGTGACCGCCTCTGAAAATGTTTTCGCATCATCCATGGGAACTGCGACAATTAAGGAAGGTTTCGACGTTTTGATGACCGATATCGGCAACGCCTATTGTTTAGAAGCCGGTAACAAGAAAGGCGAAGACCTTATAGCAAAGGCGAAGGAAGCTATTCCATCGAGCGAAAGGGACCTCAAAGAAAGACAGAGAATACAATCGGAGAATGAAAAGCGGCTAAATAAACATAAACTTAAATGCGATGCTTCTTATATTCCGACACTGCTTGAAAGGGCTTATGACCATCCGGTCTGGGAAGAAAAAGCAAAGACATGCTTTAGCTGCGGCTCGTGTAATATGGTTTGCCCGACCTGCTACTGCTTCAATGTGATAGATGACGTAAACTGGGATATGAGGTCAGGCAAAAGGAAGCGTGTATGGGACGGATGCCTGCTTGATTGTTTCACAAAAGTCGCCGGAGAGCATGAATTCAGGAAAAACCGCAAGGACAGATTCAGGCATCGTCTTTATCGAAAAGGCAAATATGTGCCTGAGAAAATAAACAGCAAATTTATGGCGTGCGTCGGATGCGGGCGATGTGTAGGCGCCTGCCTGCCGGACATAGCGAATCCTGTAAAAGTTTACAACAGATTAGTTGATGATTTAGGAATAAAATAATTGGAGCGTTAACAATGTGTGAACGTTGTGCTGTAGAAAAAGATATTTATCTGCCAAAGCTGGCAACGCTTGAAAAAAAGCGGCTGATGAATCCGACTGAGATGTACCTGCGGCTTTCAATGGATGACGGCGAGGCTTTTGATTTTATCCCAGGCCAATTTGTGGAGGTATCGGTCGCCGGCATAGGAGAGGCGCCGATAACGATTTCTTCATCACCGACGCAGAAGGGATATTTCGAGCTTGTCGTCCGCAGAATCGGCAATGTCACCAATGCGATTCACCGGATGAGAATCGGCGATAAAATAGGGATACGAGGACCGCTGGGAAAAGGGACATATCCCGTAGAAGAGGCAAAGGGTAAAAATGTCATATTTATCAGCGGCGGCATAGGGCTTGTCCCGCAGAGGTCATTTATCAATTACGTCCTGGACAATCGTGCCGATTACAACGAGCTTGTGGTGCTGCTTGGGACAAAGTGCATGGCACAAAGATTCTTTCATTCGGAAATAGACGGCTGGTCACACAGGGGCGATATGCGGTTTATGGAAACAATAGACCAGGTTGATGACTGCTGGCTGGGCAACGTAGGCGTGGTGACAACGCTTATACCTAAAATTGAAGCAGAGCTTCGGTCGGCACTGGTATTTATCTGCGGGCCGCCGGTAATGTACAAATTCGTGCTGCTGGCACTGCAGGAAGCGGAAGTGCCCCGGGAAAATATATTCCTGAATCTTGAAAGAAAAATGAAATGCGGCGTCGGCAAATGCGGCCACTGCCAGATAAATCATTATTACGCGTGTATAGACGGGCCAGTGTTCCGTTATTCGGACCTGCGAATAGCCCCGGAGGCAATTTAAAATGGATAGACCAAGAGTAGCAATTTTTGATTTTACCTGCTGCGAAGGATGTCAGCTTCAAATCGTCAATCTCGAAGAGGAGCTATTAGACCTGATTGACGTCGTCGAAGTCGTCGAGTGGCGAGAGGCACTGACAGAATCGAGCAGAGAATACGATATAGCACTAATCGAAGGGTCAATTTCACGGCCGGAAGACGAGAAACGGCTGGAGATTATAAGAACGAGGGCCAAGACGCTTATCGCATTCGGCGCTTGCGCGACGATAGGCGGAGTCAATAAGCTTAAAAATAATTTCGAAATCAATGAGGTTAAAAAATGTGTCTACGGAAAAGACGCAAATATGCCGATTCTCGAGACCGAACCCGTCAAGGCCGTAGATGAGGTGGTAAAGGTTGATTACAAAATTCACGGCTGCCCGATAGATAAAAATGAATTTACATACATTCTTCGAAGCCTGCTTATGGGCAAAAAGCCGGAGATTCCCGAATGGCCGGTATGCGTTGAATGCAAGGCTAAAGGCAATCCATGCCTATGGGATTACGGGCAGGTGTGCATGGGGCCGGTAATTCGGGCAGGATGCGGGGCAAGGTGCCCATCATCGGGTTTCAGGTGTTTTAGCTGCCGCGGCTATATCGATAATCCAAATGTCTATGCCGCAAAGGACGTAATCGCCAGGCATGGCTCAAGTATTGAGATGCTAAAGAAAAAGATGACACTTTTTGGAACAGGTCAGGGGCCAACAAATGAATAATAATGTAAATATAAACGTTCACCATATAACCCGCGTCGAAGGACACGGCAACATAGTCGTTAACGTAAATAACGGCAAGATTGAGAAGCTCGAGTGGCAGGTGCCGGAGTCGCCGAGATTTTTCGAGGCGATGGTCCGCGGTCAGAATTATCAGGACATACAGATTATCGTTTCGCGAATATGCGGGATTTGCTCAATCACGCATTCGCTTGCCGCGACAAAGGCGCTTGAAGCAGCGCTTGATATAAAGGTCTCTGAACAATCGGACAAGGTCCGCATTCTTATGCTCAATGCCGAACAACTTCAAAGCCACATGCTGCATGTAGGGTATCTGGCCGCGCCGGATTTCTTCGGGACACAATCTGTTGTGCCGCTTGTGGCGAGGGCTCCGGATGCCGTGAAAACAATTATTAAAGCGCACCGTACCGCCAATGACTGGGCAAACCTGGTTGCAGGCAGAGCCACTCATCCTGTCACCATTATTCCGGGCGGGCTGACAACGATACCAACTGAAAAGCAGTGGCGAGAATTGCAAAAGACGTTGAAAGATACTCTGCCGCATTTGAAAACAATCGCCGAGGTCGTTTTGAGCGTCGCAGGCAATGTCCCTAAATTTGAAAGACAGACCGAATACGTTTCGCTCAAGCAGACCAACCCCCCTGCTTATACTTTTTATCATGGCGGCATTACATCGACCGATTTAAAAGGCGCGGTCCTGCCAGTTGAAAAATGGCATGAAGTCGCCAATGAATATATGGTGGAGCAATCCACATCGAAATGGGCCAAGTGGCACAGGGATTCATACGCGGTTGGTGCATTGGCACGATTCAATAACAATGCTGAATTGCTGTCTTCGGGTGCAAAAGAGGCGGCAAAGATGTTCGGGCTACAAAAAGGCAACTGCAATCCTTATATGAACACAGTCGCACAGCTTGTGGAATGCTTCCATATCGTTGAATCGAGCATCGAACTTATCGATGAGCTTCTGACCAGAGGATTGAAGACGGAACAGGTCCGGACATCAGGCAAGGCAGGCAGAGGGACAGGAGCTGTAGAGGCACCTAGAGGGATACTGTTTCACGAATACGAATTTGACAAACATGGTAACTGCGTCGCGGCGGATATCTGCATTCCAACGGGACAAAATCACGGCAATATCCAGAAGGATTTTGAAAAACTGCTGCCGGAAATTTTAGACCTGCCGGAAAAGGATATTCGATTAAAGCTGGAAATGCTTGTTCGCTCTTATGACCCGTGTATTTCATGCTCGACGCATTTCCTCGATGTTAAATTTGTGAAATAGATTCACCGCCGAGCACGCGGAGACCGCAAAGAAAAAATTTAAAATAACCTCTGCGTATTTTGCGGTCTTTGCGGTAAAATAACTGTGTGACAAATCAAACGCACAAAAAGGATACCGTCGTAATAGGATTGGGTAATGTTCTATTTACTGATGAGGGTATCGGCGTTCATTTGGTTCGAAAACTTAGTGAATTACAGGATAAACTCCCATCAGTCGAATTTGTAGATGCAGGCACAGGCGGGATGAATGTTTTGCATCTAATCGCCGATCGCAAAAAGGCCGTTATTATTGATTGCGTTAAGATGGGGGAAAAGCCGGGAAAAATAAAGCGATTTGAGCCGGCTGATGTGCAAAGCGTGAAAAAAATGGCGCATTTTTCTCTGCATGAGGCGGATATTTTGAAAATTATCGACCTTTCCAAGCAGCTTGGCGAATGTCCGCAGGATATAATTATTTTCGGTATCGAGCCCCAATCACTGGATTTAGGGCAAAGTTTGAGCGGAACACTTCAAAGCAAAATGGATAGCTTCATAGCCGAAATCCGCAAATCAATTGCTTAATTTTTCAAATTTGTGCAATATAATCAACTTAATAGCCGTCAAAACAGTAGATATATAAAAAATCGAAGTGCAGGCAATACATATAAATGTCCGATGATATAAAAAAAATAGTCGGTTTTACACTGGTTGAGCTGCTCGTCGTTATAAGCGTAATCGGGCTCTTAATGGGAATATTAATTCCAGTCGTGGGAAAAGCAAGAAATTCAGCCAATCGAACATACTGCATGGAAAATCTGCGTCAAATTGGTATAGGTTTGAAATCATACGTTGATGATAATCGCGACATATTTCCTTTATCATGCAGTTTTCCCTGGCAGATCACAGATGGAAATGATCCTCGTTACCGTCCACCCATAACTAAGGTTTTAAATAAAACTTTGAAAGAACCAAAAGTTTTCATCTGCAAGTCTGATAACAAATTCAAATATTATAAAAGAACGGGTAATACAAGCTACTTCTACAATGCTTTTTTAGGGGGAATTACAATAAGAGAATTTCCTGCTGTGCAAAGGGGATCAGCTAAAGAAAAAGACATACAAGTTATGAATGATTTTGATGATTATCATCCAATTGCAGGAGAAAAAGGGAAACGTAACTATATCATAGGAATTAATTATCTTTATGCCGATTGGCATGTAGGTAATATTAAAAAACAGGAGTAAAATATGACTAAGAAAAACAAAATAGTTTTGATTGTATTAATTGTTTTTGCTGCCGGCATCGCGATCGCTGTCCCAATAGCGATGAGACATCATAATAAACGCGATTTCTCGAAAATGACTCCTCAGCAGGTACGGCAGTATTTTGACTCCAACGAATTTCGCGATGCAAATGAAGGCAAAAGGCGGGAAATTCGCGAGCAAATGGGTGAAGCAATGGAGGCACGAATGGAAGCGCAGGCAAATGAGTATGCCGCTCTTACTGCTGATGCGAAAATAGTTTATCTTGATAAAATCATCGATGAAATGCAGGCAAGGCGGGCGGAATTTTTGGCAAGGGAGGGAAATCGTCCTGATGCAAACGGGCCACGAGACCCGAACAGGTTCAGAAGATTTGGGCCGCGAGACCCGAATTCACCAAGACGGCAGGGGCAACAGGCGAGACAATTCCGAGCACCTGAACCATCGAGAATGAGGGAGAGGTCATCAAGGATGAGCGCTGATAGCCAGGTAAAAATGTCACAATTCCGACGTGATATGTTTAACCGGATGCAGGAAAGAGGGATACAGATGGGACCGGGTGGTCGGGGCGGTTTTGGCGGACCGGGCGGCTTTAGAGGTCCCGGCGGCACTCGTCCATAATAATTTACCCATAACATTCCGCGGGGCCAATGACGTTTTTAAACAGGCCTTTTTCACAAAAGAATTGTCGGATTGAGGTGCAAAGGTGGCACTTACCGGCATACAAATCCAAGGGGCTAAAGCCAGCTTTAACAGCTTCATCAAGTAATCCTGCAGGGCCGGAATGGAATAATTTTTCAATAAATTTTTCATTAGATGGATGCCAAGATTGCCATATTTCGGCAAGCGATTGTTTTGTTAAATTGCCGATGATTATGCCGCTGCATGTGCCGCTAAAGACATTGCCGAACGGATCGATATGCACGCCTTTTGAATCGAGAAAAGATTTCATGCAATTTGATTTTGAGATTTCATCTATGGTTTTATTCGCATTGAATTGGGCAATCAATGCGGCCGCCCTGCCAGTGAATCGACAAGGATAATCCTTAATTGTTTTTAGATATTCTATTTGGCGTTGGTTCAAAGAAGCGTTTTTTATTTCAATTGGATTATCGAGATATTTTTCCCATCGAACGAGGACTCTTTTTTCACCAAGCAATTCTTTCGCCGTTTTTGCCAATCGCCTGACCAGTTCAATATCAACATACTCCTGATGAAAGGGGTCGCAGCTAATTTTGAGCTTGTTTATTCCTAGTTTATCGAGAATTTTTAAACGTTCTTCGATAATCTTTTCATCTGTCGCCCAAAATCCGTTGGTTTCAATCATATCGACGGTGCCGATATTTTCTTTTTGGGCCTGCTTTAAAATATTAAGCAGGTGCTCCCAATATAAAAAAGGTTCGCCGCCTGTGATATGAATTTTCGCAGTTTCTCCGGCTAATTCTTTCAGTGACTTCCAGGCATTTATAGCCAAATCGGCCGACATCAAGCCATTTTGTTCCGGCGAACAGTTATAATAGCAAAATTCACATTTTGCATTGCATTTATAAGTCAGCAAAAGGCCGGCATTTCGCCAAATCTTGAACTTCGGCTCATCGCGAGTTGTTCCCTTATTATAAATGTTATCTGAAAGCAAACTCATATTAACTCATATTCTGATAATATTTTTTAAGATGAATCTGAATAACAGTGACATCTGCGGGGGTGATGCCTGAGATTCTGCCGGCTTGTCCCAGGGTCTGAGGCTTGAAGAGGGTCAATTTCTCTTTTGCCTCGGGGCGAAGGTGCGTTATGGATATGTAATCCAAATCAGCCGGAATCGCCCTTTTATCCCAGGCCTGAAGTCCGGCGGCAAGACGCGCCTGCTTATCGAGATAGCCTTCATACTTGGCATCGATGACGGCCGCCTCGATGACTTTTTTGCTGAAGCCGGCATTTTTAATATCCGGTAAATCTGGCAAAATTGGGGCAAGGCAATTATTCGGCCTGCCGAGCAGCTCCCACAATACAATGCCATCTTGTTTATTACTCTTTAAATATCCTTTTAATTGCTCAATATCAGCTAATTTTTTTTGGAATCTTTCCCATCTTGTATTATCTACAAGGCCAACTGATTTGCCGATTTCAGTAAGGCGTCTATCCGCATTATCAGAGCGCAGGCTGAGGCGAAATTCCGCTCGCGAGGTGAACATTCTATACGGCTCATCGGGAATGCCGACACCTTCGAGGCCGAGGCCTTTTGTGAGCAAGTCATCAATCATGACGCCGATATAAGCATGGTCCCTGGCGAGAACAACAGGTTCTTTGCCATGGACTAGTCTTGCAGCATTTATACCTGCGATTATTCCCTGCCCTGCCGCTTCTTCGTAGCCGCTTGTGCCGTTGATTTGGCCGGCGAGGAAAAGCCCGGCGATTTTTTTTGTCTCCAGATTATTTTTCAACTGCACGGGGGGACAATAATCATACTCAATGGCATAACCATAATGCACAATTCGGGCATTCTCGCAGCCCGGCAGATTTTTTATAATCTCATCCTGAACATCTTTGGGCAAAGATGTGCTAATGCCATTACAGTAAATGAGATTTTTTTCCAGCTCCTCGGGTTCAAGGAAAACCTGATGACGCTGCCTGTCGGCGAAACGGATTATCTTTGTCTCGATGCTCGGGCAATATCTGGGACCAGTTGATTTTATCTGGCCGGTATAAAGCGGCGCACGGGCAAGATTATCGCGGATTATTTTATGAATCTTTTCATTTGTATAGGTAATCCAGCATGGTATCTGTTGACGGTCGATTTTGTCATTCATAAAAGAAAACGGAGGCGGATCGACATCACCCTTTTGCATTTCGAGATTATCATAATCAATTGTATTTGCATCCAGCCGGGGCGGTGTCCCGGTTTTAAGGCGTTTGACAATAAGGCCAAGCTTTTCCAGGCATGCTGACAAATCTTCCGATGCGGGCTCACCGCGCCTGCCGCCTTCGAAACTTTCAGGGCCTATATGCATAAGCCCGCGAAGGAATGTCCCCGCTGCCATAATGACTGTTCTGGTATTGCAGACCCATCCATCCTTGCATCGAACAGCAGCCACATGGCCATCATCTACAATGATTTCAACGGCCATTTGCTCAATGATTGTAAGATTCGGGGTTTGCTCAAGGGCATTAATCATATATTTCTGATATTTATATTTATCCGCCTGAGCGCGGGGCGACTGAACCGCGGGCCCTTTTGAACGGTTGAGCATCCTGAATTGAATTCCGGTCGCGTCGATGGCAAGACCCATAAGGCCGCCAAGTGCATCTACCTCACGGACGATCTGCCCTTTGGCAAGGCCGCCTATAGCGGGATTGCAGCTCATTGCTCCGATTTTATTTTTATCAATGGTTATCAGGGCCGTCTTTACACCGATTTTGGCGGCCGCGTGTGCTGCCTCTATACCGGCGTGCCCCGCCCCGATAACTACACAATCGAATTTATTCGTGCTCATTTGATTCGCTTAATGCCACTGCAGAGGCAATGGCAAAATTTGCGGCGTGAGTAATGCTTAAGCTTATTTGAGTGATGCCTAACTGATCGGCGATTTTTTTTACTTCGCCGGTTAATCTTACTTGCGGCTGACCCGATTTGCTATTTATCACTTCAATATCGGTCCAGGCAATTTTGCCGCGCCAGCCCGTGCCTACAAGCTTCATAACCGCCTCTTTGGCCGCAAAGCGTCCGGCTAATTTCTCAATACCATTCTTGTTATTATTGGCGTATTTCTGTTCTTCGTGAGTAAAGACACGTTCCAGAAAACGTTCACCATGGCGTTTGACCATGTCCTCTATTCGAGGGAAATCAATCAGGTCTATACCATGGGCAATTATTTTCATTCAAATTCCGATTCATTTTGGAGCTATTTATTGGCTGTCCTGTAAGCTTCACGCAGGCAAAAGTTAACAAATCTTGCCCTGTCGGCCACGGAGGCCTGCTGTATAAGCTGCTCATTTATTTTATTAATCGCCTCTCGCATCCGTTGTGCAGAAATTTCGGCCCTTACCTGATTTTGGACTTTTTCAAAGGGCTCGTAATCATTTGGTTTATATTCTATCAGCTGCATTATAAAGATATGGCCTTTTGCCTCAATTGGTTCGGTAAACTCGGCCGGCTTCATTGCCGATGCATGCCTGGCAAGTACATCATATGGGGACGCAAGCGAATCGGGATTGAATTTAAGCACTCCGCCCGAAATAGCCTTATTTGTCCTGGAATAATCCTTTACTAATTTATCAAAATCATCCTGAGGTTTAATACCCTTATAAATTTCATTGGCCAATTCTTTGGCCTGCACTTCTCGCGAACGGTTCGGATCGATGTCACGCAAATTCGATATATCAATATCGATAAGGCCAAAACGAAGCAAACCCGGAGTCTTGTACAATTGCTCTTTTGTATCATTGTAGAGAGCTATCATTTCGCTGAAGGAAACCGGCTGTTCTTTTGGAAGCTGCTGTGCAATATAACTTTGGCTGAGGATGTAACGCCTTTTATACTGCTCAAAATCGCCCCAGCTCATATTCATGCGTTTGAGAGCCTGCTCGGCCTTTGCATAGTCGCCGCCAAAATCCATAACAAATCTTCTAATCTCAGCAGTTGTAATTCTATCGAGCTCATCATCAACTTTATCGGCGGCATCTTTTTTTGCCCTGCTGTAGAGAATCGCATCCGAAATTCTCATTACGACCTGCTGCTCCACAGCCGGTCGTACAATCTGGCTGAATTGGTCGAAATCGCTGCGCAGAGCAATTTTTGCCAAATCTTCGAAAATCGGTCCAATGACTTCTTCTGCGGTAACAGTCCTGTCGCCTACAGAAAGAGTAAAACCGCCGCTGGCCTCAGGCAGTCCATCGCGTACAGGAGGCGGCATTTTGTCTATTTCTTCCTGCGTGAACTGGGGTTTATCCTCGCAGCCTGCCAGCATTAAACCGATTAGAAATATAAATAAAAGCTTAGGCATATTAAATTCCATTGAATACTGTTCATCACTTAATGAATAATTCTACGAAAAAATCCGGTTAAAAGCCATAAAAAGCTTTTTAGAGAGATTTCTTTTATGCCGATGAAATATACGGTTATTTAAGGAGACTGCTATGAAAAAAATATATTTGATTATCGCAATAATGAGCTTATTTATAGGCTGTAACTCAGACGTTGTTACTACAAAAGAATTAAAAGGAATAAAAAACAAATGCGTTTATGTATCGGCAATAGAAAGCCAGGATCCGTATGTAGGCAAGGTCTTAAAGGATGTTTTGGAAAAAGAATTCATACGTAAACGCGTCGTGTTATGTGATGCTGAGAACTGTAATATTGTGCTCACCGGCTCGACATTTCTGACGACGAGGTCTCATGGGGAAACGAGCATGCTCAACTTATTTGGAGGAAAACAAGATTCAGCACAGGCAATTGAATCTGTGACAATCACAGGCAAAGACAAATCCGGCAATATACTGCTGACCGCATCATATAATAACGCTGACCAGCAGACCGCAAGCAAACTGGCTCAGGATTTCGGCTCGACATTGGCAGATAAACTAAGGTAGTCGAAAAATCGTTTATTTTAGAGCAGCGTTTTTCTCTTCGACTTCTTTTGCCTGAATAGCTTTATGCCGTGCCAATTTAGCGGCTAAATTTTTATCAGATAGAGCCAAAATCTGGATTGCAAGGACGGCCGCATTTTTAGCTCCAGCTTTTCCGATCGCAACCGTAGCTACGGGAACTCCCCCCGGCATTTGAACGGTGCTAAGCAAGGCATCTAAACCCGCCAACCCTTCTTTGGCGGCAAGCGGAACCCCGATTACGGGCAATGTGGTCTGTGCGGCTATAGCGCCGGCCAGATGGGCGGCCATACCTGCGGCTGCTATTATGACTTTTATACCTTTTTTGGCAGCGCCTGCGGCAAATTGGGAGGCGGCTTTAGGAGTGCGATGAGCTGAGATTATCCGAACGAGCGGGGCTATTCCAAAATCCTTGAGCATATCGATACATGACTGCATAATATCCATATCGCTATCTGAGCCCATTATGACCGCCACGGATTTATTATTTGCCGCCATTATTTTTCTCTCCAAAAAATGCTATACGAGATTTATGAGAACAGTATAATCATAACAGGACAGGTGCACAATATGCAAAAAAGAAAACCTATAGTGGCAGGCCAATTCTACCCGGCGGACAAAGATGAGTGCATTGATGAGATAAAACAATGCATTGAGCAAGCACCATTGAATATGGCGCTGCCTGAGCAAATAGCCGCAGGTATTGTTCCTCATGCAGGCTGGACCTTCAGCGGGTCAACGGCCGCATTTGTTTTTTCAGCTATTAAGAAGAGGCACGCAAAAGTAGATACCTTTGTCATTTTCGGGGCAGCACACGGGTACATAGGTTACCCCCCTGCTGTTTACGATAAAGGAAGCTGGGTTACTCCGCTGGGGGAAATTGGAATAGATGAAGAGCTCGCCCGGGCTATTGTCGAAAGCAAAACAGCCGTAAGCGACTGTGATTCGCACGAGAGCGAACATAGCATGGAAGTGCAGGTCCCGTTTATTCAATATCTTTTCCCGGATGCGAAAATAGTTCCGGTTCTTACGCCTCCTGTTGAGCAGGCAATCAGGGCAGGAGAAATAGCCGGCAGTTTAATAAACAGCGATACTGAAAGAAAAATTGTATGCATCGGCTCGACTGACCTGACCCATTACGGTCCGCGATATGGTTTTACACCTAAAGGGACAGGTAAAGATGCTTTAAAATGGGCGATGGATGTCAATGATAAAGAGTTCGTCGATTATTCAGTGAAGATGCAGCCGGATAAAATGCTTGAAACTGCGGAAAAAAATTATAATGCCTGCGGGGCAGGCGCTGCGGCGGCAACTGTGGCTGCTTCAAAGGCAATGGGCAAAACAAAAGGGATAGTGCTTGCGCATACAAACAGCAATGAAATAATTCTTAAAAAAATGGGAGCTTCCAGCAGGGAATCGGTCGGATACGCAGGTATTATATTTTAATTTTTTAAATTCTATTCATTGGCAAACTTTTTAGCCATACAGCTTATTTGTTTAAGCTGTTCCTTATCAAGCAGGCCCCCCTTGGCACCAACAGGTTCCGGGTACTCTTCGATGCCATCTAAGAACTCCACTTCATGATGCTTCATTTCAATTATTTCATTGCGAAGCAGTTTAAGCGCATCCCGCAGAGAATCGTATTGGACCCTGGATTGTGTCTCTATGCGGGCCTGCTCCGCTTTTTGGCGCTGAAGCTGAACATTTAATTCATTAACTTCTTTTTCCTTGTCGGCAAGGGATGTTTTTAATGCCTGAATTTGTTCAAGGTATTGCTCCCTCTCTGACATATACTGCCACAACTGTTTGTTTACAGTGGAAAGTTCTGTTCCTCTGGCGCTAAGAAGATTTTCAACCATTTCGAGTTCTTTGGCGCGTTCGCCTAATCGCTTTGTTGTTAAAGTTAATTCTGATTTTCTTTTTTCAGCTTCGAGCTTGAGGGTTTTTATTTCTTCATTGAGTTTTTCGTTTTCAGATGTATCTACAGCATAAACAACAACAGCGCGGATTTTACCTAAATCATCTTTGAGCGCGAGCATTGTGGTATTTGTTAAAATAGGTTTGCCGTTTTTATGGACATGACCGACTGAACCGCTGATTTGACCTCGAGATTTTACTTCATTTAAGAACGGCAGGACATCTTTAGAAAGCTGTTCTTCGGTGTGAAAAATTGTAATTTTTTTTCCGAGTACCTCATTTAAATGTATGTATCCATGCATCCTCATCCATGCGGTATTTGCATAATGAACAATGCCGCTTGAATCAATGACAAGAATTGCCTGGGGGGCTTTCTGTGCGATTACAGGAAAGCACCCGCCATTGGCGGAAGATTCGGTTGGCGTGGATGTATTTTCCATAGATAGAAACTTGTATTTTTCCCTTTTTTTCTGGAGTTAAACTTTCAACACTAAATTACATCGGCAAAATAAGGCCTTAAATTAGGATTTGATGATGAAAATAGATGAATTTATTAGTTTAAACGATGTTAAAACATGATTTTTATCAGTCTAAGATGCATGGACATAAACTGCCAAGTTGACAGAATAATCAGAAAAGGCAGTTGCTTTTAGTAAATAACCAAAATACACACAAGAACATAAAGTATTTAATATCAATAGGTTATATTAATTTTAATTTACCATTATTCACTGGCATAATCTTTGCTCATTTGTAAGTGCTTATGGAAATAGATTTAAATAAATTTGATGAAATTAACGTATTAGCCAGCCGGACAGGCACGCTGGAGACCGGATGGGACTGGCCGGGGGCTTTACGCGATTTATTTAAGCCAAGGGGCATAAATCTTTTGGTGGCACAGCAAACTAATGATATAGTTAATGTCCTGCGGCATCGGCGTGTTTGCACGACAATCATAGATACAGACCTGGGCGAGCAGGAAACGGGACTTTGGACTTTGAAACTTATCCGAATGGAACAGCCGCATATGCCCTGCATATTGCTGGCAAACCAGCCGACCGGCAAGCTGCTCGAAAGAGCATTGCAACTTGATGCTTTTACGGTGATTGATAAGCCGGTGGATATGAATATTTTGAGAGACCAGTTAAACAGGCTGTTTATTAAACGATACGGCAGCCACATTTTTTCGTTATAAAAAATATCTAAAGAAGTTTTTTGAAAGGAGCAGTGAAAAAATGAAACTCAGACCATTAGGAGATAAGGTCCTAGTCCAGAGAGTCGAAGCGGAAAGCAAAACAGCCGGAGGTATTGTCCTTCCGGACAGCGCCAAGGAAAAACCGCAAAAAGGTAAAATCATTGCAGTAGGAGATGGCAAAATTCTCGATGACGGCTCACTCCAGAAACCACAGGTAAAAAAAGGGGATACTGTCCTGTTTACCAGTTATGCAGGAAGCGAAATAAAAATGGACGGCAAAGAGTACCTGATTATGTCAGAATCGGACATTATGGCGATAATCGAAGAGTAAGCAGTAATTGTTTGATATAAACCTAAAAAGGAGAAGTAAATATGGCAGCAAAAAAAATAGCATTTGGAGCAGATGCGCGGGCGGCAATACGCGAAGGTGTAAGGAAATTGGCGGCCGCTGTAAAAGTAACATTAGGACCCTGTGGAAGGGTTGTTATTCTTGAAAAATCGTTCGGCTCACCAACAGTGACAAAGGATGGTGTTTCTGTAGCAAAGGAAATCGAGCTTGAAGATGCATATGAAAACATGGGCGCTCAGATGGTAAAAGAAGTCGCATCAAAGACTTCAACAGTTGCTGGCGATGGCACAACTACAGCAACGATTCTGGCTGAGAGCATTTTTGATGAAGGGTTAAAGAACATTACCGCGGGCGCAAATCCGTTGCAGGTAAAAAAAGGAATAGATACGGCAGTTGATACTATTGTAAAAGAGCTGCAGAAGATGAGCTTATCCGTTGCTTCAAGCAAACAGATTGAACAGGTAGCAACTTGTTCCGCAAACCAGGACGCAGAAATCGGCAAGAAACTTGCTGAGGCGATGGACAAGGTCGGCAAAGACGGCGTTATAACCGTTGAAGAAGGTCAGTCATTGGAAACCGTTGTTGACCTGGTTGAAGGTATGCAGTTCGACAAGGGTTATCTTAGTCCGCATTTCATCAACAAACTTGAAAATATGACGGTTGTTTTAGATAAGCCGTATATTCTCATACACGAAAAGAAAATAAGCTCAATTAAATCTTTAGTCCCCCTGCTTGAAAAAGTAGCAAGGCAAGGAAAGCCCCTGCTTGTAATAGCTGAAGAAGTTGAAGGCGAGGCGCTGGCGACACTGGTCGTAAACAAGCTTCGCGGTGTTTTACAGTGCGCTGCGGTAAAGGCCCCCGGATTTGGCGACAGGCGCAAGGCACTATTAAGCGATATCGGCGTGCTTACCGGAGGACAGCCCATATTCGAAGACCTCGGCATTGATATTGAGAATATCGAACTGAATATGCTGGGCAGGGCAAAGCAGATCACCATCGACAAAGATAATACAACGATTATCGAAGGCGCCGGCAAGACTGAGGAAATCAAAGGAAGAATAGAGCAGATAAAGGCAGAAATCGAAAAGTCCACAAGCGACTACGATATTGAGAAACTTCAGGAACGGCTTGCGAAACTTTCAGGCGGAGTAGCAATGATAAAGGTAGGAGCTGCAACTGAAGCTGAGATGAAGGAAAAGAAGGCACGAGTTGAAGATGCTCTTCACGCATGCAGGGCCGCGGTAGAGGAAGGGATACTGCCCGGCGGCGGAGTCGCGATGCTGCGGACACTTTCGGCACTGGATAAAATCAAGGCAACAGGCGACGAGAAGGTCGGTATCGATATTGTCCGCAGGGCTGTTATCGCTCCAATCAAGCAGATTGCCTTGAATGCAGGCCTGGATGGCTCAATAGTCGCCCAGAAAGTGATGGAAAATTCCAATAAAAATTACGGTTACGATGCCTTACGCAAGGAATACGGCGATATGATTGAATTCGGCGTGATTGTGCCGACAAAGGTGGAGCGTATCGCATTACAGAACGGGGCATCTATCGCGTCACTGCTTTTGACAACCGATGCGATTGTAAGTGAAATACCGGAAAAGAAAGAAGCGCCTCAAATGCCTCCGGGCGGTGGAATGTATTAAAAACGTCTCTCGTTACTCGTGACTCGTCGCTCGGTGGTAAGAATGTCTTATCCGGGAACGAGTCACGAGGCACGGGTCACGAGTCACGGAGTTATAAAAATGCCACTTCAATTTTTTACAAATATGGTAACGCAAGCCAGCCGCAAAGTTGCGGGAGGGATATTTGCAACAGGGCTAATGCTGATAGGTTTCGGGGTGCTGATTTATGTTATGCCGAAATTATTCGCGACTCTGGCGGCACTAGTCTTTTTTGCCGCCGGATTAGCTACCTGCATGACCGCCCTGAAGATATTTTCATTTCAATACAGGATAAACAGGGACATAAGTCACGAGTCGAACGAATACCGAAAAAATGTCCGAATTCATGATGATGACGATAATGAGGATGCATAGCCACAGAGGCCTTATACTTTGGTGCGACGACAACACATAGGTAACACATAACAGACAAGACA
>Ga0105091_10000102_pt1 | contig 29562 bp, 27 predicted proteins | sample PPLLak1March2015_FD_87022 | JGI IMG/M metagenome (GOLD analysis project Ga0105091, IMG submission 87022) | Freshwater sediment microbial communities from Prairie Pothole Lake near Jamestown, North Dakota, USA - PPLs Lake P7 Core (1) Depth... | ecosystem: Environmental > Aquatic > Freshwater >... | reverse complement strand
TTGGCCAACGGCAAGCTGGAGCTGAAGTCAGGCGGCCGTACGTCGAAGCTGTTGAACATCTTCGCCAATCCGGATCTGCCCGAGATCGACGATTACTACGAGCCATTCACCTACAACTATGCACGCCTGCAGAGCGCGCCCTTGTCCGAGGCAGCGCCAACTGCACGGCCTTTGTCGATGATCACGGGCGACCCCATGGAGAAAATCACCTGGGGACCGAACTGGGAAGACGATCTGGCGGGCGCATATGCCAAGCGCAGTGTAGACAAGAACATGGACAACATCCAGAAAGAGATGTACGGCCAGTTCGAGAATACCTTCAACCTGTATTTGCCGCGCATCTGCAACCACTGCCGGAATCCGGCCTGCGTGGCGGCCTGCCCGTCCGGCTCGATCTACAAGCGTGAGGAAGACGGCATCGTGCTGGTCGACCAGGACAAGTGCCGCGGCTGGCGTTTCTGCATGAGCGCGTGCCCCTACAAAAAGGTGTACTACAACTGGGAATCCGGCAAGGCAGAGAAGTGTATCGCCTGCTACCCGCGCGTTGAATCCGGTATGGCGACGATATGCTCGGAATCCTGTGTCGGCCGCATCCGTTACAACGGCATCATGCTGTATGACGCGGACCGTATCGAGGAGCTGGCCAGCATCAGCAACGAACAGGATCTGTACGAAGCACAGTGCAAGATATTCCTCGACCCCAACGATCCGGCGGTGATTGCCGCTGCCCGCGCCGAGGGGATCAACGAAGACTGGATCATTGCTGCGCAGAAATCGCCGATCTACAAAATGGCCATCGACTGGAAAATCGCCTTTCCGATGCACCCCGAGTTCCGCACCCTGCCTATGGTCTGGTACGTGCCGCCGCTCTCGCCGGTGCAGTCGCAAATCGACCAGGGCAACCTGCCGCTCGGTCCTGACGGTGCGATCCCGCTGGCCGGAACAATGCGCACGCCGGTTAGATACCTTGCCAACCTGCTCACCGCAGGCAAGGAAGAGCCGATTACCAGCGCATTGAACCGCCTCATTGCCATGCGCAGCTACCAGCGCTCGGTGCATGTGGAAGGCGTCGCAGATACACGGCCTTTGGTTGCAGCGGGCATCACGGAAGATCAGGCCAAGGAAATGTATCGTTACCTAGCCATCGCCAACTATGAGGATCGTTTCGTGATCCCCACCGGGCATGAGGAAGAGCGCCTGGATGACGCACACGGCTTCCAGGGACAAAACGGCTTCACCTTCGGCAATAATTCTTCGGCAGGAATCAGCACGATTTCGCTGTTCCCGCGACGTCGCAAAGAGTCCATGGAACCCGTCGAACTGGCGCCACCTGCAGACAAAAGCTAAGAGGAAAGATCATGCTAATTTATAAAATTCTATCGGCACTGCTGGAGTATCCGGATAAGGAGTTGTTCGAAAACCTGCCGGAAATCAGAAAAATGCTGGATGAGTCGGTTGATTCCGACGTGGCGGAATGGGCAGCACTGAAGAAGTTCGTGTCCTGGCTGGAGAGCGGAGATCCGACCGAAATCCAGGCGGATTACGTCAAGACCTTCGACATGACGCCAGAACACAGTCTGCATTTGACTCATCATTTGTTCGGCGATGATAACGACAGGAATCGCGGCCCGGCGCTGATCGACCTGGGCGAGTTGTATAAGGATTACGGCGTGAAGACGGTGACCAACGAGTTGCCTGACTACCTGCCGCTGGTTCTTGAATTCGTCGCCTTGCTCGAAGACGACGAGGCGAGGGAGTTTTTGTCCGATGCCAACAAGGTGCTGACGGTGCTGGCTGCCAACCTGGCCAAGGCCAATAGCCCCTATGCGCCGCTGGTGTCCATCGTCAAGAGCCGCGCCACGCCGGCACTTATAGCTGCTTAAGGAGGAATGAAATGAACGAAGATCTTTTTAGCTGGAATAATATGCTTTTTGGCATTTATCCCTATGTCTGCCTGAGCGTATTCGTGATTGGCAGCTGGATACGCTTCGACCGCGAGCAATACGGCTGGACCAGCGCGTCCAGCCAGTTGCTCTCCTCGGCGGGCATGCGTCTGTCCAGCAACCTGTTCCATATCGGTGTGATCGGCATCTTCTTCGGCCACCTGGTCGGGCTGCTCGCGCCTTATGCTATCTGGGGAACCATCGGTTTGTCCTCTCTCGGCAAGCAGAACATCGCCATGTATGGTGGCGGCTTCCTCGGTATTTTGTGCCTGATCGGCGGCGGAATGCTTTTGGTGCGTCGTTTGACCAATCCGCGCGTGCGTGCGACGAGCCGCAAGTCCGATATATTCATCCTGGTCTGGGTGCTGGTCACCTTGCTGTTTGGCCTGGCCACTACCTTTACCACCGCGCACCACGCATCATTGGGTAGTGCGGATACCATGATGAGCATGGCGCAGTGGGCCAAGAGTATCGTGTTGTTCGAGGCCAAGCCGGAACTGGTGAGCAAGGTCGAGATGGTGTTCCGCTTCCACCTGTTCTTTGGCATGACGCTGTTCCTGCTGTTTCCCTTCACCCGTCTGGTACATGTCTGGAGCGCGCCTATCGGCTACCTGACACGTTCCTACCAGATCGTGCGCACCAAGCGTAGCCTCCCAGCGCGCTAAGTGCCTGTTGAGTTGGGCATGCTGCCACCCCTTGTCGGGTGGCAGCGCCCGCCGCCTATTTGAGATATTCCATGACCGATTACAGAGCCAGTGAGGACTTGGCCATGGCCCGGAAAGGCAGCAAGCATGTTGCGTAGACTTGCCTGGATTGTGCTGGTGGCCGTGGTTGGTCTTGGGCTGCATTTCACGTTGCAGGGGATCATCGAGAGCGGGGATGCGGAAAAACGGAAAGGCCCGGATCTGGCCAAGGTGGCACGGCTGGAAGCCGCCGACCCTGTTCACGGTGCCAAGGTGCGCGCGGGGATGGTCAAATACGAATCCATTTGCCGCCTGTGCCACCACCGTACCGGCCAAGGGGGCAAGTTTACGCCGCCCATTGCTGGCAAGGGCGCGGAAAGGACCGAAATGATGCTGAGGCTGTACCGCAGTGGCTACAAGGTCGGGCCAATGACCAATCTGATGGCGCCATGGGCGAAGGAACTGAGCGATGAAGATATCGTCAACCTGGCAGCATATGTGGATACGTTATAGGAAGATTTGCGGCCATATGGCAAATACCGTAGGGGCGAATTTATTCGCCCACGGGTGCCTTGGCAGGATGGCATGGGCGAATGAATTCGCCCCTACATGCTAGTAATAATCCGGGTTTAATGATCGACTCTAAACTTGTAAGGAGAAAATGAAATGGCGCTTCATACCAGATATCTGCTCGTTAATGGCAGGGAAATCGAGACCGATTCGGAAGGTTATATCCGTAATCTCGACGACTGGTCCGAGGATTACGCCGTCGCGCTGGCCCAGCAGGAAGAACTGGAATTGACCGAGGAACACTGGGAAGTGATTCGCTATCTGCGGCAGTATTACCAGGAACACTCGATTCAGGCCCAAGTGCGCAACATGATCAAACATTTTGCCGAGGTGTGGGGCAAGGAACGCGGCAACAACCACTACCTGCACGCGATTTTCCCCAAGGGCGGCCCGCAAAAGCAGGGGAACCGCATGGCGGGGTTGCTTCGCACCAAGGGCGAACATTAATCCTGATGCACCACGAAAATGGGCTGTCGGGCGTTTGTAGCCATTAAGAGTGATAAGGCTGTAGCCTATTCAGGGGGGTTATGAGGCGGGGGTGAATTAAGGCATAGTGCGCAGGTGACTATTGCCGCCATTTTCTCCCGCCTGTTTCCGCGACAGGCCAATGTAACCCATCGCGAGCGCCTGGTTTCCGGCGTTGGCGGCGTGCTGGCCATCCTGCTCACCACCCTGGTTGCGCAGTATGCAATTGGCGGGGTGAGCCTGCCCTTCATGCTTGCCTCGATGGGGGCGTCAACGGTGTTGTTGCTGGGCGCGCCGCACAGTCCGCTGTCGCAGCCCTGGGCTTTTGCCGGAGGCCATCTGGTTTCGGCGCTCATCGGCGTCACCTGTGCAATCCATGTTCCCAATATCTACTGGGCGGCGGGTTTATCCGTCGGCCTGTCGATCAGCGCGATGTACTACCTGCGCTGCCTGCATCCCCCCGGTGGCGCAACCGCCTTGCTCACGGTGATCGGCGACCAGAAAATTCACGCGCTGGGCTACCATTTCCTGTTCATGCCGGTGCTGGTAAATGTGGCCATTCTGCTGAGTGTCGCCCTGCTGATCAACAAGCTGATCCCCGGACGGCGCTATCCTGCTCACCAGACCTTGGCAGGCAAGAGCGAAACCTCGGTGTCGGCTGCTGCCACGCCGGTCAAGATGGGTTTCAACCGGGAAGATCTGCTCTCGGCCCTGGCGGACATGGATGGTTTCATTGACGTCAGCGGCGATGATCTGACCCGCATCTACGCGCTTGCCACGCTCCACGCCCATCAGCGCGGCCTGGGCAAGATTACGCTGGGCCGCATCATGACGCGCGAGGTGGTGAGCATCCGGCGCGAAACGGAATTCCAGGACATCTGGACGCTGATGCGCGAGCATCGCATCCGTGGGGTGCCGGTGCTGGACCACGAAAACCGGCTGGTGGGCATGGTCTCGGTGATCGACTTCCTCAAGCAGGCAGACTGGCGCATGTGCGACAGCCTTGCCCAGCGGGTGAAGTTCTATTTGTGGCACAAAAAAACCTTCACCACGGCGGAAAATATCATGAGTTCGCCGGTCATCACGCTCGCTGAAGATGCGCCCTTGACCGACGCCTTCCTGATTTTTGCCGAAAAGGGTATCAATCATTTGCCCATCGTTGACGCGCAGGGAGAACTGAGCGGAATCGTCACGCGGCTTGATTTGCTGGCCGCGCTGTATGGAGATTTCGGTGGGACGGAGTTTCAGGCGGTGAAGTAGGACGTCCGTAGTATGTGCTTGTTCTAACCTTGCGCTAATGCCTCCAATCGCCCCCAACCGGCCACATGCTTTCTTCATATCCAATGACTGCTTTGGCTTCAGTCCGTGAAACTGGACTGGATGATCTGTATCTCCTCCTGCGAGCCTAACAGGGCGGCGACACAATCCGGGTCGAGCTTAAAATGGCTCAAACAATCCAGCTCAACGAATGCCTGATTGTTGCTCCAAGCTGGCTTATAGGGGCGTTCGGAGGTAAGCGCATCGAATACGTCCGCAACAGCAACGATGCGTGCTTCGAGTGGGATGTCATTGCCGGCTAGGCCGTCGGGATAACCGTTGCCGTCTATGTTTTCGTGATGATGGGCGACGATATTACGGATCATGTCGATGTCTTTGGAATTCTTGATATTGAAGTTAAGCAGCATCGTGTCAACTATCTCACGGCCCCTCGTGGTATGGGTTTTCATCTCGGCGAATTCCTCATCGCTCAGTGGACCGGCCTTGAGGAGAATTCTATCGGGGATGGCGATCTTGCCGACATCGTGCAAAGGCGCGTGTTGGAGGATTCTGTCGGCAAATTCATCATCAATCGAGTGGTGCGCCCCCAATTTCCGGGCAATTAACCCTGAGTAACGGGCCATGCGCTCCAAGTGCATGCCAGTTTCCGGGTCGCGATGGTGGGTGAACTGGGTGGCTGTCTTCAGTGCACCGCGGAGGGTGGCGATCTGGGTCATCTCCGCAGCTAGGAGGATCGTCAACAGATGGGCGATCATGTCAAGATAAGTCAGGTTCGAATCATCAAACACATCGCGCTGGTAGGAGTTGAAAAACAGCATACCGATGAAATGTCCCTCGTTAAACAGTGGGACGGTATAGCTGGAAAGGAAACCTTTGCCGAGGATTTTCTTCGAGTGGGTTGATTCCCTGTCTGCGAACTTACTCAAGTCATTAATGATGCGTGTCTCACGGGTTCGGACCAGATTGAACAGAGAAGGAACTTCGCTTAGTTTTGCCTCGTAGAGTTTGAGCGGGTTATCCGCCTCCATGCTTCCAACATAGGTGCGCAGGATGTCACAACTCTGGTCATATTTGGCAATGGCGATGCGATCGATGCAAGGGTAGCGCTGTCGGACAACTTCATGGACATAGGATGTTTTGTCTGACAGCGTACGGTGGCTATCCAGTTCACTGAGTGGTGATAAGTGTTCGAAACCTTGAGTGGTGAGATTCACTGCTTTTTCTTTTCAATCGAGCTTAGATTTGGTAATTACGAAGCGGATTTTTGCTGTCGGAGCTATGCGCATAGGTTTCAGTCACAGATTTACTCTAGCAAGAAGTCTCAATTCCGTCATCACCCCACGGGGTGATGCTTTTCAGCCGCCCCTTGTCTTATAATAAAAATTGTGTATTTGAAGCCACGTTAAATGGCCGAAGGTTTTGATGACGCTCCACCAGACTGGTCACGCCGAAATTGATCAGCAGCATGAAATTCTCGAAAGCATGATTGACCAGCTATCCGCGTTCTGTTCGGAAGTGGAGCAAGTCTCGGATGCCGTGTGCGACAGATGCAGTTCGATAAAGCGGCAACGGTGCACGTCGTCCATCGCCTCTATTACCAGCGAGCTAGCGGCCTTTCTCATCGGACATGCTACTTATGAGGAAAAAATGATGGAGTTGCTTCCCGATACTCCAAGTTGTCAGGCCCACATCAAGGCACACAAAGCTGCTCACGATGGCATATTTAAACAACTCAAGAGGTTATCGCCACAAATTGTTAACGAAAGTCCGCGTGCCGCAAGTGCCCGGATGTGGCAAGTTGTTAGCGACTGGCTGGGCGATCACCTGGCGATGGACTGCCGCTTGGTTGGTCTCGGCAAGTCCACTGTGCCCAAGTTCGATTTTGACGGAGAGTTGGTCGCGATGCTCGACCAACATGTGTTCCCTAATCGACCCACAATGGCGAATATCTCTTCTGGCACCAACTTGGGGTTACAGAGAAAAAAATTGGAGGTGCGCGGACGCTTCGAATCGCTTTCACCTAATCAGCGTGCCGTTTTCTGGTTGGTCGTGAGCGGAAAGAAAAACCGTGATATTGCAGGGGAGTTGGGCATAACGGTAAATACCGTCAAGACTCACAGGGCAGCTGTTTTCCAAAAAATGGAAGTCGGATCGGTACTCGAACTGGTGAAAAAAGCAGATGTACTTCGTTAAGTGCAGATGAATCGATCCACAAGCACATATTACGTATAGCTGCTTAAACTATTTCTCGCGTCTCCAAGAACTGGATTTCCGGGAAGCGTTCCTTGGCCAGATTGAGGTTAACGCGGTTGGGCGCGAGATAGACATATTCATTGGCGCCATCCAGCGCGATGTTGAAGCCATGCTTGTCCACCAGCTTTTTAAGTTCCGCATCGCTGCCGCGCAGCCAGCGTGCCGTGGCCACGTCATGTAATTCAAAGCGCACATCCACGCCGTATTCATATTGCAGGCGATGGGCCACCACATCGAACTGCAGCATGCCGACCGCGCCGAGGATCAGATCGTTGGAATTGATGGGGCGGAACAACTGGGTTGCGCCTTCTTCGGCGAGCTGCTGCAAGCCTTTCTGCAACTGCTTCATCTTGAGTGGATTCTTGATCTGGGCGCGGCGGAAGATTTCCGGAGCAAACGATGGGATGCCGGTAAATTTGAGGTCTTCGCCCTCGCTGAAGGTGTCGCCCAGACGAATTGTCCCGTGATTGGGGATGCCGATGATGTCGCCGGCGTAGGCTTCGTCGGTGGTGTTGCGATCCTGCGCCATGAAGGTGATGGCGTTGCCCACGGTGAACAGCTTGCCGCTGGAGACCTGCTTGATTTTCATGCCACGGTCGAAGCGCCCCGAGCAGATGCGGATGAAGGCGATACGGTCGCGGTGCTTGGGGTCCATGTTGGCCTGGATCTTGAACACGAAACCGGAGAACTTGGGTTCGTCCGGCTCGACCTGGCGGGATTGCGCGGGACGATGCAGCGGGGCAGGGGAGAGTTCCACAATCGCGTCGAGCAGGGATTGCACGCCGAAGTTGTTCATCGCCGAGCCAAAGAAAACGGGCGACTGCTTGCCGGCGAGATAGGCGGCGCGGTCGAAGGTGTGAGACGCGCCGCGCACCAGCTCGATGTCGATGCGCAACTCGTCCGCCTGGTCGCCGATCAGCTCGTCCAGGCGCGGATTATCGAGACCCTGGACGATTTCGGAAGTGCCTTTTTCGGCATTGGGATCAAACACCGAAACGACGTCGTTATAGAGATGGTAGGTGCCACGGAAGCGCTTGCCCATGCCGATCGGCCAGGTCATCGGCGCGCACTGGATTTGCAGCACCGACTCGATCTCGTCGAGCAAATCGATGGGTTCCTTGCCTTCGCGGTCGAGCTTGTTGATGAAGGTGAGGATGGGTGTGTCGCGCAGGCGGCAGACGTTGAGCAGCTTGATGGTCTGGGCTTCCACGCCGTTGACCGAGTCGATCACCATCACGGCCGAGTCCACCGCCGTGAGGGTACGGTAGGTGTCTTCCGAGAAGTCCTCGTGGCCGGGGGTGTCGAGCAGGTTGACGATGCAGTCGCGGTAGGGGAACTGCATCACCGACGAGGTCACCGAGATGCCGCGCTGCTTTTCCAGTTCCATCCAGTCCGAAACCGCGTGGCGGTCAGACTTGCGTGCGCGCACTGCACCCGCCATCTGGATCGCGCCGCCGAACCACAGCATTTTTTCGGTCAGCGTGGTTTTACCGGCATCGGGGTGGGAAATGATGGCGAAAGTGCGGCGGCGGAGGATTTCTTCGTGGAGGGTGGCCATGATCGATTGAGCGCGGAAAAAAGTGCGGAATTATAACAGCTTGCGCTGTCTTTGCGAGGTGGCGCGAAAAACCGGTGGAAGATCTATTGAACCCAGATTATCCACTAGCGTGTAGGGGCGAATTCATTCGCCCATGCCATCCGGCCAAGGCACCCGTGGGCGAATGAATTCGCCCCTACGGTATTTGCAATCTGCTGAACTTCGTGGCTAATCAGGTTTGTTTTTGAAAGTTTAGTGCTAATGAACAATTTGGGTAGAAGCTAAAGAATGACTTGCGCGCCAAGTTCCACCACCCGGTTGGGCGGCAGTTTGAAGAAGTGGGTGGCGGTGCCGGCGTTGCGGAACATGCTGATAAAAAGTTTTTCTCGCCACAGACACATTTCCGAGCCGGCTCGGGGAATCAGGGTTTCGCGCCCGATGAAGAAGGAGGTGTCCATCATTTCCAGTTCGATGCCTTGTGGCGCGCAGCACAGGGCGAGGTCGCGCGGCAGGTCGGGTTCGTCCATGAAGCCGTAGGACACGGTGATGTGGTAAAAATTGTTGGGCAAGGTCTCCAGTTGGCCCCGGTCGGCATCTGCCACGTAGGGGATGTCCTGAATGGATACGGTCGCCAGAATGACGCGTTGGTGCAATACCTTGTTGTGCTTGAGATTGTGTAGCAGTGCCTGGGGTACGCCATTGGGGTTGTGGGTCATGAACACTGCCGTTCCCGGTACGCGTGTCATGTCGCCGTAGGCGAGGCTCTCTATGAATGGATCGAGGGCGAGTGCGTCCCCTTCCATGCGCTTGTAGAGCAGTTGCCTGCCACGCTTCCAGGTGGTCATGAGGATGAAGATGACAAAGCCGGCCAACAGGGGGAACCAGCCGCCGTCGGCAATTTTCAGCACGTTGGCGCCAAAGAAGGCGAGATCCACCACGAGGAAAATGCTGAACAGCGCGATCGCCTTGGTCCAGCCCCAGCCCAGGGCGCGGCTGAAGACGAAGGTGGCGAGGATGGAGGTGATCACCATGTCGCCGGTGACGGCGATGCCGTAAGCGGCGGCCATGTTGCCGGAGGAACGGAAGCCCAGCACCAGTACCACCACCGCCGCGAGTAGCGCCCAGTTGATGGCGGGCAGATAGATCTGGCCCTTTTCCTGGTCGGAAGTGTGTAGCACCTGCATGCGCGGCACGTAGCCCAACTGCATTGCCTGGCGCGTGACCGAGAACGCGCCCGAAATGACGGCCTGGGAAGCAATGACGGTGGCCAGCGTTGCCAGGGCGATCATGGGGTAGAGCGCCCATTCCGGCGCCAGGTTGTAGAAGGGGTTGTTGATCGCTGCGGGGTCGCGCAGCAGCAGGGCGCCCTGGCCGAAATAGTTGAGCAGCAGGGCGGGGAGCACAAAGCCGAACCACGCAAGCTGAATCGGTTTGCGTCCGAAGTGGCCCATGTCGGCGTACAGCGCCTCTCCGCCAGTGACAGCGAGCACCACCGCGCCCAGCGCAATGAAGGCGAGCCACGGGTGCGTGAAGAAAAGGTGTGCGGCATAGACAGGGCTGACGGCGCGCAGAACCTCTGGTGCCTGCATGATTTGTGCGATGCCGAGCACTGCGAGAACAGTAAACCACACCAGCATCACTGGGCCGAACAGGGTGCCGACCCTTGCCGTGCCGTGGCGCTGCACGAAAAACAGGATGAACAGCACTGTCAGCGAAATCGGGATGATGTAGGCGTGCAGCGCGGGGGCGCCAACCTCCAGTCCTTCCACGGCGGAGAGGACGGAAATTGCCGGTGTTACCATGCCGTCGCCGTAAAACATGCAGGCGCCGAGAATGCCGAACAGCATGATCATGCGCTGGCGTTTCGGGTTGTCCCCTGCCTCGCGCAGTGCCAGGGCGATCAGCGCCATGATGCCGCCTTCGCCGCGGTTGTCGGCGCGCATGATGAAGACGACGTATTTGATCGAAACCACGATGATCAGCGACCACAGCACCAGGGACAGAATGCCGAGAATATTGTCCGGTGATGCCGGCAGCTGATGGGCGCTGGGGGCGAAAACCTCCTTCAGGGTATAAAGCGGGCTGGTGCCGATATCGCCATAGACGATGCCCAGTGCGCCAAGTGTCAGGACGGGAAGGCGGGTTTTTTTAATGCCAGTTTCGGGTTGCATCGCTTACTTCGGGTTGATTGCGTGTTTTTCAGCGCACCGGGGCGAGCACGGCATTGATGCCCAGGCTGCGAATCTTGGCCTGGGCCTGGTCCGCTTCCGCTTTGGTCTGGAAGGGGCCGACATGCAACCGCGTCTCGGTGTAGGATTTGATGCCGTGTTCGGCCAGGCGTTTCTGCAATTGCAGCGCGTTGTCGGGATTGCTGAATAGCCCCAGTTGGACGACATAGCCTTTGGGTGCGGCGGGCTCGGCTGCTGGCTTGGCGGGTAGTGGCGGCGCTTCGCTTGTTTTGACCGCCGCGACAGGTTTTTGCGCCGCCGCCGGCGCGGCTGCGGGCGCTACCTGCAGGGGGGCGGCCCCTTGGGCGATGGGTGTAACTGGCGGCTTTGCTGCGACTGGTGTTTCAATGCTTGCCGGTTTGACTGCTGATGGTTTCGCTGCGGGCGTTTCGGCGCGTGATTTTGCCGATTCCACCCTGTTAATGACCTGTGGCGGTGGCGGGGCAGGGGGGGGGGCGGGTGCAGCCTCCGTGTCAGGAACGGGTGGAATTTGCTCTGTTAAGGGTTCGGCTGGCTGTTCCTCTGGCGGCGGTGTTTCCGCTACGGCCTCCGGCTGGACCGGCTCCGCTTGTTCCACTGCCGGTGCCGTGGAGGTGGCCACCGTTTGTGGCGCTTCGGGCTTCTTGTAGTTCAATACGGTAAGCGTGACCACCGCGGCGGCGACCAGCGAGGCGGCAACTGCCAAGCGTTGCATGGCGCGCTTTTTGATTTCGGCCTGTTCGTCATTGGCTGGCTGTTCAGGCATCGGAACTCCCTGATTACGGAATGGTCACAAAAGATGTTCGGCATGTTATCACTTCGTTTTTGGCCCCGCGAGGTTTATTTAATAAGCTTTCCGTGATATTTTAGCCGGTTCTTGAAGAACCTTAACCTGTAATATCTGGAGATACTAAATGGCTGTTGAACGCACCCTGTCCATCATCAAACCTGACGCCGTGGCAAAAAACCTGATCGGCAAGATCTATTCCCGTTTCGAGAGCAACGGTCTCAAGATCGCCGCTGCCAAATTGAAGTGGCTGTCCCGCGCCGAAGCCGAAGGCTTCTACGCCGTACACCGCGAGCGCCCCTTCTTCAAGGACCTGGTGGACTTCATGATCTCCGGCCCGGTGATGATCCAGGCGCTGGAAGGCGAGAACGCCATTGCCAAGAACCGCGAACTGATGGGTGCAACCGATCCGAAGAAAGCCGAAAAGGGCACCATTCGCGCCGATTTCGCCGAGAGCATCGACGCCAATGCCGTGCATGGTTCCGACGGCCCTGACACTGCCAAAGTGGAAATCGGCTATTTCTTCCCCGGTATGGAAGTCTACAGCCGCTAATGCCCAATCGAAACAAGCGCCTGTTGCGTTCGCTCCCTCTCCCCTTTGCGGGGGAGGGTTGGGGAGGGGGCGCGTGAGCGTTAACCTGCTCAACTTCGACCTGCCGCAACTTACTGCTTTCTTCGCCGAAATCGGCGAGAAGCCGTTCCGCGCCAAGCAGGTATTGCGCTGGATGCACCATTTCGGCGAGAGTGATTTCACTCGCATGAGCGATCTCGCCAAATCCCTGCGTGAGAAGTTGAGCACCGTTGCGGTGGTCGAGCCGCCGCAACTCATCAAGGAACAACTGTCCGACGACGGCACGCGCAAATGGCTGCTGGACGTCGGCGCGAATAATGGTATCGAGACGGTGTTCATCCCCGAGGATGAGCGCGGTACGCTGTGCGTGTCGAGCCAGGTAGGCTGCGCGCTGGAATGCAGTTTCTGTTCCACCGGAAAACAGGGCTTCAACCGTAACCTCACCGTCGCGGAAATCATCGGTCAGCTATGGTGGGCCAACAAGGCCCTGGGCCGCGATCCCAAGGGCGAGCGCGTCATCAGCAACGTGGTGATGATGGGCATGGGCGAGCCCCTGGCTAATTTCGACAATGTCGTCACGGCCCTGAACCTGATGCTGGACGACCATGCCTATGGCCTCTCGCGTCGCCGCGTGACGGTCAGCACTTCCGGCCTGGTGCCGGCCATGGATCGTCTGCGCGACACTTGTCCGGTGGCCCTGGCGGTTTCGCTGCACGCGCCCAACGATGCGTTGCGCGATGTGCTGGTGCCGATCAACAAGAAATACCCCCTCGCCGAACTGATGGCAGCCTGTCGCCGTTATATCGAGAAGGCGCCGCGGGATTTCATCACTTTTGAATATGTCATGCTGGACGGCGTCAACGACAGCGTGGCACATGCACGGGAATTGATCGCACTGGTGAAGGACGTGCCGTGCAAGTTCAATCTGATTCCCTTCAATCCTTTTCCCCTGTCGGGTTACAACCGTTCCCGACCCGAGACAGTGCGACGTTTCCGCGATGAACTGATGCAGGCGGGATTGATCGCCACAACCCGCAAAACGCGGGGCGACGACATCGACGCCGCCTGCGGCCAGCTTGCGGGCCAAGTTCAGGACAAAACCAAACGGACGCAGTACAACATCGTGGAGGCTGCCGTATGAGGAAATTGCTGGTGACGTTATTGGTGCTATGGGGCGTGGCTCAGCCGCTGTGGGCGGATGAACTGTCGGATGAGACCAAGCGTGCGCAGATTCACACCGAGCTGGGTGCGGGGTATTTTGGCATGGGTAAACTCGGCATTGCGCTGGAAGAGTTGACCATCGCAATCAAGGCAGATTCGAAATATGCACCGGCTTACAACATGCTCGGCTTGCTGTACATGGAATTGAGGGAGTTCGACAAGGCGGGAGAGAATTTCAAACGTTCGTTGAGTCTCGATTCGAACAATTCTGAGGCTCATAACAATTACGGCTGGTTTTTGTGCCAGCGTAATCAAGAGGATGAAGCCATCGGGCATTTCATGAGCGCATTGAAAAATCCGCTTTATGCCACGCCGGAAAAAGCCTATCTCAATGCCGGCGAGTGCTCGTTGAAAAAAGGTGACGACAAGGGCGCCGAGGAGTTTTTCCTGCGCGCCCTCAAATTCCAGCCGGCCCCGGCTCAAGTGCTGTGGCGCATGGCCGAACTCAATTTCAGGAACGCCAATTATAACGAGGCACAGCGCTATCTTGACTCCTTCATAAAGGCGGGTGGGAAGACGCGCGAAGGCCTGTGGCTGGGCGCGCGCATTGCCCATCGTGTCGGTAACCGCGATGCTGAAGAGCGCTATGGAGCGCAACTCAGAACGCATTTCCCGGATTCGCGCGAGGCGATGGCGTATCGCAATGGCCAGTTTGATGAGGCCGCAACAGCTGAGGGGCGGAAGTGACAGAATTAGTTTCAGAAGAACAAGCGTCAACCATGGCGCAGGAAAGCCCGGGCAGCAAGCTGGCCCACGCACGCGAAGCTCAGGATATGAGTGTGGCGGATGTGGCGCGCGCCCTTCGGCTCGGCATAAAGCAGGTTGAAGCGCTCGAAGCCAACGATTACGACAAATTGCCTGAACGGACTTTCGTGCGTGGCTTCGTGCGAAATTACGCACGGCTGGTGAATCTGGATCCTGATGTCCTAGTGGCGGCATATTATCCCGTCCAGCCAGAAGCGGAAACCAAGGACATCCAGGCGCCATCGCAGCGGATCACTTTCTCGGAGCATCACCGCAAGCCCTGGTTGAAATGGCTGGCAAGCAGCTTTGTGGCGGTGGCGCTGATTTCTTGGGGGGTTCTGGTGTGGCTCGGGCCGGAATCGGTCAAGCCTGTTGTGGCTGACAAACCGCCAACGTCAACGTCTCCTGCTCTATCCAGGGAAATTCCTGCCACAACCGGTGCGGCCGCTCCCGGGAGTGCTTCATCAACTGAAAAAGCCGTGGAACCCGTGCTGCCCACCGTAGAAAATCCAGCTCCGCCGGCAGCGCCTGTGGCTGCCGCCAACGCGGTGCAGGCCCGTGTTTTGTTGAACTTCTCCGGTCCAGCCTGGGTGGAAGTGTTAGACAAGAATGGCCGGAAGCTTCATTCCCAAAATAACCTGGCCGGGACGCAACAGACGGTGGAAGGCGAGCCGCCATTGTCGCTGGTGATCGGCAGTGCGCCCAATGTCAAACTGACCTACAAGGGGCAGCCTGTTGATCTCACCGCTTATACCAAAGCGGATGTGGCGCGGCTGACGCTGGAGTAAGAGCTTCATGTTTAAAGTTGAAATTCCCCGCCGCAAGAGCCGGCAGATCATGGTCGGAAATGTGGCGGTCGGCGGTGATGCACCGATTTCGGTGCAAACCATGACCAATACCGAGACCACCGATGTGGATGCCACCGTCGCGCAGATCGAGCGCGCGGCCAAGGCCGGCGCCGATATCGTGCGCGTGTCCATCCCCAGCATGGAAGCGGCGGAAGCTTTTGGTCTGATCAGGAAACGCTCCCCGGTGCCGCTGGTGACCGACATCCATTTCGACTACAAGATTGCGTTGCGTGTGGCGGAACTGGGTGCCGACTGTCTGCGTATCAACCCCGGCAACATCGGGCGCGAGGACCGCGTCAAGGCCGTGGTGCAGTCGGCCAAGGACCATGGCATTCCCATCCGCATCGGCGTCAATGCCGGTTCGCTGGAAAAGGATTTGCAGAAGAAATATGGCGAACCCACGCCCGAAGCGCTGGTTGAATCGGCGCTACGCCATATCGAGATTCTCGAGCGCCTCAATTTCCGCGATTTCAAGGTCAGCCTCAAGGCCTCGGAAATTTTCATGACGGTGGAAGCGTACAAGCTGCTCGCCAACCAGATCGAGCAGCCGCTCCATCTGGGTATCACGGAGGCAGGCGGCTTGCGCTCCGGCAGCGTGAAGTCGGCCATTGGTCTGGGCATGATCCTGGCAGCCGGCATCGGCGATACCATTCGTGTTTCTCTCGCGGCAGACCCGGTGGAAGAGGTCAAGGTCGGCTTTGATATCCTGAAAAGCCTGCACCTGCGCAACAAGGGCGTGAACATCATCGCCTGCCCCTCCTGTTCGCGCCAGAATTTCGACGTGATCAAGACGGTAAATGCGCTGGAGCAGCGCCTGGAAGATGTGATGGAGCATCTCGATGTGGCCGTCATCGGCTGTGTGGTGAATGGCCCCGGAGAAGCGCGCGAGGCTGATATCGGCCTGGCCGGCGGCGAGCCGAATCTGCTCTACCTCGAAGGCAGGCCGAGCCACAAGGTGAGTGATGAGGACATCGTCGATCAGATCGAGCGCGAAGTGCGCGCGCGCGTCGCGATAATGAAGCAGGGCGGCCTGCAAGCGATTCCGGTCAAGACGGCAAGTTAATCTTTCATGGCGTGAATGTGGCAATTCAGGCACGCCAGTAATCCCGAGCTGATTAGTAAAAATATATGACAAGCAGCATTCAAGCGATTCGCGGCATGAACGACATCCTTCCCGAGCAGGCCGCGCTGTGGGAATTTTTCGAGGATACAGTACGCGACTGGCTCAGGAGTTACGGCTATAAGTGCATCCGCATGCCCATCGTGGAGCAGACTAGCCTGTTCAAGCGCGCCATCGGTGAAGTGACCGACATCGTGGAGAAGGAAATGTACACCTTCACCGATGCGCTCAACGGAGAAAGCCTGACGCTGCGTCCGGAAGGTACGGCTTCCTGCGTGCGCGCGGTGTTGCAGCACAATTTGCTCTACAATGCGCCGCAGCGCTTGTGGTACATGGGGCCGATGTTCCGCCATGAGCGTCCGCAAAAGGGACGCTACCGCCAGTTTCATCAGGTCGGGGTGGAATCGCTGGGCTTCGCCGGGCCGGATATCGACGCGGAACAGATCATCATGACCGCGCGTTTGTGGCAGCGCCTCGGTCTTGAAGACGTGGCGCTGGAAATCAATACGCTGGGTAGTGCGGAAGATCGAGCGCGTCACCGTGCCCGGCTGATACATTACCTGGAACAGCATCTCGAACTGCTCGATGAGGACTCCAGGCGCCGCCTGCATACCAATCCGCTGCGCGTGCTGGACAGCAAGAACCCGGCCCTGCAAGCCTTGATCGAAGCTGCGCCCAAGTTGCTGGACGATCTGGACGAGACCTCCCTCAAGCACTTCGAGGAGCTGCAGGGTATGCTGCGCGACGCCGGCATCGAATATCGCATCAACCCGCGCTTGGTGCGCGGGCTGGATTATTACAATTTCACCGTGTTCGAATGGGTGACCACGCGCCTGGGCGCTCAGGGCACGGTATGCGCTGGCGGCCGCTATGACGGCCTGATCGCGCAGATCGGCGGCAAAACGGCCCCAGCTTGCGGCTTTGCCATGGGGGTGGAGCGTCTGCTGGCCTTGCTGGAAGAACAGCAGTTCATTGCGCCGGAAACGCCCGCCGATGCTTACGTGGTACATCAGGGTGAAGCGGCCAGCCGCTTCGCTTTTCGGGTCGCGGAAACCCTGCGCGAGCAGGGTCTGCACGCGATCCTGCATTGCGGTGGCGGAAGTTTCAAGTCGCAGATGAAGAAGGCGGATGCCAGCGGCGCGCGCTTCGCCGTCATTATCGGTGATGATGAGGCGGCTGCAGAGGCTGTTACGCTCAAGCCGTTACGTGAAATGGGCGAGCAGGCGCGGATGGCGGTAGCGGAAGCCGCCGATGTGCTGAGAAGAAAAACAGTTTAACCACGGAGAGCACGGAGAACACGGAGTAATAAAGACCCCGTTTTTCTCCGTGTTCTCCGTGTCCTCCGTGGTTAATTAAGTTATTAAGGGGTTTATATGGCTTACGATTTGGAAGAGCAGGAACAGATAGACGCGATCAAGGCGTGGTGGAATCAGCATGGCACAACCGTGTTGTTGAGCATTACGGTGTTTGTCGCCATTGTCGCGGGTATCCAGGGCTGGCGCTATTACCAGAACAAGCAGACGGTCCAGGCGGCTGGTTTGTATGAAATGCTGCAGGGCGCAGCCGATACCCGTGATGCCAAAAAAGTACGCGAGGTGGCAGGCCAACTGATCGAGCAATACCCGCGCACGGCCTATGCCACGCGCGCAGCGCTGCTGGCCTCCAAGACCAACTATGACAGCGGCGATGTCAAAAGTGCCAAGGCCCAGTTGCAATGGGTACTGGAGCATGCCGGCAGCGATGAAATCAAGGATGCTGCACGTCTGCGCCTGGCCGGCATATTGCTGGACGCGAACAATCATGCCGAGGCGCTTAAGTTGCTGGAAGCCAGGCATGGTGCGGCATTCGACGGGCTTTATGCCGATCTCAAGGGCGACGTCCTGCTTGCCTCCGGCAAGAGTGCCGAGGCTCAGGCGTCATACAAGCTGGCTTTGGAAAAAATCGACCCGGCCAACGCATACCGTGGTCTGGTACAGATGAAACTGGATGGATTGGACGGATGATGAATATCTATGCCTTGAAATTTTCTCTGGCAGGCTTGCTGGTACTGTCGTTGGCCGGCTGCGCCGGTATCGGCGAGTCACTTTCCACTGGCTTCGGCCTGTGGGGCGGCAGTGACAAGACGGAAAAACCCGCGCTCTTGGTTGAAATAAAGCCCTCCGTTACTGTGAAAACGCAATGGCAGGCGAGCGTGGGCGCTGCCGGCGACTACGTGTTTAGCCCCGCCATAGCTGCTGGCAGCGTGTATGCGGCCGGATATGACGGCAAGCTGGCACGTTTTGATGCCGAAAGCGGCAAGCGGCAATGGTTGGTCGAAACCGGCATGAAGCTCTCTGCCGGGGTCGGCGTGGGCGAAGGCCTGGTGATGGCAGCCACCCGCAAGGGCGAAGTTCTAGCCTACGATCTGGATGGCAAATCGCTTTGGCAGGCGAAGGTTTCCAGCGAAGTCCTGAGCGCTCCCCAGGCGGCAGAAGGCGTGGTGGTGGTGCGTGCTGCTGACGGACAGATTTTTGGCCTGGATGCACGTGACGGCAAGCGCAAGTGGGTCTATCAAAGAGCGCTGCCAGCCTTGGCCATTCGCAGCAATGCGGGCGTGGTGGTGGCGCGCGGCGCGGTGTTTGCTGGCTATGCAGGCGGCAAGCTGGTGGCACTGTCACTCACCAATGGCGTTCTTGGCTGGGAGGCGAGCGTGGCACAACCGCGCGGCGCGACCGAACTTGAGCGTATCGCCGACATCACCAGTCTGCCGGTGCTGGATGGCAGCCGTGTTTGCGCCGTGGCTTATCAGGGCCGGGTGGCTTGTTTTGAAACCCAGAACGGGAATCTGGTGTGGGCGCGTGAAATGTCGAGCATTTCCGGCCTGGCGCTGGATCAGTCCAATGTCTATGTCAGTGATGTCCGTGGCGCGGTGCATGCGCTGGACAAGAACAGTGGTGCCAGCATCTGGAAGCAGGATAAATTGTTATACCGCCGGCTGAGTGCACCAGTGGTAAAAGGCAACCATATTGCAGTTGCCGATGTAGAAGGTTACATGCATGTGCTGGCGCGCGAGGATGGCAGCTTCGCTGGCCGTGCCGCCACCGATGGTAGCGCGGTTGGCGCTGACCCACAGCTTGTGGGGCAGAACATCTTGATGCAGACCCGTAACGGCGGCTTGTTTTCACAGGCCGTGCAATGAAGCCTACCTTAGTCCTGGTTGGCCGCCCCAACGTCGGAAAATCCACTCTTTTCAACCGTCTGACCAAGAGTCGTGATGCACTGGTGGCTGATTTGCCCGGGCTTACCCGTGACCGCCATTATGGCCACGGCCTGGTGGGTAGCAAGCCTTATCTGGTGGTGGATACCGGTGGTTTCGAGCCGGTCGCCAAGGATGGCATCCTGCATGCAATGGCGAAACAGACGCTGCAGGCCATTGATGAAGCGGACTGCATCATTTTTATGGTGGACGCGCGCCACGGGCTGACGCCCCAGGACAAAACCATTGCCGAAGGGCTGCGCAAGTCTGGCCGGCCGGTGTTTCTCGCGGTCAACAAGGCCGAGGGGATGCGCCGCGAAGTGGTGGCGGCGGAGTTCCATGAACTGGCGCTGGGCACGCCGCTGGTCATTTCCAGCGCACATGGCGAGGGCGTGCGCGAACTGGTGGAACTGGCGCTGGCCGGGTTCCCCGATGAAGAGGAAGGCGAAGAAGAGGATGACCATCCCAAGGTGGCCATCGTCGGCCGCCCCAACGTCGGAAAATCCACGCTGGTCAACCGTCTGCTCGGCGAAGAGCGTGTCATCGCCTTCGATCAGCCCGGCACCACGCGTGACAGCATCTACATCGACGTGGAACGCGATGGCCGGCGCTATACCTTGATCGACACCGCAGGGGTACGGAAACGCGGCAAGGTATTCGAGGCAATCGAAAAGTTCTCCGTCGTCAAGACACTGCAGGCGATCGAGGATGCCAACGTGGTCGTCCTGGTACTGGACGCGCGCCAGGATGTTTCCGAGCAGGACGCGCACATAGCCGGCTTTATCCTCGAGGCAGGCAGGGCGCTGGTGGTGGCGATCAACAAGTGGGACGGCCTGGATGAGGCGCGGCGCGAAGTGATCAAGAGCGACCTGGCGCGCAAGCTGCAGTTCCTCGAATTCGCCAAGTACCACTATATTTCCGCATTGCAGGGCACTGGCGTGGGTGGGCTGTTCAAATCCATCGATGGCGCCTTTGCGGCCGCGATGAAGAAGATGGCCACGCCCATGCTGACGCGTGTGCTGATCTCGGCGACTGAAAAACACCAGCCGCCCAAGGTCGGCCCGATCCGGCCCAAACTACGCTACGCGCATCAGGGCGGGTCAAATCCGCCACTGGTGATCGTACACGGCACGGCGGTGGCGAACGTGGCGGACAGCTACAAGCGCTACCTGGAGGGCGTTTTCCGTACTGCGTTCGAGTTGCAGGGTACGCCGCTGCGAGTACAGTTCAAGCAGGGCAGCAACCCCTTCGCCGGTCGGGCGCCCGCACCGAAAACAGAAGCCGATGAAAAAGCCGCGCGCAGCAAAAGACGGCGCAGCAGGAAGGCGTACGGGAAAAAGTACTGAGCATTTACTACATGCTTGCCTGGTCTTGTATTGTTGTATGACGGTGTGAGGACTATCTGCTGGCTTCGTGAATTAACCTGCGTTTTGTCAACGATGCAAATGTCTTATCCTTGCATTTGAATTATTTGCTGCTCGTCATGGATAGCATGTGGTAAAAAGCCGCATTAAAAACAAACCTGAACGTTATGAAATGACGCAATCCGGCCCGCGCGAAATTGTTACCCCTTACCGCCCCATCCCTCTGGATGTGCCGGAGGGGATGAAGCCCAACGAGTTTTTCAACAGCACGGAAAATCTCAACGACCTGGAGCACAACAACGGTCTGTTGATCAATCCGGAAAACTTGTTGCTCTATCGCAAGGCGCTGGGGCACAGCACCGAGTTTGACACCTCGATCATCTACAATACTTCCAAGGCGGTTCTCAATCCGCTCGGTCGCCCGGTGCGACGCACCCAGGTGCCTGACAATGTCCGGCACGTGTGGAACCGGATGAACCAGATCATCATCGATTACATGCTGGAGCAGTACCCGGACCCGGCGCAGCATCTGGTGCTGGCAGGCGAGGCGAGCCTCGATGCCACCTGGCCGCTGACTTCGCCCGGCGTGCCGAGTATTCGCATGCTGCACAACCATTTCATCGTCTTTCCCATGGACGAGTTGCGCAACGCCAAGCCGGCTGATCCGAAAAACCCCAATCTCACGGATGGCGGCCAGCACTCGCTGTTCGAGAAATACATGCACGACGTCTACCGGGAGTTTATCTGCAAGGCGCTTCATCTGGAAGTGCTGCGGCCAGTGAGTGATGATGCCGCGCGTTTCGATCTGACCGGTTTCCCCCAGGGACTGCCGAGCTGGGAAATCCCCGGTGGCGCGGCGACGCTGGAGGATGTCCGCTTCTGGCATGAGTATGACCTGGTGCTGAAGGGGTTCATTGATTTTTACCGCACCTTTTTCTCGCAGGTTTCCACACGCAATGCACCTATGCTGGCCGATGTATATTTCCCGCAGCAGGTCGAAAGCGTGCTGCTGTTCAACAACGACTTTCTGACGACGGCGAAGAAGGTACGTGACCATTGCATCACGGATGCGAAATATGCCAATGCGATTCGCTGGCAGCCGGCGTTCAAGCAGCTGATCTACCGCAACGACGAGGGCAAGTTGATCGTTACCATCAGCCAGAACTCGATCGGCAACGCGATTACCGAGTTGCTCGGTGTCGTGGTGAGTCGCGTAGCCGACGCCGAAGCCTATGAGAAGCGGGAGCCCAAATTGATCGAGCGTCTGCTGGAAGTGCGGCGCCGTTTGGTCGAGGCAGATCTGGGTGAGGGCATTGCCACCGAGTACTGGTCGAAAGAGTGATATTCCAGGCGTAGCTCACCCGAAAATCTAATCCGCGCCCCATCTTGAAATTACTGCCCGAGCACTCCATGTTGATTGACAATGCTGCTGGCAATCGATTGAAAAATCCATTAGAGTGGCTAGCCATAACAACCAAGTATCATGTTTGGAGTAATAAAAATGAGCGCTAAAGGGCAAATGTTACAAGACCCCTTCCTGAATATTCTGCGTAAAGAGCATATTCCCGTTTCCATCTATCTCGTCAACGGCATCAAGCTGCAGGGCCAGGTGGAATCCTTTGACCAGTACGTCGTGCTGCTCAAGAACACCGTTACACAGATGGTATACAAACATGCCATTTCCACCGTCGTGCCCGCTCGCCCGGTGACCATTCCTTTCGAACATCCCGCAGACGCAGATTGAAGAGTTTTCCAGATGTTTGACCGTCCCGGCGGTGCGGATGCCGCAGTGCTGGTCAGTCTTGATTTCGGCGAAGCGGACTATGCAGACAGTCTGGAAGAGTTGCACCGCCTGGCTGAAAGTGCCGGTGTTCAGGCTGTTGCTGTAGTCGAAGGCAAGCGCTCCCGCCCGGATGCGGCCCTCTATGCCGGAAGCGGAAAAGTAGAGGAAATCGCCGAAGCATTGCAGCAAAGCGGTGCCGGCCTGGTTATCTTCAACCATGAAATTTCCGCAGCCCAGCAGCGCAATCTTGAAAAGCGTCTGGAAACCCGTGTAGTTGATCGCACCACCCTGATCCTCGATATTTTTGCCCAGCGTGCCCGCAGTTCAGAGGGCAAGCTTCAGGTGGAGCTGGCGCAGTTGCAGCATCTAGCGACGCGCCTGATTCGTGGCTGGACCCACCTGGAACGTCAGAAAGGGGGTATCGGCCTGCGCGGGCCGGGCGAAACCCAGCTTGAAACCGACCGCCGTTTGTTGGGCAAGCGCGTCAAGCTGCTCAAGGACAAGCTCGAACGCCTCAAGCGCCAGCACCAGGTGCAGCGCCGCTCGAGGGTGCGCGGCAAGGTGCTGTCGGTGTCGCTGGTCGGCTATACCAATGCCGGCAAGTCCACGCTGTTCAATCGATTGACCCATGCCACCGCCTACGTTGCGGACCAGTTGTTCGCCACGCTGGATACCACGTCGCGCCGTCTTTATTTGGGCGAGGCCGGGGAGGTAGTGCTGTCCGATACCGTGGGCTTCATCAAGCATTTGCCGCATACCCTGGTCGCAGCTTTTCGCTCCACCTTGACCGAGGCAGTGGAGGCTGATTTGTTGCTGCACATCGTGGATGCCGTAAGTGAAAACCGCGAGCAGCAGATTGATGAAGTCAATGCGGTGCTCGGCGAGATTGGCGCCAATGCGCCGCAGATCATGGTATATAACAAAATTGACCTGAAAGGCCAGGCGCCGGGCTTGGAGCGGGACGAGTATGGTAGAATCGTGCACATTCATGTCAGCGCGCTGACTGGTACCGGAATGGATCTGATCCGGGAGGCATTGATTGAATATGGCGCAAAGAGCCAAGTTCCAAGTTCAAAAGAGGATGCCGCACCGGCAAGAGTGGGTGAGGCTTGATTTTGAATTTGGAACTTTGTTCATGAAACCTGAAGAGTAAATATGGCTTGGAATGATCCCGACTGGGGCAAAAAAAATAACAGCGGTCCACCTGACCTCGATGAGATGTGGCGCAAATTCAACCAGAAGCTGAGCAGCATGTTTGGCGGCAAGGGACCCTCTTCAGGTGGCGGCATGCCATCGAGCGGTCAGGCTTTTGGCGGCTTGGGTATCGTGGTCGCTCTGGCTGTTGTCGTCTGGCTTGGCAGCGGTTTCTATATCGTCAACGCGGGCGAGCGTGGCGTGGTTTTGCGCTTCGGTAAATATGTCGAAACCACCGAGCCGGGACCGCGCTGGCACATGCCTTATCCCATCGAGAATGTTGAAGTGGTCAATATGGAGCAGGTGCGCACCATCGAGGTGGGCTACCGCAACACCGTCAAGAGCAAGGTGCTGAAAGAGTCGCTCATGCTCACCGACGACGAGAACATCATTGATATCCAGTTCGCGGTGCAATACACCCTGAAAGATCCCAAGGCTTATCTGTTCAATAATCGTCATCCTGATGATGCCGTGATGCAGACAGCGGAAACAGCGATTCGTGAAATCGTGGGCAAGAGCAAGATGGATTTCGTCCTTTATGAAGGCCGCGCCGAAGTGGCGGCCAAGTCGGCCAAGCTGATGCAGGAAATTCTTGATCGCTACCAGACCGGTATCGCCATCAGCAAGGTGACCATGCAGAATGCACAACCCCCGGAACAGGTTCAGGCCGCTTTCGATGATGCCGTCAAGGCCGGCCAGGACCGGGAGCGCCAGAAGAACGAGGGCCAGGCTTACGCCAATGACGTAGTGCCCAGGGCGCGTGGCGCGGCTTCGCGTTTGCTGCAGGAATCCGATGGTTACAAGCAGCGCGTGATCGCCAATGCCGAGGGTGATGCCTCACGTTTTAAACAGGTTGTGGCGGAATACAACAAGGCGCCGGGCGTGACCCGAGACCGCCTGTATCTTGACGCGATGCAGCAGATTTATTCATCTACCAGCAAGGTCCTGGTTGACCAGAAGGGCAGTAATAGCATGCTTTATCTGCCGCTTGATAAATTGATTCAGCAGTCGGCTTCAAGCACTTATGAGGCTACCGGTGGAGCAAAGCCAGCGCTGGCCCCGGAGGCGGTTTTGCCAGACAGCACGGCACGTAGCCGCGAAGCTTTCCGCAGCCGTGAACGGGAGGTGCGTCCATGAAAAAGCATATAAGTGGTGTTTTGATGGCGCTGCTGGCGTTGATCGTCATCGCCAGCCTGTCGATGTTTACCGTCAATCAGTGGCAGTACGTAATCGTGCGTCAACTGGGTGAAATCGTATCCATCAAACAGCAGCCCGGCCTGTATTTCAAGGTGCCTTTGTTGCAGGATGTACGGATTTTTGATACCCGTCTGCGCACCGTCGATCCGTCTGAATCCGAGCGCTTCATTACCTCGGAAAAGAAAAACGTGCTGGTGGATTATTTCGTCAAGTGGCGCATCGTCGATGCAAAGCAGTATTTCGTCAGCGTTGCTGGTGATGAGGCGCAAGCAGAAAAACGTCTTACGCAAACCGTGAATGATGGCCTGCGGGCTGAATTCGGCAAGCGCACCGTGCATGACGTGGTGTCGGGCGAGCGCGAACAGATCATGGAGATTCTGCGCCAGCAGGCGGACATCGATGCACGCAAGATCGGCATACAGGTCATGGATGTGCGCTTGAAGCGGGTTGAATTGCCTCAGGAAGTGAGCGAGTCCGTGTATCAGCGCATGGAAGCCGAGCGCAAGCGCGTCGCCAACGAGTTGCGTTCGCAGGGCGCGGCCGAAGCGGAAAAGATTCGCGCCGATGCAGACCGTCAGCGCGAAGTAATACTTGCCGAAGCCTATCGCACGGCGCAGCAAACCAAGGGTGAAGGCGATGCCAAATCGGCTGCCACCTATGCGGCTGCTTATGGTCAGAATCCCGAGTTTTATGCTTTCTATCGCAGCATGGAAGCTTATCGTGAAAGTTTCAAGAATAAATCCGACGTGATGGTGCTGGAGCCGAATTCCGAGTTCTTCAAGTACATGAAGTCATCGGGTGGCAAGACGGCGAAGTAAGCGTTCGTATATGAATTTGCTTGCTGCTTTTGCACTCATGCTGGTGGTTGAGGGTATTCTGCCATTTTTGGCGCCCACGATATGGCGTGAAACCTTTCGCAAAATGCTCGAGCTTTCCGATGGGCAGCTGCGTTTCATCGGCCTGGGCTCGATGCTGGGCGGCCTGTTAATGTTTTTCTTGGTTAAATGATGCAAACCTGGTTACTTCCCGAACATATCGAAGATATCCTGCCGCCCGAAGCGCGGCGTATTGAAAGCCTGCGTCGTCGCTTGCTGGACCTGTTTCATGTCCATGGCTACCACCAGGTCATTCCCCCCATGCTGGAATATTTGCCCTCTCTACTGACCGGTACCGGGCATGACATGGATATCAAAACCTTCAAGGTGGTCGATCAGCTCTCCGGTCGCATGATGGGACTGCGCGCCGACATCACACCCCAGGCGGCACGGGTCGACGCTCATCTGCTCAATCGTGACGGCGTCGTGCGTCTGTGTTACGCGGGCAGCGTGCTGCATGCCCAGCCGGATGGCATGATGCAAACGCGCGAGCCGTTACAGATTGGTGCCGAGTTGTTTGGCCATGCCGGCATCGAGAGCGATGTCGAAATCCAGCAGCTGATGTTGAAGGCGCTGCGCTTGATCGGCCTGCAAGGTGTCCACCTGGATATTGGCCATGTCGGTATCTTCCAGGCTCTGATGGAGCGCGGCGGCGTTTCCGAGGAACTCGAAGCTGCATTATTTTTGGCATTGCAGAACAAGGATGTGCCAGGTATTGGGGAGTTGGTGAAGGGGTTGGATGTCGTCACCCGTGATGCAGTACTTTTGTTGCCGCAGCTTTATGGTGGCAATGAAGTGCTGGAACTGGCACAGAAGAGCCTGCCCGATTATCCCGAGATACAGCGCGCACTGGCCGATTTGCGTAGTATCGCTGCCGCTGTGGGCGGCATGGCAGCCAGTATCGCTTTCGATCTGGCAGAATTGCGCGGCTACCATTACCACAGCGGGGTGGTTTTTGCTGTCTATCTTCCAGGCCAGGCGCATGCGGTGGCCAGGGGAGGGCGTTACGACGAAGTGGGAATGGTCTTTGGCCGTGCGCGACCAGCAACGGGTTTCAGCATGGATTTGCGCGTGCTGTGCGGCGCCCTGGGGCCCGCTGCCGCTGCGCCCGCTATACTTGCGCCGCATGACGGGGATGCTGCATTGCAGGATAAAATCGAGGCGTTACGCAACCAGGGAGAAGTGGTTGTAGTAGATTTGCCCGGACACGAGGCGCAACGCGATGAGTTGAATTGCGACCGGGTTCTGGCATGGCGCGACAATCAGTGGCAAATAGAAAATATCAAGTCTTAGGGGTTGGACAACATGACAAAAAACGTAGTGGTAATCGGCACTCAGTGGGGAGATGAAGGCAAGGGCAAGATCGTGGACTGGCTCACCGATCATGCTCAGGGCGTGGCGCGTTTCCAGGGTGGCCATAACGCTGGTCACACGCTGGTTATCAATGGTGCCAAAACCGTATTGCACCTGATACCTTCCGGTATCTTGCGCGACAAGGTGGAATGCTACATCGGCAACGGCGTGGTGGTTTCCCCATGGGCGCTGATGGAGGAAGTGGACATGCTGGAGAAGGCTGGTGTGCCGGTGTGCAACCGCCTCAAGATTTCTGAAGCTTGCCCGGTCATCATGCCGCATCACGTGGCGCTCGACCAGGCGCGCGAATTCGCCAAGGGTGCAGGCAAGATCGGCACCACCGGGCGCGGCATCGGCCCTGCCTACGAGGACAAGGTATCGCGCCGTGGCATCCGCATCCAGGATCTATTCCACCGCGAACGCCTGGCAGCAAAGCTGGGGGAAATTCTGGATTATCACAACTTCGTGCTGAAGAATTACTTCAAGGCAGAAACCGTCGATTTCCAAAAATCCCTCGACGACGTTCTGGCGATCGCCGAGCGCATCAAACCCATGGTGGCGGATGTGCCGCGCCTGCTGTTCGATGCCAACAAGGCCGGCAAGAATATCCTGTTTGAAGGCGCGCAGGGGGCTTTGCTCGATATCGACCATGGCACCTACCCCTTCGTTACCTCCAGCAACTGTATCGCCTCCAACGCGGCGACCGGTTGCGGCGTTGGACCCCAGATGCTGAACTATGTACTCGGCATTACCAAGGCCTACACCACCCGTGTCGGCGCTGGCCCTTTCCCCACCGAGTTGTACGATGCGGTGGACAAGCTCGACCCGGATGGCAAGCACATGGCTGACCGTGGCCATGAATTTGGCGCCACCACGGGGCGTGCGCGCCGCTGTGGCTGGTTCGACGCTGCAGCACTGAAGCGCTCGATCCAGATCAATGGCGTAACTGGTCTGTGCGTGACCAAGCTGGACGTGATGGATGGCATGGAAACGGTGCGCCTGTGCACCGGTTACAAGATCGATGGCACCATCATCGACATCCTGCCGGCAGGGGCGGAACTGCTCGCCAAGTGCGAGCCGATCTACGAAGACATGCCGGGCTGGAGCGAAAATACCGTGGGCGTAAAAAACTACGACGATTTGCCCGTCAAGGCACGTGCTTACCTGAAACGCATGGAAGCCATCTGCGGTGTGCCGATCGACATTATCTCCACCGGTCCGGATCGGGAAGAGACGATTGTTTTGCGGCACCCATTTGAGTAAATAAAAAGGGCGGGTTCCGAAGAACCCGCCCTTTTATATTTTGGTGCCCAGAAGAGGACTCGAACCTCCACACCTTGCGGCACACGGACCTGAACCGTGCGCGTCTACCAATTCCGCCATCTGGGCTTCAAGAAACGCGAATTCTATAGGAAACGAAAATTTTGTCAAATCAAAATAGCAAGGCCGCCAAAAAAGGCGACAAACTTCAAGACCCACATTTCGAGCGTGAAAGCCGAAATTATGAAAAGCCCCTGCCAAGCCGCGAGCTCGTGCTCGATATCCTGGCAGAGCAGGGCGTGCCGATCAGCGATGAAAAACTGATCAAGCTGCTGGGACTGAACGAGGAAGATGCCGAGGTATTCACCCGCCGTCTTCGGGCCATGGAGCGCGATGGGCAGATCATGCGCAACCGCAAGAACGCCATTTGCCTGGTGGAAAAACTGGATCTCATCAAGGGCAAGGTTCAGGGCCATCCTGATGGTTTCGGCTTCCTGGTTCCCGACGATGGCGGTCCCGACCTGTTCCTCTCCGGCAAGCAGATGGACAAGGTGCTGCATGGCGATCATGTCATGGCACGGCAGATCGGTGTGGACCGGCGCGGGCGGCCTGAAGGCAGCATCGTGGAGGTGCTGGAGCACGTCAATACGCGTCTGGTGGGGCGCTTGCACGTCGAGCATGGCATTCTCTTTGTTACTGCGGAAAACAAGCGCATCAGCCAGGAAATTCTCATCGAACCGGGCTCAGACAAGGGCGCCCAGCCTGGCCAGGTGGTGATGGTGGAGTTAATTGAACAGCCATCAAAGCACAACCGTCCGATCGGGCGCGTGGCCGAGGTGCTGGGCAACTATGCCGATCCCGGCATGGAAATCGAGATTGCCTTGCGCAAGCACAACCTGCCCAACGAATTCCCCGAGGCGGTGGCGGAGGCAGCGAAGAAGCTCAAGCCCAAGGTTCAGAAGAAGGATTACGAAGGGCGCGAGGACATCCGCGATCTGCCGCTCGTTACCATCGACAGCGAAACGGCGCGCGATTTCGACGACGCGGTGTTCTGCAAGCCACTGGGCAAGGGAT
>Ga0105091_10000101_pt1 | contig 29683 bp, 25 predicted proteins | sample PPLLak1March2015_FD_87022 | JGI IMG/M metagenome (GOLD analysis project Ga0105091, IMG submission 87022) | Freshwater sediment microbial communities from Prairie Pothole Lake near Jamestown, North Dakota, USA - PPLs Lake P7 Core (1) Depth... | ecosystem: Environmental > Aquatic > Freshwater >... | reverse complement strand
TATTTAGTATAACAACCTTGTGATACCCGTCAAACACTTTATTATATCAGCGAATGAATACTAATAAAATTACTATTGGCTTTATTTCACTGGGCTGCCCCAAAAACATGGTCGATAGCGAACGAATGCTCGCCCAAATCGCCCAGGCAGGTTTTTGTATAACCCAGGAACACCAAAACGCGGATGTTGTCGTTATTAATACATGCGGCTTCATCGCCCCAGCCAAATTAGAGGCATTAGATGCAATAAGTGAGGCGATAAGAAATAAACAAAAAGGCAAGGTCCAAAAAGTAATCGTCGCCGGCTGCCTGCCTCAGAGAATGGGAAAACAGCTTATCAATGAAACCGCTGGCATCGATGCAATTGTCGGGCTTAATCACCGCGATAATATCGTTCAAATAATTAAATCAACCTTCAAATCCGAAAAGCCATTGGCATCAATTGAGCCGCCATTTAAAATCCCCTACGATGACCGCATCCGGCTGCGTATTACTCCGCCGCACTGGGCATATCTGCGAATCAGCGAGGGCTGCAATAAAAAATGTTCCTTTTGCACCATTCCTTCTATAAGAGGAAAAACCCGCAGTAAACCCGGAAATCTTATCCTCGATGAAGCGAAAGAACTCGTCCAATCAGGTGCAGTAGAGTTAAATATCATCGCACAGGATGTCACCTCATACGGCTCAGATTTGAACAGCAAAAATGCATTGCCCGGATTGCTCACAAAAATTGTCGAAATTGGGCACCTTAGGTGGATTCGCCTGCTTTATCTATATCCCACAGGCATAACCGAAGAACTCATCGAAACTATTGCCGAAAACAATAAAATACTTCCATATTTTGATGTCCCCCTGCAGCATATAAATCCCGAGATTTTAAAATCAATGCGCCGGCCGCATTCTAAAGAAAAAATAATCCGATTAATCGAAACCATCCGAACCAGAATACCCGATTGCGTCCTCCGCACGACTTTTATCGTTGGTTTCCCAGGCGAAACCGATGCCCGATTTAACGAGCTGCTCGATTTTGTCAAATGGGCACGTTTCGATAATCTCGGCTGTTTTCCCTTCTATCCCGAAGAAGGCACCCCCGCCGCCGAGCTTGGCCATCAAATACCGGATAAAATTAAAAATCAGCGCGTTAAAAAATTAATGCTCACCCAGCAAAAAATCGCATTCGATAAAAATAAATCCCGCAAAGCAAGCACTTTAACCTGCCTTGTTGATTCCATTGATAAAAACAAAACCGCAAAAGCTCGCTTCTACGGCCAGGCCCCGGAAATTGATTCGGTCTGCCTGGTTAAAAATTGTTCCGCGAAACCCGGCTCATTGTAGAGGTTAAGGTCACTGGTTCAAAAAATTACGACCTTATCTGCCAACAAATTAGTTGAATTACCCGCTTTAGTCTGTAAACTTTCTTTATGCTAAAACAGGTTCCAAATATATTGACCTTCGGCCGAGTGGTCCTGACCATACTGTTCCTGGGTATACTGCTGTATATCCCCCAGGCACAGGACAGGACCCGGCTCATCGATGTGGCATTTGTCATCTTCGTAATCGCCGGCCTTACTGACATAATAGATGGCCCCGTCGCCCGCAAACTGAATGTCACCAGCAAGATGGGGCGGATGCTTGACCCGCTGGCCGATAAGGTGCTGGTATGCGGGGCGTTCATCTGCTTTGCATTAATCGGCCTGCCGGAGTATCTATTTAACTGGCCTGATACGACGCTTCATATTGTGCGGTGGTCAATTGTAGCGGTATTGCTGGCGCGAGAAGTTTATGTAACCGTTCTGAGGCATGCGGCCGAGGCCAGAGGTATTGATTTTAGGGCAGTCAGGTCAGGCAAAATCAAAATGCTGATACAATCATTTACGATTGGCACGTTACTGGTCAAGGCCGGGCACGTTCAAACGGCGATGTGGGGGCACTGGTTTACAACGATTACATTCATAATCATGCTTAGTATTACAATCGCATCCGGTGTCGATGCGACATTGAGAATTCTTCAAAAATCAGCCTAAAATTTTTTTTATATTTTAGTTGACAAAGCATAGTATGTAATACATAATAAGTATGACAAAATAATAATTAAGGAGATTTCTATGAAATTCGAAACACAGTTATTGAAAGGCATCGCGCCTGTAGTTGTGCTGCAGGTCCTCTCCCGCGGCGAAATGTATGGCTATGAGCTGTCAGAGGCAATCGAAAATCGAAGCGATGAAATACTTTCACTCGGTAAAGGCACTCTCTATCCTCTGCTTTATAATCTTGAGGCCAAACGCCTTATCAAAGCCCGAATCGAAACCGCTAAATCCGGCCGCAAAAGACGTTATTATTCAATTACCGGTAAAGGAAAAGAATACCTCCGGGGCCAGACCGAACAACTCCGTAAACTGCAGACAGGTCTGGATTTCGTTTTCGGCGGGGCATTAAAAACCGTTTAAAGCCAAATTCGCAACGTCCTGTGAATCATCTTTTACAGGAGTTAAAATTATGGACGAAAGAAATGATATTTTCAAAAATCTCCCTTCTAATGCTGTTGGGTATATTAATCTAGTTATAAAAAATATGCGTTATCGCAAAAAGGTCCGTCAGGAAGTCCGCGAAGAGTTAATTGACCATTTCGAGGAATTTCTCAAAGATGTCCCTGATAACCAGAAAGAAGAAAAAGCACAGGAATTAATTTCACAATTCGGTGACGCGAAAATTTTAGCCAAATTGATGCGCAGGGCCAAAAAACGCTGCCGTCCTTTATGGCAGAAAATCTTTGTAAGATCTTCAATCACTGCTGCAATTATCTTTGGATATTTAATTATTTGTGCAATTCGGCTAAACATAGGCACCCCTGTAATAAAAACTAATTACGCCCAGTGGCTCACTGATCGTCAGCGCCAGAGTCGAGACGAATCCCTTAATGCTAAACCAGAAATAGATAATGCCATCGAAGCTATACATGATGTAAACGAATTGGTAAAGGTTTATGATATTCTCCGATCCTGGCCAACGGATTTAAATGATGCAGAAAAAACAGCAATTTCAAATTTTCTTCACGATGGCAATCAGGCATTCGATAATATCAGGATAGCATTGCAAAAACCCTATTTTTGGACTGATTACAATTCATTCGACCCCATGATAATCGAAAGCAACTCCGTCTTTATGGAAAATCCGAAATTTATTAGTAACCTGATGGAGCCGCTTATCACGTACAGACAAATCACTTACGGACTTGGTTCTCGAATTAATTGGCGGGCATACACAGGAGACATCGAAGGGGCTGTTGATGATTTAACAACCGTTATTAAATTCTCATCTTATTTTCAGGGAGAAACACTTGTCGAACAGCTTGTATCAGTAGCAATTAAAAGTTTCGCATATAATAAAACAATACAACTTCTCTGGCATGCTGATTTATCTGCCGCTCAGCTAAAAAGACTTCAGGATGAATTGTCATCTTCGTTTCCTAATGAATTTCCGTTCGATTTGACCGGCGAAAAAGCATTTTGGTATTCTCATATTGAGATGGGATTTACAGATGACGGCCAAGGCAATGGACGAATACTGAGATCCGGTGTAATTTACGTTGTCCGCGACTGGAAAGATTCGATTTGGTGTTTTTTGACATTCAGTTATCCTGATAAAAAACAGGCAATTGCTAAAGTTGAAAGAACATTCGATGAAATTCAGCGAAATCTACAAATCACTCCATGGCAAAAACAAGATAAATCGCTTTTAAATCCACCACCACAAACGTCTCTTATGCTTAAAATGCTTTTTTCAGACTTTGACAAAATTGCATTTATGGGATGGCGATTGAAAACGCAGCAGCAAGCCGCGCCGACTATCATTGCTGTTTTGCGTTATAAAAAGGAAAAAGAAAGATATCCGGATACCTTAAATGAACTGGTTAATATTGGATATCTGGCGGAATTGCCCCAAGACCCATTTGGGCCGGGGCCGTTAACTTATAAAAAAACACAGGATGGTTTCCTGCTTTACAGTTGGGGGGAAAATCTCAAGGATGATAATGGAGAAGTTCCGCTTAATGAAAAAGGCAAACCTAAGCAGTTTGCCGATGAAGGTGATTGGGTTTTCTGGCCGGTATCGAAGTAATTACGATGGAGTTGTGGGCTTAATATTGAGCTAGCCTGATGCAAAAACAGGCAAGCAGGTGATAATGTGAAACTAAAAACGGTTATTTTTGAAGCACTGGCCGCTGTTGGCGTAGGCATGGCAGCAGCGTGCCTTTGGACGTTATTTGCACTCATATATTGGGAAACCGGCCGATATCCTTACTGGCGTTTATATGCTCCTCTCTGGCTTATTGCTTTGCTTGGAATAACTTTATTCACAATCATCCGTCTCATTGTTGCTAATAGAAGATACCGCTCGGAGAGCCTCCTGCTCATCCTTAAACATCTCCCGCAGGCAGCCGCAGATTACATAGGGCTCGTCATAAAGTATATGCGATACCGCAAAACCGCCCGCCTCGAAGTCGCTAACGAATTAGCCGACCATTTCGAATCATCTCTGATAAATTGTGCCGATGAAAATGAAAAGCAAGCGACAACTCAGCGGATAATTAATGAATTCGGCGACCCAAAACTCTTGGCCATCCTTATGCGCCGTGCGAAAAAACGCTGCCGGCCTTTATGGCAGAAAATCATCGCCCGGAGCTTTCAGTTGACATGTGTACTTCTCGTGTCTTGCGTAGTGTATGTCCTATGGTTTATTAATGGCATATCAGTCATAAAAATAGACTACCTGGCGCAAATAAACAACGCAACCAGCACAAATATCAGCGAACAAAACGCCTGGCCGTATTATCAAAAAGCCATAGAATTATTAGTCGAACCGCATAAATACCTGACCAATAATTGGTTTCGTACTTCGCTTGACCACGAGACCCGCTTATCCGATTTGCCTCCGACAGAACGTGATATGTTTGAAAAGTGGCTTTCGCTAAACAAACCCGCCTGGGAAAAATTCCGGATGGCCAGCACTAAAACATCTTTCTATAAGCCTATTTATTACAATCCCAAAGATAATGAAAAGTGGACATATAGAATTCCGCTTCCTGAATATACTGACTTACGCACTCTTGCAGGCATAGGTGTCTGGCAAATTCAAATGAAGCTCGATATAAAAGATATAAACGGCGCATTAGACGACTGTCTTACGCTTGCTCATGCAGGAGCCCTTTTCCAGAAAGACGGCAAAATTGTGTACTACAATTTTGGCTCAACTATAAGCAGCGTTGCCCATAGATATATTTTCAATATCCTCGAAACCCAAAATCTGCCCAGGGAACAATTGGAATCACTTTCAATAAGACTAAAGAGATTGTATGCTGAAGATTATCCAATGCTCTGGCCCGAAATGGTTCGTCTCGCCTTTGAAGATACAGTGCAGCACCTTTTTACAGAATCGCCAATAGGCGGAGGCCATATAATTCCACAAAGATTGAAAGAAATATACCCAAGGTGGTACCAGGAATATCAATCGCAATGGATACATGAAAATATAAACGACAGAAGTCCCCAATGGCAAAAACTTCTCGACAATACCGCTCTAACTTCAATGGCTATTGCCCATGCTGGACGTATCGATACTTTAGCGCAGGCCAATTCTATTTTTGATAAACTTCAGCAGGCAGTGAAGATGACGCCCTATCAGCGGTTCAACGCAAAGTTGTTTCCCGAAACAGGAATCGTCTCCGAACTGCCTAAACATAAGTACCTGCTGATTCACATTTTTACTCCTGATATCTGGATTAAGGCGTCTGACAAGAGTTATCAACTCCGAGCAACACATGAAGCGGTCATTACAGTGCTTGCGTTGAAATTATGGCAATTGGATAAAAAGAGGTTTCCGAATCAGCTTAACGAGCTAATCGAAGCCGGCTATATAAATACGCTCCCCGCCGATCCCTATAGTAATACAACACTGGTTTACAGGAAAATCGAGAACAATTTTATTTTGTACAGCGTGGGTCCAAACTTTAAAGACGAAGGCGGTATTGTAATATACGCCGATACGGGCAGCACCATAAAGTGGGATAAACAAGGAGATACGGTATTCTGGCCGGTATCGAAGTAATTACGATGGAGTTGTGGGCTTTATATTGCGGCAGCCTTCGGTATAAAAAAAAGCAGACAAACCATTACGGTTTGCCTGCTTTATTCATCATTACACTAGAATTTTTTCTTTATGCGGTAGGCGCTCTTGCCGGACGCGGCGTAAACGGCAACAAGATTCTTTGTGCCTTGCGAATCCTTCGGCGGTTACGCTCGGAGGGCTTCTCATAATAAGCATTTCGCTTCATATCTCTTATTAAACCCTCTTTTTCGCACAGCTTCTTAAACCGCCTCATCATCTGCTGGACCGATTCGCCCGTTCTTGCCTTTACTTTCAACATTAAAAAAACACCCCTTTAATTATAATTTTAAAGCTCTTATTTACTTTCAGTCTAATCGAATTGTTCAAATATAAACAATGGGCCGGAGTAATGCAAGCACTTTCTTACCGCAGAAGGCACGGAGAACACGAGAAAAAATAGCCACAAAAAAGCACTAAGTGCTAAAACGTATGACAAACGCTAAGAAGCTATAGAACACAGACTGCCCGCGCGTTAAACAATCAACCTTACAGATCCTATCAAATCCCCCTTTTTTAATACAAAAAAACGATTTGGCGCTTATTTTGTGCCATTTGCGCCTGTTAAATCCGTGATAATTTGCCATCGGCGGACAAGTGCGTGTTTAATCCCTTCGGCGGACAAGTCCGCGGTTAAATGATATTTTTCGTACATTTTTGCGGCTATTAAATTTAACAAATTTGCACGCCGGCCGAAGATTTATTATATTTTTCAAAGGGTGGAAAAATGGATAACCTAAATACGATGTTAAATTTGCCATGGTCTTTTAAAGGCCTAAAAATAACACAGGATCATCTGTATATCGCATCAACAATAATAACGCCTTTGGTATTACTTTTCTTTTTACCTGTCGCAAGTGTATTCATATTGACCATGCTTGCTCTATGCGGCGTAACTATCGCTATTTTCCATATAAAAAAGGACCGGGACAGCGCGCGGCATTACCTGCAGATTTGCAAAGAGCATATACATAAAGAAAAGAAGAGAATCCACGAGCATGCAAATCATGATAGCAGCCAACCGATAAATTGCAGCAATCCCGCTGAAAATACAGCCTCACAGAACGAAAACAATCTCTACGAAAACAACCTCTACGAAGAGCCAATCAAAGAAAACATCCTTCAGCAGGAAATAACCAGAGAAAACGATCCAACGATAACTAATAAACCAGCCGCCAATCCGGAAAAACCAATTGCCAATCCTGATAAAATTCTCGCGATTGCTCCGTTTAGGGATTCGGATTTAACCGGCTGAAAGACGAGTCTCACTACAGAAAATGATGGGCTAAAACCCATCTTACAAATCTCATTCAGCGCTATGTTTCAGGCATTCTTCTCGGCGATGTCGCCAGCTACCGGAAGTTTGAAGAGTTCGCCCTGATAGGCCTTGACCATAAGCACAATCCAGAGAATCAGCATCAATAAACCAATGAGCCCGGTGATGATGGGAAAAATCGCAACGAAACATCCCAGGCCAATCGCGCTTAAAATGCCGGTAAATATGCCCAGCGCAACTTGCAGGACAGTCAAGCCGCCAAAGACAATGATTGACTGGAGGGCATGAAAACGCACGAATTTATTTTCCTTCTCAATCAGAAAGAATACAAGGCCGGTAATCCAGCCAAGGACATAGCATAACAGGCCCGCGACATTGGCCGCAATACCTGTTGAGGTCTTGCCTAAATCTTTGGGTTCCATAAAATCTCCTTTTCAAATAACGAGGATAATATTTGTTTTTTTGAACTATACGCAGGACATGCAGAGGTGCTAAGCCGGCTTAATTTTAGCCACAAAGACGCCAAGAGACAAGGGACAAAAGAAGACAAAGAAATTAAATCCGAAAAGAGATTTCTCGGCTCGCTTCGCTCGCTCGAAATGACGGTTTCCGCCGTCAGAAAGCCAAAGACAAATTGCATAACTTGATGAAATTGAACGTATATGTTAAGGTAGGCAAAATAGTTTAAAGCTTAAAAATATAAAATTTACAGCCATAACGAAAGTTTAAAACCAACTGAAGCTTAGAATGTAAGGGAAAATTTGAAATTGGATAAAATGAGAGAAACGCTGCAGGTTAGAAAAGAACGGGCGATACTTGTTGCGGCCGTGCCGCAGGGGCAAAAGGATTACGATGATTTAAATGAGCTGACGGCCCTGGCTGAAAGCGCCGGGGCGATAGTTGTCGACCGCTTTCAGCAGAAGATTCATAAAATTAATCCCGCCTTTTACATCGGCAAGGGCAAGGCCGAGCAGCTTGCCGGCAGGGTGAAACGATTTAACGCGGACCTGATAATTTTCGATAATGATTTGCTGCCGCGACAGATAAAGGGACTCGAAGAGCTTATCGGGGCAAAGGTAATAGACCGAAGCGAACTGATTCTCGATATTTTCGCCACGGGGGCAAAGACCACACAGGCGAAACTCCAGGTAGAGCTTGCACAGCTCGAATATACTTATCCGCGATTAACCCGGCTGTGGACACACTTAGATACCGTGGCAGGTGCGGGCGGCGCTACGGCGGCAGGAGCTGTTGGCGGTATTGGCACACGCGGGCCGGGCGAACAGCAGCTTGAAATAGATAGAAGACTGGTCAGAAAACGCATCACGGATTTGAAAAGGGACCTTGAGGATATAGATGAGCGGCGCAAGCGCGAGATAGCCAGCAGGAAAGGTCTTTACCAGATTTGCATTGTAGGCTATACAAACGTCGGCAAAAGCACGCTATTGAACACGGTAACCGATGCGGATGCGTATGTTGAGGACCGGCTTTTCGCGACACTCGATACGCGAACGCGAAAATGGCAACTCGAGGGCGGTGCCGAGGTGCTGCTTAGCGATACGGTAGGATTTATACGGCACCTGCCGCACCAGCTTATTGAGGCATTCAAGGCGACCCTCGAGGAGGCGATTACGGCAGATTTACTGCTGCACGTGGTCGATGTCTCCAGTCATGATGCCGCCAGCCAAATCGAATCTGTCAACAACGTTCTTACTGAAATCGGCTGTAATGAAAAACAGATATTGCTGGTCTTAAATAAAATCGATATGGCCAGCGGCATCAATACAATGGAAACGCTTCAAACCCTTTATCCCGACGCTATTGCCGTATCCGCCAGGACAGGTTACGGGCTCAACCGGTTGCACGAGGCCGTTTTAGAAAAATATAAGGGCGGCGAAATTATCGTAAAAGTCACCGTCAGCCAGGCGAACGGAAAGATACAGAGCTTCCTTCGGGCATCCAGCACTATCCTCGATGAAAAATACGCGGACAGCACTGTCACCATCAAGGCTCGTATCGGCAAAAACCAGCTAATCAACCTAAAGCGTCTCAGGCCCGACAAGCTCGAGATGCTCAAAGGGCAGATAATCTAAGGCGTTCGTTTTTTTATCTATGACGAGGTTGGGCCGCCTCTTCTAATGTAGTAACTCCGACGTATTTGAATTTCTGGCCGCCAACTGACGCATCCACCATCAGGCCCTTATCAGTTGTAATAAACACGGCCATTCCGTCTTTGTAATCTGCTTTAGCCGCAGCACCCGTTGTCGCCGCTACGCCTGTGGCCTGTGCGGAGAAAGTGTATTCTTCGGTCTTGAATTTATCCAGGTCTTGTTTCTCTCTAAAGAAAATAATCTCCCTGAAATATTCTCCGCCGAACGAAAATCCAACTGTGGCCTGTGACAAGCTGGTGTATCCTACCATCTGGCCTTGTTCGAAAACCTCTCCCCGCCCGAACGCGCCGCCAACCCAAATCGCGGCTTTTCCGATCTTCGGAATCACTGCATAGCCATAAGACTGGTCAAAGAACCTCTGTATTTCGGGGTCATTGCGCTTGAATACCGCAATTGCCTCTTTGACCTGTTCAGACAGGACATCTCGGGCCTCAGGTCTTTCCGGCGCTGTTGCACAGCCGGCTACAACAACAAACGACACAAACAACAGAGTTGCAAATAATTTGATGTTCATTGTTTTTCTCCTTTCCTTGTGTTTTCTCCGTTTTTTTTCGAGAGCAATATGCTCCCGCCAGTATTTTTTGTATGTCAATAAGTGATATATCACCGCTCGTTCATTTAAATGTCCCAATTGCCGCGTAACCGAGCTAAAGCATGACCTCGAAGATATTGATGACCGCCGTCTTCGTGAAATAAACAGCCGAAAAGGGTTATATCAGATTTGCCTTGTCGGCTATACCAACGTGGGCAAAAGATCTAAAGCGTCTCAGGCCCGACAAACTCGAGATGCTCAAAGGCACATAATCTAAGGCGTTCGTTATTATCTGGCCGTTTCTTCTAATGTAATAACCCCGACGTATTTGAATTTCTGGCCGCCGAGGGACGCATCCACCATCAGGCCCTTTTCAGGAGCAATAAATACGGCCATGCCGTCTCTGTAATCTGCTTTAGCCGCGGCACCCGTTGTAGCCGCTACGCCTGTTGCCTGAGCGGAGAAAGTGTATTCTTCGGTCTTGAATTTATCCAGGTCCTGTTTCTCTCTAAAGAAAATAATCTCCCTGAAATATTCTCCGCCAAACGTAAATCCATATGTGGCCTGTGACAAGCTGGTGTATCCTACCATCTGGCCTTGTTCGTAAACCTCTCCCCGCCCGAACGCGCCCCCAACCCAAATCCCGCCTTTTGCAATCTTCGGAATCACGGCATAGCCATATGACTGGTCAAAGAACCTCTGCATCCCGGGGTCTTTCTGCTTGAATACCGCAATTGCCTCCTTAACCTCTGAGGACAGGACATCTCGAGCCTCAGGTTTTTCCGGCGCTGTTGCACAGCCGGCCAGGGCAATTGACGCCAACAACAGGACTGCAAGTAATTTGATGTTCATAAGTTTTCTCCTTTCCTTTTTTTACTCCGATTTAACCCCCGTTTAAAACCGGGGACAATGTTTTTTGCTGGTTAATACGAAGAACGTCACCGCCCGTTCATTTAAATGTCACATTTAAGCTTCTTTTATTACATTAGGTAAATTCAAAATAAAACAGCCGGCGTTTGAGGGACGCCGGCTGTTCATCCTAGTGAAAAACAGCTTTTTACGCTTTGCATACTAAGATATACTTAGAAGTCGCTTTTCGGGCAATTAGACATTTGCTTAGTTTTACTAAGGGAAATGCTTATTTAAATTGCGAGATATGTCCCTGTCCCTTTGATGCCTATAATTATGCTGATTTAGGGCATTTGACAGAATTCTTTAATCTTGCAAAAAGGAGGTTTTTGGGCTATAAATTTGTTTTGCCAAAACTTTTTAACAGCTTTTTTACTTTGGGTGAATATGCGATACAGCAAAATGTTGATACCGACAATCAAGGAAGCGCCGGCAGATGCCGAGATTCCAAGCCATAAACTGATGCTGCGTGCGGGGCTTATGCGGAAACTGGCCAGCGGCACATATACGTATCTGCCGCTTGGGTGGCGAAGCCTGTTAAAGGTAATAAATATCGTCCGTGATGAAATGAACAAGGCGGGAGCACAGGAGATTTTGATGCCTTCGGTGCAGCCAATGGAGCTTTGGCAGCAGACCGGGCGCGATGTGGATTACGGGCCGACGATGGCGCATTTCGAGGACAGGCACGGCAGGCAAAATGTGCTGGCGCCGACGGCCGAGGAGGTTGTAACCAGCGTAGCGGCAGGCGAGATTAAATCTTATAAGCAATTGCCGATTAATCTTTATCAAATCAGCTTTAAATTCAGGGATGAATTCCGGCCGCGATTCGGCGTGCTGCGAAGCCGGGAATTTATTATGAAGGATGCATACAGCTTCCACGCCACGGTGGAATCACTGGATAAAGAATACTGGAATATGTATGAGACGTATAAGCGCATTTTCAAGAGGTGCGGACTCGATTATGTAATCGTCGAAGCCGAAACTGGCGAGATGGGCGGCTCCGGCTCGCACCAGTTCACGATACCATGCGACTCGGGTGAGGACGTTATCGTTTATACCGAAGACGGTTCATACGCCGCCAATCTGGAGAAGGCGGGCGTAGATGCGTTAACTAAACAGGAGACAGGAGACAGGAAACAGGAAACAGAAGAAGTTTATACGCCAAATGTGGGTTCAATTGATGCGGTATGTGCATTTCTCAAAACAAGACCCCAGGATATGATTAAGACATTGATATATTCTGCGGATAAGGATGTAATTGTTGCCCTTGTTCGAGGCGACCATGAAATCAATCCGGAAAAACTAACCCAGACGCTCGGCGGCAGACACAACGAGCTTGCAACACCAGAAACAATAGAGAAAGTCACAGGCGCAAAGGTTGGTTTTGCCGGGCCGATGGGACTTGCAGGCAAGGTTTCAAAAATGATTATTGATTATGCTGTGGCGGCTATGCCTGTTGGAGTCACTGGCGCAAATAAAACCGATTACCACGTTAAAAATATCGTTCCGGGAAGGGATTTTCCGCTTGAAGGAAATAATATTGTCGTTGCGGATATCCGTAACGCAGTCGAAGGCGATACTCATAATGGAAAAAAACTGCTTTTCAAACATGGTATCGAAGTCGGGCAGGTATTCAAGCTGGGCACAAAATATTCGGCGAAGCTGGGCTGCAATTTCCTCGATGAGACCGGCAAGGAAAACCCATGTCTTATGGGCTGCTACGGCATAGGTATTAACCGCATAGTGGCCTCTGCAATTGAGGCGGTAAATGATGAAAACGGAATAATTTTTCCGATAAGCATTGCGCCATTTGAAGTAATAATTGTTTCAGTCAACCAGGATGACCCGGATGTCGTCAAGACGGCAAAAAAAATTTATAACGAGCTGCAAAGCAAAGGTATTGAGGTATTGCTCGATGACCGCGATGAACGGGCAGGTGTAAAATTCAAGGATGCTGATTTGATTGGTATTCCCGTCCGCATCACGGTCGGCAAAAAGGCCCTTGTTAACGGCAATGTCGAAATTAAATTGCGCACCGAGCCAAAACCAACACTCATCCCACTCGATACTGCCGTCACAAAGACAATTGAGTTGGTTAATTCCCTAAAACAGAAATTAAACGTTTAGATAATTCCTTAAAATCAAAACGGTATATGTGGGATTTGCATCAACCAAAAGCTGTAAAATTGTTTATTGGTATACTGGCCGCGAATGAAGAGGCGCTGAAAGAGGCAGTAAAGGCGATAAGCAAGACGTTCGGGGTTATAGATTTTACAAGCGAGGTATGGCCGTTCACGCAGACGGATTATTATAAAGATGAGCTCGGGGATAATCCTCTGCGGCAGTTTGTATCTATTGAAAAGCTCATAGACCCGGGCGATTTAGCGAAAATTAAGCACAAGACCAATAAACTCGAAGAGAAGCTTGCTAAAAAGCTCGAAATATTCGACACGCCAAACGTCATTGCGAGCGACCTGTCCTCCGTAGCGATAGCGAAGGAGGAAGCGAAGCAATCTCAATCCTGCGATAACAGATTGCCGCGTCGTCCCGATAAAACGGGCCTGGTCGCAATGACAAAGCTACCGCGGCCGGTAAATCTGGACCCGGGCATTATAGAGCCGTCAAAACTGGTGCTTGCGACAACAAAAAATTACTCGCATCGTATCTATATTGGCAATAAAATGTTTGCCGAAGTAACATTGATTTACGAAAAGGGCTCATGGCAGCATTTTGACTATACTTATCCTGATTACCGCCAGCCGGCGTATCACGATTTTTTTACAAAGGTCCGAAACCGTTTAGTGGAGCAGCTTAAAAAGTGACACTTACGCATCTTGCAATAATTTTGCTGACAGGTTCATTTTGCGTATCTGCTCTATTAACCGCCATTACAAAAAAGCTAACAACTCGCCTGGGATTTGTGGCCCACCCTGCCGCCGACAGGTATCACCGCTCGGTAATCGCCCTTGGCGGCGGGATAGCAATAGTAGCGACAATCCTGTCCTTCCTTATCGCAGGCATCCTTATTGTAAAATTTATAATTGAGCCGGGCAGCTCATCCTTTGATAAATCCGTCACGATTAATGCCGCGGGATTTATCGGCAAAATCAACCAATTGATAATTCTCATCGGCTGCATATTCATCCTGTTTATGCTTGGCATTTGGGATGATAAAAAGCGATTAGGCCCCTTCTTCAAATTAGCCATTCAGTTCGCCGCCGCTTTTGCGGCCGCATTTTTTGCCGATATACGGCTGGAGTTTTTTATTCACAGCAAACTTGCGACTTCGCTGCTGTCGGCTGTGTGGATTGTGTTAATCATCAATGTCTTTAACTTCCTGGATAACATGGACGGCGCCTCGGCAGGTATAGCCGCAATAATCGCCGCGATTTTGTTCATAGCAGCGACCGTAAGCGGGCAAATCTTTATCAGCGCATTTGCCCTGCTTTTCATCGGAACACTGCTTGGTTTTCTGGTCTTTAATTTTCCCCCGGCAAAAATATTTATGGGTGATGCGGGCTCTTTACCGATGGGTTTCATGCTTGCCGTAATATCTTTAAAAACAACATATTACCATCAGGCCGCCTCGGGCGCATGGTATCCGGTGCTTATCCCCTTTATTTCTATGGCAGTTCCCCTCTATGATTTTATCACGGTTACCGGACTTCGACTCAGCCAGGGCAAATCACCGTTTCTAGGCGATACTCAGCATTTTTCACATCGCCTGCGGCGTCTGGGGCTAAGCGATACTCAGACAGCGCTTACACTTTATGTGGCCACTCTGACCACCGGCATCGGCGCCACTTTCCTCTACCAGGTTAATCTGGCCGGTGCTATACTCATATTAGCCCAGACCATTATGGTCCTCGCGATTATTGCTATTCTGGAATCGACTGGTGAAAATGGCCGAAACAAAGATTGAAAATTCAAAAAGTAATTTCTTCGCACTGCTTGAAACAATTCTTTTTGTCTGCACTATTGTAATTATTGTTCTTCGTGCAACCAGTTCCGAGCCGCCTGTTACTACTTCCTCTCCGATACAGGGAAAATTAAACGATACCGTTTATTCTCTTTGCCTTTCCGGAATCCTCATATTTTCGTTTCTTATCTGGTTTATTGCGCGAATTTTCCAGCCGAAATCCGTTTTCAAATTCCCAGCCGCCCCTATAGGATTAATTTTGCTGGCGACGGGCATAATTATCGCGACTTACTATGCCGCAAATAAGCGGATTGCAGTCACTTCGGCTATTACACTGATTGCCCCTGCCCTTATGGCGATTATGCTTGCCAATATCCTCAACTCCGTCGTAAAAATAAAAATCCTTCTTATTGCAATCGTCTCTCTGGGCATCGTCGCAACTGTTCAATGCATGGGACAATTCTTTTTAGCTAACAGCATGCTGATTGAGCAGTATCAAAATGATCCTGATTCAATTCTTGGTCCGCTTGGAATCGAACGCAACTCCTTCAATCATATCCTTCTCGAGCATAGAATACTTTCGAAGGATGTTCGGGGGGCGTTTACAACAGGCAATTCCGCGGGTTCGTTTGCCATACTGACATCATTTGCAGCGCTTGCCCTGGCTGCGGAGTTATTCAAGATACGAAAACTTTTCACAAGGCTTTCGGGAAATCGGGGCCTTGCATTTCTGATTTTGGCTTTTATTGTATTTGGATTATTTCTTACTCACAGCAAAGGTGCCATTTTTGCATTCTTACTGGCCCTTGTTTTATTCGGATTGCTTTTACAAACAAAGAGGCCGAGATTCTTAAAAAATATTTTCCTTATCTTCTCTCTGGCTGTGATAATTATTGCCGCCGCCGGCGCCTCCTGGTACGGCATGAAGGCAGGAAAGTTGCCGGGAGGCAATTCGATGCTGGTCCGCTGGCAATACTGGGATGCCTCAGTTAAAATGCTGCTCGACCATAATATCCGGGGCATCGGCGGGGGAAACTTCTCGTATTATTACCCTCAATATAAAACGGCCTCAGCACCCGAGACGGTCTCGGACCCTCACAGCTTTATCCTCAGCATCCTGACGCAATACGGCCCAATTGCTTTAATCGGGTTTTTAGTTTTCATTATTATTCCTTTGTGGCGTTCGGCATTAGCTGAACCGCAAGGACTCGAAGGGCCGAATGACCAAAAATTTGTCAAACTCGCGATTATCACGGCCGCAGCAAGTGCGATTACATTATTAATCATACGCCCGTTCATTATTCCGCCAAGCACAGCTATTACAGATGACGAAAAAGTATATGCGTTTTTCTCTTCATACATATCAACTGCGGCATGGTTTGCCGTAGGCATAGCTCTATTGGTAAAAATGATGCAATCCACAGCTCAAAAGGAATACAATCTGCAAATCACGGGTCTTACTTCTATTGCATTATTTTGCGGTTTATTCGGGTTTGTCACTCAGAATTTAATAGATTTTGCCATATTTGAGCCGGGCATACTCACGGCATTTTTTGCCATGATTGCGTGCCTTACGGCACTTAATCCCGTCTCAAAAGAAAATACGGTTACAGCCGCTACGGCCCCTGTCTGGATTAAGGTCCCCGCAATTGCCTGTGTAATAATAATCGTTTATGGGTACTTCAGTTATGTGCTGATTCCTGTTTATAAAACCACCGCTTTAATACCCAAGGCCCGTATGGCTATGCTTTTAGGCCAGGTTCAGCTTGCTCACAGCTATCTCGATACCGCTGCAAAAATTGACCCTTTGAGCCCGGAGGCCGCCGCTCTAAACGGCAGGCTTTATCTTCAGACCTTCTATTCCCCTGCCGCACACAATACTGAGACACTCAACTATGCCGAGCAGGCCCTTTTTACAGCCGCACAAAGGAACCGTCAGGACTATAAAACCTTCAATTCCCTGGCCCAATTATATACTCTTTACGCAAATCTGCAGCCCGAGCAGGAAGATGAATGGCTCAATAAGGCATTAAACAGCGCCTTGATTGCGGTTGATTTATATCCAGGTGATGCCGAGCTGCACCTGAATCTTGCTCAAATTGCCGAACAACTCAGTCAAAATGATTTGGCCCTGAAAAACTACAAAGACGCAGCCGCGATTGAGGATGCTTTTAGAAAACAATTTCAACTTATGTACCCGGGCAGAAAGGTCCTAAGCCGCATCAGTGAGGACAAATATTATACGGCACTCCAAAGGATTAGAGACCTCGAAATGGCTGAAAAACCTAAATAATTTCCTAACTATCTTATTGTGCTTTAAGGCCGTATACTGAGATAGGAATAAAAAAATTAAGACGGGTTTGAAGGCAGGTTGTAATGACAAATCTAGAAATAAGGATATTGTGGGCTGAAGATAACATTGGTGATATCCTGCTTATTAAGGAAGCGTTCAATGAGGCAGGTATTCATCACCGGCTATTTGTAGTTTCCGATGGCGTTGAAGCCAGTGATTTCCTTTTCCGGCGAGGCCGATATAGTCATGCTCTGACGCCGGAGCTTGTAATCCTTGATCTCAATATGCCTAAAAAATCAGGCCGCCAGGTTATTGAAGAAATAAGGTCAAACCCTGATTTAATCCATATTCCGCTGGTGGTTTTAACCTCTTCAGACAGCGATATCGATGTTTTGCATGACTTTGACCCGCGGCGATGCCTTTACCTGGTCAAACCGACCAGTTTTGAGGAACTCATAGATTTGGCCAAAGAAATTAACGAATTCTGGCTATCCATTGCCGAGGCCGACCAAAAATTGAAATAATGGTATAGACCGAAAAAAAATATTATTTTCATCATCAAAATTCTGAGAACAATCGCCTTTAATAATGTATAATGATACTGGTAGCTTAATTTCAAAAAAGGATTTAAAGCCTTGAGTAACTGTTTGAGGCTTTATAATAAATGGATAAAGAAGTGGCATTAGAAAAAAATATAATTGCACAAATTGAAACGTATATTCAGCAATGCGGCGGCGAATACAGCGATTGGTATATTGGCTTGGCCGATAACCCCATAGACCCCATCATGGAGGCTTACCGCAATAAAAAGGTGCAGAATAACAGGTTCACTTATATAGAAACCAAATCTCACGATACAGCCAGTGCAATTGTTGATTATTTCGTTAATGTATGCGGCATAGACGGCCAAATCGATGAATTTGATACCGCCCCGCCAAAAAGCAACATTAACATTATTGAAATACCGCCAAAATCAAAGCGTTCACTGTTTGTTTATAAAAAATCACATCGCCGTTCACCGCACGATACAGCAGTCCCTCTATAAAATTTCAGTGCACACCTGACGTAACAGCAGTTTTTACATTAGCAGTTCTCAGTTTTTCTACAATTCTTTCAATCGTAATCGGTCCGCAGCCTTCATATTGATTTTTTACATATATATAAGTCCTTACACCTCTTTTGGCGTTTTTGGCTGCAATTTTAACGGCTGATTCGAGCTTGTTATCTTTCGCCTCGAGCTTTCCATTCCAGACATCTTTCTCGCTCTTTTCATACGGTGCATTTCCCTGAAGACGGATGATGGTAAATCCGGCCTGAGTTTGGAAATTGTCGGCAACCTGCTCAATTGGAGGCATAAAATGACCATCCACAAGCACCAGGCCTAACCGGCAGTCATTAAGAAATTCAAAAAATGGTGACCTTAAGAAATTAGGATTACGCAGCTCGATTGCATATTCAAAACCTCGGGGGATATCGGCGAAGAATTTTTTTAATCTATCTATAAATTCATCTAATGAGGACATCTTATTTTTATTGAGGTATTCGAACTGGAACATCACAGGACCAAGTTTGCCGGCCATCGGCTCCAGTCTTTTTAGAAACTCTTTTAATATGCCTGTTTCTAAAAAATGCTCATTTGGCTTATTGCTGAATTTTATTTGATTTGCCGGCTGTTTAGCATAAAAATTTGTCAACGTAATCGAATTTGGGGCTTTTAACGTAAAGATAAAATCATCCGGGATGCTATCGGCATAAGATTTTACCACTTCAGTTTTGGGCAGCTTGATGCCAATTGGAAACAAACTCCAGAACCACTGGTCGACTTCAACTGTGTTGTAGTATTTCGAATAATCAGCCAGGTATTCATGTGTCTTATATTTTTTTGATGGCTGATAAATTAAATCTTTCCATGAATCGTATGTCCATGAGGATGTCCCTATTCTGACGAGGTCTTTATATCCGGATGGCATATTAATCTTTGACATCATTTTTAAATCTCCAATAAAATATTCAATGCTGGTCTATTATTGGTATGCAATAAAGAGGTAAACGGTTAAATGAATAATACTGATTTGATTATAGATTTTCGCTTATTAAACAACCGAATAGCCAAGAATTCTTTGATACGCGGATAAATAAGCAGATATCATTCTGTTAATACCCCAGTTTTCTCTCGCCTCTTTCATTATTCTTTTGGCCTGTTTTGCCCATTCGTCCTGATTTTGCCGAAAGTACCTGTGAACCTGCACAGTCTTGTCGAGGCCGTACCACAGGCCACCCGCATCGTAATTCTGAAAAAGCACGCCATTTCCGGCATCAACGGGAGCTCCCCATTTTTTAAGCTGCAAAGGGATAATTTTATCATGGAAACCGCCGGTATCTCTGTTTGTCGCGGTCGCCCCGAAGAGATTTCCGACAATATCAATCTGGCCGAACGGCTCATACAAAGACGCCCCGAAGACATCGCTTGCGGCCGCGTAGCCCAATGTGCTCAAATCATCATCGAACGGCTGATAGGAGATTTTACCGCCTGAGGCAACCGCTATTCTTCCAAGAATATCAGCATCGGTCCTGTCATCTCCGACGGGATTACCGATAATCGCAATCTGGGCATCCGGATGCTGAATGGCAAATTGCTGGGCAATCGCCTCGAGAAGCTCGATGCCTTTTTGAATGCGGTCGAGCCTGCTTGGCCAATACAGCATTATTGCCTCAGGATTTATCTGCAATCCTGTTCTTTTCTGAAATTTAACAAGATTTAATTTTTTGGCCTCAATTACATTATCAGTTACACCGAATTTCTTGGCCAGTCCCGGCTTATCAACATCGGGATTTTCAATCTGATTTTCAGGATAAACCGACGGCGAAATCGCGTTAGGTATGGAAAAGGCGCTGCCGTAGAGGTATTTGGCCTTGGTTTCCTGGCGGACACTGGGTGGAATGAAATTACGGTCCATAAAATAATCGTTTACAGTTTCTTCGAGGAATTTGTCCCCTACATAGTTTACAAGTGCCGCGTTTTTTATAGCTGTTGCCTGGCAATCGACGCAGTCTTTGCCGTAATCTTTTGAGAGGAAAAGATTGCTCCAAAGCTCGCTCAAATTCACGCCGGAGAACATCTCCAGCGGTATATGGCCCGTATGAGAGTTATGGCAGGTATGCAGGACGGGAATGCCGCGAAATTTCGCGAATGCCGTTATGATTCCGCCTGCCATCCAGTCATGCGAATGAATAATTCCTTTGCCCTGGTGCTTCGATAAAATCTGGCTGATGAGAAAGCGGCGTATCTGCCTTTGAAATTCGGCCGCGGTGACTTTGGGATCCCCATCGTATGCGCTCATATAATTTTCAAATATGGGCGAATCAACGAATCTTATCCTGTCGCGGGGGACATTGTACCAGTTTTCAGTATAATCCTCCCAGCTCATACCTGAATGCTTCATAAATTTTCTTTGAAGATTGAGGGTAATGATATAGGTAAGAACGCCTTTATTGGAAAGTCCCCTGCAAAGAGCTGCCACGACTTCGCCCATGCCGCCCGATTTGCCCGCGACATACTGCGCGAAGTAGCCCATTCCGCGGGTCGGCAGGCGGTCAGTTTCGGGGCTTATGATGATGACGGGCGTTCTTTCCGTTTTTTTTTGAATGTTAAACCGCTCGAGCGAGCGGCCGAGCATCCAGAGTTTGTCTGTTATGGTGCGGGCGGTCTCGGCAATTGTGCCATAGGGGCTGAAATATGAATGGACGGCATGGTCTGAGCCGGAAGATTCGTGCAGAAAATATAAATGGTCCGAGGTGGTAAGGATTCGCCATTTAGTTAATAATTCGCCGCCGGCAGTGCGGGCTTTTTTCTCAAGGCCCTGAATGCGGTAGAAAAGCTCCTGCTGAGTTGAATTGCCGAGCCAGCCATATGTATCCCTTGCGGTATCTGCCCACGACGAGGTCGAAAGGCCGTGTATGTCAATGGTCGGGCATTCCGCATCTTTGAATATTTCGGCAACTTCCGTGGGATTTGCCATTTTTATGCTTTTATAATTAGCTAATTCTCGCGGAAGTGCCTTCCAGAATTCAAAGATTCCCTTGTCTTCCCAAATATGCTCGCCTATATGCTCGTAATCGTAGCCGAGCAGCACTGCCTCGCCATCGACTCGGGCAATGCTGACGGCGTATTGTTCCGCGGGTAAGGGCGTATGAGGAAATCTGAATGCCACATCATCGGAAAGCTCTCGATTTCTTGGTATAACGATGAGGTTGCCTTCTTTGGCCTTGAAGACGGCGTTAGGGGACACCAATTTGCCGTTTTTTCGGCCGAACATATCTGCCCTTTTTTCACAGAGCATCGCTTTATAACCCATATTCGAGACAACATAGGCGATATCATTATTGAACATCAGCTCTGTATTGCGGAATGATTTGGGCTTTATGCCGAAAAGGTCCTGCATTTTTGCCGAATGCAGGTCAACCTGGTCGCGTAATTCCTGCCTGTTAGGGTCGCCAAATAAACTTGCAAGCGAATGGTAATATGTCTCTTCGAGAAATTCGACCTGATTATGTTTTTTGCCTGTTTCCAGGAGCTCCTGGATTGATTCAATTACTTCCGGCCTGAACATCTGGGCTTGTTCAAGGAATGTTCCTGACATGCTGAAGGTGATTTTAAATCCAGGATTATCCCGAATGAGACGGGTAAACATCTTTGTTGCGGGCAGATAGCATTTGTTCGAGACCTTTTCAAAGACTTCCCTGTTCAAATCCTCCCAGACGAATTTATCTCTGGCCGGATGAAGCCTGAATGGCTGGTGCAGCTGAAAATAAAATGTCACTATCGGCATTCTATACCCTTTTCATCATTAATCAGTTAAAAGCAGCCCGGCTGATAATGCCCCTCCGAGGGCAGGGTCGGCTGCCAATCTAACCACTTACCGCCCGTGACAATTATAATAGCTCGATATTAAAAACGCAAAATGAATCAGGCGTTCCCGATAGTTTGTTAAAATAGGAAATATTAATCAATAAGATTTGTGCCTATATTAATATAAGAAAGATTATAGGTCTTTTGCCGGATTGAAAATCGATTTTAATTAAATATTATTTCGCTGGAGGAGATGATTGTTCCGTTTTATCTTTCTTGTGTGATTTGAAAATAGGAATCCATAAATCTTTTTTGAGTGATAGTCCCGCAAATTGTGAATAGGTGACCAATATCACCAGGTAAGAACCGAAAATCGCGCCTACGATGCGCCGATTGGAAAAAACAGGGCCGAACCTGAAGGAAATGATAAGATACTGAAGAATAACAATATAAGAAAGCGCACAGACAAGCAAAAAGGCGTTGTGCCTAAATGATGAGTGTTGGCCGGCATCACTAAAGAATTCACTGCTGTTCAAGGTATTACGAAAGATTCTGGCATAAAAAATAACAGAAAACAGCAGCACAAATAAGGCTAAAGCTCTAAATTCACTTAAAGGGCCTTTAACAAAAATCAAAAAGTCATAAAGGCCGTGGACCACGCAGGCCGCTATAAAGCTCAAGCCAAAATAAAGGTATGATTTATTTTTATATTTCGCATAAATCAGCCCATAAACAGCAAAAGAAGAAAGCGCCATATGAAACATAGTAGCTGAGATTGCCCTTCCGGCGATTTGGCCGAGGCCTGCCTCATCGAAGTAGCCGATATTTTCCATAAAAGCAAAGCCAAGAGCAGATACAGAAGCGTAAATCAAATAATCAGTAGATTCATTGATTTGCCTGCTGAAGAAAATAATCAGCAATATAGGGACAAGCTTTACAAACTCTTCCGTCAAACCGATGCGGAAAATACAATATGCAAGAATTTCAAGGGGTGAATTGCCCATTTCAAATCTCAAACTGAGATGGAAAAAATCATAAAGCAGATACGCGAGCCTCGAGCAGAGAATGGATAGTAAAAGCGTGAGTATGAGATATCGAAATTTCTCTGGTTCAAAAACATCGAGAAATTTTATAAAAATGAGCCAGACTAAACAAATAAATGCCGCAGCAATAATTCCATCCAGAACAAAATTTTCCTCATAAAACGCAAGTATGAACCCGAAATAAGAGGAAAAATCACATTCCAGAAAGGCTAATTGCCTTTTTGCCCCGGCAGAAAATTTGTCCCTGTAAGAAGGATTTTCCATGAGCAGCCTAAGCTGTGATATATTGTGTTCTCGCAGAAATACCTGCCAGAGATTATAAACAGCGCCATTGACATTTACCCCAAGCTCAATTTCACGATTCAGGAATGTTTTTGCTTTTTCGGCATCTCCCAGTTCCAGATAACAACGGCCTACAGAATTACTGAGAAAAGGCAAATTCTGATTTCGGACTTCGAGATATTTTTTCAGCGCGCCGTTAAAGTCGTTTTCCTGATATTTTATTAATCCAAGGCCGTAATAGCCTATATCTGAAATATCAGGGCGTGAATTTCTTGCAAGAGCTGTATAGAATGCGGTGATTTCAGTATCATCACGGCGTTGAGGTAAAGAGTAGTGGACACTAATATATAACCTGTGATGCTCAATATTGTTAATATCAGCTTCTGCAAGTTTTTTATATTCTTTTTCGGCTATATAATCATTACCTGAGGCAAGGGCTTTGGATATGTATTGCTTTATGTTGTTTACTGAAGGATTTGGGAAAATAATATTTGCAAACGCAAAGGCAATGATGCCCGGGATAACGACAATTTTTAAATATTGCTTCATTCTTTAAGCAGTTCCGTAGAAATCCGATTTTTATCCCTTATATCGATGTAAATGTAAAGAAAAAACAAATCTAAAGAATCCTTCGGAACCTGCTTAAAATATTTTTATCGAGATAGGCACGAATATAGAGCGATTTTCGTATATTTTAATAGTTAGAGATTATCTTCTGCCCTTCAAAGATAAATCTTTAGAATAAGTGAAAGGCAATAACAAATTTTATGGTCCTTTAAGGGCCGGGAGTTTTACAGTGAGTACGGGAACAGTAAAATGGTTCAATAACAAAAAAGGGTTTGGATTCATCGTTCCGGATGATGGCGGAGCTGAGCTTTTTGTCCATCATACGGAAATCCAGGGTGAAGGCCATGCAAGCCTCAAAGAAGGAGAAAAAGTCGAATACGAGGTCGGAGAAGGCAAAAAAGGACCTTGTGCTACGAAAGTAGTGCCTAAATAAACATTATTAACCAACAAAAAAATGGCCCTGTAAAAAGGGCCTTTTTTATGCGCCTAAAAAACAATTCTAATATACTTTAGTTACATCGTTTCAGTAGTATCGCACAGAAAATTATTAGTGCTATTTAGCCCCGATTATCAAAATACAATCTGATCCCTCAATTGGCGTCTCGGAGTCCTGGTCATATAAAGTGCCTGTAAGTTCAAGGGTTACTATTTCGCCCTTGTTGACGTCGCCGATAGCCTGCGCAATATTTTGTGTATCAAACTTCAAAGAAAGGTCAAGCAGGCCATCAGGGCCTGCTGAGGTGCAATTACAATCATTGACATCAGAAACCGGTGCTGCGACATCTTCAAATGTGCTTCGAATCGGCGCAACGCCGGCAAGTCTTATAGAGTTCGGGTCAATCGTCATTACGTTGAAATCCTCTGTCCCAAGGATAACCGCAGGCAAAACACCTTTACTTTTCACATTAAAAGGATTTGGGCAGGTTCCCGGTTTAATATCAACGAAAACCTTAATTGTGATTTTGTAAACATAACCGTGAGAAAAAATACCGACAGCACCATTATCATCATGAATAATTGTATTATAAGAACCTACGATAGTATTGCCGGTTATACCAGTTGGTGGACCAGGCAGGTCCAAAGGAAAGAAACTTGTCCCATCATAGATGAAATCTGTGAGTTTTTGTCCATTTAAGGTTGATGAACCAACAAGTTTATTGCCATCAATACCGAAGATGCGTGTAAAAGTTGCTCCAGGATAATCGATAGTGGTCCAGTTTTGGGAATCCATATTGTAAACAAAACCATGATTATCATAAGAGCCCACAAGGTTACTTCCATCAACTCCGCAAATGATTGTCCTTTCTGCTCCAGGACAGTTTAAGACACTCACGGTTTGTGTCGCTATATTGTAAATCTGATTCTTGCTAACAATAGTAACGTCATCAATACCCGAATTAATGCCAATAACACCTCCATAGGCCGGTAAAGGTATAGTAACCCAACTCGTCCCATCATATAAAAAACTATGCCAAGGGCCTATAGGATGAGGAGAATCAGAAGGTAAATACTCTCCGATAATTTTGTTGCCGCTAATACCGCGAACTAGCGTTGCCTTCGCTGCTGGCATATTGATATTAATCCAATTAGTGCCGTCATAAAGGAACCCCTCCTGACTCCCGTTGTAACCAACAATATTATTGCCGCTAATACCACTCACATATGTTTGCGTCGCCCCGGGATAATCTAATGTAGTCCAAGTGTCTGCTTCCGCGTAACACGATACCAAAAGCAATATTATTGCACTTCCTAAAATTGATTGTATATATCTTTGTTTCATTTTCATTTCCAACCCTCTTTGCCTTCTGCCTGTGTATAAAGGCAACTTTAATTATACTTTTTTAAGGGGAATAAAACAATGCAATACCCTGAAAAAACGGCCCTTTAAAAAGGGCCTTTTTTATGCGCCGCTTTCAATCAAAAAAGGCAGGTAGAACGTATTATATATGGAGGAGAGGGGTATAGATGAAAGGGTATGAAGATGATTATGTGGGCACACAGAAAACCATCCATAGTAGTTGTTTCAATCATTTTAATGATTTTCGCGTTACTCCATTTAATACGACTATTATTTGGGGCTGATTTAATGGTAAACAGCACATTAATACCCGGCTGGGTAAGTATCCTGGCTTTGATTATTACGGCGGGATTGGCAATTTGGCTGTGGACGGATAGAGAGGAACATCGCTAAGACAAAGGAGCGGCTGCATGAACCTCTAAATTGATTTTAGTTGTTTTTATCCTATGAAAAACGTTTTTAGTTTATGGTGCAGGGCAGGTTAACCTGTTCTGCACTTTTTATGTTAAAAACAGCTTTTTTTTATGCGCTCTTTGAACCTTGTCTGGAGCACTTTTTGTGGTAAAATTATTGGTTTATTAATGATTTATACTCTGTAGAAAACTTATAAGTTGTCATTTCGAGCGAGCGAAGCGAGTCGAGAAATCTATAGATTTCTCCGCTCAGCCCCGATGAATCGGGGCTTCGGTCGAAATGACACGATATCCTTCTATAGAGCAAACCATTTAGGAAAAAGCTGTATGGCAAAAAGCAAGGTAAACGCATTAGTTGCTCAGTCGGGAGGCCCGACTTGTGTAATCAATTCGAGCGTTTGCGGGGTTATTGCGGAGGCCAAAAAATCAAAAAAGATAGGAAAAATTCTTGCCGCATATAGAGGCATACTTGGTGTTTTGAAAGAAGAAATTTTTGATATTTCAAAAGAAAAGTCCTCAGCAATTGAACAGCTCAAAAAGACGCCTTCAGCGGCCCTTGCGTCCTGCAGATATAAGCTCAAATCGCAAAATGGCGCACAATCTGATTTTCAAAGAGTGATTGACGTCTTCAAGGCACACGAAATACATTATTTTTTCTATGCTGGCGGCAATGATTCGATGGATACGGCGGATAAAATCAACAAGCTGGCCGCTCAGGAAGGTTATGAGCTTGTCTGCATAGGCATACCAAAGACCATCGATAATGACCTGGCATTTACAGACCATTGCCCCGGCTACGGCAGCGCGGCAAAATATGTGGCGACAAGCGCAATGGAGGCAGGCCGGGATAATGAATCTTTATCAACTTACGAGCAATGCACTATAATTGAGGTGATGGGCAGAAATGCCGGGTGGATTGCCGCAGCTTCGGGATTGGCAGCCAGGGAGCCGCAGGATGCTCCGCATTTAATCTATATGCCGGAGGCCAAATTTACATTTGAGAAATTAATCGCGGATGTTAAAGAGGTTTATAAAGAATTCGGCAGGGTTTTTATAGTTGCAGGCGAAGGGCTTAAAGATCAAAACGGCAATTTTATAGCCGCTGAAACACAAGGACTTGGCAAGGATGCGTTCGGGAATGCCACTTTTAGCGGAGCAGCGGAGGTATTTAAAAATATAATCCAGAAGGAGCTCGGCATAAAGGTTTTCTGCAATAAACTCGGCTCTCAGCAGCGATGCTCAATGCATTTCGCCTCGCTAACTGATGTAAATGAGGCATTTATGTGCGGTAAAGCCGCGGTTAAGGCGGCAATGGCCGGCGTAAATGGTAAAATGATAACGCTGGTTCGAGAAAAGGATGCAGGATATAAATGCGGCACAGGGCTTGCAGATTTGAAAGATGTCGCAAACGGCGAAAAGAAGGTGCCCGGGGAATTTATAAACGAGAAAGGCAATCATATCACAAATGCGTGCCGCCGGTATATATCTCCATTGATTAAAGGCGAGGCACCGGTCACAATAGGCAAAGACGGGCTGCCGGTATATGTGCGGCTGGCAAAAAAATGGGAAGATAAAAAATTGGCGAGGTATATATGAATTTGGAAAAATATTCTTTCGGGGTAGGGGACAGGTTCGGCAGACAGGGCAAGGCCCAGCTTGCGGCAATGATCGCGGCCGCCAAGGAAGAACTGGAAATTACGCCTGTCTGGAACAAATCTCACAGGGAGCATACGATAATCGGCACTAAGCCGCGGTCGGTCCGGGATGAGGCGGATAAGGCGACAAAAGAAATGCTGTGGGAAGGACAGTACTTTGTTGACGCGGATCATATTAATCTTAAGAACGTGGATTTATTTATAGAATCGAGTGACTTTTTTACGCTCGATGTTGCCGATTACATCGGACAGCCATCACCGAAAGACCGGATTGATAATTTTATCGACGGGTGCGTAAAATACATCGATGGATTGACCGTCCCCGGAATCGAAGAAAATTTGATAGTTACTGAAGATATAGCAAGGGCAATAGGTAATAAATATTTATTTGCCGTAAAAGAGGCAGGAAGAATTTATCGCCATATAGTCTCTAAAAAAGGAATCAGCAATTTCGTTGTCGAAATGTCGATGGATGAGACCGATAGCCCGCAAACTCCTGTGGAATTATTCTTTATTCTTGCGGCCGCGGCCCAGGATGAAATTCCAATTCAGACAATCGCGCCGAAATTTTCGGGCAGGTTCAACAAAGGAGTCGATTATGTCGGCAATGTTGAAAAATTTGCGAAGGAATTCGAACAGGATTTGGCGGTAATTGCGTATGCCGTCGAGGAATTCGGCTTGCCTAAAAATCTAAAGCTAAGCATCCATTCAGGAAGTGATAAGTTCTCGATATATAAACCCATTAATAATGCATTGAAGAAATTTAATGCCGGCCTGCATGTTAAGACGGCCGGGACAACATGGCTTGAAGAGCTTGCGGGACTTGCCATCGCCGAGGGGGAGCCTCTGAGGATTGCCAAACATATTTATTCGCTGGCATATTCTCGGATGGATGAATTGACCAAACCATACGCGACCGTAATCGATATCAGCCAGGGCAGATTGCCGAGTCCTGAAGTGGTTGAGGAATGGAACGGCAGAAAATTGGCAGAGTCATTGCGCCACAATCAATCATGCGGCAGATATAATCCCGATTTGCGCCAGCTTCTTCATGTGGGATATAAGGTGGCCGCGGAAATGGAAAAAGAGTTTACAGATGCTGTGGAGGACTGTGAAAGAATAATCGGGCCGAATGTTACGGAGAATATTTACGAAAGGCACATAAAGCCGATTTTTATTGATTGAAAGGAATAGCCACAAAGGCACCAAGACACAAAGAAAATAAAATAATAAAACTTAGTGACTTCGTGTCTTAGTGGTTAAAAAGAAAATGAAAGATTTATTTGAATTGAACGGCAAGGTAGCGGCGGTGACAGGTGCGGGCGGGGTGCTTTGCAGCCAAATGGCAAAGGGATTGGCGAAGGCAGGAGCCAAAGTCGCGGTGCTGGATTTAATGGAAGAGCCCGCCAAAAAAGTCGCAGACGAAATTATTAAGGCCGGCGGGATGGCTTTAGCTGTTAAGTGCAGCGTGCTTGATAAAAAGCAGCTCGAAGGTGCCAAAGACCAGATTATCAATAAATTTGGAAAAATAGATATCCTGATAAACGGCGCCGGCGGTAATAAAAAAGACGCGACTACATCGGATACGCTTTCATTCTTTGATTTACCAATGGATGCTATTCGCGGCATCTTCGATTTGAATATCATAGGGACATTGCTGCCATCCCAGGTATTCGGCAAGGAGATGGCAAAAAACGGCTCGGGAGTGATACTTAATATTTCGAGTATGAATGCCTTTCGGCCATTGACAAAAATTTGCGGGTATTCCGCGGCAAAGGCGGCCGTAAGCAATTTTACCCAGTGGCTGGCCGTGCATAT
>Ga0105091_10000100_pt1 | contig 29765 bp, 30 predicted proteins | sample PPLLak1March2015_FD_87022 | JGI IMG/M metagenome (GOLD analysis project Ga0105091, IMG submission 87022) | Freshwater sediment microbial communities from Prairie Pothole Lake near Jamestown, North Dakota, USA - PPLs Lake P7 Core (1) Depth... | ecosystem: Environmental > Aquatic > Freshwater >... | reverse complement strand
CGAAGGTATCGCAATCATCGGCGGCGTTACCCCGATCTCCGTGATCAAGGGTGCTGATGGCCGCGCGACCGCACTGCGCGTTGCAGAGTTCGAAGTGGTCAAGGGTGAAACGATCATCAAGGCCGGCACAGAGAAAGATATTCCTGCCGATCTGATCGTGTCTGCCATCGGCCAGGCTGTTGATTTCACCGGCTTCGATGGTTTCGATAATGGCAAGGGCCTGATCGCCGCCAACAAAAACTACGAAGTGCCAAACAAGAAAGGCTACTTCGTCGGTGGTGACGTGATTCGTCCACACTTGTTGACCACAGCCATCGGCCATGGATCCATCGCTGCAGAAAGCATCGATATCTACCTCAAGGGTGAGCAGCAGGACAAGCGTCCCAAGATCGACGTTCACCATTGGGACCTGATTCGCAAACTGGTGGAAACAGAGCACACACCTACAGAGTTCAAGACACTCGACAAGGCCGAAGTCGCCAAGGCGGAAACTTTTGCCAAGGACATCGACCTGGGCTTGCGTGGTACCGATAGCGCCAAGTTCGCGGTGCATAACTTCGAGGATCGTTCCGACAAGTATGTGATTCCATCGAACGAGTTGTTCCTTGGCCACTTCCCCTTCGTGCCGCGCAACCAGCGCGAACACATCACGCTGAACGCAGAACAGGCTCTTGGCCATTTCGAAGAGCGTCTGATGAAGCTCGACGACAAACAGGTGGTTGCAGAAGCCAAGCGCTGCATGAGCTGTGGCCTGTGCTTTGAATGTGACAACTGCGTGGTTTATTGCCCGCAAACGGCCGTATTCAAGGTCAAGCGTGCTGACTCGACCACCGGTCGTTATGTGGATACGGACTACTCCAAGTGCATTGGTTGCCACATCTGTGCAGACGTATGCCCAACCGGCTACATCAAAATGGGTATGGGTGATTAAATAATGGTCAGCCTGGCGAAATTGCGCGACATGCTGACCTGGCAGCGGGGTGCCGTAATGGCGGCCCTGCTGGCGGTGAGCTTTGTGGCGGTGGCATCGGCAGATGCCCATGAAGAATCCTCCCATGGCCGTGTGCCAGTGCCTGCCCACCCTGAAGGCAAGGGCGACAAATGCGTGAGAGATACAGAGTACATGAAGCGTCACCACATGGACGAACTCAAGCATCAGCGCAACGAAACCATGCGCAAGGGCATCCGCACCAAGGAAATGAGCCTGCAGAACTGTATTGACTGCCATGCAAGCAAGGAGACCAATAGCGTATTGGGCAAGGAAGGCTTCTGCCAAAGCTGCCATAGTTACGCTGCAGTCAAGTTGGACTGCTTCGAATGCCATGCCAGCAAGCCAAAGATAGCAAAACCCTTGCATCCAGTCGTCAGTCAGGCTGAAAAGGCTGGAGATGGCACACTGGCAGGCAAAACGCGTCAGGAAATGCAGGCCAACCCCGTTGAACCGAATACCACAGGTGGGGCAAGTAAATGAGCAACAACGTGGACAATACAACTAACGAAAAAGAGCAGGCCAGCGGCCGTCGCCAGTTTCTTGGCTGGGGCGCGGCAATGGCAGGCTTGGCGATAGCCCCTGGTATAACGCTGTTTGACCTTGCACATGGACGCGCTCCGGAAGAAGCCGCTTCGAGCAAGGTTCGCTGGGGCATGCTGATCGATAGCGGAAAATGCGCTACCGGCTGCGATGATTGCGTGTCGGCATGTGGCACAGAAAACGGATTCAGCGGCAAGCTCGAAACCGATTCCCAGTGGATTCGCAAAATCGAACTCAAGGATATGCGCAACGGCAACTCGCACAGTCTGCCGATGATGTGCCAGCACTGCGAAAATCCACCCTGCGTGGATGTTTGCCCGACCGGCGCGTCATTCAAGCGTGCAGATGGCATCGTGCTGGTGGATCGCCATATCTGTATTGGCTGCCGTTACTGCATGATGGCCTGTCCATACAAGGCGCGTTCATTCGTGCATGAGGAACTGCATGATCAGAATCCGGACGTGCCGCGCGGCAAGGGATGCGTTGAATCGTGCACCCTGTGCGTGCATCGCATCGACCGTGGTGGCCAACCGGCCTGCGCCGATGCGTGCTCGGCTGCTGGGCACAACGCAATCCTGTTTGGCGATCTGAACGACCCGAACAGCGAAATTTCCAAGCGCGTTGCCTCATCCGCGACCACTCAGGTGCGTGCTGACCTGAATCTAAATGTCGGCGTCCGCTATCAGGGAATCTAAACTGCCATGAATTTCGAAGCATTTAACAAAATTGAAGAGCGCGCATTCTATGCGTTGGTAGCCGCACTTGGCCTGGTCGTCCTGTTTGGTTTGGGGGCGGCACATTACATGGAGACGCACGGCCATATAGTGACCGGTATGAATAACCAGATCGTATGGGGCCTGCCTCACGTGTTCGCGTTATTTTTGATTGTTGCTGCGTCTGGTGTTCTGAACGTGGCCTCTATCGGTTCAGTATTTGGCAAAACCATTTACAAGGCACGGGCTCCGCTTTCTGGTTTGCTCGCGATCGCCATGTTGGCTGGCGGCCTGACGGTGCTGATGCTCGATCTTGGTCGTGCAGATCGCCTGATTGTTGCGATGACGCATTTCAACTTCAAATCGGTCTTTGCGCTGAACGTCATCTTATACACCGGATTTTTCGCAATCGTGGCAACTTATTTGTGGACCATGATGGAGCGCAAAATGTATGGCTACTCCAAGTATGTCGGCTTTGCAGCCTTCATATGGCGACTTGCCCTTACAACTGCAACCGGATCCATTTTTGGCTTTCTCGTGGCGCGTCAAGGCTTTGGTTCCGCCCTGCTGGCGCCGATGTTCATCATTATGTCGTTTTCGTACGGCTTGGCGGTGTTTATTGTGGTGCAGTCATTCATGTATGCATGGGTGGGAATGAAGCTTGATCCAGCAATTTTGCGCCGCATGAAAAATTTGCTCGCAACTTTTGTCGGTGCGGTGTTCTATTTCACCATCGTGTATCACATGACCAACATGTACTTTGCCAAACAATGGGCTTTCGAGCGCTTTATACTGCTCGAAGGCGGTGTGTTTACTAGCCTGTTCTGGATTGGGCAGATTCTGATTGGCACGTTCATCCCCCTGGCCATATTGCTGCACCCCACACTGGGCAAGAAATCAAGAGCGGTATTTCTGTCTGCATTGTTGATTATTCTCGGTGCATTTGCGCAACTCTACGTGCTTATCATCGGCAGTCAGGCGTTCCCATTGGACTTGTTCCCAGGGATGCAACAATCGAGCAGCTTTTTCGACGGTGCCATACACGCCTACCATCCATCGCTTCCTGAGTTCCTGCTGGGTATGGGTGGAATTGGCATTGCACTGCTGCTGACTACAGTTGCCGTGCGGGTTCTGCGCTTCATTCCGCAGGACGATTTCCGCCAAATTTCCAAGGAAATGCTGACCGACTGAATTCAATCCGAATTCAGGTCATAACCCGAAGCGTTACGGAGGCAGAGGTTCAATGATGATTGACCTCGTCAATGCCTGCGGCACCTTCGGGTTTATTTTTTGTACCGCCTGTTCCTAAAATGCCACGTCTGCTAATTTCAGCTGCACACAAATCTTCCGGCAAAACGACGGTCAGTATCGGCTTGTGCGCGGCGCTTTCAAGCCGGGGGCTTGCGGTACAGCCGTACAAAAAGGGTCCGGATTACATCGACCCGATGTGGCTGACTGCAGCCACTGGAAGAGACTGCCGCAACCTGGATTTTTACTTGATGAGGCGTGACGAGATCGTCGCTACCTTTGAACGTTATGCTGCCAATGCAGACCTCAGCCTGATCGAAGGCAACAAGGGCTTGTATGACGGACTGGATCTCGATGGCAGCAACAGTAATGCCGCCCTGGCCAAGTTGTTGCATACGCCAGTGGTGCTGGTAATCGATGCTCGGGGTATGACGCGTGGTATTGCACCGCTTATTTTGGGCTACCAGGCTTTTGATCCTGATATACGCATCGCCGGCGTGATCCTAAATAATCTTGGTGGGGCGCGCCATGAAGGCAAATTGCGCGCAGTCATCGAACACTACACGGATGTTCCGGTTCTAGGTGCAGTACACCATGACCCACGGCTGCAAATCACGGAACGCCACTTGGGTCTGATGCCCAGCAACGAAACTGGTGACGCGCTGGAACATATCCGCATGATTGGGTCCATGGTCGGCGGTCAGGTCGACCTTGACAGCCTGTTGCAGATTTCTCGCAGTACACCAGAATCGGAGGGGGGCATCGCGCAGAAAGTAGTGCACCCTACCCTGAATGTCGCGGGCAAGTTGCGTATTGGCTTGGCGCGCGATCAAGCTTTTGGTTTCTACTATGCGGATGACCTCGACGCGATGCGGCAGGCTGGGGCAGAGATCGTGCCGTTCGACACTCTCAATGATCACATGCTGCCTGATGCTCTCGACGGACTGTTCATCGGTGGTGGTTTCCCGGAATTGTTTATGGCACAGCTCGAAAGCAACACATCGATGCGTAGCAGCATTAATAAGGCCATCGAAGGCGGCTTGCCGGTCTATGCAGAATGCGGCGGATTAATGTATCTGGCACGCAGTTTGTCATGGCGCAATGAAACGCGTCAAATGGCCGGAGTCATACCGGGAGATGTCGTCATGCACGGCAAGCCGGTCGGGCGGGGTTATGTCAAGGTTCGTTGCACCGGAAAAAATCCCTGGCCAGGAGAGCAGCTTGGCAAGGAATTATTGGCACATGAATTTCACTATTCCAGCTTGGAAAATGTGCCACATGACCTAACTTATGCATTTGATGTTGTGCGCGGGCACGGTGTGGATGGTAAGCACGATGGCATCGTGTACAAAAACCTGCTGGCCTGCTATACGCATTTTCGCTCCCTGCACGGCTACAACTGGGCAGAGCGCTTTGTAGGGTTCGTGCGCGAAGTCAAGGAAAATGCAATATCCAAAAGCAAATCAGGAAATGTTAGTTAATTTAAGGAGAGAATTATGGTTAAGGTAACAGCAGAAGCAGTTGCTCAAATCCAGAATGCAGCGGCACAAGCTGGAGCTGAAGGTATGGCTTTGCGCATTGCGGCAAAACGCGATTTCGACGGTTCAATCCAGTATGGCATGGGTTTTGATCAGGAAGGCGAAAACGATGCGCTGATCGATGCCGCTGGTATTCAGGTGCTGGTGGCAGTTGAAAGCCAGCCTTTGTTGGGCGGGGCAGTGCTGGATTTTGTCGAAATCAGCCCAGGAAACCACCAGTTCATTTTCATCAACCCCAATGATACCGCGGGTTCATCCTGCAGTTCCGGCGGCGGTGGTGGCTGCGGCGGTGGTGGCTGCGGCGGTGGTGGAGGCGGCTGCCACTAGGCAAGTGACGGGCGATGAGCTGTTCGAGCTCATCGATATCAGCACTGGCCCCGGCGGCCACAAGGCGGCCGAATCATTAACAAGCCCTAAGCTGGAACCTGTGCCGGAGATTTACGCATCCGCGTGCAAGACGGGCTGAAGCGGGCTTATTCTAGTCCGGCTTTTCGCGCTTCCTCGTGGGCGTGGGCATCGAGTGTCCTATCGACGGCCCGGACGTTATCCAGCGCCGGTCGTTCATTCTGGAAGAGGGGGGGGCGGGCGTTTGTGGTACCGGTGTCTGTTAGGGTTTCTTTTCCTCTCCGCAGGCTGCGACGAGGAGTGACAAGGTGGCAGCAATCCAGACTGGTTTCATGATTTTGTTCCAAGGTTGGAAAAGTGGCATCATTTTCGCTTGCCAAGCTTGCTGAATCAAGCATGGGCTAACATCAGGAGTCGCAATGTCGGCAGAGAAGAAAAAACCCAAGGCTGTTAAACTCGCAAAGAGTAGTAGCAAGGGGAAAAAACAGCGACTGGATCTGGCGCAGTTCATGGGTCACCAGTACCTTAGCCAGTCGCTCAAGGTGTCGGAAATCCATACCCTGCTCAAGTATCTGACCCTGCGCCAGTTCAATGAAGGCGATATCCTGGCCGACATCGGTGAGGTCGGCGATGCCCTATATCTGGTGGTGCAGGGCGAAATTGCCCTGATGGTGGATGACAAGAAGAAACACTACGAGATCGTGCGTGAGGGGCCGGGAGAAATGCTTGGCATCATGTCTTTTTTTGATCGCAAGCCGCGTTCGGTGAGGCTGGTAGCCAAGGCGCCTGATACCCAGGTGTTGCGCCTGTCGCGCGCAATGTACAAACGTATGAAGGTCGAGCATCCGTTTATTGCCATCAACCTGGTGGAGCATGCGCTGATCAATCTGGATTGCCTGTTCCGCAAGGTCAGCAAGGATTTTGCGCAGTTTGCCCATCACCTTTACGGCGAAGGCATCAAGTAGGACTACTGCAGCAAGCCTTGCTGGATCAGAAAGCGGTGCAGTATTTCGATTCTGACCAGGCTGTCATTCATTTCGAGCATATTTTGCCGTACTGAGCGCTTGAGCGGCAGCAGTTCCGCCAGGCGATAACCGACCCATACGCTGTCGTCGTAGCGCATTGGCAGCGCAAAGCGCTCCTCTCCCAGGTGCTCAATAATGCGGCGCAGTATGGTAGCGCAGGCTTGATGCTGTATTGGTAGCGGGAGCGGTGGTTCCTCGGCGATGCCGATAACCTGAGCCATGATCAGGGCATTTTTTTCCGCGTGCGACGCTTCAATACGGAAACGCTGGGTGCCAATGACGCCTATCTCCAGCACACCCAGCTGCTGCATGTCCCAGTTGATGATTTCCACCATGGTACCCACCTGCTCCGGTTGGGCGGGCACGCGGGTTTCTTGTCCGCTATGAATCAGGCAGATGCCGAAAACCTTCTTTTCCTTGAGACAGGCGCTGACCATTTCCATGTGGCGTGGCTCGAACACCCTGAGTGGCAGTTTCCCGCCTGGGAAGAGCACGGTATTGAGCGGAAACAACGGAATTTCAAATGCCGCGTGCTGCTTTGCCTGCGATAAAAAATTAGACAAGCGCTGTTTGATCTTAAGAGGCATGGCGGCTGTTCAGTTGTCAGTCGCGCCCCAGCGCGTCATCAACTGGTGTGGTGCGCCAAGATGATCGAGAATCCGCGCCACCACGAAATCGACCAGATCCTGCACGCTGCCGGGATGATGATAAAAGCCGGGGTTGGCTGGCAAAATCACCGCGCCGAGGCGCGCGAGCTTGAGCATGTTTTCCAGGTGAATGGCGGAAAAAGGGGTCTCGCGCGGCACCAAGATGAGTTTTCGCTGCTCTTTCAACGTTACATCGGCGGCGCGCTCGATCAGGTTGTCGCTCATGCCCGTGGCAATGGCCGCGAGGGTTCCCATGGTGCAGGGACACACTACCATGGCATCGGCGACACCGGAACCGGATGCAATCGGGGCGAACCATTCTTCACGGCCGAAAACCTGAAGCCGCCCGGGCAGGTGAGCGTAGCGCTCACGTAATTGCAGCTGTAGTTCGCGACTGCTAGCCGGGAAAGCAAGGTCCAGCTCCTGCTTGGCAACAATTTGGGCCACTTGCGAGTAAAGGACATAGACCGTGCGATTGGCGTCGAGCAAACATTCGAGCAGGCGCAGCGCATAGGGCATGCCTGATGCGCCGGTCAGGGCGAGCGTGATGGTTTGGTAGGAATTCATGGCTGCATTGTAGGGGAGTCACACCCGAAGCTCAATTGTCCTTGGACGTGGGTGGCGCATCGCTGGCTGGTGCGTTGGGCGCGGGCTCGGGCTTTATTGTAGGGGGAGGGGCATCTGACTTTGGTTCCTCTTCTGGTGCCGCTGCGGGCAGCACGGGGGCAGCAGCCGATTTTTTTTGTTCCGTTTTTGGCGCCTCATCTAGCGATTTGCGCCGTTGTTCCTCGCGTTTTTGGCGTACCAGTTCGCAGGCGGTTTTTTCGAACACGTCGCCCAGCGTGTCGGGAATGATAGGCGCTGCATCGCCTTCGTTGGTGGCTACATATTCAATGGTAGTTCCATCCGCTGTGTAGAGCAGATAGCTAATCAGCTTGAGCGTGTGCTCGGCGCAGTGAATACGCTCGCGGAACAGGCCGCTGGCAGCGAACTGGGTTTTAACCGGTTGTGCGATTCTGAACGACACTTTTTTCCAGTAGGTAATTTCATCGCCACTGATATAAAGTTTTGAACGGTCGTAAAAATACTGGTCGTTTTCGCCTATTGTGTTTACTCGCACCCATTCGGCCGCAGAAGCCGGCAAGACCAGGGTCAGCAGAAAAATCGCCAGGAAAGTTTTCACGGGCTAGGCCGGGAGCGCGTTCGCAATCAAGGGTTTTTCCCCGAGTAGGCGAGAGGCAACCAGCCCATTGACGATGCCGAACAACAGCGCTGCGGCGGCGAAAATCGGGGCAAGGTAAAGTACCCCGGCATGGGGAATGAGCCAGAAATAAACCACGGCCAGTTGTGCGGCGATATGGGCGAAAGCTGCAAGTATGCTGTGGCTGATGGGTCCGAACCAGTTCGCTGGTAACTGGCAGGCTAGCGCCAGGGCGGCGAGGCTGAGCAGCGCGCCGCTGAAGCTCAACACGAAGCCGGGTGAAAGGAAGGATCCGAGCAGCAGGCTGCCCGCCACCACGCGCAACAATGAGACCCAGGCTGCAGCGCGCCAACCGAAGCGTTGCAGCACCAGCAGGGTGACAATATTAGCCAGGCCGGGCTTTACGCCAGGCAGCGGGGAGGGCAGTGCGGCTTCCACCAGCGACAAACCAATGGCCACGGCAGCCAGCTTCGCGATGTGATGGTCTTCGGTCGTGGCGGGTAAGTTAATAACTGAGGGAGTCATAGCGCTTGGTCGCTCCGGCCAGTTCTACGCTGACCTGATTGGGCAGGCATAAGGCGGTTTCCCCGGCGTGCGAGAGCCAGCTCTGCTTGACACAGTATTGGCGAGGGCTGGGGTCGCTGGCAACACGCACGCGGCGGTTTTCTACGCTTATCACGGTGGTGCCGAGCGGCCCCAGGATTTCAAAGTTGCGATTCTGCGCCAGATCTGCCTCCGCCACCACCTTGCCAGCGCTGCGGATGATCAGGGTCGTGCCCGCGGCACGGCTCCACAGCGAGAGAAACAGGCCTGCCACCAGCGCCATGCCGGCTAGTGCCACTAGCCAGTCGCCCGGCTTGACGATACTAGTCACGAAAGCTCCCGATGTCTGAGCAGGACCTGATATTCGCCCGCGAATTGCGCTGCCAGGTTTTCCGCGAAATACACCGAGCGGTGCTGTCCGCCAGTGCAGCCAAGTGCGACCGTCAGGTAATTGCGGTTGTCGCGGATGAAGCACGGCAGCCAGTCGGACACGAACCGTCTGATATCGTTGAGCATTATTTGCACGCTGGGGTCTTTTTGCAGGAAGGTGATCACTGCAGCATCTTTTCCTGTCAAGGGCCGTAGGGTGGGGTCGTAGTGCGGGTTGGGCAGGCAGCGTACGTCAAAAACAAAGTCGGCATCAAGTGGAATGCCATGCTTGAAGCCAAAGGACTGAAACAGCAAGGTCAGGCGTGAACGATCCAAGGCGATGAAATCCTTGACCCAGGCACGCAGGGTATTGGGAGAAGTCTCGCTGGTGTCCATGCGGTGGCCGAGATCGCTTACCGCTTCCAACCGTTCGCGTTCGAGCTGAATGCATTCGGTGAGGGTTCGCTGCTCGTCGCTGAGAGGGTGGCGACGGCGAGTTTCACTGAAACGTTTCACCAGTTCGTCGGTCTTGGCTTCCAGGAACAGCACGCGCACATCGATTCCCCGCTGCTTTAACTCGTTTATGCCACGCGGGAGCTGGTTCAAATCGCTGCTGCTGCGCCCATCCACACTGATGGCGGCGTGCTGGTGGCCGGTATCGGCCAGGTAGCAGGCGGTTACAGTGAGGAGGGGAAGGGGCAGGTTATCGACGCAAAAATAGCCGCTGTCTTCCAGCACATTGAGCGCGATACTTTTACCAGAGCCGGACAAGCCACTCACGAGGATCAGTTGCATCGCTTCAGGATTCTGCCAGATGGTCTTCCGCCATCATGCGTTCGTGGCGCTCGATGAACTGCCGGGTGCTGTTGATGCCGCGCAGTTGCAGGATGTGGTTGCGCACCGCCACTTCCACCAATACCGCGATGTTGCGGCCGGCTGCTACCGGAATGCGGACTTCCGGAGTGACGATATCGAGGATCTGCTGTGTGTAGGCGTCAATTTGAAGGCGGTCCCGGCTCATGGTTTTTTCGGTGAGTTGTTCCAGATGTACAATGAGCTTGAGATTCTTCTTCAGCTTAACCGCCGTTTCGCCGAACAAGGCACGGATGTTGAGCACACCCAGTCCGCGCACTTCGAGAAAATCCTGCAACATTGCCGGACAGCGTCCTTCCAGGGTGTCAGGTGCGACCTGATAAAACTCCACCACGTCATCCGCCACTAGGCGGTGGCCGCGCGTGATCAGTTCCAGCGCCAACTCGCTTTTGCCCACTGCACTGTCGCCGGTAATCATCACACCCATGCCTTGTACTTCCATGAACACGCCATGGCGTATCGTGGACTCGGCCAATACCTGTGCCAGGTAATGGCGCAGCACGCTCATCAGGTCGGGGCTGGGCTGCGGCGAAGTGAAAAGCGGGGTCTGGGTGCGGTCTGCCGCTTCCTTCACTTCAACAGGGACCTGTTCGCCATTGGCGACGATAATTGCCGCCAGTTCGGTGCTGAACAAGTTGTTGACGGTCTGGCCCAGTTGCTCCGGTGCCAGGCTGCGCAGATAGTCCATCTCCGCGCAACCCAGCACCTGGACGCGGTTGGGATGGACAAAGTTGAGATAGCCGATTAGTGCCAGGGACAGTTTTTGCACCGTATCGCTGGTGAGCAGCTTGGTGCCGCCGGATTGTCCGGCAACCCAGGTCAGGCCGAGTTTCTCGCACTTGTCCGCGAACAGCTGATTAACGCTGATTTGCGGCATGGGGCGCCCAGGTGGTGAGAAGCCGGTGTAAAACCTCGCGCTCGTGGCTGGCATTGAGCCGCTCGCGCAAGTGGCGGTCGCTGAACATGTGCGCCAGTTCGCCGAGAATCTGCAGATGCAGGTCGGTGGCCTGCTCCGGTACCAGCAGTACGAACAATAGCGACACCGGCGCATTGTCAGGGGCATCGAAGGGGATCGGTTGCGTCAGACGTGCAAAGACGCCGACCGTATCCTTCAGCCCCTTGATGCGGCCATGGGGAATCGCCACGCCGTGGCCGAGGCCGGTGGAGCCGAGCTTTTCCCGCGCGAACAGGCTGTCGAAAATTTTGCCCTTGCCAAGATGGAGTTGTTCTTCCAGCAGCAAGCCGATTTGTTCGAAAGCCCGCTTCTTGCTGGCGGCATCGAGTTCGGCAATGACGTTTTCGGGCGGGAGAATTTTTGCGATGAGCTCCATGGGCATTGTCTCGGGCGTTAATACGAGCTGATTACTCTTCTTCTGCCGCCGCCTGATGTTTTACATTGCTGTGATGCTCGCTGTGTTTTTCTTTGTGTTTGAGAATCTGACGGTCGAGCTTGTCTACCAGTGCATCAATGGCGGCATACATATCGAGATCGTCGGTTTCAACATGGATGTCGTTGCCGCGCAGGTGAACGGTGACCTCTGCTTTTTGCTTGAGCTTTTCGACAGTCAGAATCACTTTGATGTCGATGACCTGATCAAAATGACGAGTGATCTTGTCCAGCTTCGAAGTAATGTAGTCGCGGATAGCGGGCGTGATTTCGATGTGGTGGCCGGTGATGTTCAGGTTCATGATGTTACTCCTTGTTATTAAATGGACTTGCGAAGCGTTACCGCGGGAATTTGCATTCCCTCACGGTATTTGGCCACGGTGCGGCGGGCAACCACAATGCCCTGTTGCGCCAGAATTTCAGTAATTTGCGTGTCACTCAGTGGTTTTTTGCTGTCTTCCGCGCTGACCAGTTGCTTGATCAGGGCGCGGATGGCGGTGGCCGAACAGGCACCGCCGGTTTCGGTGGCCACATGGCTGCCGAAGAAGTATTTTAATTCAAAAATGCCACGCGGGGTGAGCATGTACTTTTGTGTGGTGACACGGGAGATGGTCGATTCATGCAAGCCGATTTCGTCCGCGATTTCACGCAGCACCAGTGGCCGCATGGCGACTTCGCCGTGCTCGAAGAAACGCCGCTGCCGGTCCACGATCGCTTGCGATACGCGCAGAATGGTGTCGAAGCGCTGCTGGATATTTTTCACCATCCAGCGCGCTTCCTGCAACTGGCTGGCAAGCTGCTGTCCGCCGCCATCGCGGTTGCGGCTCAGGATGTCAGCGTACATGCGGTTGACGCGCAGCTTCGGCATGGCTTCACGGTTGAGGCTGACGACCCAGGTTCCTTTGATTTTCTTCACGATCACGTCCGCTACGACATAACGCGTATCTGACGAAGAAAAGGCGCTGCCGGGGCGGGGATTGAGATGGGTAATCAGGCTTTGCGCGCCACGCAGGGTGTCATCGTCGCACTGCAGGAATTTCTTCAGTTTGTTGTAGTCGCGGCTGGCCAACAGTTCCAGATGCTGCTGGGCAATCTGCAGCGCCACAGCGCGGCAGGGCGTATCCGCTGGCATGGCTTGCAGCTGCAGTGCCAGGCATTCGCCCAGGTTGCGTGCGCCGACGCCGATCGGGTCGAGGTTCTGCAGATATTTCAGCGCAGTGTCCAACTCCTGTGGGTCGATCTCCAGTTCGGGCGGCAAAATGGCGGCGATTTCATCCAGGCTCTGGGTGAGGTAGCCGTCATCACTGAGGGCGTCGATCATCAGCGAGACCATGGTCCGGTCGCGCAGCGAGAGTTGTGTCAGGTTGAGTTGCCAGTTGAGGTGGTCGCTCAGGCTGACCACCTTGGCATCCTGCTGGGGGTAATCCGGCTCGTCGTTGTCATCGCGGGCGGCGTGGGAGGGCGTGGCTTCGTCCCAGATATCCTCGCTGTCACTGCTGCTATCCTCGCTCGAATCTTCCGCTGGCGTCGTTGTGGCTACCGAGGTTTCTCCGTCGCCCGCAAACGTGCTGATTTCTGCTGCTGCGCTCTCATCCTGATCCTGGTTGGGGTCGATGCGTTCCAGCAGGGGATTGTTTTCGATGAACTGCTCCAGTTCCTGATTGAGATCCAGCGTCGATAGTTGCAACAACCTGATCGACTGCTGTAGCTGTGGCGTCAGCGTAAGGTGCTGGGAGAGTTTGAGTTGGAGGCTGTGTTTCATGGGGTATTGCCGGTTCCCGAAGCAGGGATTCCGGGCCGTGTCATAGGCGGAAATGCTCGCCGAGATAAACTTTTCTCACGGCTTCATTATAAACGATTTCCTCCGGTTTGCCGCTTGCCAGTACCAGGCCATCATTGATGATATAGGCGTGGTCGCAGATGCCCAGGGTTTCACGCACGTTATGGTCGGTAATGAGTACGCCGATGTCGCGTTCGCTGAGGAAACGGATGATTTTCTGGATTTCCAGCACCGCTATCGGGTCCACGCCGGCGAAGGGTTCGTCGAGCAGGATAAAACGCGGATTCGAGGCCAGCGCACGGGCGATTTCCACCCGCCGGCGCTCCCCGCCGGACAGGCTCAAGGCCGGGTTGTCGCGCAAGTGATGGACGTGTAGTTCGTGCAGCAGTTCGTTGGTTTGCTGCTCAACTTCGTCGGCGGTAAGGTCGCGCAATTCGAGGATGGCGCTGACGTTTTCCGCCACGCTGAGTTTACGGAAAACAGACGCTTCCTGTGGCAGGTAACTCAAGCCCAGCCGCGCGCGGCGGTGGATGGGCATGTGGCTCAATTCTTGTCCATCCAGACGAATGCTGCCGCCATCGAGAGGGACCAGTCCCACCATCATGTAGAAACTGGTGGTTTTGCCCGCACCGTTGGGCCCGAGCAGTCCAACCACCTCGCCGCTGGTGACGCGTAGTGAAACATCCTTGACCACGGTGCGCGATTTATAGCGCTTCTTCAAGCCGCTGACGACGAGTTCGCTCATTATTCCGCTCGTGGCTGGGCGATGCTTTCCGCCCCCTGGAGGGGAAGCGGAGCAGGTGATGCGGGGTTCTTGGGCGACTTCGCTTTGGGCTGTATCACGGCGCGTACCCGGCCTTTTTCCTTGCCCGGCGCCGCGGCTTCCTTGCCGCCGCCGAGAACCTGGAAGAATTCGGTTTTGGCGTCATAGGAAATGTAATTGCCACGTACTTCATCCTGATTGCGCTTCATGCGGGCCTGGGTAAACAGCTCGACCTTGTCGCTCTTGCCGTCGTATTCGATGCGCTGTCCATAGCCTTCGACATATTCATCCAGCCCCTCGCGCTTCTGCCTGAAGCTGGCCGGGTTACCGTAAGCGGTCCCGTGCTGCAGGCCGCTGGCATCTTCCTTTACCACCAGTTTATCGGCGCGGATCAGCAGCGTGCCCTGGGTTAGCTGTACATTTCCCTGGTATGTGCTGAGTTTTGTGGCATCGTCCACGGTGACGGTGTCTGCTTCCAGGTTGATCGGCTTGTCGCGGTCCGCCTGTTCGGCAAGGGCTGCGGCGGGTGCCAGCAGGATAAGCAGCAGGCACAAAAGATTCCTAGGATTTTGATTTTTCATAATGCCCTTTCACGCGCGAAAGCAGTTTCACCACCTGGGTGCGGTTGTTGAGTTCCATCCCGGTAGCAGTGATGACGGCAGCGGGGGTTTTGATGGTGACCGCCCGGTCGGTGCGGGCAATATCCTGGTCGGGGGTAATATGCAGGTACTCGGTGGCGATCGTCAACCAGTCCTTACCCGCGCCGGCATCCTTCCTGACCAGCACATTACGGGTAAAGTAGACCTCCTTGCCGTCGCTGGAAACCAGGCCGTTCTGGGCGGCGATGTGGGTAGGCACACGATTTAAATCCATGGCGGTGAAATTGGGACGCGTCAGCACGGTGGTGTCGTCGTCGGGGAAGTGCTCCAGTTTGACCGCCGCCAGCGTGTGCAGTGGCAAACCGTCCTCGCCCAAACGCTTGGCGACAAAGTTCTCCACCCAGTAATCGGGCTCGTGACGCGCGCTACCGTCCCGCTTGAGTAGGGGGCCTTGAACTGTGCGGTCGAGCCAGAAGGTGAGCAGGGCGAGCAGCACCATGATTCCGAGGGGGAACCAGAGCGTGAAGCGATCGCTCATTTGAGGTAAACGGATAATTGAGCCTCCAGCGTATTTTGCGCCTGCATGATCAGTTCGCAGACCTCGCGCGCCGCGCCGCGCCCGCCTTCGCGCCGCGTGACATGATGGGCATGCTGCTGCACCAGTTCGGGCGCCTGCGGCACGGTCAGGGCAAGACCGCAACGGCGCATGGCGGGAAGATCAATCACGTCGTCGCCCATGAAGGCGCATTGTTCGAGGTGGATGCCGAGCTTTTCCGTAAGATCGTGAAAAGCCCGGAGCTTGTCGTGGACGCCCTGGTACAGGTGGGTGATGCCGAGATTCTGGGCGCGGTGGATGACCACCTTCGAAGTACGCCCGGTGATGATGGCCAGCTCCACCCCGGAATTTTTCAGCATCTTCATGCCATGTCCGTCGAGCGAGTTAAAGGCCTTGTATTCCTGGCCATCGTCGCCGAGGTAAAGGCTGCCGTCGGTAAGCACGCCATCCACGTCGAAAATCAGCAATTTGATATTGCGTGCCAGATCGTATACGGCTTGCATGGCTTTTCCTTAAACCACGCCTGCGCGCAGCAGGTCGTGCATGTTGAAAGCGCCCACCAGGCGGCCTGTGCTATCGGCGACCAGCAGGCCGTTGATTTTGCGCTGTTCCATGAATTGCACCGCTTCCGCGGCAAGGCGCTCCGGGCCGATGGTGAGCGGATTGGAGGTCATCACCTCGCGGATAGGCGTGGTACGTATGTCGAGCGGCGAATCCAGGTGACGGCGCAGGTCGCCATCGGTGAACAGGCCGAGGATATGGTCACGGTCGTCCACCACTGCGGTCATCCCCAGCCCCTTCCTGGTCATTTCCAGCAGCGCTACGCTCAGGCTGGCGTCGGCATGCACTTTGGGCAGAGCCTCGCCCTGATGCATCACGTCCTGGATATGCACCAGCAAGCGTCGCCCGAGTGCACCGCCGGGGTGGGAACGGGCGAAGTCATCCTTGCCGAAGCCGCGCGCATCCAGCAGCGCCACCGCTAGGGCATCTCCCAGCGCCAGCGCCACAGTGGTGCTGGCGGTCGGGGCCAGCCCCAGCGGGCAGGCTTCCTGCGTCACGCTGGCATCGAGATGCAGATCGGCTTCTCGCGCCATGGTGGATAGCGGATTGCCGGTCATGGCGATGAGTTTCGCGCCCAGGCGCTTGATCAGCGGCACGATGGCAACGAGTTCCGGGCTCTCGCCAGAATTGGACAGCGCGATCACCACGTCCTGCGGCGTGATCATGCCCAGGTCGCCATGACTGGCCTCGCCGGGGTGGACGAAGAAGGAAGGCGTACCGGTGCTGGCCAGGGTGGAGGCAATCTTGCCCGCGACGTGGCCGGATTTGCCCATGCCGCTGACGATGATGCGTCCACTGCAGGCCAGGCACAGCCCGACTGCCTGGGTGAAATCATGATTGAGGCTCATGCTCAACGCGCGGATGGCATCCGCTTCTATGGTCAGAACCTGGCGCGCCAGATCCAGGGTTTTTTCGGGTGTCGGCATCAGATTGGCCGGCGAGCGTGGCTCGACCGGCGGGAAATTAAGTCGTGATAGTATAAGGCCGAACGCACAAGCGATAAAGCCGCGCTGACTATTGAGGACAAAGCTTCATGCCGCACGATGCCCCAACCACCCTGCAATCCGTACTGGTGCTGCTCGGCGCAGCCGTGTTTGCGGTGGCCCTGTTCCGTAGCCTGCGCCTGCCGCCCCTGCTGGCCTATCTGCTGGTGGGCATGCTGGCGGGACCACATGCGCTGGGGTGGATCCCGGATAGCGAGGAGACTCGTTACCTGGCCGAGTTCGGCGTGGTGTTCCTGATGTTCAGCATCGGCCTGGAATTCAGCTTGCCGCAACTCAAGGCCATGCGTGGCGTGGTGTTCGGCCTGGGCGGTGCTCAGGTGCTGGTTACCATGGCGCTGGTGCTGGTGGCCGCAATGCTCTCCGGACTTTCCTGGCAGGAGGGTGTGGCGCTGGGCGGCGTGCTGGCGCTGTCGTCCACCGCCATTGTCAGCAAGATGATGGCCGAGCGCCTCGAACTCCAGTCGCGGCATGGGCGGTTGGTGATCGGCGTGCTGCTGTTCCAGGACCTAGCGGTAGTGCCCTTGCTGATCCTGATCCCCGCGCTATCCGCCGCCGGCGAAGATCTGGCCGGGGTCATCGGCATGGTTTTCCTCAAGGCGGCCGTGCTGCTGATCGGCCTGCTGTACTTCGGGCAGCGCCTGATGCGGCCGTGGTTTCACTGGGTGGCGCGGCGCAAATCCTCCGAGTTGTTCATGCTCAACGTGTTGCTGGTGACGCTCGGCCTAGCCTACCTGACCGGTCTGGCCGGGCTGTCCCTGGCGCTGGGTGCTTTTCTGGCCGGTATGCTGATTTCCGAAACGGAATACCGCTACCAGGTGGAAGCCGACATTCAACCTTTCCGCGATGTCCTGCTGGGCCTGTTCTTTGTCACCGTCGGTATGTTACTCGACCTCAGGGTGGTGACAGCAAATCTGGGCTGGGTGCTCCTTGCGCTGCTGGTTCTGGTGCTGGGCAAGGGGACGATTGTCACCCTGCTAAGTCGCCTTTTTCGCCACGACACCAGCGTGTCGTTGCGTACCGGCCTGTTCCTCGCCCAAGCGGGAGAATTCGGTTTTGTCCTGTTGACCCTTGCCAATGATGGCCGGCTTGTGCCTCTCCATGTGGCGCAGATTGTCCTGGCAGCAATGCTGCTTTCCATGCTGGCCGCGCCGTTTCTCCTGCATCACAGCGGGGCGATCGTGGCACGCCTGTGCCGCAATGACTGGAATTATCGGGCCCTGGAGTTACACGAAATCGTGGTCAAGAGCGCGGGCACGGAAGGTCATGTGATTGTCTGCGGCTATGGTCGTAGCGGCCAGAATCTGTCGCGTTTTCTCAGCCTGGAAGAGATCCCATTTTTTGCCCTGGATCTCGATCCGCAGCGCGTGCGCGCTGCTGCTGCCGCAGGCGAGAACGTGGTTTATGGCGACGCCAGTCGGCGCGAGGTACTCATGGCAGCCGGCATCCAGCGTGCGCGGGCAGTGGTGGTGTCCTATGCCGATACGGCCTCCGCCCTCAAGGTGTTGCATCAGGTGCATGAATTGCGCCCCGATCTGCCGGTGGTGGTGCGCACGCTCGACGATTCCGATCTGGGCAAGCTGCAACAGGCCGGTGCGGCCGAAGTGGTGCCGGAAGTGCTGGAGGGTTCTCTGATGCTGGCCTCCCATGCCCTGATGCTGCTTGGCGTGCCTCTGGCGCACGTGCTGCGGCGCATTCGCGAAGTACGCTCGCAGCGCTATGGGCTGTTCCGCGGAGTGTTTCGTGGTGATGCCGAGGCCGGCCTGGAAGAACACGAGCAACCCCGCCTCTCTTCGGTGGCGCTGGGCGACAAGGCCGCAGCAATCGGCAAGACGCTGGCCGAGCTGGATCTGGAAAACTTGCTGGTGGAAGTCACCGCGATCCGCAGAAGAGGCATCCGCGGCCTGGAACCTTCGCCGGAAATGAAACTGATGGCAGGGGATGTATTGGTGCTGCTGGGAACGGCGGGAGATCTGGCGCTGGCAGAAACGAAGCTGCTGCAGGGATAGCGGCGATAAAATCCCGCGCGAGGCGGGTTTTTATATCGAGATGCTAAACGCTACATATTTTTACATACAACATACAGCGCGCTGCCATCATCCACATAGGCATCGGGAGACGTGCTGGGAGTGGTTGTCAATAGAGCGCCTACTGCTGGTTGTGGCTCGGCTCGTACTTGACCAGAGTTCGGTTTGCCATCATCGAACTGGCTATCAATCGCGTTGGCAACTTTGCCAGGCAGGTTGGTGGAGCAAATAACCAGTCCGTTCAAGCCGAGTGCCGGGCCACTTTGCACGCCACTGATACCTCCCGCTGCATTTTGCGGCTGGTTGCCACTTCCCGCCGCGCTGGTCGGGCCGGCGACCAGGCCAGCCAGGCGCAGGTGTTGCCACAGTAGGTTAGATTCCTGGTCTGCAGTGGGGTCACCCGTGACGCTAGCGTCGAATTTGCCGTTTATAACAGCATTGCCGTCACCGCTTTGGCTGGTTGTCCACCTGCTTTTGGCATTGGGGTCATCGCCCGGCATGGCGCGGTAACGATCCTGATAGGTGTAGTAAGCGGCGGAGATGCCGTTGAAGTCATTTGCCACATTGCGGATCTTTGCCGATGTGATCAGCTCTTGTCCCTTGAGAACGCCGCCTAGAAGCAAACCGATAATAACCAATACGATGGCGATTTCGATCAGGGTGAAGCCGCCAGGTTGATTTTTCATTTTGCTTTCCTTGGGTGATGGTCGTTACCCAGTTTATCGTGTTTTATGCATCCTGGTTTTTTATGTGCATACAGGGGGCTATGCGAGGCGGATTCACGCCTTCAGGCGTGGATGCCGTGTGCGCCAGCGCTCCAGGCTGCCTTCCGCCAGGGAATACACTGCCGGCACCACCACCAGGGTGAGCAGTGTGGAGGTGATCATGCCGCCGATAACTGCCACCGCCAGCGGGCCGTTGGTCTCGGCGCCTGCACCCAGGCCCAGCGCGGCGGGAAATAGAGCAAGAATCACCGTCATGGAGGTCATCAGCACTGGACGCATGCGGATCGGACAGGCTTCGCGCAGGGCCGCGTTGACATCTTTCCCTTCTTGCCGGCGCTGGTTGGTGAGGTCCACCAGCAGGATGGAGTTTTTCGCCACCAGCCCGATCAGCAGCACCAGTCCGATCATGGAATAGATGTTGAGGGTATGGTTAAACAGCCACAAGGCCATCACCCCGCCGATGATGGCGAGAGGTTGTGCCACCATGATGATGAAGGGCTGGATGAAGGAGTTGAACTGGCTGGCGAGCACCATGTAGAGTAGAACTAGTGCAAGCGCGAAGGCGAAGATCATGTAGTTCACGGTTTTGCCCATCTCCTCGGCCTGACCCACCATCTTGATGCTGTAGCCCATGGGCAAGATGTCGGTCGCCGCCGCTTTAACCATAGTTACCGCATCGCCCAGTGGTATGGCGGGTGTGGCAAAAAACTGGCCTGCATACTGCAGATCCATGCGCCCGATGGTGGCGGCACCCAGCTTTTTTCTGAATTCCGCGACGGTGTCGAGCCGCACTAATTGGCCACTAGCGCTGCGCAGGTAAACCTTGGACAGGTCCGAGGGTTGGGTAATTTCACCGCCCTTGGACTTGAGGCGCACATAGTAGCGCTCGCCATCGCCTGGTTCGTCGTTGTAGCGCGCCACGTCGATGCCGCCGGTGAGCATGTTGACGGCCAGTGCCACCTCGCTGGCGGACAGCCCCAGGCTGGCTGCGCGGGTGCGGTCAAGCTGCATCACCAACTGCGGTAGATCGAGCTGTAAATTCAGGTCGACACGCCCCAGAGCGGGTTCGTTGGCAAGTTTCCCCAAAAGTTGCTTGGAATATTTGGCCACTTCCTGCAGGTTGGGGCCAGAGACGATGAATTGCAGCGGTTCGCCGCGCTGCCCGCCGACAATGGGTACGGCGGCGGCAAAGGCGCGCACGCCGGGGATCTGGGCCAGTTCTTTGCGCAGGATGGGCAGCAGTTCGTATTGTTTGAGCTTGCGCTCTTCGCGGTTGACCATGCGCACATAGGCAAAGGCCTCGTTGACCTGCCCGGCCTGGCCCAGGCCGATGGCGGAAAAGTAGCTGGTGATTTCCTTGTGTTTCGCCAGCACCGCCTCGACTTCCCGGAGGCGGCCATCGGTATAGTCGATGCTCGAACCGAGTGGCGCCTTGACCAGCACCATGAAGCGGCCTTCGTCCTCTTCCGGCACGAAGGTCTTGCCCACGTTGGCAAAGAACCAGCTGGAAGAGAGCACGATGACGATGGTAAGCAAGACGATTTTCCATCGGTGCGCCAGGGCGTGGTCGAGCATGGCTCGGTAAAAGTCATCGAGGCGGTGGAAAAAGCGGTCCAGGAAGTAATAGATCCGGCCATGCTGCTTCTCCACCTTGAGATAGCGCGAACACAGCATCGGCGTCAGCGTCAGGGAGACGAACAGCGACACCAGCACGCCAAAGGTCACCACCACGGCAAAGGATTTGAAGAACTGGCCGATGATGCCGCCGAGAAAGATGACCGGCGCAAAAATCGACACCAGCGAAAGGGTGGCCGCCAGCACGGCGAACACCACCTCGCGGCTGCCGGAGATGGCGGCGGTAACGGGGTCCTTGTCGATGGTTTCGCGGTGACGGAAGATGTTTTCCAGCACCACGATGGCGTCATCCACCACCACGCCGATTAGCAGCAGCAGGGCCAGCAGGGTGAGGGAGTTGAAGGTGAAGCCGGCGAAATACATCACCGCAATGGCGCCCATCAGCGACACCGGGATGGCCACAGCGATGATCAGCGTGGAGCGCAGGCTCTTGAGGAAAATCAGCACGATCAGGGAGGCCAGCAGCGTGCCTTCGATGAGGTGTTCCTGCAGCGACTTGACCATTTCCTTGATGAAAATGGCGTCGTTGGAGGCCAGCTTAATAGTCATGCCGGGCGGTAGTTGCGGGATGATCTCGTTGTCGAGGCGTTTTTGCACCGCGTCGATGATCGCCACGGTGTTGCCGTTGGCCACCTTGACGATGCCGATACCGACGCTGGGCTTGCCGTTGAAGCGCGCCATCTGGCGGTAATCGGCGAGGCCGTCCTCGATTTCGGCGACCTGTTTCAGCTTGATCGGGGCGCCGTTGCGATAGGCGACGATCAGTTCCTCGAGTTGTTCCGGCTGATGGAATTCCAGATCCAGCTTCAGCAGGTATTCGGTTTTTGCACCGGTGACAAAGCCACCCGGCAGTTGAATGTGCTCGCGGCCGAAGGCGTTGATCAGGTCCTGCGCGGTAATGTTGTGCGCCGCCAGTTTGTCGGGCAGGACGTTGACCCGGATGGTGCGGTCGCGGCGCCCGCCAAGGCGGACCTCGCCCACACCGTTGATGGTTTCAAGGCGTTTCTTGATGATGTTGCGGGCGTACTGGTTGAGTTGCTGCTGGGTGCGGTCGCCCTGCAACGCCAGCCACATGACCGGGCTGGCATTGGTTTCCACCTTGGCGACTACCGGTGGATCGGCGTCCTTGGGCAGGCTTTTCAGCACCTGGTTGATCTTTGCCTGGACTTCGTTGAACGCTGCATTGACATCCTTGTTGAGGTCGAAAGTGATGGCGACGATCGACACGCCGGGTGAGGAGGTCGAGTTGATGTGTTCGATCCCCGGTATGCTGTTGATGGCGGTTTCGATGATGTTGGTGATGGAGGCGTCGATGATTTCCGGATTGGCACCCTTCTGCGTGGTGGTAATCGACACCATGGGAAATTCGATATGGGGAAAGCGGTCAATGCCCATGCGCTGATAGCCGATGATACCGACCAGCACCAGCACCGCCGACATCATGTAGGCAAATACATGACGCTTGATGGAAAGCTCTGGCAGCGTCATTTGGACGGCTCCGCAGCTTTTTCCTGCTTGATTGTCACGTTCGCCTGGTCGGTCAGGTAGCCCGCGCCGTCGACTGCCACGGTTTCGCCGGCGCGCAGGCCGTCGATGATTTCCACATAGCCGCTCTGCTTGACGCCGGTTTTAACCACGCGTTGCATGGCTTTGCCGTTTTCCACCACATAGGCGACCTCACCCGCCGGGCGCAAAACCACGCTTTCCTCCGGTATGGTCACTGCGCCCTGATGGGTTTCGATCAGTACTTCACCGTTGACCGATGAACCGGGGCGCCAGTCACCGGGGTTGGCCACCTCGACAATGACATCAAACGACCGGCTATTGGCGCCGACCATGGGGCGTAGCTGCGTGATTTTTCCGCTGATTTCCTTGTCCGGTGCGGTGGGCGTGGACAACCTGACGTCTTGGCTAACCTTGATGCGCTGGGCAACGGTTTCCGGGAAGGGCAGGCGGATGCGCAGCGCTTCGCTGGTGGAGAGCTGAAATACCGGTTTGCCGAGGTCGATCCAGTCACCCACGGAGACAAATCGGCTATCCACGCGGCCATCCAGCGGGGAGACGATGCGGGTGCGGGAAAGATTTTTGCTGGCGCGGGTGAGTTGTTCGCGGGTCGAAATATTTTGCGCCTCGACTTCTTCCAGCCTGGATGAGGAGACAAAACCTCTTTTGGACAGGTCACGATAGCGTTCAGTGAGTTTCTGTTGTGTTTCAGCTTGGGCCCCTTGGCGCCGGGCATCAGCGAGGTAGTCCGAGGCATCGATCTCCGCCAGCAGTTGGCCCTTTTTTACCGCATCGCCCATGTCAACGAGAACCTTGATGATGCGGCCCGAGACTTCAGCGCCAATTTTTGGCGCGGTGGCACTGTCAGCTTCGCCGATTGAACGTTCCACCACTGGTACGTCCCGGGTTTCTGCCTGGGTGACCGTGATCATCGCCGGGGGTGGGCCGGGCTTTTTTTCCTCGGCTTTCTTCGCGCAGCCCGGCAAGGCCAATATGGCGAAAAGGCCGAGTGCCACGAGCTTGAAGTGCGGAGGTGTTCTCATCATGATTCCAGTCTAAGTGCCAACGAAGTGGACGTGCGGGTAGCAGGTGTGCAAGCGGTGGGCAGGTCAATTGCCAATCCCATTGTAGGGGCGAAAAAAAACCGGCGCAAGGCCGGTTTCTTCGCCATCCAATTACTTAGATGAACAGGCTGATATCAGCTTCGCCGCCGTATTCGAAGTAGGTGGCTGCGCCAACATACTCGATGCCGTCGATGAAGTCGCCATGATCGAAGCCGAACAGTTCGACCGTCATCTGGCAGGCCAGAAACTTGACTTCAGCTTCCTGGCACAGTTCGCGCAATTCTGCGATGGTCGCCACGCCGTTATTGCCGATGGTTTTTTTCATCAGCGCCGTGGCAACATCTTCATACCAGGGGATGTTGGCCTGGATGAAATTGGGAATGTTCCAGTTGATGCCCTTGAACCATTTTGGGCCGAACGGCATCTTCATGGGCATGCCTGGATTGCCGAGTGGACTGACCTTGAGGCAGGACAGATCCTTGCGCAAACATTGCAAGCCGTAGAAAGTGAAGAATATCGTCGCCTCGTAGCCCAGCGCCGCTGCGGTGGAAGCCAGAATGAAGGGCGGGTAGGCCCAGTCCAGTGTCCCCTTGGTGGCGATAATCGTTAGTTTCTTTTGGTCATCCATCTCTAAGCCCCTCTTGCTGTTTTATGTGATTTAGCGGACGCCTGTTTCTGTTCAGCTATATTTTTATTATTTTTTCTTCATGAAGAAGGTGTACTCGCCACCAGCTTCGGTAGAGGCCATCAGTTCATTGCCGGTTTGTTTGGCAAAAGCCTGGAAGTCTTTTACGGAGCCTGGATCGGTAGAGAGGATCTTCAATACCTGACCGGAGCCGATTTCGGCCAGGGCTTTCTTGGCGCGCAAAATTGGCAGGGGGCAGTTCAGGCCGCGTGCATCCAGTTCTTTATCAGCATTCATGTAAGTCTCCTAAACAGGTTAATTGTGGCCAACGAAAAAGGCATTATTTATAGTTTAGTTGCGGAATTATTGCAACCTTAAATTTAGGCTGGTGTCGCGAGCATCTGGCCGGAACGCATCCAGGCCATGATTCCACCCTGCAGATTCATCACGTTGCGGAACCCCTGCTGGGAGAGGAAGGCGGTGACCTGACCGGATCGTGCGCCGCTCTGGCAGTAAAACACGGTGGGCGTCTCAGCGCACAGTTCGTTTACCTTCAAGGGAATGAGATGCATCGGAATGTGCTCGGCGCCCGCGATATAGCCGCGCGCTACTTCGCCTTCTGAACGAACGTCGATCAGCTTGATCTTGCCTTCCGACTGCATTTTTTCCAGACCGCCAATGTCAATTTCCTGGATACCGAACATGATTACTCCTCGCGTTAAATCGGGCAGAACTTTAGAGAACGCTAATATACCAAATTTTGACCATTATGCAAGCCACTAAAAAACTAAAAAAACGGCGCCACCCGGCGTGCGGGTCGGGTTGGCCCGCTTTCCAGGTGCCGGTCAAGAAATCGTCTGGTAGTAGAGATTTTGCGGATGATTCGCCTGAGCGAAGAAGAACCACCGTTCGGCTATCAGTCCCACGTATTGCACGGCAAATGCCATCAACAGCAGGCCGGTGGAATTGATCGATAATCCCCAGGCAAGAAATACGAAGGGCAGCGCGAAAGTCAGGGCAATAAAGAGCCATTTTACCGAGCGCAACATGCTTGCGGATTTGCCGTGGAAAAACTCGCGCGTATTAAATGAGCCACCCATGAAGCCCTGCGATTGTTGCGCAATTTTGGCGTGTCGCACGCCAATGGCACTTTGCAGCGTGGACTTTGGCTTGAGCTTGTGGTTTCTCACCAGTGACGCCAGGCGTGAGGCAAAGGCGAGTACCGTGATGATCAGCGCCCATTTGCCGTAGAAGCCGGTTAACCCCGGAGCGGCGAGGGCAGCGTACGCAGTGGCAAGGGCGAAGCCGGATGCACCGCCGAGCAGGATGAAGTTGCTTACCGTGAGCGGGGTGTGCCACTCCTGCAGGAAACGCAGGCAGGCGTAGATCATGCCGGTGCTGACGAACAGTGCGAAGCACAACAGGGTGCCGACGGCGCCGACCAGCATGATGAAGTCGACTTGCAGGGTTTCACCCAGCGTGAACAGTGGCATGTCCCAGGTGAAATAATGCGCCATGCCGTAAATAAATACGCAGGCCATGAATGCCGGCAGCACGATCACTTCGCGCGACAGCCAGGAAGTGCGCCACTGGGTGGCGGAGCGCCAGGCACGTTCGGGGCGGCCAAGGTGGAAAAAAGAAGCGGCCAGTCCTGCGACCAGAAATACCAGTGCGATCAGGCTGCCCATGGCATAAAAATGGTGGTCTCCTCGTTCGGAAAGCACGTTGAACAGGGCGTAAACCTGGCCGGTGTACAGCGCCAGGAATAAGCCCTGACCAACACCAATCAGGGTGGTGAGAAAAATTACGGAAAAGGCAGGATGCACGGTCAATTACTCCATTTTTTCAATTAGCCATTACCAAGAGGTCACATCGTCCAGCGAAGGCTCGTTCTTATCTGGCTTGGGCAGCAAACGCTCCTTCTTGAGTGGATTGTCGGCGCGCATCAGCTCGTCGTCGTGAATGCGCAACTGCGTTTTGCGCCGCGGCAGGTAATGGTTCGACGGCTTGGTGCCCCATTCCGGCATGAGCTGGTAACCACTGTTTTCGCGGATCGCCACCGAAACTTCGGACTCCGGGTCATGCACGTCGCCATAGAGGCGCGCGCTGGTCGGGCAGGCGAGCACGCAGGCCGGCTTGCGTTCCTTTTCCGGCAGTCCCATGTCGTAGATGCGGTCCACGCACAGGGTGCATTTCTTCATCACCTTCTGCTTCTCGTCGATCTCGCGCACACCGTATGGGCACGCCCAGGAGCAATACTTGCAGCCGATGCACTTGTCGTAATCCACCAGCACGATGCCGTCTTCCTTGCGCTTGTATGAGGCGCCGGTCGGGCACACCGGCACGCACGGCGGTTCCTCGCAATGCAGGCAGGACTTGGGGAAATGCACCGTTTCCGTGTTGGGAAAGGTTCCGACCTCGAAGGTCTGCACCCGGTTGAGGAAAGTACCGGTCGGGTCGGCGCCGTAGGGGTTGAAATCGGACAGCGGTCCGGCCATGCCGGAGGTGTTCCATTCCTTGCAGTTGGTGACGCAGGCATGGCAGCCGACGCAGACGTTAAGGTCGATGACGAGGGCGAGTTGAGTCATTTCCAGTCTCCTTTTCCGGCAAAGAAGGCGAACCAGTCAGGCCTTTTTTGCGCCATCCCCGGTACTGGCTTGAGGGGTTCGAATTGCGGCGAGGTTTCTTGCGTTTCATCAGCATCTGCCGGGTAGATGCGCACTCGCACGTCGAACCAGCCTGCCTGACCGGTTATCGGGTCGGAGTTGGAGAGGTGGGTGCCGGCATCGTGAGCCGGCAGTTCCTCACTGATCAGGTGGTTGAGCAGGAAGCCTTTTTTCGCCTCGTTGGCATCGGCATCCAGCCCCCACGCGCCGGCAGCCTTGCCGATGGCGTTCCAGGTCCACACTGTGCCCGGTTCCACCGCTTCGGAAAAACGGCACATGCAGCGCACCTTGCCGTGCATCGATTCGGCCCACATCCAGCCGCCGTCGGCTATGCCTTGCGCGGCGGCGGTTTTCGGGTTGACGAAGAGGAAGTTGTGGGCATGAATCTGGCGCAGCCAGGCGTTCTGCGAATCCCAAGAGTGGTACATCGCCATCGGCCGCTGCGTGATGGCATTGAGCGGATATTTGTGGGTATCGGTGAGCTGCGACTCCAGCGTCTCATAATAGAACGGCAGTGGATCGAAATAGGTTTCGATGCGTTTTCTCAAGTGCTCCGGTGGTTGGCGCCCATCTCCCTTGCCCTGGGCGGCAAGACGGAACTTCTGCAGCACTTCCGAGTAGATGTGGATCGAGATCGGTTCGGCGTAGCGCGTGATGCGGTTGCGCTGCGCCCATTCCAGATAACCCTGGTTCCAGTTGCGCATGTACTGGTAGGAACGCGGCAGTTCGTGGTGGAAGAAGCCACCGTTCTGGGCGTACATTTCCCACTGGCGCGGGTTGGGTTCGCCGCGCATGGATTTTTCACCGCCCTTGCCGCGCCAGCCGGCGAGGAAGCCGATGCCCGAACCGGGCTCGGTTTCGTGGTTGACGATGAAGTCGGGATAGTCACGATATTTGCGGGCGCCATCCTTGTGGGTAAAGGCCGGCAGTTTCAGGCGCGCACCCAGTTCGATCAGCACTTCCTGGAACGGCTTGCATTCGCCCTTGGGCGGCACGATAGGAACGCGCACCGCGTCCACCGGGCCGTCGAACTCGGAAATTGGCCGGTCGAGGATGGACATCACGTCATGACGTTCCAGGTAGGAAGTGTCCGGCAATACCAGGTCGGCGAATGCGGTCGTTTCCGAGTGGAAAGCGTCGCACACCACCAGGAACGGAATCTTGTATTCGCCATCCTCGCGCTTGTCGTTGAGCATGTCGCGCACCGAGACGGTGTTCATAGTCGAATTCCACGCCATGTTGGACATGAAGATCAGCAGCGTGTCGATGCTGTAGGGGTCGCCGCGCCAGGCGTTGGTGATGACGTTGTGCATCAGGCCGTGTACAGCCAGCGGGTGTTCCCAGGAAAACGCCTTGTCGATACGCACCGGGCCGCCATTTTCGTCCACGAACAGATCGTCCGGTTCGGCCGGCCAGCCCAACGCCATACCGTCGAGCGGCGTATTCGGGCGCACCCCTTCCGGTCCCTTGGGCGTCTTGGCGCAAGGCGGTATCGGACGCGGGAACGGCACCTTGTGGCGGAAACCGCCGGGACGGTCGATGGTGCCCAGCAGCGACATCAGGATGGCCAGCGAACGGATGGTCTGGAAGCCGTTGGAATGCGCCGCCAGGCCACGCATGGCGTGGAAGGCGACGGGATTGCCGGTGACGGTTTCGTGTTCCTTGCCCCAGGTGTCGGTCCAGGCAATGGGCAATTCAATGCGCTGGTCGCGCGCGGTAATGCCCATTTCGTGCGCCAGGCGGCGGATAGTGGCGGCGGGAATGCCGGTAATGCCTTCCGCCCATTCCGGGGTGTAATCCTTGACGCGATCCTGCAGAAGCTGAAAGGCGGGCTTGAGCGGCGTGCCATCCTTGAGGGTAAATTCGCCTAGCAGGAAGGGATCGGCTCCCGGGGAATGGGTCACCACCGGCTTGTCGCTGTTGCGATCCCACCACAACTTGTTCTGTGGGTCGAAGCAGCCCTCTTCCTCGGGCACTTCGGTACGCACGAACATGCCGCATTCGCTGCTGGCATCGTTGAGATTCACCAGTTCTGCCGCGTTCGAGTAGTGCACCAGGAAATCGCGGTCGTACAGGCCCTGGCGGATGATTTCGTGGTTCAGCGCCAGCAGCAGCGCGCCGTCGGTGCCGGGGCGGATCGGCACCCATTCGTCGGCAATGGCCGAATAGCCGGTGCGTACCGGGTTGATCGAGATGAAGCGGCCGCCGTTACGCTTGAACTTGGATAGCGCGATTTTCATCGGATTGGAATGGTGGTCCTCGGCCGTGCCGATCATCACGAACAGCTTGGCGCGGTCGAGGTCGGGGCCGCCGAACTCCCAGAATGAGCCGCCGATGGTGTAGATCATGCCGGCTGCCATGTTGACCGAGCAGAAGCCACCGTGCGCCGCGTAGTTGGGGGTGCCGAACTGTTTGGCGAAGAGACCGGTCAGCGCCTGCATCTGGTCGCGCCCGGTAAAGAGAGCGAACTTTTTCGGGTCGGTGGCGCGGATGTGTGCCAGGCGCTCTTCCAGCATGCCGAACGCCTCGTCCCAGGAAATCGCCTCGAACTCGCCCGCGCCGCGCTCGCTGCCCGGCTTGCGGCGCAAAGGCACGGTCAGGCGTGCAGGAGAGTACTGCTTCATGATGCCGGACGAGCCCTTGGCGCAGATCACGCCCTGGTTGAGCGGATGGTCCGGGTTGCCCTGGATGTAGCGTACCTCGCCGCCTCGCAGCGTGACGCGGATGCCGCAACGGCAGGCGCACATGTAACAGGTGGTGTTCTTGACTTCCTGTTTGTCGTGATTATCGAACTGAATCTCAGCGCTCATTTAACTTTCCACAGTGGATGGCTGCGCCAT